>ERZ761602.995-NODE-995-length-55145-cov-8.099619_pt1 | contig 55145 bp, 61 predicted proteins | sample MGYA00512165_ERZ761602 | MGnify/ENA primary metagenome ERZ761602 (study PRJEB28899, sample SAMN02445085) | bioreactor sludge metagenome | biome: EBPR sludge; isolation source: Thorneside wastewater treatment plant | place: Australia: Brisbane, Thorneside Wastewater... | reverse complement strand
CTGTGGAGCTACGGCCCTCGCGAACTACGGCCCGACGATTCCTATGGAGCCGCCGCGCATTCCCCGCGCCCCCTCTGGTACTAGCGTAGACCCTGAAGTGCTGCGCTTCTGGCGCGGGGATGGGTATCGGTCTTGACTTAGTATTGGTGCACAGCGCTGAGATGGCCTGAAAGGCTACGACGGCGCGGAGTGGGTCGGTAGGCTTCCCGCCACCCGGACGGGAAGCCTACCCGTCACCATGGCGGCGGCTAGTGAAGACGCATAATGGCTGGTTACTGCAGCGAAAGGAAAGAACGCGAAAAAGACAATTTCGCTGTTTCAACGCAATTATGGTGGCGACCACTCGCTGCGCGACTGCTACGAAGTGCCGAAAGACCAGCGGGAACGGCTGATCGAACTCGTTGTTGGTAGCGTAATGGATGAGGCATCTAACGCGCTTGACGGTTGAGTTATCAACCAATAGCTGACAACTGATGGAGCGGAACATGCGATGGACGACTGAAATTGAACCGGGGTTCGTGACCGATATGCACGGGTACCGGATATGCGACTACAAGCCGTGGGCGCACGAAAAGGAAAGCGCCGATGCACGCGGGCGGCTGATTGCAGCAGCTCCGCGCCTGGCAGACGCACTCCGAGCGCTGCTTGTGGAAGCGGAGAGCCTACATGAAGCGTACAACGACAAGCGCGAGCGCGATGGGTGGGACTCCGAGGATGAGGATGACAGCCTCTCGGAAGCACGTGCCGCACTTGCCGAGGCGCTTGGCCTGACGCCCAACGCCGAATTCACCGGCGCCGGAACGGCGTCCGCTGGACTGCCGAGTTAGGTATCTGGAGGGGGCAATGGAACGGGTTTTTACGGACAAGATAGTGGCGGCGAAGAAGCATTACAGTTGCGACGCCAGCGAACAGTGGTGTCGTGCTGACTACACGGTGGCCGACTGCGAAACAAGCGAACAGCGGCAGGGTTTGTGATGCGTTTCGCACCATCCGAGGAGAGGGCACTGGTGCGGCTACGTGGGTGTGGCCGAAGGGCACCCGTGGTACGGCAAGGGCTACAGCGACGTGGACGCGTACGCGCATGGCGGCCTGACGTTTGCCAACAAGTGCCAGCCCGGCGAAGATGAGTCGCGCGGCGTGTGCCACATCCCTGCACCCGGAGAGCCTGACCATGTGTGGTGGTTCGGCTTCAACTGCGCGCACGCCTGGGACAGAAGCCAGCAAGACGAGATGTACGCCAAGACGCGCGTCTACCCGTTCACCGCGTACTGCGACGAGACGTACAAGCCCTCGGCCTACGTGCAGCGCGAGTGCGCAGAACTGGCAGCGCAAGTAGCGGCTGTTGGGTGATGACTAACGTGGAGGTAACCGGCGCATGACGGCAAGCGAAGCGCCGCCGGCAGGCGTCCGGTTGACCGCAGGGTTGGGGGTCACTTCTTCCCCTTGGACTGAGCGAGTGCGCTTCCAGCGGCAGACTTTGATTGCGCGCTTGTGCGACCGTCTCGGAGAACCTTTGATGCTGCGGTTGCCGCCTCCGAAGACGTTTGCTTCTTTGGCGCGCCAGTTTGAGACAAGGCGCTGCCTGATGCAGTTTTGGAACTTGAACCTGTGACCTTGCTTTGCAGTGTCTTCGATGCGGATGTGGCGGCCTTGCTTCCGGTAGTCTTGGTGTTTGCCATGGTGATCTCCTGATGAAGTACAAACAACGAAAGGACTGCGAGGGCTTTGAAGTACCGAGCGGGACTATTTACAGGATTGCGTGCTGCGACTGCGGGTTGGTTCATGACTTCGTTTTCGTTAGCCAAGATGGGAAACCGATTGGCATTGCAGCGAAACGGAATAATCGAGCGACTGCGCAGAGGCGACGGCATGTGACCCCCAACGTTCAGCTTGAGGGACGGGCCTCCGGCCCGCTGGAAACGATAGTTAGAAGGGGAACGCGATATGTGCAAAACAGGCTCAAGGCTGGTTGAGGCGGTGAATCTGCGCAAGCTGTGGGAAGAGGCCGACAAGAAGGCCCGCGACTGGCGCGAAGCCGGCGAAGAGAAGCTGCTGCGACAAGCATTTGATGCCCGCGAAGGGCTGAAGCATTGCGGCTGGTTTGATGGCCGCCACGCGCCGAAGGATGGCACTCGGTTTCTCGTGTGCGGATGGGACAGCACTGGTGTTTTTCCGTGCCGCTGGCAGATGGGGCATTTCATGGTGGAGAACGGCGGAGATTTGTGGCCGGTAAGTTCAGTTGGCATGTGGAAGCCGATGCCTTCTAACGCTAACGTAACCGGACCTTGCGCCGCAAAAGGACAACGAATGAACCACGAACCGCTGCCGGCGCAAGGTCCGGTTGACGTAAATGTTGGGAGGCGCACGCCGGGACCGTGGCGCCTAGATGTGCGTGGCGGGTGCGCCGGCATCAAGGCCGGGCCAGAAAGCATAATCCCTGGCATGGGGGAGGATTACCCGGAGGATTTAATCGCCTACAGCAAGCGAGGGGCGGCATTTGATGGCGTTTATTGGGGATTACCCGACGAGACAATATCGAATATGCGGCTAATGGCAGCAGCGCCTGATCTGCTGGAGGCACTGCAAGAATTGCGATATGCCCGCACGGACAAGGCGGAAGAAATGGCAGACGCAGCAATTGCGAAGGCGCTTGACATGACGCCCAACGCTGAGGTAACAGACAGCGTGGCACATGGAGGATGAGCGCAAACTTGCCGGAAATCCGGTTCCGGTTTGCGGTTACAGCGGGAGGCAAACAAACCGCGCGGTATAAGCAGAATTGAGGGGCGCTGCACAGGGTCGTTAAAGCGAGTGTGCTCTGCGTCGTGAAGTTTTCGAGTACACGGATTGCCGCGAAGCTATCCCGCGCCGTTTGCTCTCGCCGATCCGGACTTCGTCGGCGTGATCCTGCCGTTCAAAGAAGGGGCTGTCGAGGCCGCTACCCCCGCCCGGAATGGGCGCACGGTAAATCCAAGGCCGGCGATTTACTTTAAAGGAGAACGAACGATGAGATTCGGCACTTTCGCCGGCGCCTACGAGATTGACTCCATACCGAGCCAGCCCCAGGCCGCGCATTGCCACGGCTTCCACGTGCGCCAGGGGCTGCGCGGTCACGGGTACGGGCACGCGCTCAAGGCGCACCAGAACCGGGCGCTGCGGTCCCTCGGGTACGACTTCGCGATCTGCACGGTCGCCGGCGACAACCTCGCGCAGAAGCGCATCCTCGTTACGGGCGGTTGGCGAATGCTGGCGGACTTCATCAGCAGCAAGACCGGCGCCCCGGTAGAGTTGTGGGGGTGTGAGATTGGCGGGAGACCCGAAGACTTTGCGGACGACACGCCGTGACTGAAGAGACGGGCAGGCGAAAGCGCCGGCTTTGGACTGCCGCCGAAGACGAGGTGCTCCGACGGCAGTACCCGAATTCCCCGACGAAAGACATCGCCACGCAACTGGGGCGCTCAACCCGAACCCTCTTTTACCGTGCCCGGGTGCTTGGGTTGAAAAAGAGCGCGGATTACCAGAAAGGCCTGACCCGAGACCACGCAAAGCGCATTGCGGAAGAAGGGGCGCAGACCCGGTTCCGGAAGGGCACCCGGCCGTGGAACTTCGGAACCCGTTTCAACGCCGGCGGCAGATCGGTGGAGACACGGTTCCAGGAAGGAAACCTGACGGGGGCGGCCGCAACCCGTTACCGGCCGATTGGTAGCGAGCGAGTCAGCAAAGACGGCTACCTCGAACGCAAGATTCACGATGGCCTGCCGCGGCAATCGCGCTGGCGTGCCGTCCATATTCTGGCGTGGGAGGCCGAAAACGGCCTGCTGCCAACCGGTCACGTCGTCATATTCAAGGACGGCAACAAGCGAAATCTCGCGCTTGACAATCTCGCGCTTGCGTCACGCGCGGAACTGATGGCCCGCAACACCTGCCATCGCTATGGCCCCGAAGTCAGTGCGGTGACACAGCTACGCGGAGCCATTACCCGACAACTCAACAAACGGAAAAAGGAAACCCATGGCAAATGACATCAACACCTTGCGTGCCGCGCTGTTCGACACGCTGCGCCGGTTGCAGTCGAAAGACGACCCGATTGATCTGGATCAGGCGAAGGCAATCAACGAGACGGCGCAGACCCTCGTCAACACGGTCAAGGCGGAGATCGAGTTCATGCGGGTGGCGGGCGGCACGCGGGGGACAGACTTCATTCCGGCGCTTTCACCGGAGAAGCCGGCCCCCGAGGATACCCGGGCACCGGCGCCTGCCGGACCCGCGGTGCGCCTCACGCAGCACGGAAAGGAGACGCTGACCCCGATCCCGGGCGGCGTCGTTCACCGGCACGTGTTGCGATGACCGACCGGCAGGATCCAGCAAGTCCGCTACAACGAGCGCGCGGAGGATCCGGCGAAAAGGATCCACGCTACCAGCGTACATGCTCCTTGATCCACAGCGCCGCACCGACCAGCGCCGCGACGATCGGGATGAGAATTTTCATGCCGGACACCATCAGTTTCGATCCTCGCCACAGGGTAACCAGCTCGTCCACGGCGGCTTTTGTCTGGCGCTCCTCGGCGACATGATCAGAGATAAGCCGGTGGGTCTGGTGCTGCATGTCGGCCATCGCCGTGACACGGCCCCTGAGATCTGACAGGTCTTCCGACAGGTCCGCAGCCGCAACCCGCCAGCCGTTCCGCCGTTCCTCGCCGGCATACTGCCCTTCGCTCTCCAGATCATTATCCATTGGATCTTTTCTTTCTTGTTATTGCCGCGTGGCTTGCTGAAAATTCCGGGCCAGTTGATTGCGCCGTTGATGTACCTGGTCCAGACGTTCCCGTTTTTCATCGCTACTCAGCGTCGTGCTGGCGGCGATCCGCTGTAACTGTAGGTTCAACAGCGATTCCGCGCGCAGCAGGTTCTGCATTCCGGCATGCCGCCGAATCTTGTCGCCCTCGTCGGCAAGAATCGCTTTTGCGCCGCCGGCGTCGCCCACTTTCAATCGTGCGTGATAGCTCGCGTAGGCTTGCTCGATTTCTCGTGCCTGATCGTACATCTGCTGCACGTACCGCGAGCCGTTCGATGGCAGCGTCTCGACGAAGCTGCCGACCAGGAACACCTCGCGCAATGACAGCGCCGGGCGCGCCCCGCGGTCCAGCATCGGCCGGATGCCGTAGTCGAGGGCCGTGGTGGTCATCGTGCCAAGCCAGGAGAAGTACGCCTTGGTCAGGAAGTCCATCTGCTTCGGAGACAGCGTTTCCCACCGCCCCATCACGAGTTGTGACGGGTCCGGCAGCCCAAGCCCGCCCAGGAACCGAGCAACCTCGCTGGTGCGATCGTCGTAGCGGTCCACCTTGCGCAGTCGCTGCAGGCTCGCCGATTCGATGTTTTTGCCGGTAAAACTGTCCTGGTTGGCGTAGAGATCCATCATCGGCTTGAACAACTGCGGGGTCGGGTTCATCGACAACTGGCTCATCACGAGGTCCCGCACGTTCCTGCCGAAACGTTCGCCCGTCATCTCGTCGCTGGCCATCCACTCGTACAGCCGCTCCGCCAGCGTCCCGATGGCGCCGATCTCGAACGGTTTCGGCACCCGAAACGCTACGCCCCCGACCTTGAACCACCAGTAGTTGTTGCGGTCGGGGTCCGATCGGGCTTTCCAGTCATCGTCATCCTCGTAGGCCATCAACAGCGCCAGCGACGCCATCGACACAGCGCCAAGCACGTACCCCAGCCGGCGGATGTCCTGCGTACCGGCCCGGCCGAGCTTGTACAGGCCCTGCAGCCGCGCGTTGAAGAACGGGACGGTCTGCGTGATGGTGCGGATCGCCGTCCACTTTCCGGACATCGAAAAGTCCATCAGGTCACGCGCCCAGAAAGCCGCTTCCGCGTGACTCATCCCCTTGGCCCGCATCTGCTCGTACAGCGCGGCGCGGGTGATCTGCTCCCCGCGATCGCCCAGCTCGTTGTAGGCGTTGAGCGCCGGCCGGACGTAGCGTTTCCAGAACGCCTTGATCTTGGTGTCATCGTCCAGGATCATCGCCGGATCGACGCCCTGGTTGATCAGGTCCTGCGCGCGTTGCGAATCTTTCCCGTCGAGCATCGAGCCGAAACGGATCATGCCGCCAGCGGCCAGCAGGTGCGCCCGGGTTTCGCTGTCCTTGGCGGTCGCGGCCCACCCGCGTGCCAGGTTGCCCGGCACATTGTACGAGAGCTGCGCCGTACCCAGGGCGCCAAGGGTGTCGCGGATCAGGTTGCGCAGCTTGAACGACGGGTTCGCCGTGACGCCCAGCGTCAGCCAGTGCTTTGCCGTTGCGAACGGTTTGGCCCACGCCCCGAGACCGGCGTACTCGAGCGCGGTCACCGCGTCCATCAGATGCGGATCATTGACTACGAACACCGCTTCACGGCCAGCGTCCTTGAAACTGACGCGCCCCTTGCCAGGAGCACCGCCCGGAACCCGCACGGCGACGCCGGCTCGCTCGGCTGCCTGCAAGGCCGCTCTCGCTGCCCGGTTCCGGGCGGACGCCGTGATGAGATGTGACCAGTTGTGCAGCAGATTAGCCAGCAGATCCTCGTTGAGCTTTTGCGTGCCGCCCTTCAACCGCTTCCAGGCGTACTGATTGACCAGACCCGGCTTGATGTTGAACCCGGACACCGTGTCGTCTTCCTGCAGCCGGTAGAACGGCACGTAGGGCAGCCCCCGGTACATCTGTCGCGTTGCCTCGTCGATCAACCCGCTGGCGACAGCGACCTCGAGCACGTTGTCGTTGAACTCGTTCAGGTCTTCCAGCGCTTGCGCATAGAGGCCCGCCCGCGGCGTGCCGTCTTTCATCTTGCCTGTGTTGAGGGTCTTCAGAACGGTGATGTCATCAGTCAACCACAGATTCTCCAGACCAATCGCCTTCAACCTGTCCGCTCTTTGTGCCGCCACCCAGAGCAGAAAACGGTCGTGCTCGCCATTAAGCTTGGCCATCTTGCTCGCGAAGCCCTGCAGCCCCCCGGCGCGGGTATAGCGCACGTCGGTCGCACCATCGGCGCCGACGAACAGCTTGCCGTAGAGCATCAACGCTTCGAGCGTCGAATCGCCGCCTTTAGACAACCGGGCCAGGATATAGGCGTTTGGGTCGAGATCCTGGAGCGGGGCGAACTGATCGAACACTCCCTGCTTCAGGTTCTGGGCCCAATCCTGGCGGAAACCCTGCAGCCGCTCGGCGAACGTCTTCGGCGCTCCGAGAACCCGGTTCGCCGCAGTTTCCTGCGCCGGGGTCAGCGGGCCAAGCGTTGCGCGAGAACCCGAGAACTTCGCACCCTCAGGCCAGATCGCCCCTTCGAGCTTGACGAGGTCACTTTGCCCGAGTACGCTGTACCCGCGCCCAAGAACGGGGCGAACAGTACTGCCTTGTAGAACTTCCCTGGGCAGAGTTCTCCCGGATTGGGCGCCTCTCTTTTGCGCAACAGCGAGCGCGGCGCGCACGATAGCCGGGGGCGCTTCTTCGGTATCCCGGTACACCAATTCCCCGCGGGCTATCCGCTTGACTACTTCCGCCCAGCCGTTCTGCGGCGCGTAACCCGTGACAATCAGGTTGGTTCTGGCGTACACGGTTGGCCCTTGGCCGTCTGTGGCTGCCGCGGTCACTTCCGGCTTGACGGCCACCAGGGCAATCTTGCCCGACGCCAGGTGTTCTCCGACGAGGACCAGACTCTTGTTCGCGTTGTCGGCGAAGATCATCAGCGGGCGCTTCAGCAGGTAGGGTAGCCTCGCCATTTGCGGAAGCGTCATGCCGTGGTCGAAGTGCATCTTGTCTATCACGTTGGGCGTGACGACGATGGGCAAGTCTTTCCAGCCGAACAGTTGGAGCGATGCTGGGGTGTTGGCGGACAACTTCACCGGCTGCGGCTGCCTGGACCGGAAATGCTCCGCCAGTTTGCCCTCGAACTCCGTCGCCAGGCGTTGCGGACTGAACCGGATGTCCGGGCCCTCATCGCCTTCCGTCCTCGTTTCCGGTGTGCGCGGACGCGCCCCGGCGCCGGGCAACCGTGAAGTTGACGGCTTGGCCGCTTCAGGCCGTTTGACAATCCCGTCCTTGTAATACCGCTGCTCGTCGTCGAGGTGACTCACGTCGATGCCGGGCATCAACTTCGGCAGCAAGCGCTTCCAGTCGGCGCCGGTCATCTCGCCGGCGGGTAGCGCGGGATTGGCCGCTACAGCCCGCTGCTGTTTGCCGAAGTCGGAAGGCGCCGCTCTCTCGGCCGGGGGAACTTCTGGGCGGTCGTTCTGGCCGAGGTACTCGACCGCCAGGCTGCGCGGGCCGAGGAGTACCGCGATACCGAATTCGTGTGTGACGTAGCCGTCAAAGCCCTTGTCGAGAACGGCCGACTCGAAACCGGATGGGGTGTTATTGACCCGCAGATCGAGCGGGTCATTGCTGTAGTCGTAGAGGTTGTCGAGACGCGCCAAATGGGCGTGGCTGCCGACGCCTTCTTCCGGGCGAATCGGCCGTCCGGAATTGACGTAGAAGTAGAGGCGCTGCTTGATCCGCGGATCGGCGGCTTCCGCGACCCGCCCGGCTTCCGCGCCCCGAATGCCGGTGCCGAAGTACGAGGAGTCGAGTCGTTCGCGAGGCTGTCTGGAGTAGTGAATCCCGACCGCGCTTACGCTTTCGGGTTGTACCGATCGCCGAAGTCCCGCTTGAACATCTCCTCGATCGCGTCGATCGCCGGCTGCATCGGATCGGGCGTCGTATCTTCCGGGACTGTACCGGATGCCTCGCTCTTCGAGCCAACCGGCCGCTGCCTGTACGGCACGGTTGCGCCAATCGTGAAGCCGGGCTTGAAGATCGGGTCGTCCGGTGGAATCGGCGTTCCCCCATACTTCATGGCGATCTCCATTCGGGTCGGCTTGCCAGTCGTGGTAGACATAGGTTCCCTCTGCGGCAGTGGCTTCGAAATTAACGCCCGTTTCTCGGGCAACCTCTCCGGCGAGTTTGAAGAACTCGTTTTGGTCCAGACCGACGTAGTTTCCGACGACGATTTTCCCGTCGATCTTGGAATAGCCGATACCCAAACCATAGACCTTTTCGAGCGTCCTGTAAAACGCTTCTTCCTGGGCGCTGACCGTATGCCCCTCCACCAGCGCGGGCAGGGGAAAACGTACCACGTCCGTGGCCTTCGGGTCGTTGTGCAGTGCCTCGTCGTAGCGCGACACCGGCACCCCGTCTTGCGTGTAGACGTAGTTCAGCGCTTGCCCAAGGCGTTCTGCCTCGGCGAGCGTGACCGGGCGATCGCCGGTCGGCTCTGCCTGCACCAGCACGTTCGGACTGATCTTGCCCACCGAGGAGGCCTCCGGCAGGTAGCCCCCGGTCGAATTAAGCGCCGTGACGCGAACATCCTTGCGCCCGAGCACCTGGCGCGCCACCTCGGCCGGGTCTACCTTACTGAAGACGTGTTCCGTGAATTCGGTCTTCCGCGCGGCATCCAGCTCGCCAATCGCCTTGCCAGCACGGGTTTTCTCCGAGGGAACGGCTTCGAGAAAAGCGGTTTGCGTCTCTCCCCTTCCGGGGCCGGCGAACTTCGCTTTTCCGGCATCGCTCCCGACCTCGCCCGTCTCCGAACGCACGCCACCAAGTATGTAGCCGGTTTCCTTGTAACCGTAGGCGTTCTCGTTGCGCTGGTAGAGGTGGTAGTCCTTGACGGCGGTGCGGATGGCAACCCGGATCTGGTCTAGCGCCTTGGCGTCGACGAACTCGTCGGCTTTGAACCCATGCCCACGAATCGCCCGCACGACCCTGGCCACGGCCAGCATGATCCGGTTCGCCAACCGGCGAACGGCGCTCTGACCCTGCTCGCGGGCCACTTCCTGAAACGTCGCGCGCCAGAAATCGGCTTCCCGGAAACGGTTGCCGGTCAGATCGGAAACAGCTTCCTCGAGCGTGAAGACGAAGCGGTTACGCTGACCGTCTTCTGATGTCTCCTTGAAAAAAGCGGCGACCGCCTGCGCACGCGCTTTGCCTTTCTTGCCGGCGACGGCGGTGTCGATCTCGGCGAGCCGCTTACGGTCGGCGCCGTAGTAGTCGCGATAGGCCTTCTCCATCCCGGAGTAGCCCAGCGCCTTGCCGATGACCTTGGCCATCGGCGCCCACAAGTGCGGCGTCTCGCTGCGGATCTGGTGCGCCAGCTCATGGCCGAATACCGCCATGGCGCTGGTCTTGGCGTTGGCGTTGAGATAGATCGTTTTCGAGTCGCGGGTGCGAATCAGGCCTTCCGGCGCCTCGGCCGACGATTCGTAGAAAACCACCCGCTTGCCGAACAGCTTCCCGATCGTCTCGATCAGCCCGCCCTCCTGGCGCGTGGTCCGCGTGCCTTCGCCCGCCGTCGCGTCACGCAGCGCGCCAACGCTCAGGATGCGCGCATCCTGGACTTGGTTTTTCGTCGCCACGGCGATCGCTTCGGCGTGCGTGCGCGGCCGCGAGAGTAGAGACGCTCCGCTTTGACCTGGCGGCTGGTTCGCCAACGCGCGCTGCCCGTCAGGGACGGGCGGTGGCGTGTCCCTGGGATGCAACGTCCACCCTGCGGGAGCCTGCGGCCCCTTCTGGCTGACGAACGGGAGCATCTCGACCGGCTCCTCCCGGTTCTCGACCAGAGACAACCGGGACGGAAGATCGACTTTCTCGTAATAGAAGGCGCCATCCTGTTCGTCGCGCGTTCGTCGCGCATCGTCCATGCGCAGCCGCAATCGCTCGTCTCGGGTACGGGCCGTCAAGTCGTCGGCGCGTTCTTGCGCCCTATCCATCATGCCGGCCAGCGGACTGTCCTGGATCATCGCCGCGAATCGCGGATCATCCAGTTGCGCCTTGGTCATCTGCTCGGGAGTCCCCACCCCGAGCGTACCGGCCTGCAAGACTGGCCCGGCAGGGTTATAGCTGTCGGCAGACGGCGCCGGCAACGCTGGCGCCCCCCAGCGCCCGGAGACCTCGCGCTCGACCGCCGAGGACACCGCGGCGTTCGAGCGATTGATGCCGGCCACCACGGCAGCGGAAATGGGCCCGTCGTCGGCGTTGATCTGTGTCGTTCCTCCATCGCCTCGGGGGACGGACACGGAGCGAGGCATGGCGTTGAAGCCGCCGCTCATCGCGCCGCCGACAAGCGCCCCCACCGCCGCCGCCTGGCCCACACCTTCATCCCACGGCCGATCGTTGGCGAGGTTCTGCCAGACCTGTTCCTGCCCCGACTGCAGCATTTCCTCGGCCCCCTCCTGAGGCGCCCCCAGTCCGACACGGCGAGCGATCGTCGAGGCCGGTTTTCTGGCTGGGTTCCCCCGCGTTCCGACGGCAATCGCGGCGTCGAGATCGGGCAGCCCGAGTCTGTTGGCGAGCCTCCCGCTCGTCGTCCCGATGAGCAAGGTCACGGCGCCCGCGCCGAGCGCCGTTCCCGCCGCCTTGAGCGGATCGACGTCATACCCCGTCTGGCTCATCTGCTGACCGGCCGTGATCGCGCCCTCGCCAATGCCCCCCGCCACGGCGCCCGCCTTCAGCAAGGCCCCCCTGGCCGCCGCGTCGCCCGCGGCCGCGGCTGCCCGCGTCGCCGCCAGGCGTTCGGCGCCCATCACGGCCCCCATCGCGCCACGCGCCGCCAGACCCCCCAGCAGCGTCCCCGGCAGGGCCTGCGCCACTTGCCCGGCCAGGAAGCGCGGTGAACGCGCCGCCTCGCCGAGCGCCCCCAGGAAGCCCTCCGTGTCGCCGACCCTTTTCGCTTCTGCCTGGTACTCGGGGGAGTACTCCCGCTCGGCCGCGTCCGCCCATTTACCGGGCTGGAAGCCGGTCTGCTCGCCCAGCCAGTCGGCGCCGCGCGAGAATGGACGTTTAACACCGGACGCCGTGGAAAGAGGCGCGACGACCATATCCGCCAACCCGGTCAAGGTCCCTGGCAGGCGCTCGACGCCTTGCTTCAGCGCCGTGCCGATGTCCCCCGCAATACCGGTGTTCTGCTTCCTGCCCTGTCCTGCCGCGGGAGCCGCGAATGGGTCGAACGGGGCGTCTTCCGTGTCCGTGTTGTCGAAGGGATTGAACGCCATTACCTTGCCCCATACAATTGCGCGTAGTCGGATTGGATCTTCTCGGGTTTCGTTCCTGGCCGCTTGGCCAGATACGCCTGCGAGTAACTCTCGAACGTCGGCTTCTGCCTGGCCGCCTGCTGTGCGGCCTGCTCATCCATGAAGAACGACTGCGCCCCGTTGGACATGATCGAGCGCTTTACGCCGTCCGGCGTGACGTACTCTCCGATCTTCCACTCTGGCGTCTTGTCTCCCTTGCCGCGAGTCGCCAGCAGATAGTCGCGCGCCAGCTTGCGCTGGTCGTCCGGCGTCATCGGGTCCAGGAACAGGCGCTCCATCTCTGCGTCACGCAGCGCCTGTTCGACCTTTATCTGTCCGGCCTGTTGCTGCACGACAGCCCCCAGGCCCGCCTGGCGCAGCACCTCGCCCTGTTCCATCTGGGCCAGATTGGCGCGCGCTTCCTGGGCGTCTCGCGGGTTGTATTCGGCGCCTGAAGCCTGTTGTTCCAGCCGCAGGCGCCGGATGTTGCCCAGTTGCTGGCGAATATTTGCCGCATCACTCAGCCCCTGCTGATATTGCGCTGTCTTCCCCCACTCGTTGGTCGGCTTGCCCGCGGCGTCCGCGTAAAGGAATTTCCCTGGGTCGGTAATGTCCTGCGTGCCGACGTTGGAGGCCAGCAGCCGCCCGCTGGTGTCGCGCTGAACGACGATGCCGCCGCCGAGGTCGCGGAAATCTTTCAGGCGGTTGGCCTTGATGTAAGCGCCCTGGCGCAGCGCCAGGCTGTCGGCTAGTGGCGTTACCGCGACAGGAGAAGCCGCTGCTGGCGGGGAGGAGGTCGTGGCCGGCGTCGGCGCCAGACGATTGGACGGCACGTTCGCCGCAGGCGTGGCAGGGTAGGCCGCCGCCGCGGCATCGTAGAAGGGCGTCAAGCCATATTTTGCCAAACCAATCGCGTTGTCCGTCTTGACGAGCGGGTGCCCAGCGACGGCGTTGAGAGCGCGGCCGCCCACATTGACGGTGCCCATGACCGCGTCGCTGATAGCGCGCCCCGGCAGCGACAGCACATCGGCCACCCGGCCAACTCCGCGCAGCAAGGCGCCGCGGTCACGGCTGATTTGTTCCACGGCGGCACCACTCGCGGCGTTCAGCGTGGACGGCTGCGCTAGCGCCAGCGTCTTGCCGGAGACGGACGGTTCGTTCGCGATATTCGCCGCGGCGATCCCCCGGCGCATCTTCTCCAGGTTGTCCGGGTCGAGCGCATCCGGCGCCGCGCCGCTCGCCGCCCGCATCTGACCGTCGCGGATCGTCGGCCCGACCGGTTTTCCGGTGCCGTGTTCCAGCAGCGCGTCGAGCGAGGAGAAACCCATCTGCGTCGCCAGCCGCTCCAGATAAGCGCCCTGCGCCCTGGAAACGATGCGCTCACCGGTCGAGACGCGGATCGGCGCTCCGGTCTGCCGCACTGTCGCCCGGATGCTGTCGGAGGTTGGCGTTCCCGGCCCCTCGATCTTGCCACCCTCCGCATAATTCGTGACCTTGTCCAGCTCACGCTTCCGGTTTTGCAGCCTGTCGGCAATCGTGTCACCGACAGGGGCCGGAGGCTGGCGGCCCCCACTCTGCGGGGTACCTGGTGGCGGCTCAAGCGAGCGCCGCGTCACCGCGTCGTCACGCGGCGCGCTGGCGCTCGCTGCCGTAGGCGCGGCAATGCCATATTTACGCGCCATTTCGGCCATCAGTTTATCGGCGTCTGTCGGCGATCCCATGTCGTCTACCCTATAAAAACGTCGTGCTTTTGGTTCAGGCCTCACACCGTAACGGCGTACTTTGTGCCCGCGTCGGCGTGCAGGTTGTTGAACATCGAAGTGGCCATCTGCGCAGTCGCTTGCGCTTCGGCGAGCAGCGCTTTGAGTTTGTCCTCGATGATCGTCAGCTCGGCCTGCAAGTTGGCTTTGACGGCTTCTTGCGCCAGGTCGGTGTTGTGCTGCTCCATCATCGCGGTAAGTTTCCTGGCCTCTGTGCGTGCGTTGTAAAACTGGCTTGCCGCAGAGATGAGTTTGGCTTGTGCGTCATAGCCGACGCCGGTCATCCGGCTCGAGATGTCGGGAGCCGACACCAGTGCCTTGATGTATTCCAGCGCCGAACTCATCGCCGCGCCACGCATCGACAGCGCCTTCTCAATCACGAAGCGCATTTGTTCCACCGACAAGATCGCAACCTTGCGGCTGGACTCGGCAATTTCGTCCTGCGCTTTCCGCTCGAGCTGCAACGTTGCAGCCGCAACCGCACCGGGAGGAAGCGGGTAACGCCGTGCAGCGAACTGCTGCAACAGCGCGTCTGTCGCGCGCCCCTTGTCCCCCAGGATGCGCGCCTGATCGTCGCCCCATATCTGCCCAGCAACCGCGTCAGGAAGGCCGACGGCGGGATTGGCGAGGGCCTCCCCGATCCAACTCTCTGCCACCGCATACGTCGTCGCGTCATTGGGGAAATAGTCGGCCTGGAAGGTCGTGAACTTGGAGACCAACATCGCCACCAGCGCCTGATACTGGGTATCGAACACGTTGAGGATATTGGCGGTGTCGATGTTTTCCGGGATGCTGACTACCGGCTCGGCTACCGTTGCCGGAGCGGTCGAGGACGCCGACATGGTTGGCGGAGAGGCCGGGTCGAGCCACGACCCCAGGTTGGCAATCTTGACCTCGAAATCGGTGTACTTGAGGTTGGCCTGCTCCCAGGTCGCGTTAATGACGCTGGCCGCGAAATCGAGTGTTGTCTGCGCACCCGGGGTGTAGTTGCCCGGGGTGACGGTGACGGGCAAATAGGGCATATCAAACTCTCCGTTGCGAAGGCCGAACAACGAAACTCACCGACGACTGAACGAATGCCGCATTCGTGCCCGAGAAGGTCAGGTCGAACCAGTTTGCGCGTAGCCCCCTGCCGGGATCGAAACGGTGAATGTCGATCTCGTCTGAACAGCTTCGCGCCGCATAGTCGTAGCTTTTGCCGTCAGGAAGGCTCACGGTCAGCACGATCGGTTCGTCTGACGAGCACCCCGCGTAGGCGGCCGGCAAATATTTCTCGTTGTCGACGCCGAAGTTGATCTTGCCCACACCAAACGACCACGAGACGACACCCGCGTCTTCCAGACGGTAGAGCCCGTCTGGCTTCGTCCCGTATCCGCCGCTGGTCGAGGTGTAGTCGAAGTCGCGGTAGGTGGTCACGGCCAAGGTGTCGAGGTTGAGACACCAGCCACAGGAAACCACCTTGGTCAGCTCGTCAGCGTCCAGAACGACCGCGTAACCGGTCTCCGGCGGCGTCAGCGCGACGTGGTCGCTCATCACCGCACGCACCTCGCCATCCGGAGAGGCGAGGACGAGGCCTTGTTCGCCGAACCAACCGACGATCGATTGGTCCGGCGAAAAGAATGCCGTTCCGGGAACGGCCCCGTAGGGCAACACGTCGCGGATGGCTTCGAGGGGCGTTGCCAGGTCTCCAGGAAACCAGCGCGTCTTGTCGGCGCAGATGAAGGTGCCGGTCTGGTTGCATATCCCCAGGCTGACAGGCGCCGGGAAATCCAGGTAGCCATCAACTGGGTCGTAATAGCCGTGGCGCCATGGCAGCCCGTAATACACCCTGGTCCCGACGACGCTGCACAGCCGGCCGTTGCTCTCGAACAGGCCAACCCCTGCGGGCAACGGTTCTTCATAACGGAGGGGCGCTTCGCGGTGATTGCCGACAACGGAGGTGATGCTTATCGCCGAAGTCCCAATTGCCACGCTTTCTTGCAGGAAAAGGACGCTGCCGTTGACCGTCGACACGTAGACATTGAGATGAGTCGCCCCAACCACAGCGGCCGTTGGCAGCGGAACGCTGATGCCCCATGGTGAAGGCAGAACAATGGCGCCGGCAGCACCAATTCCCCCTTCTTCGCCGGTTGTGGCGTTTGAGTAGGACAGCGCAACCCGGTACGTGCCGGGCCATAACGTCCCAGCGGCATTGGTGGGGGCTGGCGCTGCAGGAGTCGGCAAGCCCCACGGGGCGTTCGTGCTGGCGGTAATGCGCCCGCTGTCGGTGCCGTTACTCCAGTACAGGCTTTCCCCTATCGCCAACCAGCTCACGGCGCTGTCATTCGACAACACCTTGAACAAAGCCTCCGCGTAACCAACGGATAGATCCACGGCATACATCACTCCTGAACGCACCAGATAGCCCGTTGTGTCGTCTACCGCGAACCACGAATGCGGCGCGGTCATCGCCTGCAATCTCACGTCCGCAGGACGCAGGCGCAGCGATCCGTCGTTATCCACCACCAGATTGTCTGCAGAACGCAAAAAGTCGCCTTTGTCCACTACGTGCAGGGAAAAGTCCGGCAGGCGGTTGTTAATTCCAAGCCACGGCCCCAATCCGATCGTTTTCATACTCGGAATACCTCGACTTCGGTGACGCTCTGAAATGCTGGATCAACCGCGTTTTTCCACAATTCCATTGTGCCATTATGATAGTTGATTGACCACGTCGGCGCGAATAGATCCCGCTTCAACTGGTTATACACTTCGCTGCGATCAATCGGGTAAGCCACGTCCGGGTCCAGGCCGTAGCGATGACTGTAGACGTAGGCGTACAACATTTCCAGCAGGAGGCCGGGCACTACCGTCACGCGGTTGTCGATTTCCTCATTGCCATTTTCAGACACGCCGTCGTAATCGCTCAGTCTCAATGCGAAACTCATCAGGCAATGTGGATCGGCGCCGCTCGCCTCCTCGGCCATGGTCGTGTGCGCAACGCCACGGAAAACGCCTTGCTGGCGGAACCGCGGCATGAAGTGGGTGCGCAGCAGGGGTGCCGGCACGTAGGGGCCATCGACGGAACTTATCGTCGGCAGGAGATTGGACATCTCGATCGCGCCAGAAAACAGCGGTTGTTGCGTCGATTGCCCCCTGAACTCGATAGTCAGCGTTACGGTCAGCGTGCAGGTCGTTTGTCCGCCGCTCGACGATTCAGACCCTGAGAACTGGGCATCGATACTCAGGAACAACTGTTGGTCGACGTCGTAGTACCAGAAATCGCGCGTGTTCCAAGCGATGGTCGAGGTCTGATTCGTATAATCCACAGCTTCTGCGGTGTGTGAAGCAAGCACACCAGTGCCGTTCATGTCGATGACGGTCAGGTCAAAATACGCGGACAGCCCTTCGCCCAGAGCGGCTGACTCGACCACAATCACGTTGTTGCGCCAGTCAATCCAATCCTGGGGCGGGGGGCCAAAGAATAAAGGCTGGTATGCCTCGACCCGGCCATTCGCGATTAGCGCCCCATCGTTGGCATTGGCTTTGTCAAGGACGGAATAGACGACCCTCTTCCCCTGCTCGCTGGTATGACTGACGGTGACCAACGTTACCTGTCGGCCATCGACGGCCATGCTGGCCGACGCAGAATATTGCTGCGTTGTTTTCTGCGGCTGCGGTCCTGGGATAGACGTCTGAGCTGTATAGAAACCAGTCGTCCCAGAGGAGTTATAGGGAAGGCTGTGGCCGAACCCGTCGGAGGTAAACCAGCCGTCATTTTGCGACCCGATGGCCGTATATGTGCTAGAGGTGTATCCCCATCCATGATGCGACTCGATCTCATGCGTCATGGCGGCGCGCCTATTGTATCCGTAATGAGTCCCGGCAACGGACGCGCAAGACGCAGTCCAGGACACCGCATGAGGGCCTATTGTGTCAGATCCGCTGGCCTCGCCGCTCCGCGTGGTTGTGTGGTTGTTCCACTCACAAATGCCGACAGAAGCGCCGATCACCTCTTGATTGGTGGAGCGGTAATTAACATAGATCTGGACTACCGGCGCACCGACTGTGCGGTTGATAGAAGGAACGCAACGCCAATAGAGAAAGGTTCCAGGAATATCCGCGCTTTCTGTTGTCGCAAAGTCGCTATTGACACCTGCGCCAGGAAACGGTGAGTTACACGCGGTCGACGCCATGAGCGAACTGGTGCGCGTCGCCGCCCCTGGAGTCATCTGCACCGTCGCCGTGATGATGTTCCACAGCCCGTCTGTGCGCCAATCAGAGGAAAGCGAGGCCAGTTGCATGAAATAGGCGATGTGGTCGGCGTCGATGCGCTGTCCGCCAAGGTAGGCGCGACGATCCGTCATCGGCGTTTCGGGGACGACGGCCACTCGCGCAATGCTGTTGTCCGCAGCCAGCGCATGAACCGCGGACCGGGTGACGATATGGGTACGGCCGACGCCATAATGCGTCGCGTCGACGCTGGACTCGTTGGCCGGGATCGTATAGGGTTGCCCCTGCGGCAAGTGAACGGCCATTGCCGAGAGTTCAGCCAGGACGGCGCCATTGACCAGAATCGGACCATCGTCCCATGACAGCACATCGAACCATTGAGTGATGCCAGCGGCGTCAGCATTGACCGACGTAGCCTTCGGCCTGACATGCCACGACACTTTTGGCGGTCGGTATTGCGGTTCGACGACTGCCACCCCCGTGGGGACAAAAAGAACGGCCGTCGAAGCGTACCGCGCTGCCGCCCCGAAGCCGCGCAAAGCTTGGTCGGTCGTCGATTCGACCTCTTCTCTGACGAATTCTGGATGCCCGCCGCGCGTGCGCAGCGTGATCGTGTCGCCGGACAGATCCTCGCGCTTCGCGCTGCGGAACGATCCTGTATCGGCGAAACGTTCCAGCATGCGCCGCTCGTTGGCCGCACCGGACGACTCGCCCGCGCGCACGGGGAAGACCGGGCCAAGCAGGCGGTCTTCGTAGGCCATCTAGTTTGCCGTGAACACCACTTGCGACTCCAGCGCCGTCAGCACCTCGACGCTGAGCTGCGCAGGATCATAGGGCGGAGGGAACGGCGCCAGGATCGCTTGCGCATCCACAGACACCCGTCCGGACCCGCGGCTGCTCGCCGCGCCCTGGCGCAAAGATTCGCACCGGAAGGACGCCGTCGCAGCACCGCCGCTCGTCAGGGCGAACGGCCGCACGGCCACGCTGGGGAACCGCGCCTCGCTGCTGCCGCCAAACAGCGTGACGAAGGGCTTCACGAGCGCAACCCGGCCAACTACGCTACCGCAACCGCTTGCCTTCGCGGCGAGCGGCGTTATCACGACGAACCTCGGTTGCATCCGCCCGCGCGCCGCAATGGCGCCTCTTACATCCTTGTTGAAGGATATGAGTGGTGCGCAGGACGCCCTCCCTGCGGCATGGAAGGCGAATCCGTTTATGCCACTCATCGCTGCACTGAAAGCCCCCCGTCCTTGCGATGTGGCCGAAGCCGTATGAATCGTCTCTACGACCGGAGAAACGGACGCGACCCCGTTCGCCGTTACGGCGCCACAAGAAAGCGAGGCGTGCGAAGCAGAAAGCGAGCCCCTCCCGGAGATCTGGACGGCACGATCGGGATTGACTGCGACAAAGGTCGAGACGCCCGCGATGACCGGCGCCCGGTCCGCCGTCTGCGGAGTAAATGTCGCCGTACCGGGCGCCGTCATGGAGAAGCAGGCCAGCGCCTCCATGACGAACGTGCAAGCCGCGCGAGCGGACGAGATCCCGGCGCCCGAATCGCTCGAAGTCCATTCGACCTGAATCGGCGCGCTTGGCGGGAGGTACGCCTCGCCGAGGAAGTCGAAGTCGACGGCGTTACCGGCGGGAGAAGAGTAAGGCATGGGTTACTGTGGCGTCAGCAGATCATAGATTTTCGCGTTTTCACTACCTTTGAGTGCGATGATGTAGTAGTCCTCGGCGTCGACGGAGAGATTGCCGAAACTGAACACACCGCCCGCCTGAGAAACGGTCTCAGACAGCAATTCTCCGGTCGCGCGGTGGTATAGCCGCAAGGAGATGCCGGGCACAGGAGACCCGTTCTCCTTGGTGACACCAGACAGCGCCTTGTTTGGCGACTCGGCGAACGTAGCGGCGAGCGATCGACTGGACGGCCACGAGCCCACCACGCGCGCGTTGGTTGCGGCCCATATGGGCAGCGCGCGCACCCTGTGCAGAACGCGCCTGGTGGCGATGGCGCCCAACTCGGCCATTAGTACGTGCCCCAGGTATCTGAGGTCTCAAGGAAGACCTGCCCGCCGCCGCTGTAAAGTCTGACCGCCTCAAAGGTTCTTCCTGACAGAGATCCTGCGCCGCTGAAAGTATCTGCGTGGGCCAGGGGAACTTGGTGTAGCGGCGCCCACAAACCAGGCAAGCGGCCACGCGCCCCGATGGTCTGCTCGTTAAGCCATAGAGGCGCCATCAACAGCCCCCCCTCGACGGGGGCGGGGTATGGGCTCCCCCCATTGCCGAGGCTTGAGGCGTTATTCGATCTGGCGGAATCCGTGAACTTCCCGGCTGCAACAGACGACCCGATTTGAGTGTAAGACCTGGCCAAGTAATGGCCGGTGGCAGCTGACGACATGGACGTCGTCATGCCGACAAGGCCGAACCCAACCTGGCTCGCCGCATGCGCACCGAACACTACGACGTTATACGCGTCTCCGCTCTTGTAGGACTCAAAATCTCCGAACGAGAAGCCAACCCAGGCGGAAGACGCATCGTTATTGCTGATGAAATGTAACAGCTTTCCATCAGACAGCAGCAGCCACGGACGGTCTGCGCTGCTCGCCGCGTTGCTTTTGTAGTGGTAAAGGCCGCCGTTAACTTGAGCGTCCGTCGGGAACGGTCCGGTTCCAGAACTGATATCGGTCATGGCTTCGTAGCCGCGCACACGCGCATTCTGAGCGTTGCTGTCGTCCACGTAGAGATACATGCGATTACCAGTCGGCGCGCGGTAGGCGGCAAGATTCGTCCCGGAATACGCCTTGCTCCACCCTAAGGTCGTGACCAAGCAAAAATCAAGGACGCCGATCAGGCTGCCGACCGTCCCTGACAGAGAAGGCGCGCTTGCCGTGGTGCCGTTGAATCCTCTGCGAATGATGGTAACGGCCATCGGTTAATCCTCTGTGATCGTCGTCGCTGTGGTGAGACGTGGGATGACTCCGGCTGCGACGGTGATGGACGGGGTGATAGCCCCCACGTAAAGCGCCTTGCCGTTTCCTGTCGATGCCGTGCCGACGATCATGTGGGTGATGGCGACCGATCCCGACATGCCGGCATCTGCCTGTGGAAATTCCATGTTGCTTGCCGGCGACACGGTAGGCGGCTCGACGCTGGAGTTGACGACCCACCCCGACGTTGAGCGCACCAAGCCTAAGCGCGCATAACCGGGATAGGTCGTTTCGTTGGTGGACTGCCCAGAGGCCGCAGCATCGCCCGGGCTGCTCGCATGCAGACTGAGATACAGCGTGCCCGCCGGAGAGCTGGCCGCGTTGTCGGCAATGTTGGCGATGGCCGTGCCGTTGAAGATCAGTTTCAGCAGATCCGCCGAGAAGGCGGTTGTTTTACCTAGCGCCATGATGTCATCCTTTCGCGGTCAGGACCGCCTGATCCGCGCTTGCGTGGTGAATAAAATGTCCTGGGTTGCTGGTAAGAACCGAGGCCGGCGCTTTTCCCGTTACCGAGATCAACACGCCAACGCGCTCCAGTACGCTCGTCATAGCAGGCGCGAGAAAAACATAGGCGGGCGACGTCCTGGCCTGCGTCATGGCCCCCGCGGAGGGGGCTGACGGCTTCGGCGGCCCGCTGCGGCCCGCAATGGGCGACAGGGGGGGGCAATAGTCGGGGCGGATCGTGGTCAGCGCAAATGCCGCTCGATCGCGCAGGAATGCGTTCTCCGCCTGACTTTCGTTGACCACCGGGAAATCCTGGCGCAAAGCCAGAGCGAAAACCTGGTCGCGCGCAAACGGCTGGACGACAGCGACCGCCGCGCCGAACAGTGCGCCAGCAAACAGCGCACCCGCGAATAGGCGCCCCCTAAGCAGTGCCATCGAGGGTCACCGATGTACGGTTACTGGTGGCGTCGAAGATCGCATCTATGCGAATCTTGTTGCCGTCCTGCGCCAGATAGTGTTCGTTGCCGGTACCGAGCCCGGAGGTCTCGCCTGCCATGGCGGACAGCACAATGCGCTGGATTTGCTCGGCGGTAAGCGGACCTTCCAGCACCTTGGCCCATACCGCATCAGCGACCTGCCCTGCCGAAGGCGCCGAGCCCCCCGCGGACGAGTAGCCGATGGCGATGCCGGGCGTCTCGCGGTTGATGCGGATCTTGTAGCTGCCGGCCGGATCGTTGAACGGCTCGCCACCGCCGTCGACCTCCAGCACCCCCGCCATCACCGTCAGCACATGGTTCGCGCTCTGCGGGATGAGGCGCCAGCCGTTGAGCAAGAAGAGATAGAGCGGGATGGCCGGGATGTCGCCGCCGACCGCCCGAAAAGCGATCGCATGCTGGGCGTTGCCGGCCAACACCCAGTCTTTCCAGCGCGAATACAGATCGATGAGGTCGAGAGTCACCGTCCCCGGGGGCAGGGTGATGGTTTTCGCGGTGCCAGAGAACGTATAGGCCACGCCGGTCTCTTACGGGTTGCGGTACCAGCGTTCCTGCCCGGCGACGAAGGATCCGCTATTGACCGTCGATTGCAGGATCGTGCCGCTGGCGACGGCCACCTTGGCGTTGCTCTCGCCAACGGCCACGCCGACCCAGTCCTTGTCCACCGACCAGGCATAGGAAAACGAGGCGCTTGGCCCGCCCACGGTGCCGGTCATGTCGTTGTTGCCGGCGTCCTTGAGCAAGGTCGCGTCGGCGCCCGGATAGGTCACCGCGTCGTAGATCCAGAACCGCGCATCGGCGCCGTCGGCCTGCAGGTAGGAATCGAAGTTGAACGTAACCGCCGCCGTGTAGGGGTAGGTGCGGGCGGTTTGCGTGTCGTCGGCTTCGGCGATGTTGTTGTAGCTGGACGCCGCGAGGTTGCTGACGTGCACGCCGCCTGCGGCGCTCTGGTACTTCGTCTTGAGCGTCGCGCCGTCCATGACGACCAGCGCCGGCGTGACCTGCCCGGTGCGGTTGCCGGCGCCGGCATCGATATCCGAGGATTTGCGGAGCTGGCGCTGCACCCAGGAATACACCTCGTCATGGCTGTGGCCGTTGCCATTGACCACGACGTGGTAATCATACGGGCCGTTGCTGCCGAGACTGAACGGCTGAGGCGTGGCGTACCACTGGATCGACATCCCGGTATAGGCGTCCACCGTGGCGTCGTTCTTGGTGACACCGGGATCGACCAGGTGCGTGAGCGGAAAGTTGTACTTTTTGTAGGTCAGCGTCGAGTACCCGATGTCAGCATTGCTGGCCTCATCGTAGGTGTAGCCCTGTTCGCGCAGGAAGACCTTGAGGTAGGCGCGGTAGTCGTAGTCCGGCGTCCCGTCGCCGTTGCTGTCGGAGTAGATCTGTACCAGCTCATTGACGCCGAAGGTGGTGCTGAGATGGATGTGGGTGAAGCTGCCGCTGCTGGCGTTGGTGGCGCTCGACTGCGTGAAATAAGGTGCGCCGGCGGTCACGGCGCCCAGGGTCACGACGCAGGCGTACATGGCGGTCGGCACGCCGGAGGCGTTGACGTAGGCGACTCCGCAATCACGCACCATTTTCACCGTCGTCGTGTCGAGGAAGGTCCAGCCGTTGATCAGCTCCATCGACTCGTCGTGGATCATCTCGCGGATCGGCAAGGCGTACTTGATCAGCGTGGCGTCGGCCTTGAGCACCTCCTTGATTTTCGAGAACAGGCATTGCCCGGTGACGCCGTCCTTGGCGACCAGCGAGCCGCCGGCGACGAGCTGGATGGTCTTCGCAGACGTGGCGAAGCGCAGGTTGTTCGTCGCGCTGTCGACCGCATAGGTCAGCAGGTCGGGGTCGATGATCTTGGCCATGTGGGGTTCCTACGGGTTGCTGTACCACGGGTCGACGTCCTGCTGGGCCGGAACGGTGGCGTCGGACGACGGGACGCTGATGGGAAAGGACTTGATCTTGCGCGACAAGGCAATGATGACCACTTGTGCCGTCTGGCCAGGCCCGTAATAGGGCACCACCAGCCCAGGATTAACGTCGCACGACTCGACGCCCGCCAGTTCGACCGCCGCCGCGCCGAGCTGATCGTAAATACGGACCTCGCTCCCCGCCTGGACGCCGTCGAAGGTCAGGGTGACAGAACCGATCGGCTCCGTGGGAAGCCGTTCGATCGACGTCGTATTGCCGAACCGCGACACGTTGTAGTCCGGCACATCCACGGCCCTCGACACCATCACCGAACCGACCCAGTTCTGCACGAGCGAGGTCATGACAAGACGAGTTCCGGCGAGACATAGAACGCGACGCTCGGCGAGCGGCTGGCACAGAGGCCGAGCGTCACAACGATCTCACTGTTCTGCTTGATCGCTTGCGAGGTCGTTAGGCTGATCTCCTTGGCCGAATGCGAGGCCACACCGCTGGCGGTCCAACTCGCCGCCCCGGCCGACAACGCCGTCCGCGTGCCGTTGCGCAAGCCGCGCGCGCCGCCGACCCTTTCCGTCCTGCTCACGCTTGACGCATCGAGGTAGGTGACGAGCAGCTGCAGTTCGTCGAGGTAGAACGTCGTGGCATCCGGCACGTAAAGCGGAACGGTGATCGTCTTCGCCGCAGAGGCGCTGCGATACAGGCGCGACAGACGCAAGGGTGTGATGACGTGGAATGGCGACGGGATGGAGGTCCAAGTTACCCGGTGTGACCACGGAACGCCGCGCAAATCTGCGGCGTTTGCGTAAGGGAACGTGTCATTGCCTTTCCAGTCGACGGAGAACTGCGGCGTTTCTAGACGATAACCCTTGTACGGCCCCTCTGGCTGGTTCCAGGCCAAGCGAGCGAACGAACCGGATGACGCGGTAAAGCCCACGGCCGGATCGCTCACACCGGCTACAGAGTCAATCATGACGTCGGTCGACGCTGCCGCTGCGTAAATATTGAACGGATTGGCGCACGAATAGACGCCGTTCGAGTCGGACACTTCGCCACCGATCCACTCGACGGCATTGTTGACTTGTGAGGATCCTGTAAACTCGATAAAAGCCCCAATAGGGGACGATGCGGCAATCACATTGACGCGCAATCCATTGCACTTAACCCGACAGCTTGACGAGTTGGCGGTCACAGCAATGACCGAAGTGGCGCTGGTGCGCAACTCGCAATAGGAACCGGAAAGATCGACCATGAGATTGTTGGCGAGCACTCCGCTGTCGCCGCAGAGTTTGACAAACTTCCCAGCGGCCAGGTGCCCGGAGCCGATCGCGAAACGCGATCTCAGGAAGGCAAATTGCGAGCTGCTTTGCAGCACCGCGAAGACGATAGCGCCGGCCGACGAAGCGAGCACCTCTCCTTGCAACTCGAAGTTGCCATCCGCGCGAGATTCGAAGCCGACCTTCCCGGACGAGGGTACAGAATAGCTGTGCGTCGAGTTGGACGATTGGTTGTATCGGTGTTTGTAGGTGAACCTGCCGTTGTCACCGGACCAAACCGTGCCGTCGTCGAACAGGAAACTACGTTGCGCCCACGTAACCGCGTGCGCAGCGGTGGTTGAGTAGGTCACGCCGAGGTTGGCGCCGCTTCGCTTCGTCCGCACATGGATCGTGTCCGTTGTCACATCCGGAGATGTGGCGCTAGCCGGCGCCGCCAGCGCGATACCGTAGGCCATCGCGGCCTTTCCGAAGACGCCGACGATTGCCGCGAAGTACGCGAACGGCCCATCAACACCACCGGCAAACTGCGTGATTGTCGGGGACGTGCCAAAAGTGTGCGCGATCGCCATGCCGCTGTTAGTTGCGTTGTTCAGCGTCGTGCCGGCTACCCGCGTCGCGATCTGCAACGTATCTGTCGCTCCCGGCTTGACACGGGCGTAGACGAAATACGGTAGCGCCAACGTCGCCGCGCTGGCCCCAGACCCCACGACGGCGTCGCACTGATTGTTACCAGTGCCGTAGGTGTTGATCAGCGAAACGAGGTTGCTGACCGTCTGCGCGAGGGTGCCGCCGATAGCAAACTGATTCTTTGCGGCAACGGTGGTTTTTGCGGTCAGCACTGCACCAGCAACAGTCAGCGTGTTTGTGTCTGACGGCTGCGTGCCGATCTGTATCTCTGCGATCGCCACTGCGGCGGCGTGCGACGGACCGGCGAGGCCGTTGCCGTCCATCGGTAGCGGCTTGTCGCCTGCCCCGGCGCCCCAGGTTGTCGGCGTCGCGGCATAGGCTTCATACTCGGCCCCGACCGCAGATACGTCGAGATAGTACTCAGCCATGCAGCACCTCGGCGGCGCGGCCTGGCGCGATCAGTCCAACCTGCTCCAACAGGTTCACGCCGTTGAGGGTGTCATCGTGATCAAGATGAACCGTTGACGTCCGGTCCAGCAGATACATGTAGTCGGCCAGAACAGGAATCGACTTTGCCGCCTCCACTAGCGTGATCCGCTCCTGCGCCGTGAATAGACGCAGGAACTCCAGCCGATCGAGAACGCGGCGACCGCCGTAGACCGGGGGCGGCACGACCTCGGGTTCGACTTGCGGCACATGGTCAAACAGCGAGGGCGGAAACAGATCGAGGTCCAGTGGGTGATCGTAGGTGTAGCAGTACACCTCTGCCCCCGTGTCCTGGCGAATGACGGAGTAAGTCGGCACGGCTATCGGCTTCCTGCGACGGTGAACCCGTGATCGGCCATTGCCTCGGCGTGCGTGTTCCAGCGACGAACGGCGACCACCTTGAAATGCCAGACCCGGTATTCCCCTTCGAACAACAACAACAGGTTGCGCCGCGTCCAAAGATGTTTTTTGGGCGGGATGTACTCGATGACCCGCAAATGTTTCCAACTGACGACGTCTGCAAAACCGAAGTGTGGAATACGCCCACGAAAGGCATGGCTTCTCCTGATCCATGCATACGATTTGCATGCAGTCGCGAGCCACAGCCACATGGCAACCAACCAGCAATTGGCGAGTCTCATGACAAAATCCTTGGCCCGCGCCTTTCCTGGCCGTCGGCGTTATCCGGGTATTTCAAGTGGCACGCGATCAGCAGTACGAGCCCTGCCTCGAACAGGAGAGTTGTCACGACGCCCAGCAGGAACTCAACCATCGACAGGAATCCCCAACAGCCCGGCAAAGGGACGGAAGACGGGCATCACGTCGTGACTTCCCTGGTCACGGCGACCGCTCCTGCCATCAACAAGGTCACCTCCCCGCCAGGGCTAACCATTTCCAGCTCGTAGACACCTTTACTCCAGGAAATAGCCGCCGTGTCCGTGGCGCTGATACTCAGGGCGATGGTCTTTGCACTGTCATCGACCGTCAACCTGCCGTTGGCAACGGACAAAAACATCAGATCGGTCAGGTCGATGACCTCGTCTGCCGCGTAGGTCGCGCCGGCCACCCATTCGCTCGTCGTCGACTCCGCGGCGGTGGCAGCCCATGTCACAGCCCCGTCTGTGCCCGGTCCTGTCGGCTTGACGTTCCCCGAGACGCCGCCGACGACACATTTGATCTGGACCGGCGTCAGGTTGGCCTTCGCCTTGAACGCCATGCGGGCGCCGTACCCTGATAGGTCGTGGGGGGTGTGGTATTGCAGGAAGCCGGTATTCGGCGTGTGCGGCCTGAAACCCACCACGTTGATGGCGTTCAGCTCGAGGGTTGAGGCGTTGATGACCGTCGCCGGGGTGTAATCGCTGTCGCGTGGCGGCCGATTGAGCGCATTGATCTCGGTCATCCCCTTGACGCCCGACAGAGCGCACCGCCACCCGCTGGGCAAACCGTGACCGGGGACCGTGAGGCGAGCCGCGCCAAAAGACTGGTCGATGGCCGAGATCGGCCTATAGACCACCGGCAGGGTTTCCCAGCGGATAATCTGGGTAAAGGTCTTACCTTGCCGCAGGATCAGGTCTTTGGTGAGGGACATCAATACGCCCCGATGTCGTAGTACTGCTCCGCCGCCCAATGCTCGTCGAGCGCCGCTCTCGGAGGCCCGAATTCAGCGGTGAACTGCTCCGCGAAAAGCTGTCCGCGATCGCGGTCATACGTGTCCGCGTCCGGCTTCGAATACGCCAGATGCTTCATCCACTTGAGCAGATGGACGTGATATCTAGGCGAGATCTCCGGGAAGTCCTCCTCATTTTCCATCTCCCGCAAGGGCGTCCGGATAACGGTGGCTTCGAGCGTGTCAGCGGCCACGGAAGGAGGCCAGAATCGCAGGTATCCAGTTTGAAAATCGGGGATGGCGACGACAGGAATCGAAGGCACGGCGTTTTCCCAGCCGGGGAATTCCTCGTCCATGGCGCGCGCGCACTTGAAAATCAGCGTTCGCCCGCGCGAAGCCAATTTGGCGCGACGGACGTAAACCACCGCCGGATCAAGTGTCACGCCTTCGTCTCCCGCCACAATGTCGACCCGGGAAACGGGCGACGTCGAATCGACGATCAGCAAAGCCCGTCGGCACGCCTCCGTTTCTGCCTGGTTGGCGTAATGCGTCAGCTCGTCGTCGCTCCAAAAATACGGAGCAACCAAGTCGAACGCGTCTTTACGGAAGCGGTCGATCAGCTGGTGCAAGTTCATGCCGCGGCCTCGACCTTCGGCTCGGCCACGATGGCGGCGAACACGCGTTCGGGGGCGATCAAGCGCTGACACAGGGCCGCGCCGCTTTCCGGGTCCGCGCGGCAGAACTCGCGCGTATAGTGCAGGCGGTGGCAGGGGTAGCAATCCAGATCCGGCGGCGCCAGGGGGGCCGTGTTGCGCCAATGCTTGGTCAGATTTTCGTGTGAGCTATGCGAAAGCAGAACGACCTTGCGGTTATCCTCGAACGCGACGGCATTGAGCACGCCGGTTTCGCAACCCACGACGATATCCGCCCGCTTCGCCAGCGCCAGAGTCTCACGAATGCTTAGCTCTCCGGACAGGCGTACGACCCGCGATTCGTTCTCCCAGCCGAGCTCAAGTAATTTGCAGGCGTCGTCGCCGACCATGAAAACGCGGCAGCCCGGGAAATGCAGCAACAGTCTGGCGATAACCGCGTCCTGCCCAGGATAGAACTTGTGACAGCTGGATCCCGCCAAGGCAAAAACGATATTCGGTCCATCGGCCGAGAGCCTTGCGGTAGCGTTGTCCCGCTCCTCTGCCGAGGGATAGAATCTCGCTTCGCTGCGGTACGGCACGCCAGCCAGCTCAGAGGTGAACTCCAGATAGTTGTGATTCAGATGGCGGTGCCGCACCGCATGCGGCCAGAGATGGTTGGCGCGCCCCGGCAGGGCGAGCAACGTGCCCTCTACCGACTCGCATAGGTTGATAAAACGGTCGAACTGCTTCGCAACGACGCCCCAGAACGCGCTCAGCTCGTGATTGGGCACCTGGTCAGGATCCTGGATATACCACGCATCGACGTGCGGGTCTTCGCGCAGAACGTCCTGCCCCTTGGGGGTAGTCATCACCGTGACGTGAAACCCCTGCCGCTTGAGCGCGGGGAGGATATTCGCGGCCTGCAGCATGTCGCCAAACCCGCCATAGCGGACGACGCAAGCCGTTTTGTGCCGCTTCTTCTCGCCCTTGGCGGGATGGCAGTAGGTCTGCGCCGCGCCGGCAGACTTTTTGAACACCAGCAGGAACGAATACTCGCGACCGCCGTTGCGCTCTTCCCGCCGGAGCAGATCCCATCCGCCTACCCCGCGCATGGCCTGGAGGATGTCGGACGGCGCGAAATCATGCACGTGATCCGGGTTGGCGCCTGGCTGTCCGATATTTGGATAGAACGCCTTGTGCGGCAGATACAGCACCAGATAGCCGCCGACCTTAAGGCAGCGCCACCAGTCCTTGAGGGCCGCCCGATAATCGGGGATGTGCTCTAGCAGGTGCGAGCTGAAGACGGCATCGACGGACGCATCCTGAATCGTCCCCGATAGATCGGCGCAATCGTCGACCTTGATATCGGGCGTGATGGCGATACCGAACAATTCGCTGTCCTTGCAGCTGTCAACGCCAATGAAATGCGGGAAAGCCTTGAGCGGCCCACAGCCCAGATCGAGCACCACGCCACGGGTAAAGGGGACAATCTCGTACTTGACTTTCCCGGCTTCATCGCCCTGCGGGTCTTCGGCGCGCCAGACCATCAGTCGAGCAACTGCGCCGCCACTTGATCGATCGGCTCGACCGGTTTATCCGCGCCTGGAGCCGGGGTGCTGGACGCCGCTACCGCCGGTTTTCCGGCCCGCGGTTTCGCCGTCACGATCTCGTTCTCCTGGTCATCAAACCGCGTGCCGTCCTGCTCGAACCGGTAGCCCGCTTCGCCAATGACTTCGCCGTAGGGCCGGGCCCGATCAAGCCGTCTCGACATCGCGCCCCCCGATCCGGCCGTTAAACGCGTCACCGGGAGCGTTCGTCCCCGAAGACATCTGTTGCGAGGGAACGCAGCAGACAAAAGCCGCGTCGCTGCCCGCGTCCGCCACGCGACCGAGCGCCCCCGTCGCATCCAGCGACAAATCGGCGCCGTGCGTCCCGGCAAGCACGCCGGTAGCCGTCCCACGATTCGGCAGCTCGGACGGGTCGCCTTGCAGCGCGTTCACGGGGTTATGGGCGTCGTTCATACCGTTCCTTCCGGTTGTTGTTCGTCCCGCCACCAACCGCGCGGGAGGAATCCGCCCTCAGCGGGGTTTGCCGGCGAAGGCTCGTTGAAGCTGGGGGCCCCGTCTCGGGTCGTCTCGTCCCGAGACGGGGCCCCCAGCTTCTCGAAACCTTCGGGGATCGCGCGTCGAGACGTTCCGGCCATCGACTCCCCACCAAACAAGGTCTTCATGCCAATCCTCCTTCCAGGGCGTCCTGGTACCGGAAACCCCGTACCAGGACGTACGACTCCTGCCGAGTTACGCTGCGCTATCCCACTTCACCGCGCGGGCATTCGCCGCCACGGTATGCACCAAGCCGAAGCCACCGACGTAGTACCAGGCGATACCGCGGGACCGACCAAAGTCGGTCGGAATCTTGCCGCGCATCTCCTCGGGGACGGCGATCCCCTCCGCCACCATGTCGCCACCAAAGAAGAACGCCTGGTTCGACTTGGCGTTGGTCCAGCCCGCCTTGGCGATGTTCGTCTGCTCGATGAAGCGGCAGCGATCGTAGCGCCCGATCTCGCCGGCAGCGATCATGCCGAAGCCCTCCGCCGTGTACTGGTGAACCGTCTCCATCTCGTCCTTGAACGGGCGGAAGGTACTCGGGTGCCCGATGGCGAAGTAGTCTTCGCCCTCGTACGGCGCGATGTTGCGCTCGCGCATCAGGTCGAGGACCATCTTGACGTGCGCCTTGCCCAACGCGATGTTGTTGGTCAGCGTCGCCGTGCCGTTGGTGGTCAACGTCAGCGCCGTCGTGCTCGTGCCGGCGGTCGGTACGACGCGCAGCGGCGACAGATTGAACTGCGCGTAGGCCGCGGTATCGAAGGCCTTCTTCGCATCGTTCTTCAGCACCTTCTGGATGATCTCCTTGACCGGGTGCTCCGAGAGATCGTCGAGCTTGCCGGTGTAGGGCACGGAGTTCATTTTGTTATCAGCGAGGTCTTTATCCCGCTCTCTGCAGCTTTCACCGCAGTTCAGACTATATCTTCCCTTTCGGGGAGCGCACTCGTGGGCCTTTACCGTCCGTTCTGGACTCCGTGACCTAGTCGTTGAGCCTTCACCACATTCCTGAGGTGCTTGGCTGCTGATTTCCCAATCCACAGTCTTTTCTGCCTTCACGACTGCCGTTTCCAGCTTCGTTGTAGCGCCCGTAGCTCTAAGGGGTTTCCAGCAATTCACGCTCTTTTCTCGTGCTTCCACGTTTCCTGTATCATGCACATAACGCGTACTGAAAAGGTGGAAGTTATGGGTACGAGCAAAACTCAACGCGAGCGAGTTGTTGTCACTTGCGCTTGCGGATGCGGCGAACAATTCAGCGCCTTCCCCGTTTATCGCCTGAAATCCGAAGGCGGCGGCCTGCGTATTCCAGAATACAAGCGCGGTCATCACCCCAATTGCCGAAAACTTAAACCGGCTTGGAACAAGGGGCTGACCAAGGCCGATCATCCGTCCATTTCCAGGATGGGTTTTCAGCCGGGACACAAAACGTACAATGACTTCGGTAACGTCAATGCACTTCTCGCTTCTGACATTGCGGTTCGTACTCGGTGGATTGAAGCCAAGCGCGGTCAAATCGCTTGGAACAAAGGGCTGACCAGAGTCAAGTACAGCAACGGAATCAAGTCCGGGGCCGAGCATGGAAACTGGAAGGGCGGGCATCGCGGTGCCATTGATACGGCCGCTTGGCAAAGCCTCCGGCGAGAGGTTCTCGCGCGAGACGACTTTACCTGCCAGCAATGCGGGGACAAGAACAGACAAGGAAGAGGCTCCAGAATAAGTCTGGAAGTCCATCACATCGTTGCTGTTTGTGAAGATCCGCATTTAGCTCTTGTTCCTGATAACTTGATTACGCTGTGCGCTTCATGCCATCGAAAAACCCATAACTACGGCAGCAAAAGCCGTAAGCGCGGCGGCAACTAATTGTTTACCGAATTCCGTGATCGTCATCGTCCCCTGCGTGATCGTGAAGTTGGTCTCCGGAATCGTGCTGGTTTCCGTCAGCACCGTACCGGCCGTCGCCACGTCCGAATAGACGTTCCAGTGAAAGGTGTCGCCCTTGTTCTTGCCTTGCGTCGCCGCGTCCTTCACGTCCGCAAACTGGCGGAACTTGGCTAGCGGCTGCAGCGCGAAACGCAGCACGTTCGACAGGGTCTCGGAGAACATGTATCCGCCGAGGGTATTGGTGGCCCAAATTTGTCCAGCCATGGTCTTGTCCTCTTGTCAGGTATTGGATCAGCGCTGACCGATCATCAGACTCTGCCCCATCCGGCGTGCGGCGATCTCGTGGATGGCCTGCACCGGGGTTCTATCGGGGGTTGCGTCGGAGACCAGATCCGCGGCTGCGGTAGCCGGCGAGACAAAGTCCCGCCCGGATTTGCGCAGCAACTTCTCGTCTCGGGATTCGCGCTGACGGTCCTGCTGCCGGCGCCCTGATTCCTTGCCCAGGAGGGCGTACACCTCCTCCGCCGCGGCCAGCATGGCCGTGGGGCGCGAAGCGCCCGCCGCCACCGCGGCATCGACCTTGATGGCCGTCAGCAGCTCGAGGTCCGGGAACGAAAGGATGTCAGGGTAGTCGGTACGGATCTTCTCAAGAGCGGTATCAACCTCACGGAGCTGTTGCACACGGGAAGCCACCTCGCCGTAGTCGATCTCAGGCAGAACCGGGGTAGGCGCAGGACCGCCCCGAGTTTGCGAGACCAGCTTCACGAGCGCTTCCCGAGCAACGGACTGGTCGCCGCCGTAAAGGGCGTCCAGCGTTGCATCGACCAGAGCTTCCAACTCCGCGGATTGCGCGGACTCGGTTTCCGGCGCCTGGTCCTTGCCGGTTTTCTGTTGCTCGACAGGCGCGGCCGGCTTCTCAACGACCGCCTGTTGCGCTTCCCGCAGCAGCCGGGTCGCCTCCTCCAGCCGGCGGTCCGCGGCAGCGCCTTTCTGCCACGAGGACAGCACCTCGGTCAGCGGGACGTCGCGCTCGACGCCATCGACCTTGACCCGGACCAGCTTGTCCTGCGGGTCGTCGATCAACCCGTCGTCAAGCTGCGCCTGAACCTGATCCTCCGGGGCCGCTTTGGCCCCTGACTCGCCCTCCGGAAGGCCCATTTCGGCTTCCCGTTGCGCTCGTACCTCGGCGCCGATGCTGTCGAGCTCCCGTGAGCGGCGCCCCCCGAAACCGGAAGCCGGTTTGTCGACTTCGCCCGAGGCTTCCACCGACACGCCCCCGTCGGGGGTAGCGTCGGGATCAGCGATCTGTCTCATGTCTGTCTGGTTCCTCAATCACCAAGCAACTCTTGCTGCGCGTTCAACCCGGCCTGGATAGCCTCGGCCAGCCAGTACTGGACCGATTCAGCCCGGAAAATCTCGTTCTGTAGTTCCTGGATGCGTTCGGCGTCGGTCGGCTTCACGGTCTTCAACGCCTGCACCGCGGCGTCGACTTCCGCCTCCGCCCGGCCAACCAGGTATTTCCCGATCTCCCCGGCGAGGAAGTGCTCGACCTGCAGCCCCAGTGCCGCTTCCCTTTCCAGTTGCTGTACGGCGTTCATGCTGCCCCACCCCCGCACCCTTGCACGCCGTTATCCATCGTCTTCCTCCGTTTCGAGTCCGACGTGACCGCTCTCCGGGGGCGCCGGGAACATCGGGCTGGTATTCCCGCTCTCCGGGAGGTCGATCGGCCCGGCCTGCGCCGCCTCGACGGCCGCTGGCGTCACGCCGGAACCGACCGAAGCCTCGACCGGCACCGGCAGATTCGGATCGACGCCGGGCGGCGTCGGCACGGTGTATCCGGCCGCCTCGAGCACCTTGTCGGTAATCGGCGCAACCTGCGGCGCCCCGGCGATTACCTCGGCCGTCTGCATCGCCGAGTACGCCGCCGTCACCCCGGCCACCACTTTCTCCGCCTTGATCCGCTCGGTCTCGGCCCGGAGCTTCTGCACCGTCGCCTCGATGATCGCTTGCGGCTGCTTCGCCTCGAGCTGCTGCTGCAACGCCTGCACCTGCTGTCGCAACGCCTGTACCTCCGGGTTGTCGCCCAGGGCGAAGAAGCGGTCCCCGTTCCGGTACCCGAGTGCGCCGAAAATCTCCTTGACGATCTCGGCAGGGCGCAAGCCGTAGCGTTCCAGCACGCCGTCTCCCAGCGACTCCCTGACCCCGCGGATGCCGGTCAGCAGGTTGTTGATCTGCACGGTCGGCGAGGTGGTGCCCATCCCGACATCGACGCTCAGGTGCACCTCCTGCTGCAGCAGCTCATCCGTGATCCGGTCCAGGCCAAACCGGTCGATCTGCGCTTCTCTCCCCGCCAGGGCCAAGACCATCTCGTCCGTCTCGTACGCCTGCTCCAGTAACAGCAACTGCCGCAGTACCGGTTCGACGAAGGTCTCGTTGAAGGTCTTCAGCGTGTAGTTGGCGAGCTGGTTGCTGCTCTCGTTGAGCAGTTCCATGCCGCCCACCGTCTCGTTCAGCCGGCGATTCGACTGCACCGAGGACGTACTGAACGCCCCCGCCATCTCGTCGAACTCCAGGTTCAACCGGTCCTGCTCCTGGTAGCTGCTCGCGGTCACATCCGGCGTGTCGACGACCCGCACATCCCCCTCCGGGTCCAGCATCAGCGTCACGCTGCCGGGCGTGTTGCGGGTGATCGAGCGTAAATCCACCTGCCGGTTGCGCTTCACGAAGTAGCGCTTGTTCAGGACCATGCGGACGTTGTCCATCCGCTGATTGGTCAGGTCGTTGATCTCCTCCTGCACCGCCCGGGTCAGGCGCACCGCAGAGGGCTTGTACGCCCGGTGCGCTTCGATCACCGACACCCCCAGGACGTAGGGCCGTTTCCTGTGCGCGTACAGACTCGACAGCGGCACCGGCGGCGACAGCAGAACCCGGTCACCCAGCGTGTAGTAGCACCAATCGACCCCGTGCTCCTCAACGACGTTGTGATGCACCCAGACGATGCTGTACTCCGTCGTCGCCTGCACATTGCGCGCGTCCGTGGCCCCCTCCTCCCGCACAACCCGTGTGTTGTCGTACGCTTGCGAAGACGCCTGCAGCTCGGAGTCGGGCACCGGGAACCACTTCGGGAGCGCTCCGTCCAGTCCCGTCCGCATCCGCCGCTTCACGTCCTTCAGGTACATCGGGATCAGCTCGATCAGGTACGGTGATGTACCGATCGGGTCGGCCCAACTGGCGGCCGGATCGAAGCGGAAATTCTCCAGCGGCACCAGTCGGATGCTCGGCCGGTCCAGTCCCTTGCCTTCGTCGAACTCCCAGTCCAGATGCGCCAGCGCTGCCCCCGTCACCAGTGCGTCCTGAAACGCGCCGATCAGCAGGGGAAACCACGGGAGGGTTTTCTGCAACCGGTGTTTCAGCAGTGCCCGCATCGTCTCGGCGGCGGCCTGCTGCATCTTCTGGCTGCCGTCAACCGGACGGACGATGATCGGGTCCATTGTGCTGAAGTACGCTTGCGCTGCGATCGCTTCGAGCTGTCGCACCGTCGCCCGCGTCTTCGGTCGAAACAGCCGGGACCGCGCGCGGTACGCGTCGGACAGGTACTTCGAATCCGTCGCATGCCGCGACTGGAACGTCCGGATGTCCTGCTCCAGGCGCGTCCGGACGTTGGCGTCGAAGTACCGCGTACTCCCGGCGTAGGCGTCTCGGGCGAGCTGCAACGCTCGACTGGGGGTGATCATGTCAGGTCCCCGAGGATTTGCCCGACCGGGGTTCTCGGCAAGGCCGCGAGTTGCTCGGCGTCAGCCGCGCCACGCGCCAAACGATAGCGTTCGAGGATTTCCCCGCCCGCGCGAACAACCCGCGCCCGGAACGCGCTGGCCGAGTAATTGGCAGGCAAACGGAGCTTGAACCCGTATTTTCCGGATACCGACAACAGCCGCACATAGGCCATTCCTTGCGCCCCCTCGACATTCACCCCCCAAAGGTGCCCGTGATAATGCTGGTGCAACGCATCGGCCATTTCCTTGGCCAACACCATGTCGTTGGCGGAAATCACATCCGCCTGCGCCGTCTCGATCATCCCTCCTCCGGTTCCGTCAAATCCTGCTCCAGACGCGCCTTCTCCGCATCGCTCAACCACAAATACTCCTGCCGCGAAACCGCAAAGCGGACAGGCTCCGGTAAATCGTTGTAAGCATCACCCGTCGGCAAGAAATTTTCGTCCGTTGCTGAACTCATAACTCGGTTCCCTTGAATCGATCGGCACACCTTCCCGCGCCGTAGCAAGCGCCACTTCTTCCGACCATAGCCGCTGAGAAAACGACAGCCCGCTTGCCGCCGGCAGCGCAATCGGCTCGTCTTCGCTACGCGTCCCCACGGTCACGCTCCATCCGCGAAAATCTCCGGCTCCAGTGCCGTCTCATCCACCAGAAAAGGCGGTACCGGATCGATGTCGTAAATCCGGCTGGCGGCGTCAATCAAATCGTCATGCACGGCGAACGGAACGACCAGGTACTCCTCGATGAACGACTTGTTGAGCGAATAAATGTGGCCCTCGTGATCCCTGCGGCGAATGGGAGAGAAAATCCGGAACGCCTGTCCCTTGTCGCGCATCCCGCGCTGCGCCCGGGTTTCCGAAGGCACGACGGCGGCCAGAAAGAAACGGCCGTTGCGGAAATCCGGTTCCAGCCGCTGGATGCGGTCGTACTTGGCGCCAGGACCCTCGCGCGGCCACGCCAGCTCGACGATCTCGAACGAGTCGCGGTCCCGCTGCATCTGCTCCTCGAAATACTCGAGATCGGAAGTCGAGCCGTAGCGCTCGTACCCGACGCGCACCTGTTGCACGCCCGGCATGGCGGACCAGGACTTACGCAACCCGCGGATGCACTGGTAGCGCTCGGACAGCCCCATCTTGTGCCGATACCCGTCCAGCAACCATTTGTTGCCCGCCGCGTCGATACCGATTACCGCAATCGCGGTCCGGTCGCTGCCCTTTTTTCGGCTGCTCGCCGGATCGCACAGGACATAGACGTTGAGGGTTGCCGGCCGCACCTCCTGGAACCGGAGCCACTCCTTGCGGAAAATCGTCTCGTTGCCCGCAGCCGGATTGAGCAGCATCTGTGCGGCCAGGACCGAACTGATCTGCATTTTGCGCTTCCCCGCCCAAACCTCCGGGGACAGAAAAACCGGATGGCCACCTGGCTGCCCGTTGTCCGTAGCCGGGTAAATCCTCGGAGTGACGGCCAGCATGTCGAGCATGTCCTGATACGTGTCGGCAAAGCTGTACCGCGTGCCGATGTGCCAGGCACGCGCCAGGCCGGTTTCCCCGCGCGCGCCCAGGTTGTCGGACAGAGACCAGGCTTCCGTGGTTTTCCTGACCATCTCCGGCGACGTGACGGAATCCAGCGTCACCACATCATCGTAAATCCGCAGCAGATAATGCGCCCCCGTCGGCTGCCCGTCGACCAGACCGTGCGCTTCGACCGTCGCTTCTTTCGGATTGCCCTGCCGTTTCACCACCAGCCCGGTGTCCTCGGACCACCGTGGCGCCTCGCGTTTAGGGTCCTGGTACAGGATTTCCGGGAACAGCCCCTTCAGCTCCCCGTTGGTCTCCAGCTCGTACTTGATCTGACGCAGGAATTTTCGGGCTACCGGCTTGTTGAACGCGAAGATGCCAATGGTGATTTCAGGATCGAGCAGCATTTCCTGAATCGAGCCCGTGAAGGTGATGATCGAACTCTTGCCGTGCTCCCGGGCCCACAGATCGAGATAGCCATCCGGATCCGCCTCGACCTCCCGACACCGCGCATAAAGCCACGGGTGCAGCATGTCCGCGCGCTTCAGCACCCGGGTCAGCAAAAAATACCGATCGAAGCGCGCCAAATCGCGCGCCACGAGGCCCGTGGAGTCCATCTCCAACATCGCCAGCCAGGCGTTCTCTACAGCCTCGAAGGGCAGCGAATGCAGCAGCTCCAGCGCCTCATCGTCGAGAATCTCAGGAGCCGCGCGCACGGCGTAACCGCTCCCTCAGGGCGTGGGTCAACGCCGCGGCCGCCTCGACGGTGAGCTGCACCGCGCCGCCGTCCGGGCCGGTATGCACCACGGTTTCCTTGAGCAGCCCCAAGTGCTTCAGGCAGTTGGTCAGCGCCGTGTTCTTGTCGGCCACCCGGTAGCGCTTGATGTGCCCGGAAAACACCCGGAGCTTTCCGGTACCTTCATACGTCTCCTGCACGTCGACGCCGCTGATCGCTGCCGCCGTGTCATCGTCCAGCTCATGAATCGGAATCGGCGTGCCGTCGGCCCGGAACAACTTCCGGACGTCGAAAAAGGCCAGCCGAGCCAGCTCCTGCAGCACCCGGTCCGCGTCGACGTGCACCCGCCGGGCGCGCGCCTGCAGCTCCTCGTCGATGTACGCCTGCACATCCGGCCGCTTACGCAGCGCAGACCCGATCGCCTGCGCGGATTTGACGGAGTACCCGACCCGAATCGCCGCCGCCTTGCGGTTGAAGTCGATGATGAACTCGCGCGCAAACCGACGCCGGCGATCCTCCGCTGCCTCGCGCATGTTCTTGGTCGTGGTCGCTCGTCCCGTCATGGCCGAGAAACATACCCCACCCCCGCACAACGGCACGTCACATCTGCGTCCCCGGCAACAGCGGCACGTGCGGCATCGCCCACGACGGCCAGCACTCCCATGCCAAACGGCTGTCCTCCGCCAGGCGATAGATCCGCGTCACCCGCCGACGGTGCGCCGTCGAGACCCACACCCGGGCTGCCTGCCTGACCCGACCCTCCGCGGCCAGGCGCAGCAGCGCCCGGGCCACGCTGCGCCACGGCCACGCCACTTGACGCGCCAGCTCGATCGCACACAGCCAGCCCTCCGCCCCGCGCAGCCCGGCAAGCGCCGCGGCCTCCGCCGCCTCCCGCCGCTGTCTGCGCGCGCTCACTCGACCCGGCCCTGTCGTGCCCGGATACGCGGCTGCCGCATCGCGTCGCTCGCGCAACTGTCGAGCCCGTACGAGCAATACCGATCCCCGTTCTCGGTCGCATCGCCGCACCAGCCGCAGTGCGTGTGCCAGGTCTTCGGCCAGCCGACCTGACGGCGCACTCGCGCCATCGCCTGGTCGCGCGCTTCCCGCTCCCGTTCCCCCGCCTCGTCGATCCGATCAGCCATCGCCCAACTCCTCGAGTCGCAACTGCACCGCACGCAGCAGCCGGTCCTGCCCCTCGCCCTTCGGCCCCAACGAATCGAGCACGGCCCTGTCGATCGTGTCACGCGCCAACAACACGTGAACGAACACCGGCGTCCGGCGTCCCGGCCGGTGCAGCCGCTTGTTCCACTGCTGCCATAGCTCCAGATCGTGAATCGGCCCGAACCACACCCCCTGCCCGTCGCCGTACTGCAGGTTCAGCCCGTGTGCCCCGGACGCCGGGTGCAGCAGCAGCAGGTCAATCTCACCCCGGTTCCACCGCGCCTCGGTATCCGGGTAGTCGTCGAACTCGACCGCCTGCGGAAACCGCGCCTTGATGCGCGCCAGCTCATGCCGGAACCAGTACGCCACCAGCAACGGCGCCCCCGCGCTCGCCTCGACCAGCTCCTCGAGCGCGTCGAGCTTGGCGTCGTGCACGGGCTGCACCTGGCCGTGCTCGTCGTAGGTGGCTCCACCGGCCACCTGCAGCAGCTTGCCCACCAGCGCCGCGCGGCTTAGGGCCACCACGTCCGATCCGCGCAACGTAGCCAACGAATGCCGCTCCAGCTCGCGGTAGAACGCCAGCGCCTGCGACGGCAGCGGCACCTCGATCGGGTTGATCGTCCGCTCCGGCAACTGCACCACGTCCTCGGGCAGCAGGCTGACGCACAAATCGCCGATCCGCGCGTGAATCTCCTCCTCCGCTCCCGGTCGCGGGCGCCAGGAGAACACCTGCCCGTCCCGCGAGCGCTTGTCCGGGACGAACCAGCGCTCGCGGTACCCGGTCAGCGTCCGCCCCAGGCGCGCCCCCTCGTCGAGCAGGAAAAGCTGCGGCCACAGGTCGAGCAGGCTCTTCGGCCGCGGCGTCCCCGACAGCTCGACCAGGCGACCGACCAGCCCGGCCTTGCGCAACGCCCGCACCGCCTTGAAGCGCGTCGTCGCCGGATCGCGGAACCCGCTCGACTCGTCGAGCACCAGCATGTCGTACGGCCACTGTCGCCCCATCAGCCGCACCAGGTCCGCCAGCCGGTCCCGACTGATCGTGTGGACCGTCTCGCCGGTGAGAAAATCGACCGGCGAGGCCTGCGGCACCAGGCGCTTGACCGTGGTCTCCTGCCCCCGCCGCCGCACCGTCACCCCCCGCCGCTGAAAGCGAAAGTCCTCGGCCGTCAAAACCCGGCAGGAAAGGCCCTGGAAGGCCCTCCAGCGGGCGATCTCCGCCGGCCACACCGTCAGGGCCACCCGCCGCGGCGCGACGACCAGAACGCGCGCCACGTCGGCCCAGGACAGCAGCCGGACGATCAGCGCCAGCACCGTCGCCGTCTTGCCCGCGCCCATGTCGGCGAACAGCGCGCAGAACGGGTGCCGGTAGGCGTGCTCCAGCATGCGCTGCTGGAAGAGGCGCAGGGTCAGCTCCATGCGCGCTCCCGGAGCACCCGGTCTACCGCGTCCCGACTATCGACGGCCGCCACGGGAATCTGCAACCGATGCATCCGGTCGAGAAACCGCTTCTGCAGCCGGCTTGGCCGCTCGCCGAGTCGTTTCACCTCGATAAACACCATTGATCCGCCGGGCAGCAGCACCAGCCGATCGGGCACCCCCGCCTGGCCGGTGTTCTTCAGACACTCCCCGCCGAGCCGGGTGACTTGCGCAACCAGGTAGCGCTCGACCTCCGCTTCGCGTGGCGTGTCGCCGAGCAGGCGGTCCGCCGTCGCCGTCACAGCTCACGCACCGTGCGATCGCCGGGAGGGCGCCCCGGCTTCACCGTCCTGGCCCGCTCGGCGAGAAGCTCCAGCGAGCGCGCCGGCCAGAGGTAACCGCTGCCCTTCGGCGACCGCCTCGGCACCAGCCCGCGCCAGTGCCCGTGCTTGCGGTACGCGATGCGCAGGGTCTCCGGAACCACCCCGCAGAGCGTCGCCAGTTCGGCGGTGGTGAGGGTGTACGGCTCGTTTTTTCGTTGCGTCATGGCGTCTTCCTTTCGTTGCCGGTTTGTTGCCAACTAGACAAATAAGCCCAACTAGACAAATGCGTCCACTTCTACCTGTGTACACAATATTTTCCTGTGTACACTCTCTCTTACCCCCCTTTTCTCTCATTTCTCTTTTTCTCTCTTTCTCTCTTTTATTTGTCTAGTATTTGTCTAGTAGTAAGAAATAAGAATAAAAACAGATAGATAAGGTATAGACAAATAGCTAGACAAATAGCTAGACAAATGTATTTGTCTCGTCAATCGAGGAAGCTTTCGCCCCCGGTCGCCTCGAGCAGTTTGGCGAGCGCCTTGTTCGCGTCCTTGTCGTCCTCGGGGAGTTTGTAGACAAATAGCTCGTGCACCCGCACCCGGTGCTGTGCTTTGTCCCAGAACACCCGCCTTCCCTCGGTATATCCGGCGTCCCCAAGCAGCTTGTTCAGCGTCCGCGTGAACACCTTCTCGCCGGTCCGCTCGGCCAGCTTCTGCGCCAGGTGCGGCACTGAAATCACCTCGCGCGTGATGCCCCGGCCGCCGTCCGTCAGCAGGTCGGTAAGCGCGTTGTGCAGGTCTGATCGGCACAGCTCGACGACGTGGCTCTTCTCCTTCGTCCACGGCGCGTGCCCGTCCGGGCAGAACTCCTCGCTGAGCTTGCGCCCCGTCAGCCACCCGCGCAGCGCCCCGGCGTGCTGTTCGAGCGCCGCGAACAGCCGTTTGTAGTGTCCGTCCTCGGTCATCTGCCGGATCGCGTCCTTGCCCAGAGCCGCCTTCAGGACCATGTACCGCCGGTCGTTCTCGTCCAGCGGCAGGCCGTCGCCGAAGTTCGACAGGATCAGGTAATTAGTCACGTTTATGACCGTGTAGCTTTTGGCCCCTTTCGGATGGATCTCGATGTCCGTGTTGCTGACCGGCGCCTTCAGCTTGTTCTCGGCCTCGCGCGCAGAGTGGTCCGGCGCGCGGATCTCTTCGATGACCGCCAGCGCGGCGCCGTTCGCCCACTCGTTGAACGCGGAGTTCAGGATCGTGTCGGCGTTCAGCGGCCGCACGTTGTCTGGGCCCATGACGGCCGACATCAGTTCCTTGTAGAGCGTCTTGCCGGCGCCCGGCAGACCGTACAGGTACGGCGACCAGCGAATCTTCCTCCCCGGAAACTGTACGTTGTGCGCCAGCCAGTCGAGGAATAACTGCCGCTCCCGCTCGTCCGGCAGGAGCAGGGCGCTGTGCGCCTCGAAGAGCGCGACCGCCTGCGCCTCGGCATCGGTCAGTACCGGTGGCACCCGGGGGAAGTTCGCCTCGCTGTACGTGTTGGCGAAGCTCATGGTGCCCATCACGAACGTCCGCGGCAGCGTCGGGTTGTACGCCACATTCGCCACGCATTCGATCTGCCACACATCGGCCGCGTAGCGGCTGGCGGCGGGTATCGCCCCGTCTTCGTCCATGTACGGCCGCATGAACCGGTTGTAGTTGATGTCGAACCCTTGGCGGGTCATCCGCTCCCGCGTGTCGAGGTCGAAAAAATAGTCCCCGTTGCTCACGTAGACGTACGGCCCCAGCCATGCCGGGAGGTCCCGCCGACTGGCTTCCGGGCGCCCGGCCGCCCGCAGCATCGCCCGGGCCATGGGCAGGGTCACGCGCACCCCGGTAAACGCCGTCATGCGCACCTGCAGCGCCAGCGCCAGCACATCCAGATCGGTGCGCGTCAGACCTGGTTCAGCGGCGATCGCCGGCAGCACCGTGTCGCGCAGCTTCGCCTCGGTCGCCACCTCCCTGATCTGTGCCAGCAGCGCGTCGCGGACCTCGACCCGGTTCTCGGCCTCGCCCTCGCGCCCCCCGGCCAGGCTGGCGACCCATTGCAGCATCGCCTGGTGTGAGGGCAGCTCCTGCACCTCGCACAGTGCCCGCTCGTCCTCGGTCAACGTCCGGTCCTGGTCACCAAAGCGGAACACCCGCACGAGGTCCCAGGCGTTCGCCAGGCGACCGTCAAACGGGTCGCTGTTGTGCGTGTTCCCGAGGTAATGGTCGTCCCCCGTGACGAAGCAGCCCTCCGCCGCCCCGCTCTCGCTCTGCAGCCACGTCACCCGCCGTTCGCTGCCGTCTGCGAACGCGAACGCCTCGGGTAACAGCTCGGCAATCGCCCGGCTGATCGGGTACGCACGGCAGAACGCGCCGATCGGCCCCGGCTTCTTGGTCGGGTCCGGCAGCTCGGGGTCGTCGTCCGCGCCGGGGGTCTGCCCCCTCCGGTCGGCATGCTCGAGCACCTCGGCCGCGATGACCAGCGGCACTTCGTCGTGCGCGCCCGGGTGAAACCCGTGCCGCACCGCCACCGGGTCGCGCGCGCCGTTGATGAACTGCGGCGCTGCCGTGTAGTGCACCTGCACCCGCCGCAACGGTGACACGTCGATCGCGATCTTCTCCGCGCGCACCCAGGCCTTGAGTTGCGGCCCGGTGTAGGCCGTGGCCAGCCAGAACCACAGATGGCACTTCAGTACGCCCGCCTGGCGCCCGGCGGACGCCGACAGCTGCCAGTGGTAGCTGGCATCGTGGAACGGCGCCGGCAGCTCGGACCGGATGAACTCCTCGATCGCCGCGACGGGATCGGTCAGGGGATCGGCGATCAGGGGTTCGTACCGGTCCACGTCGATCATCACCCAGTGGTGCGGCGTCTCCGCGTACAGCTCCCGGAGGCGCGGGTAGCGCCCGGCCGCATCCGGCGGCACCACCGCGCGCGCGGCGTCCTCGCCGATCCACCGGCCGCGGATGACACATCGCCGCGGCTGCCCGGCCAGGCGCACCAGCAGCGCCGACAGCGCGCGCAGGTTCGTCACCGGGCGCGACTCGACCGAGAAGTGCTTCGCCAGGTCGTAGGCGTGCACCTCGCCGCCGTCGAACACCTTCGTCAGCAACGGCCCGGCCGACTGCAGGATCGTGAGGCAGTCGGCTGTCGCGGCGACCCCGGTCGGGTGCGCCGCCGGGACCAAAAAATCGCGGGTTGGCGAGATGGCGTTCATGCTAGAATTCTCCCGTCTTGGCGTTGCCGCCCTCTCAGCCGACAGCCAAACGAAACGCCCGGTTGCCGCCGGGCGTTTCTCCGTTTACAACACCTCTTTCAGAACCCGGCGCAGGTTGTCCACGTGCCCGCGGTCGGTGATCTCCAGCCCCAGCAGATCGAGCAGCACGCAGAGCCGCGGCAGCTGCTCGTCCAGGTACTTGCTCAACATCGAGTCCGACATCCCCGCGGCGGCCGCAAGCTGCTTCTGCAGCCCGTACGACCGGGCCGCCGCGCGCACGCGGTTCAGCGAGACAGAAGGGGGGTCCGGTTGTGGCGTCACCGTTCCGTGGTCGAAAAGAGGCGGGCCTCCCCCTCCTTGTAGAATGGGAAGTTCCACCAACCCATCTTCCGAAAGGAGAGACCCATGAACGACTACAGCCACGCACCCGATGCGGGCGACCTGCTCAAAGACATCCTGGCGGCGCAGCCGAACCTGTTGACCCCGCTCGCGCCGAACGCAACCACCGGGGAACAATTGGCCGACTTTGTCGAAGCCTTCATCCGACGATACTCGGGAAGTTCACTTCGCGTGACTCCCGAGGAACCGCCGTTTGTCGAGTAACCTCCAGTAGCGCCTCCACAAGCGCGCACCGGAGAACCTTCAGGTTCTCCGGTGCAAGCGCCGGGGTGATCTCGACGGCCCGTTGGCACAGTGCCAGGCTGATCAGCTCGTTCTGTTTCGGTGTGAGTTTCACAGGTGGTCTGGCCCCCGGGTTCTCGATGGCCCGCTGTTCGCACGCCCCGGGGCCTTCTGGTGATCCAGTCCCGACGCGTTTCGTGGCGCCTTCCGCCGGAAGACTGGCGGAAGGCGCCAGACGGTCTTCACCGGCGCCGTCTGGCTGCTTGTCGGCACCCAAGATTCCAAGGTGACGAAGCGCATTGAGTAGCGCCTGTTCCTTCGGGCTCGCGGTGATGCGGACCTGGTCTTCGTCCATCGTGTCTTCCTCGCTTGTGGTGGGTTGGTCGTACGCCGTCAGTGGCGGCCAGTACAGCGGGCGCGCATCGACGGCAAGTTCTTTTCCGGTGGTTTCCCTGCGCCCCTTCTAGGCTGCCGTTGGGGCCGCGGACTGCGGCTGCTCGGCGCAGTGCTCGGCGTGCAGTTTCAGGAGCGCGTCGCCTACCTCCCACTTCACCGACCGTTGCCTGCCGCTGGTCAGATCGATGATTGACGGTGGGGTGAGCCCCACAGATCTAGCGATCTGCGCTTGGCTCAAGCCTTTTTCGAGGAGGGTGTTGATGATGCCGGTCCAATCCATGCACGGTCCTGGGTTTCGATCTATCGAAGATCATACCTTTCCCCTGGTCGAACCGCAAGCATTCGATAATCCCAACATGAGCACGCTTGCTGAGCGCCTGCGTACGGCCCGCGAAGAGGCGGGGCTGTCGAAAGCTGAACTCGGTCGCAAAGCCGGGGTCCGGAGCGCTTCGACGCTGACCGAGCTTGAACGCGGGGAAGTAAAGGACTCCGCGCAACTGCCTGCGATTGCCGAGGTTCTCGGGGTCGACGTACTCTGGCTGCAACACGGACGCGGCCCGAAGCGCCGGTCTCCCACCCCGGTCGAACCGGGTGACTCCCGGCTGCCGGTCCGCCGCGTCCTGTTCCGGCTGTCGGCCGGTGTCAGCGGGTACGAAGTCGAATACGAGGATGGTGAGAGCGAGCCGATCTTCATGGCGCGCCGCTGGTTCGAGCAGCACCGCTACCGCCCCGACCGCCTGCTCGCCATCAAGGTGTCCGGTCGCAGCATGGAGCCCAGCCTGTACGATGGCGACCTGGTCATCGTCAACCTCGACGACACCGCGTTGCGCGATGGGCTGGTCTACGCCGCCAACTACGAGGGCGAGCTGGTGATCAAGCGGCTGAAGCGCGATGCCGGCGTCTGGTATCTCGCCTCGGACAGCCTGGACAAGATTCGCTTCCCGGACAAGCGCTGCTCGGACGGCTGCGGGCTCATCGGCCGCATCGTCTACCGGCAGACGGAGCACATCTGATGCGACCGGGTGCCGGGATGCGCAGGAAGTGCAGAATTGGAACCCCACCCCGCGGGTGTTGCCTGTACGGCAATCCGTGGCCACGGTGCGGGGCGGGTTCCCGGTGGGCCTTGCAGCCCCACCGCCCGAGGGCAAGGGGCGTGATTCCCAATCGCTACCCCGTTCCCTCGAAGACCCAACGCCCGCTCAACAGCGGTCGCTGGCGCGTCAGCGGTCGCTCCATCGAGGAGAAATCCCATGTTGGAGTTTTCGCTGTCGGTGAAAATCACCGCCGCACAAGCCGCCAGGACATTGCAAATCCTGGGGGTGCTGCTCGTGCTGCTGGTGTAGCAATTCACCGTGCTGTACCTGGGCGGGGGTGCAAATCCCCGCCCAGCCGTTCACCGACGCTGAGCAGGCTACAACACCCCCTCACGAGCGCACAAGGCGCCCCCTATGAACTTGTACCAAGTCCTTCTCGACCCACGTTGCGCGGCACCTCTTGGCTACCTGATCAGAGATCTTGCGGACATCCGCAAGCTAGACACAGGAGAGACGGTGATTCAGTTGACTTGCACGGACGTAAACCCGTCCGGGGCCTTTCTGGAACTGCATGTGTCGGAGCCCGGCACAGGAGTTCCGCGGTTGCTCTTTTTGAATCCAGGCTTTGTTGTTGCCATACTTGAGACCATGACCCATAGAACCCTACCTGGGTTTGTCCGTCCAGAGGGATCCCCCGAGCAATGAGCGCTTCATGGTCCACCGATGCTGAACCTCGTGCGGTTCAAGGTAGCGTTCCAGGCCAGCGAGGGCAACCGGGGCAGAATTGCCGAGACGCTTCGTCAGCTTCTCGTGTCCCCGGCGGGGGCGCTTGATCCCGTCTCAGTGCAGCAAATACGCGTGTTGCGTGAATGGCTAGTGCTGCCGCTTCCTCAAGAGATTGTTGCAGCCGCTCGTAAAGCGAGCCTTCGTCCGGTTGAGTAGCGCTCTTCTCCATCAAGGTCTCCGCCCCGCCCGGCATACGCGCTTCCTAAGCTAGCAGCACCCCCGGCCCCGAAAGGAGTCGGGCCCGCCTCGACGCAAGCGCCAAGGCCTGGCGAGTATGCCACCCCCCGCGCGAGTGTTCGCTTTCCCCGGGCAGCCCGTACACCCGCCCGAACCCCCGCCGCTACTAACCTAGCCTCGCCGGTCTGCTCGGCCGCGGCGCGTTTGCGCGCCGCCAAACTTCGCTATGTCGAAAATTGTTGTTGACACAGACTTCGACTTGTCGAATACTCCACACCACTGACTCACGACACACCGAGCCAGCCTGCCCGGAGCAGCCAGGTCCACCTCCGGCCCAAGCCACGCGGGTGACAGGGGACGGTAGCCGGGGGCCGAACGCCTGGTGACGCGAAGACCCCCCCGAACCGTAGGGGGCGAGCCGAGACGACGCCGCGGACCGCTCTTTGCCGTTCGACCTTCACCGCGGAGAAACGCTGTCCCTCGCAAGAGGGCCAGCCTTCGAGCGGGTTGCCGGCGCGACTCCTCGAATGCTGGCAACCCGCTCAACCCGCTCAAGGAGAGAACCATGTCCTACCGCTATGGCCGCTGCCTGATTACCGCCGCCCGCGAGGCCTGCCGCTTCGCGGGCCTCTTCTCGGAGACCCCCATGAAAAACGTTGTTGTCGAAGTGCGCTGCGTCTACGGCGTCAAGCTGATCTACCCGGCGAACGATAACGCCCGGCTGCTGGCTCAGCTGGCCGGCAAGAAAACCCTGTCCGCCAAGGACCTGCACCTCATCTGCGCGCTCGGCTTCGAGGTGACGGAAATCTTCCCCCCGCTGGACCTACCCGCCATCCCGTTACGCTGGAGCGCCGCATGAGCCCGCACGATATCCGCTCGACCGATGTCGAGCGGGAGAAACTCCCGCGCGCCGAAGTCCTGATCCTGCTGCTCGTCGTTTCGACGCTGGCCTGGGTGGTCGTCGATGCGATCGTCGGCGCGTACGTTCTTTGGCGGTTCGAGCAACAGCAGTTCATCCGGGACGAGGTCCTGCGCGAACAGCGCGCCTCACTGACCTGTCCGTCAGGAAGAAACCCGTGACCCACGACGTCTGCCGCTACGGCGGAGTTGATTTTGACAAGCGCCATATCGTCCTCGTGCGCCAGCTTGGCGCCGGCCACGAATTTTTGTTCAGCGCGCTCCGCTACGCCCAGGCATACCCCGCAGATCCGCAGTTGCGCGCGTTGAAAGAGATCGAAGCATTGGGCTTCGCCTGCACTTGCCAGGTTGCTGGGGGTTTGTGCGTTAGCTTTCACAAGGCGCCCGCGTTATCGGAGTTGAGCTCTAAAGAACTCGCCCAGCTTCCGGGCTTCGATGTGTTCGCCGAGAAGGCGGGCATCGACCTGTCGCCGGCCCGGTGCAAACGCTATCTGCGCGAAAGACACAGCCCGGCCGCTTACCGCCGGACGCGTCCGTCCCGTGTATTTCCGACCCGGCAGGAAGTGCTGCGCGCCGCCAACGGCCGGGCCCTCACGGAGAACTACCCGGTCGAGGAGGGCGAGGAGTACCAGTGCTCGTCCCCGGACCTGACCGCCTGGTACGTCAAGGAGTATCTCAGAAACAATACGCAACTTATGTTCAAACCGTAACCGAGGACCCCCTATGTTCGACATTCGCGTCACCCTGTCCGCCACGCCCGAGCTGCTCGCCGTGCTTGACCGCTTCGCTGCTGCGCTGCACACCGTCAGCGTGCTCGACAAGGCCGCGAGGCCCCCCACGCCGGAACCGAAATCCCCGCCGTTCGAGATCCGGGAGCCTGCCGCGGCGACGCCCGTCGCTTCGCCGCAGGAAGCCCCGGCCAAATCCGACCCGGCTTCCCCGTCCGCCGAGGCACAGCTCGCCGCAGCGCTGACCGTAGCCGAGGTTCGTGCCGCGGTAGCCGCCGCCGCCGCAAAGGACCGCGCCGCCGTAGTGGCCCTCCTGCAGCAGCACGGCGCCAAGAGCGTCAGCGCGCTGGCGCCCGAGCACTACGCCGCGGTGCTCGCGGGCTTGAAGGCGATCGCATGAACGCCCCGGAAGCCCCCGTCGAACGGAAGCACGCCCTTCTGTCCGCCAGCAGCGCGAACCGCTGGCTGGCGTGCCCGCCGTCTGCCCGGCTCGAAGAGCAGATCCCGAACTCGACCAACGCGTACGCCGAAGAAGGCACCTTCGCGCATGCCGTCGCCGAAATCGACCTCGCCCGGTATCTCGGGCGGATCGATCGGGAGGACTACCGTGCCGCCTGGAGCCGGTTCCTGGAAGATCCGCGCGCCACCCCGGAGTTCTGCCTGGCAGTCGAGGCCTACGTGCAGTTCGGCATCGAACGCATCGAGGCTGCGCGCCGCCGGACGCCCGATGCGGTGGTACTGCTCGAACAGCGCCTCGACTATTCCCACGTGGCTCCCGAAGGGTTTGGCACGGGCGACCTGGTACTGATCTACGACGGCGTTATCGAGGTCATTGACCTCAAGTTCGGGCAAGGTCTGACCGTGTCGCCGGTGCGCAACCCGCAGGCGATGCTGTATGGGTTGGGGGCGTTGCCGCTCAACGATCTGCTCTACGGCATCCATACCGTCCGGCTGACGATCCACCAGCCGCGGGTCGGAGAAGGCAAACCGCAAACCTGGGAACTGCCGGCCGATGAGTTGCTGCAATGGGCGGCAGAAATCAAGCCTGTCGCACAACTCGCCTTTCGGGGCGAAGGGAACTACCAGCCCGGCGAGCACTGCCGCTTCTGTCGCGCCGCGGCGACCTGCCGCGCCCGCGCCGAGTACTACCTGAACCTGACGCGTTACGAGTTCAGGGACCCGCCGCTGCTGGCGGATAGCGAAGTAGCCGAAATCCTGGACAAGCTCGATGGCCTGCTGGCGTGGGCGGGACAAGTCAGGGAGCACGCGCGGACCGGGGCCCAGGAGGGCCGGAAGTTCCCCGGCTGGAAGCTCGTCCGCGGTCGCAGCGTGCGCACCTACGGCGACCCCGATCAAGTCGCTGCCGCGCTTGCCGCAGGAGGCATTCCGGCGGCTTTGATCTTCGAACGCCGCCTGCTCGGCATCACCGCGCTGGAGAAGGTGATCGGCAAGGCGCAGTTCCAGGCCCTGCTGCCGGAACCGCTCGTCACCAAGCCCCCGGGCGCCCTGGTGCTCGCCCCCGCCAGGGACCCGCGCCCCGAAGTCGAGTCTTCCGCCCTGGAAGGCTTCGAAACCGTTTCACCGCAACCCGGAGAACCCACATGCCCGCGGTAACCGTTGCCAACAAGAAGCTCACCGATTCCCTCCTCATCGTCGGCCCCGTGCGCCTCAGCTACCTGCACGTCTTCCAGCCGACACACAACAAGCTACGCAAGGCGGACGAGTACTCCTGCACGTTGCTGATCCCGAAGAGCCCGACACGGGAGTGCCCGGACCCGGGCGTTCTGGTCAAGACGATCCGGGAAGCGTCCGAAGCCGCTTTGGTCGCGAAGTTCCGCCAGTTGCCGAAGAAGTACGACCACAGGCTGCTCGACGGCGACGCGGAGACCAACAACGACGGCGAGCCCAGGTACCCGGGCTACTGGTTCCTGTCTGCGCGCAGCGACGTGGACAAGCCCGCTCCGGTGCTGCTCGACCGGAACCGCAAGCCGGTGCTCGACGCCTCGGCCTGGGTGTCCGGCGACTGGGGCAACGCCAAGATTTCCCTGTACGCCTACGAGCACGAGGGCACGCGAGGGGTCGGTGCCGGGCTGCGCGCCCTCCAGTTCACGCACAAGGGCGAGCCGCTGGGAAGCTCGCAGACGCCCGAAGAGACCGCCAACGAGTTCGACGCGCTCGACGAGGAACTCGAAGAAGACCTCTTCTGATTTTCTGGTCTCCTCCTTCCCGCGGGCGCTCCCCTCCTTTGCCCCGCGGGTTCTCCCGGCCTTCGGGCCGGGCTTTTTTTTTTTTTTTTTTTTTTTTTTTTTTTTTGCTCGTGTGCCTGTGTTGCGGAGCAACGTCAGATAGCGATCGCCCTGATTGCGGGTTCGACTCCCGCCAGGCGCACGAGCAAAGAAGGCACCCGACCTGGGAATTCCGCATGCACGAACTGAACATCGACATCGAGACCTACAGCCCGGAGCCGCTCAGGAAGACCGGGGTGCACCGGTACGCCGAACATCCGGACTTCGAACTACTGCTGCTCGGCTACTCCCTGAATGGCTCGGAGCCACGCGTGGTTGACGTAGCCCAAGGCGAGCGAATCCCCGCTGCCGTGGTTAAAGCGATTTTCGACCCCCGCATGATCAAGCGGGCCTATAACGCCGCGTTCGAGATCGCCTGCCTGTCCGCTCATTTTGGCCGCCCTCTCGACCCGTCGCAATGGCGCTGCACCAGCGTCCTCGCCTTGACGCTCGGCCTGCCCGGGCCCTTGGCCGAAGTCGCCCGGGCGCTTCGTTTGCCGGCAGAACAGCAGAAGGCGCGCACGGGACGGGCGCTGATCAGCTACTTCTGCGTCCCCTGCCGGCCGACTCGAGTCAACGGGGGGCGCCTGCGTAACCTGCCCCACCACGCCCCGGACAAGTGGGCGCTGTTCAAAGACTACTGTCGTCAGGATGTCATCGCGGAGATGGCCATTGGCGCCAAGCTCGTCCGCTGGCCCCCGAATGGCGACGAGCAGGCGCTGTGGGCGCTCGACCAGGCCATCAACACCCGCGGTATCCGCGTCGATCGGGAGTTGATCGACGCGGCGATCGCCCTCGACGCGGGAATCAAAGCCGCACGGACCGCCGAATTCGCGGCCCTGACCGGCATCGCCAAGGCTACGCAAGTGGCGCAGCTCAAGCGCTGGCTGTCCGACGAGCACGACGTGACCGCGGACAGTCTGAACAAGACCGCCATTGGCGAGATTCTGGCCGCCAGGCCCGTCGTGGCCGTCGAGCGCGCCCTGCAGCTTCGCCAGGAGCTGTCGAAGTCCAGCGTCGCCAAGTACGTCGCCATGCGGGCGAGTTGTTGCGCCGACGACCGCCTCCGGGGGCTTCTGCAGTTTTACGGCGCCAACCGCACCGGTCGTTGGGCCGGGCGCATCGTCCAGATGCAGAACCTGCCGCGCAGCGATTTGTCGCATGCCGACCTGGATCGGGCCCGGGACCTGGTCAAGAAGCGTGACGTTGAACTGCTGGAAATCCTGTACGGGCCGGTTTCCAGCTTGCTGTCGCAATTGATCCGGGCGGCACTCATTCCCGCCGACGGATGCACGTTCGTGGTAGTCGACTTCGCCGCCATCGAGGCGCGCGTGCTTGCCTGGGCGGCTGACGAGAAGTGGCGTCTGGAGGTGTTCCGCACGCACGGCCGCATCTACGAAGCTTCGGCTTCACAGATGTTCAAGGTTCCGATCGAGACGATCGGCAAACACAGCCCGCTGCGCCAGAAAGGTAAGGTCGCGGAACTGGCATGCATTGCTGAAGGCCAGCTGGTCCTGACGGATATCGGGCTCGTCCCCATCGAAGACGTTACCAGAGAAATGCGGGTCTGGGATGGGGAACGTTTCGTCGAACATTGCGGAGTGGTGTACCGCGGAATGCGCGAGGTGATGTGTCATGACGGACTTGTCGCCACACCAGACCACGTTGTCTGGACGGAAGACGGGGAATTGCAGCTCTCAGACGCCGCCTCGCGCGGACAACGTCTCGTTCAATCCGGGTCAGGTCGGTACCCGATTCGGGTGGGTAGAAGTCACGAGCCCGGAAAGGAGGTACACCCGGGGCTGGAGCGGTTTGTACATCCAGACAAGGTGCACGGGTTGCGGTTCAGAGCAGTGGCAGAACTATCGAAACTTGGCCTGTGGGCGCTCAAAGGGCTGTCAGGCGTGTTCTCAGCAAAAAGTCGTCCCAACGTGGCTGTTGAAACGCGTCACGGCCATGAGGCAGAGATGCCAGAACCCAAAGGACGCAGGGTACAGGAACTACGGGGCTCGCGGTATCCGGTTCGAGTTCAGCTCGGTACTGTGCGCGGCGCGGTGGATTCAGGAGACCCTTGGACTAAAGAGGGGTCTGGAGCTGGACAGACTGGACAACGACGGGCCTTACGCGCCGGGGAATATCCGGTACCTGTCGAAGTCTGGGCAGATGCGGAATTCTCGGCGTTCGAAACTCACACAGCAAGACGAAGATTGGATCGCGGAGAAATCCCCCCTGGCGATCAACACGTCAAGACGACTGCTGTCGGGCGGGTATTCGAGAGAACAGATCGTGATTCGGGCGGATCTGGCTGTCCGGGATCGGCGAAAGAACTGGCGAGCAATTCAATTCCGTCTGGAATTGCTCGGGTATACGACCTCCTGGATTGCGGCCCGCTTAACCGATTCACCGTAGCAGACAGACTGGTGCACAACTGTGGGTACCACGGCGGGGTCGGCGCGCTTGTCTCCATGGGCGCGCTGTCCATGGGCCTCGCCGAGAGTGATTTGCCCGGAATCATCAGCGCCTGGCGCGCGGCTAACCCGAACATCATGTCCTTCGGGTACGCGATGGAGAAGCACGCCAAGCAGACGTTGCGCAGTCGCGTCCCGACGGGCGTTCCGGGGCGGTACCGGTTTCGCTACGAGCGGGGATTCCTGTTTCTCGCCCTGCCGAGCGGCAGGGAGCTGGCCTACGCCAACGCGCGCATCGAAGCCAGCGGCGGCTACAACAACATCGTCTACGACGGTCTCAACCAGGAGACGAAGCGCTGGGAGCCCGTCGAAACCTACGCCGGCAAACTGCTTGAGAACTACACCCAGGCAATAGCCCGGGACTGCCTCGCCTGCGCGCTCACCGCTCTCGAAAAAAAAGGTCTGCAGGTCGTCGGGCACGTGCATGACGAGGCCCTCCTTGAGATCGACCTGCTTCGGTTTCCGGACCCCCGAGTGGCGCTGCGCCTGGCAGAGCAGATTTTCAGCCGGCCGCTGTTGTGGGCCCCCGGGCTTCCACTCAAGGGCGACGGGTTTGTCTCAGATTTCTACCGAAAGGACGCTTGATGGGCGAGAAAAACAACCGGCCTCCGGAACAGGAGGTAACTGCGTACAAGGGTTTCGACGTGAACTTACAGTGCCGGGGCTTCCAGTTCGAGGTTGGCGAAACGTACCTTCACGAAGAAGAAGTACAGGCATGCGAGTCCGGGTTTCACGCCTGCGAATACCCGCTGGATGTGTTCAAGTACTACCCCCCGGCAAAGTCTCGTTTTGCACGGGTGACCCAAAGCGGACAAATATCTCGGCACGGCGAAGATTCCAAGGTCGCATCCTCGGTTATCCGGGTCGATGCTGAGATCGGCCTGCCCGATCTGGTGCAAGCCGCCGTAGCTTACACGGCCAGCCTCTGCGCACCTTGCGGTGCACTGCCCGAGGACGGGGCCACGGGCGAACGGGGCGCCGCCTCGGCCACGGGCTACCGGGGCGCCGCCTCGGCCACGGGCGACCTGGGCGCCGCCTCGGCCACGGGCGAACGG
>ERZ761602.994-NODE-994-length-55218-cov-8.803056_pt1 | contig 55218 bp, 52 predicted proteins | sample MGYA00512165_ERZ761602 | MGnify/ENA primary metagenome ERZ761602 (study PRJEB28899, sample SAMN02445085) | bioreactor sludge metagenome | biome: EBPR sludge; isolation source: Thorneside wastewater treatment plant | place: Australia: Brisbane, Thorneside Wastewater... | reverse complement strand
GTCGGGAATGGGGGCGGCGTCAGGCTGCATGGGCGCGGCAAGTGTGCGCGTGGTGCGGACTGGGTCGGATTTGTTTGGGATCTATCCGCGCTTTTTTTTGGGGGGGCGCTGGGGGACCCAGATCTCCACCCATTCCCGGATGAATGCGCAGCATTCAGTCCGGGACCCATAAACGCGAACCGTCCGTGTTCTTGGGCCCCGGACTTGCGCTTCGCGCAATCCGGGGATGGGTGTTCGAATGAGCGCCACATACGAATTCTCAGCGTCGGAAACACAGCTTGCCGGCTGGAAGCCGGCGGTCCCTAGCGCTTCTGCATGACACGTGCTTTTACCGCCGCGAACGCGTCGAGCCGGTAGCAGCGCAAGCTCAGGGGACCGCCGGCTTCCAGCCGGCAAGCGTTTCGCCTACAAACGAAACAAATCAGCGTATGTCACCACTAACGGCGTAACACGCATGGGTGCGTGGGCAATTTTGCCAGGCAGCCCTCTGACTGTTCGACGCCTTTGGGGCTCCATGGGACGGAGCGTCAGATCAGTAAGTCGTGGAATCAATACGCGGAGTAGCGGACGTGGATCGGGCTGTTAGCATTGCGCTTCTTACACTTGTATTTGGTTGCACGACCCAACCTTTGGGCTCTTTGGGTGTCGAACGACTATTGAGATCATACCACGCGGAGATTCAGCCTTCGCGGGAAGGTTCCGCGTCGCTCATTAGTGTGGAAGGATGGTTTATTCAAACGGGGGAGTTTCGGCTGTATGCTCGTCGCCAGGACATCGGCCGTCTCTTTGACCGAGCGTGCGTATCTGGGATGATTCGTGACCCCATTCTGCGGGAGGAGGCAGCTAGCTACCAAGCACTACGCGTGAGAATCACCGGAACATATGCGCTCGAAAGTGACTTTCACGACCCTGCGGTCATTGGCTCCTCTCCGGTCCAGAACAACTGCGCCAACGACGTGATCATTTACGGCGAATCGATAACGCTGCTGGAAGTTGACTAAGAAGCGATGGTTTCGCGTGGCGAGGACGCCGTGATTACGCAGGAAAGTGTGACGCACACGGATTTTTCAAATCGATAGATAGCGGACAATCCGAACGTCGGTATGTGCATGGGCCGGGGGTGGACGAACCCATCGTCTGGTACGAGGGAAGTGGTACAACAGACCGGCGCTGGTTGCATGCGGATCGGCTGGGCTCGGTGATCGCGGTGAGCGATGCGAGCGGGGCCGCGCTCGCGATCAACGCCTACGACGAGTACGGCGCGCCCAGCTCAAGCAACGCCGGGCGCTTTCAATACACCGGGCAGATGTGGCTGCCAGAAGCGGGGCTCTACCACTACAAGGCGGCCGGCAAGGAGGGAGGCTGGATGTTCACGCAAGTTCCTGGTATGTTCTTGCATCGACGATTCCCCAGTCCACAAAGGCGCATTTGTTAAGAGAACGAGCCCGTGGCCTACGCATACGCCCTGTTCGACACTGCCATTGGCCGCTGCGGCCTCGCCTGGGGCGCGCGCGGGGTGATTGGCGTTCAACTCCCCGAGAAGGATCTGCACGCCACCCGCACGCGTTTGCTGCGCCATTGCCCCGCGGCGGAGGAAAGCGAAGCGCCTCCCAAACCCATCGCCCGCGCCATAGACGAAATTCAAGCGTTGCTGCGCGGCGAAATGAGAACCTTGCGCGCCATCACGCTCGATATGAGTCGGGTCGCCCCGTTCAACGCGCGCGTCTACGAAACCACGCGCGCGATCGCGCCCGGCCAGACGCGCACCTATGGCGACATCGCCCACGCCATCGGCGACGCAAGCGCCGCGCGCGCTGTCGGGCAAGCGCTTGGACGCAACCCGTTCGCAATCGTCGTGCCGTGCCATCGCGTTGTCGGGGCCAACGACAGACTCGTGGGTTTCTCCGCCAATGGCGGCATCGCGACGAAACTCAGATTGCTACAGATTGAAGGTTGGCGCGCCGACGAGCCAAGCCTGTTCGACGCGCTCGTCTAAGCCGGCGCGCGCCCGCTCGCGGCTATCGTGTCGGCGGCGCGCAGGGCAAGCGCCATGATCGTCAAACCCGTGTTCACCGCGCCGGCGGAGGGCAACGACGATGCATCGATGACGTACAGCCCCTCGACGCCATGGATTTGGCCGTGTCCGTCCGTCACGGACTGCGCGGGGTCGTTTCCCATGATCGCGCCGCCTGTCTTGTGCCACAGCTGCGGCTTGCGAAGCGCCGGAATGACGGGATAACCCGCCCGACCGAAAGCCTTCATCGCCAGCTCTCGGATGCGTTTGTAACTGCCTCCGCAAAAGCGCGGCGGCGCCTCGGCGACAATTCTATCGCCCTCGAACACGAACCCAGAGTCGCGGCTAGGCAATGCTTCCGTCATGTGAAAGCACATGAGGCTCCGCTCCGCGATCGCCTTCACGATTGGGCGAAGCACGCGCCGCGCATCGTTCCATATCGGCGCTTGTCCGGCGATTTGCAGCACGCCAACGGGATGCGTCCAACCCGGAGCGCCATCGTAATAGGTGTTCATGGCGAACGACTTGGTGTGACGCGGCCCCATCGGCGCCGCGCTCACCAGTGCGAAAAAAACACCGGTCATGTGGCCAGCGACGCCGCGACCGAGCATGCCGGCATGATTTCCAAGCCCGTCGGCATGTTTGTCGGTGCGCGACCGCCGCAGGAGCAGCGCGGTTCGGGTTTGACCGGCGCAGACGGCGATCACCGGCGCATGCAGGGTGCGCTCGTTCCCATCCTGCACAAGCACCACGCCCTCGGCGCGGCGTCCATCGATGCTCGTTATGACCCGCGCGCAATCGGTCCGCGTTAGAAGATCAACGTTTCCCGTCGCCAGCGCCGGCCGAACCGCCGCGGTTTCGGCGTCCATTTTCGCATCGCGCGTGCAGAAGTGAGCGTCGCACGTGGCGCACATGATGCACGCCCCACCCGACCCATAGTCCAGCCCTCGTGGAATATCGGACAAACGCGCGCCGGCCGCGCGAAGCCGGGCCATCACCGCGCCGACAAGAGGATCGTGCGGCAGCGGCGCATGCGGAAAAGGACCGGCGCGGAATGGCTCGCTAGCGTCATCCCCGGCCGCGCCATGAACCCGATAAAGGCGCTCCGCTTCCGCATAATAAGGCTCAAGCGCCTCATAGCCGAACGGCCACGCCGGCGATACGCCTGCTTCATGCTCGACGGCGCGAAAGTCGCTCTCACGAAAGCGGTAGAGGGCCGCGCCGTAGAATTTCGTGCTGCCGCCAACGCATGTGACTTCGTCGTCTGGCCGCATCAATCCATACATGTAGACGCCCGGCTGCTCGCCGGCATCGGACGGCTGCAGACGAAGAAAGTCGCCGCTCTCGACAAGAAGCACGCGCGCGCCGCGGCGCGCGAGGCCAAGCGTCAGCGTTCCTCCGCCGGCGCCGCTGCCAACGACAATCGCGTCATATGCGCCGCGCGCATCTTCAAGCCGAAGACCGGACATGCCCCATCGCTCCGTGCGTAACGCGGATAATGGCTAAACGCCGATCCCGCCACCAGACTCGCGCAACGCCCGTCGCCTCAACAGGAATTATCGCCCGGTCGGCAAGTCCTTGAAGGCGATCCCTTTGTCGGCGCGCGCGTCCTGCGGGAGCCCGAGCACGCGCTCTGCGATGATGTTCTTCAGTATCTCGTCCGTACCGCCTGCGATCCGCAAGCCTGGCGCGAACATGTAGCTTTGATGAAACGCGCCCTCGAGCGGCGCCAATTCTGGATCATTAATGACGCCAAAGTGGTCCATCGCCTCGATGGCCGTATTGGCGATGTCCATCATTTGATTGGCGTTGATCACTTTTCCGATCGAGCTTTCCGGACCTGGCGTCTGCCCCTTCGACAACGCCGTCATGGTGCGGAACTTCGCCAACTTGTAGCCCTCGGCGCGCACGATCCAGTCGGCGAGGCGCTGCCGAAACGCGGCGTCTTGGATCAACATCCCCGAACCGCTCGGCGATGCGACGCCCTTCGCGAACTCAAACACCTCCCTGTAGTCCGGCCCATAAGAGCCGCCGACCGCCAACCGTTCGTTCATCAGCGTCACTAGCGCCACGCTCCAACCCTGGCCCGGCTCGCCGAGCCGGTTCGCGTCGGGAATACGCACGTCCGTGAAGTAAACCTCGTTGAAATCGCGGCCGCCGGACGCCTGATGGATCTGGCGCACGTCAACGCCTGGCGCTTTCATATCGACGATGAACATCGTCAGCCCCTTGTGCTTTTCCACATCGGGGTTTGTACGCACCAACAAGATGCCGAAGTCCGAGAAATGCGCGCCGGTGGTCCACACTTTCTGGCCGTTGACGATCCAGTCGTCGCCGTCACGCACCGCCTTGGTTTTCGACGCCGCGACGTCCGAACCCGCGCCGGGCTCCGAAAAAAGTTGACACCATATCTCTTCGCCGCGGAGCGCCTTCGCGACATAGCGGTTCTTGATGGCGTCGTTCGCGAACGCGATGACGGTAGGCACGCACATGCCAAGGCCGATCGAAAACGGTTGCGACGGCGCGTCAAAGCGCGCTTCTTCTTGATTGAAGATCACCGCGTAGATCGGCGCCAATCCGCGGCCGCCCTGCTCCTTCGCCCAGGTGATGCCGGCGAAACCCGACTCCGCCTTGCGCCGTTGGTATTCCTTGGCGGCTTTCAGAAACTCCAGGGGTTTCAACTTGCGCTGCATACGTTCCGCGTCGGCGCTCTTCGGCGCGACATTCGCCTCCAAGAACGCGCGCGCCTCCGCACGGAACTTTGCTTCCTCCGGCGTGTCGTTGAAATCCATCATGCGCTCCGTCGGTTTGCCTGTGCAGTCAGGCGTCAGAACTAAGCCTTGTGCTGGCGAACAAGCCGGCAATGGCGACGGCGAGCTCCAAGGTCACGAAGAGGTTCAGCCGGTGAAACTCCGCGCCCGGCCCCAGCATTGCTGGCAGCAATATCTTGTCGAAAAAGCTGATGAAAATCACGCCGACCGCGAAGCCCCAGGCGCCCGTCATCAACGCGGCGCGGCGCGGCGTCGCGCGGTTCAGCAGCAGCGCCGCCAGCACCAGCGCCACGGCCACGAGAAAATCGTCAAGCCACAGCGCAACAGCGCGTTCGCCCCAGGAACGGTAGATCTCTCCGCCCAATACGATGGTCGCGAAAACGACCGCGGCGATGCGATGTGCGCTCACGCCACATTCCTTCGTTCGAGGCTTCTGACCAGCTTTTCCTTCCAAACGGCGGGGCTTCCAGCTTGGACCGCGAGAAGTTTGGCGCGTCTGTAGAACAAGTGGCAGTCCACATCCCAGGTGAAGCCCATGCCGCCATGAGTTTGGATGTTTTCCTTAGCGCACAGGTAATAGGCGTCGCTCGCGGCGGCGCGCGAGGCGGCGGCGGCGAATGGCAACTCGCCCGCTTCCGTTGAGAGCGCCCAGGCGCCATAATATGCGTTCGACCGAGCCACCTCGATCGCGACGTACATGTCCGCCAGCTTGTGCTTAATCGCTTGGAATGAACCGATCGGCCGCGAAAACGCGTAGCGGTTCTTAGCGTAGTCCATCGCCATTTCGAGACACGCCTGCGATCCGCCCAATTGCTCGAACGCGAGAAGCACGGCGGCTCTGTCCAAGACCGCCTCGGCCAATTCCCATCCTTGCCCCATCGCGCCCAAGCGCTCGGCCTTGACCGCCCTAAACTCGAGTTTGGCGTGTCCGCGCGAGGGATCGACGGTCTTTAACACTGTGCGGGAAACGCCAGGCTGGCCAAGGTCAACCAAAACTAGTGACAGCCCCGCGCCTTCTTTCGCGAGCACGACGGCGTGCGACGCGCAGTCGCCGTCGGTAACCGGAATCTTCGCTCCCGTGAGCGTTCCGTTCTCAAACGTTGAAGCGATGTTCGCCGGACTTGCTGCGCCGGGGCCCTCGGACATCGCAAAGCACCCGATGCAATCGCCGGAAACGATTTTGGGAAGCAGCGCAGCCTTCTGTTGCTCGCCCCCAGCGAGCATCAGCGCCTCGGCAAGGAAGTAGACGGTCGATGAATAAGGGATCGGCGCGAGCGCCCGCCCCAGCTCTTCCGCCAGAACACAGAGCTCCAGCCGTCCCAGGCCAAGCCCTCCATGCGCCTCTGGGATGCTAACGCCCAGCCAGCCCATTTCAGCCACTGAACGCCACAAGTCTTGATCAAAAGAGACGGTTTCATTGTCGAGCACGCGCCGCGTGGCCTTCGTCCCCGCCTTTTCCGACAAGAAACGCCGCGCCTGCTCCTTGAGGTTTTTTTGGTCGTCGGAAAAATCGAAATTCAAGACGCCCTCCGCCGAAACGTGGTTAGCCGCATCCTAACGCGTCGCCGCCGGATCGCGAAAGGGCGCCTTGGCGTCAACGAACCCTAAAGCCAACTGGGCTAAGCTCACTTCAAGAATAGTGGGTGGAGTAACCTCATGGCGAAGGCCGTGTTCCATAAAGGCCAACGCGTTTACGTGAAACCCGTAGGCACGTGGGCGAGCATCGAGATTGTAAACCCCCAATGGGTAAAGGGGGTCGAAGAGCCGCTGCGCGTCACCTACGACGTAGGCCTCGGACGCGAGTTCCAGGCTCATGAATTGGCCGCTCAAGACCGTGAAATGAGCAAGCCGGATCTCATTGAAACCGAAAACTGGCGCGTGCTGCGCGCTGTCAACCGCCTGTCCGCGGATGGCCGTGATCCCCGACACCCGATGCCGGGCACCTTCCCAGTCGTCGTGACCGACGAAAAGGATTGGGGCGGCTGGCGCGTGCCGATGGCGGAGTATGATCGAGACCCGGCGCGCATCGAGCATCAAGCGCGGGTCTTCGCGAACGCCCTTCGGCTTATGCGGGTGGCGCGCGAATTGATTGAATTCGCGCAAGACTACCCTCACGAAACGCCAGGGCAGATGCAAGAGCTCGCGCAGCAGGCTGAAACGATCCTGGCGGGCATCTATCACGACACGGTTCAACGCTCGGAAGCGCTCGCGGCGGCGGAGTAGCCGCGATTGCAATTACGAGATTCCCGGACCATTGAAGGGCTCCCGCAACGGAGCCCTTCATGCGCGACGCCGACAGCACGACGGTTAGACTGTCTGAATACAGGCCGCCCGACTACGCCATCGATGACATCGCGCTGGTTTTCGCGCTCGATCCCGAAGAAACCCTTGTAGCGGCGACCAGCAGCGTACGGCGTGTGAGCGCCGCGCCCGCGCCCCTCATATTGAACGGCGCCCGACTTGAACTTCAAAGCATAGCCATCGACGGTCGTCTGCTGGCGCAGGGCGAGTACAAGCTGTCCGCGGACGCTTTGGTGATCGCGGACCCGCCCGCTTCGTTCCGCTTGGACATTGTGACCCGCCTCAATCCGGCGGCGAACACCCATCTTGAGGGCTTGTACATGTCAGGCGGGCGCTTCTGCACGCAGTGCGAAGCGGAAGGGTTCCGGTCGATCACCTACTCGCTCGACCGGCCGGACGTTCTCTCGCGCTATGCGGTCCGCATCGAAGCCGACAAGACCGCCTTTCCCACCCTGCTCGCGAACGGGAACCCGACCGAATCCGGGGATTTGGCTGACGGCAAGCACTACGCTGTCTGGATCGATCCCTATCCGAAGCCAAGCTATCTGTTCGCGCTGGTGGCGGGTTCTTTCGATGCGGTCGGCGACGCGTTCACAACGATGAGCGGCCGCAAGGTGGCGGTTACGATTTTTGTCGACCCGGGCGACGGCGAGCGCGCCCACTACGCGATGGATGCGCTCAAGCGCGCCATGGCCTGGGATGAACGCGCGTTCCTACGAGAATATGACCTTGACGTGTTCAACATCGTGGCGGTGCGCGACTTCAACTTCGGCGCGATGGAGAACAAGGGCCTCAACATCTTCAACTCGTCCCTCATTCTGGCGGACGCACAGACCGCCACCGACGCCGATTTCGAGGCGATTGAAGCTGTCGTCGGACACGAATACTTCCACAACTGGACGGGCAACCGCATCACCTGTCGCGACTGGTTTCAGCTCTGCCTTAAGGAAGGCCTCACCGTTTATCGGGAGCAGGAGTTCTGCGCTGATCAGAGATCGCCAGCGGTTCAGCGCATCAAAGACGTGAAGCGCCTACGGGGTCGCCAGTTCGCCGAGGACGCGGGCCCGCTCGCGCACCCCGTTCGCCCCCAACACTATCAGAAGATCGACAACTTCTACACCGCGACCGTGTATGAAAAAGGCGGCGAAGTGATCCGCATGCTCAAACGCGTGGTCGGCGCCGACGCCTTTGACAAGGGCATGCAGCTTTACTTCTCGCGGCGCGACGGCGCGGCCGCCACCGTTGAGGATCTCATCGCCTGCTTCGAAGAGACTTCTGGACAAAACCTCTCGCATTTCATGCTCTGGTACGACCAAGCCGGCACGCCACACCTGCATGCCGCCACCGCATACGACAGCACCGCCAAAACGCTGGAGTTGTCGATCGAGCAAAAGATCGCTCCAACGCCAGAGCAACCCAGCAAGGCGCCTGCTCTGATACCGTTGCAGATCGGTCTTATCGCGAGCGACGGCGCGATCCTCGCGTCAAAACTCAGCGGCGACTCCATCGCACGCACCCAGCACGGCGTCATTCTAGCGCAAGCCCGGCACACCTTTCGCTTTGAGGGCGTGCTTGAGCGCCCAATCCCCGCCCTGCTCCGTCAGTTCTCCGCTCCCGTCGTGCTGCATGACAGTGTGAGCGACGATGACCGCCTCGCGCAAATGGCGCATGATCCAGATTCTTTCACGCGGTGGGAAGCGGGCCAAAGCATCGCCCGCAAGATACTGCTTGGCCAATCCGATGGCTTGGCGGACAAGCTCGCGGAGGCGTACGCGCGCGAACTCGACCGTGCGCCGCAAGACCACGGCTTCGCGGCGCTGGCGTTGCGCGTGCCGGACCTTGGCGAGCTCATCCTCGCATCCGACCACCCCGATCCAGAAACGCTTTTCGCGGCGCGTGAGCGCCTTCGCGCCTACCTCGCGAGCGCGCTGGAGCGGCAGCTCGTTCCTTTGGCCACACTGCCGAACGACACGGAATTCTCGCCTTCTGCATCAGCGGCCGGTAAGCGCGCGTTGAAGAGCGCGGCGCTCGATCTCCTCGCCGCGCGTGGAGAACACCATGTGGAAATCCTGGATAGGGCTTTCCGGACCGCAAACGACATGACGACGCGAATGGCCGCTCTTGAGGCTCTCGGCGCATCCGGCGCAGCGGCGTTCGACGAGGCGTTGGGCGATTTTTACGAGCGATGGCGCGATATCCCGCTCGTCGTCGACAAATGGTTCGCGGTGCAAGCGGCCGCGGCCCGCGATGACGCGTCGGCCCGCGTCGGCGCGCTGCGAGCGCACGCCGCGTTTACATTGCGCAACCCCAACCGCGTGCGGGCTCTGGTCGCCGTGTTCGCTATGCGCAATGCGCGCGCCTTCCACGCCGCAGACGGCGCGGGATATCGTTTTGTGGCCGAGGCCGTGGCCGACACGGACCCGCTCAATCCCGCGCTGGCGGGACGCCTCTTGACACCCTTTGAAACGTGGCGGCGATTCGATCCAGCGCGGCAAACCCAAGCGCGCGCCGCCCTTGAGGCGCTGGCGGCTAGGGATCTTTCGGCGAACGCGCGCGAAATGGTGGAGAGGACGCTCGCCTGAGTCTGTTTCGCCACAGGGCGAAAAGCTCCTGGGGGTAGATTACCCTCGGCGCTCGACACGGCGTTTACCTCTTAGTTACGATTTCGCCTCTTAGGGATTCCGAACGGCGATTCGGGGCGGCCGAGGAAACTCTGTGTCGGATGCAGCACCACTTGGCGAAGCCGCCGTCAGCGGCCCTGCGCCGTTCGACCGCTCTAGCCGGCCATTCATCGCGCTCGTGGCGGTGTTCGTGCTGGCGTTCGCGGTGGCGACGGGCGCGCAAATCAAGGCTCACCTCGATGACGCCGCCGCCACGACCGTCGCCGCGCAGGCGTCGACCGCCGGGCTGATCGCCGAGCGGGTCAACGCAAATCTCGCCATCGCGATTGGTCAAGCTGGCGGCGCCACGGAACTCGCCCGCACGAACGGCGCGAACGTGCTCGCGATCGCGAGCGCCGCCGCGCATGTGGCGCCCGCGTCAGCCGCCGCTGTCGTGAGCGAGACGGGCGAAATCCTCGCCATAACCGACACGAACCAAACCGCTCTGGTTCGCGCCGCGGCGGATGCGGCAGGCGACGATCAGCTTTGGGTCGGCGCCCCGCGCATTGGCGAACTGCAAAGCGCGCCGGCCATCGTGCGCCGCATCGGCGGCAGCAAGATCATCACGGTGGTCGCATCGGACCTGCTGCTGCCCGACCTCGATGGCAACGCGCGCGTCTTGATCGCCACCGAGGATGGCGCCGTCTTGTTCGCGTCGCCAGCGCTGCAATCGGCCGGCGCGCGTATCCAGCAGCAAATGCTCAACGCCACCAGAGGCAGGGATCGCGGCGCCTTGTTGCGCGACGGCGCCGGAGCCACTTGGGTGGCTGCCGAAGCGACTTCGCAAATCGGCGGCTTCCGCGTGCTTGCGGCGGCGGCGGCGCCAAGCCGGGAACAGCTCCTGTTCGCCGCTCTCGCGCGCTTCGCCCTCATGGCCGCCGCTCCGCTCGCGGCAATGGCCGTACTCTATCTGCTCATGCGCCAGAACGCGCAGCGCGCGCGCATGGCCCAAGCGGAAGCCGTCCGCGCCGAAGCGCATTTTCGCATCGCCGCCGACGGCGCCAAAGTCGGCGTTCTGGAATGGCGCCCCGGCGCGGACGAAGTTCAGCTGTCCGAACAAGCCATGCGACTGCTGGATGCGCCTCAAGACGTCGTCACGCTGCGCGAGTTGCTGGAACTTGTCGTTTCGGAAGATCGGTTCGGCGTCGACGAAGAGTTTCGCCGGGCGCGTCAGACCGGCCTGCTCGACGCGCGTTTCCGGATAACGCGCGGCCCGGGCCTGGCCTGGATCGAAGCACGCGGCGCCGCCGTCGAAGACGCCGCCGGCCGCGCCGAGACACGCCTCTTCGCCACCGTCATCGATGTTTCGCAGCGCCATGAGGCTGAAGCGCGGCTTTCACGCCTCGAGCTTCAGCTCCGGGCCGCTATCGAGAACTTCTCGGGACCCTTCGCGCTCTGGGACACGCGGCGGCGGCTGTTGCTCTGGAATCAGAGCTTCGCCGACATCTTCAGGTTAGGCCCCGACATTCTGCGCCCGCGCGCTTCCTATGAAGCCATCGCTGCGGCTTCCACTGGCGCGATCCGCCGTGAAAAACACGATCCAGCAAACCCCGACGTGCGCGTGATCGAGCTCATGACCGGTGAATGGTATCACATCGTCGAACGCCGCGCGGCCGACGGCGGCGTCATAACGGTGGGCGTCGACATCACGCCGCTCAAGCGCAAGGAAGAAGAACTCGCCAAGAATGAGCGCCGCCTGTCGGAAGCGTTGAGCCGCGCTGAAAATCAGGAATACCGGATCAAGGCGCTCGCGCGCGAAGCGCACGAAGAGCGCCAGAAGGCTGAGGAAGCCAGCCGCGCCAAGAGCACCTTCCTCGCGAACATGAGCCACGAGCTGCGCACGCCGCTCAACGCCGTGATCGGTTTCTCCGAAATCATGGCGAAAGAGCTTTTCGGCCCGCTTCCGAACGAACAATATAAACAATACGCAACGGATATCTTCGACAGCGGCAACCACCTGCTTGAGCTGATCAACGACATCCTGGACATGGCGAAGATCGAAGCAGGGAAGCTCACCCTTTCCCCGCGCCCGTTGGATCCGACCGTCGCAATCGAGCAGGCGGTGCGCCTCACAAAACGCAAGGCCGAGGAAAAGGGCCTGTCCATGGTTGTCGACGCGGAGGATCTCCCCGAGATCGAAGCCGATCACCGCGCCGTGAAGCAGATTCTCCTCAATCTGATTTCAAACGCCGTGAAATTCACCGACCACGGCGCCATCATGGTGCATGCGCGCGGAACGCCGCAGGGTCTCACGCTGCGCGTGGTCGACACCGGGTGCGGAATTCCTCCCGAGCATCTGCCGCGCCTGGCAAGACCGTTCGAGCAAGTCGAGGAAGAACTCACCCGTAATAATTCCGGCACCGGGCTTGGTTTGGCGCTCACGAAGTCGCTTGCTGAGATGCATGGCGGCAAACTCGCCATTCAAAGCGAAGTCGGCCGCGGCACGATCGTGACGGTCTCGCTGCCGCGCCAATTCGGCGGACGCCGAGAGCCGGAAGCGACAGCGGCGGAGTAATCAGGGCGCGCCTTCGCGACGTTCCCTAAGGCGCTCACGCATGATTTCGCGGCGTCGTTCCCTCAGGGACTCGCGATTGGGGGCAGCGTCCCTGCGTTGCTGCAACCCCTCGCGCACTGGCGCCGCGCTCTCCGACTCGCCATCGGGTGCAGCCGCCCCGGGGCGGCCCGCCGCAGCGCCGCCAGCGCCGCTTGCCGTTGCGCCGGCGTCATGTGCGCAAACGTTTCGGCGATGTTGTCGTGATAAATGGCGAGCGCGGCCTGGTCCGCCGCGCGCAACCGCGCAAACGCAGCGCGCACCCGCTCAAGATCATAGGGCTCCGTCGATGCAATGACGAATGCTTCGCGCCGCGCGGCGGCGGCGGCGCGGCGCGCCGCGCGAGAGTCGCCCCAGCTCTGAGAAAGTTCGGCGCGCACCTGCGGGCGGACCTCCTCCGGAAGCGACGCCACGAACGCGCGTGGCCCAGGCATCCGCTCAACGACAGCGCTTGCGTTTTGCCGCTCCAAGCGCGCGCCGCTCGCCACAGCGCCGACGACAGCGCCCACAACAAGAAAGTTCAGCGCGCCGGACAAAAACAGCAGCGTTCGCCAAGGGAAACGGCGCTCTTCGCTCATCCCTCATCCTCCAGCGTCGGCGCCTCGAACGCCGACGCGAAATAGAACTCGTCCACGTCGCTTGGCGGCGCGAGCATACCTCCGCCGTAGCCAATCAAGACGCCGAACACGGCGCACGCAGCCATGGCGAGCGCCGCTCGATAGTCAAACACGGGGCGGTTCGCCTTCTTCGCGGAAGATAGAATGCGCGCCGTCAGCAGCGAGAGATCGCCAACGTCCGCACGCGTGAGATCCAAGGCGGCGTCAATCTTGCGCGCCTCCAGCAGGATCGCGTTCGCCTGCTCCGGATGCTCCAGCGTGTACGCCGCCGCGGCCTCGCGGTCGGACGCGGGCCAGCGTCCGCAGTCCGCACCGAAGGCTTCCGCCAAGCTCTGGAACCGAGCGCTATCCATTTTCTGCCCTCTCGCCTTCATGAGCGCGCAGCTCCGTCAGCATCGCCAATCAAGTCCTCAATCACATCCGCCAAAGCGGCTTTCAGGCTTCGCCGCCCTCGAGCCAGGAGCGACTCCAGTGCGTCCACGCTGACCTCCAGCATCTCGGCGGCTTCGATGTTGGTCCGCTCCTCGAAATGCACCAATGTGATGGCGGCGCGTTGCCGTTCCGGGAGCGCGCCGAGCGCGACGTGAACCTTTGACGCGCGCTGTCGCTCGAGCCAGGCCGCATTCGCCGAAGGCGCGCCATCGGCGACAGCCAAGCCGGCATCGGGATCCGGAGTTTCGCGCCGCCGACGCAACCGATCGTAGCAGAGATTGAGCGCAACGCGGTGCATCCAAGTCTCGAACTTCGCCGCGCCCGGGCGCCACTTGGGCGCTTCTTTCCAAACGCGGAGGAAGACTTCCTGCGCAACGTCTTCCGCTTCCGCGGCGTCGTTCAGCATGCGGCGCGCGAGGCCAACCATCCTCGGCAGGTGGCGACGCACCAACGCGCCAGCGGCGAGCGCATCGCCCGCCGCCGCCTTCCGGACGTCGTCTTCGTCCGGGTCGAGCATGCGCGCCTTGACCTCCCGCCCCGTGCGTTAACCTTGCCCCATGATCCACTCTGGCCCACGCGTACACAAGAACTCCCGCATCGATACACTCCCGCTTATGGGGTCAAACGCGGTCAGCTCAGCGATCCGTCGCCGGGCGGTCCAGAATTTCCATGAAAACCTCCCTCGCCGCCGCCTGGCGCGCTTTGAGGAGCGGTTCGACCTCGGCGAAATCAGCCACGCCGGCCAACGTCGCCAGCTTCTGACGCAGCGGGATGGGGAAGCTCTCGGGCGCCGCCCCGGGCCCCAGGCAGACCCGAAGGGCGTGCTGGAGGTCGCTCTGAAAGCGCCAGGCTTGCATCAGGGCGTCGGCGTCCTCGGTGGACAACAAGCCCTGCTCGGCGAACCGCAGGATAGCCTCGCCCGTGTTCACGCCAACCCGAGCATCAAATGCTTGGCCCGCGGTCAGCAACAAAGCTTGCACGGCGAACTCGATATCGACGAAACCGCCTGGGGTCAGTTTGAAATCCCAATGCGATTGTGGGGGGCGTTCCCGCTCCATCAACGCGCGCATCTCCCTGACATCCGTCAACACCCTGGCGACGCCCCTACTCCGGGAGAGAGCGTCACGAGCGATGTCACTTGCGCAGCGACCAAGGCTGACGTCGCCAGCCACTGGCCGGAGTCGTGTCAGCGCTTGCAGCTCCCAGGTCCATGCGTCCTCGTTGTAGTAGCGCTCAAATGAAGACAACCGAACCGCAACGGGCCCCTTAGAGCCGGAGGGACGCAACTTGGTGTCGATTTCATAGAGCGCTCCTTCCTCGGTTGGGGCCGAAAGGGCGCTGATCAAGCGTTGGGTCAAGCGCGTGTAAAAGTCGCCGGAGGATAAATCCGGGGAATCGTAGACGACCATGATATCAAGATCGGAGCCCTGCGCGAGTTCGCGTCCCCCGAGCTTTCCAAGCGCAAGGACGGCGAAGGCCCCCGGCTGAGCGCCATAAAGCCTCTCGGTCTCCTCCAAGGCTGCTTGCGCCATCGCATGAACGCAGGCGTCCGCCAACTCACTCAGGGCGCCGGCGATAAGGCCTGGCTCGACAAGCCCTTCGATAAGTTGAACGCCGACCCGAAACTGCGCTTCCCGCTGATATCGCCGCGCCGCGTTCAGTTTCGCTTCAAACCCGCTCTCGCTCGCAAGCCGCTCTCCGAGCTCCGCAAGCCGGGCGTTAGGCCGATCATCACGGAGCGGCTTTAGAAACTCTGGTTCCGTGAGCGCATCCAAGAGAGCTGGGCGTTTCGCCAGCTCACCCGCGAGCCTCGGCGCAACGCTGAGTACGCGTGCAAACAGATCTAAAAACGCGGGCCGCGCCTCCAACAGAGAAAGCAACTGCACGCCAGCGCCCAAGCTCGCGAAAAACGCTTCAAAACGTTTGAAAACATCGTCGGCTTCGCCGGCAGCGGCTAACGCCCGCAACAGTTTTGGCGTGAGGCGGGTCAGCAGCTCCCGCGCGCGTTCGGAGCGCATCGCGCGTATCCGGCCATGATGCCAGCCACGTATTGCCTGGCTGACATAGGTTGGATCCGAAAACCCGAGTTTTCCGATGGTGGATAATGTTTCGGCGTGATCTTCCACGCCTGTAAAAATCAAACTGCCCAGCGGGTCAGCAAGGCTCTCGCCACGGCCAAAGAGTTTGTGATCGATTTCGGACACTATCATGCGGCGCATTACCAGCGCCGCGTCGAACTCCGCCAAACTCTCGAACCCCGCGAGGGCAGCCACGCGTGCGCGCGCCTCTGGATCGCGTGGCGCCTGGTGGGTCTGCGCGTCCTCCAGCATTTGGATGCGATGCTCAACCTCCCGGAAAAATACATACGCTTCATGCAGAGCGTCGCGGGCGTCCCCGGAAATGGCCCCGGCGGCGGCCAGCGCATCAAGCGCGGCGAGGGTTCCGCTTCCGCGCAGTTTCCGGTTCCGCCCTCCGAGGATGAGTTGTTGCGTCTGCGCGAACAGCTCAATGTCGCGGATGCCGCCCCTGCCAAGTTTGACGTCGAACACCGGATCATCGAGTTCGGCGCTCTTGTGGGTCGACAGTATCTGCCGCTTTATCGAGTGAACGTCCTCCACCGCGGCGAAGTCGAGGTGCTTGCGCCAGATGAACGGCTCCAGCGACTGCAAGAACGCGCGTCCCGTCGCGCGATCTCCGGCGGCGGCCCGCGCCTTGATAAACGCGGCGCGCTCCCAATTCTGTCCAAGCGTTTGATAGTAGTGCTCGGCAGCGGCGATAGACACAGCAACCGGGGTGGAGCCGGGATCGGGACGCAGCCGAAGGTCGGTGCGAAAAACGTAGCCTTCCGCGGTCACTTCCTGCAGCACGCGCACCAGCGGCGAAACCAAGCGCACCGCCGCAACGCGCGGCTCGCGCGCTTTGCCCGCGATAAGGCGTTCACTATCGAAGAACACCGAAAAGTCGATGTCGCTCGAGTAGTTGAGTTCGCCCGCGCCCATTTTACCCATGGCGATCAGCGAAAACCCCGCGATCGGACCTTCATCGCCGTCGCCATCATCCTGAATCGCATCGCCGCCGCCGAGGTCGCACTCACGCACCGCGACCGCTAAAGCAGCTCGAAGCGCGGCGTCGGCGAAACGGGTCAGCGCGCCAGTCACCTGCAGGAGCGGCCACGCTCTCGAAAGGTCGGCTACCGCGATCGCCAGGTGCGCGATATCCTTCGCGTAGCGAAGCCGAAGCATCGCCTCGGCGATAGGCGGCGGCGATTCTTCAACGTCATGGGCCTCGGCCAATGCAAGGTCCAGCATGCGCGTTGGCCAATCGCCTTCGACCTCAGCAAGCAAGTCATCGCGACGCCCGATCAACCGCCTGAGGTACGGCGCGTGTTCAGAGGCGGCCGCGAGCGCGTTGCTCCAATCGCCATACCCAGCGGTCGGACTTGTGCTCCGAACGATCGCGGAGGTGACGGCGCGCATCAGCGCCGCGCCTCACGTGTCTCGGCGGACATTTCCGCCGGCAACACCAGCGCCGCGCCGAGCCCGTGTCGATCTCCGACCGCCAAGCCGTCGCGGAGATGCAAACCGCCTTGGTGAAGGCGCGCGACAGCAGCGACAAGACTCAGTCCCAAGCCCGCTCCAGGCGTCGAGCGCGCGCTTTCCAACCGCACAAACCGCTCCATCGCGCGATCCCTGTCCGCGGGATCGATCCCCGGACCGTCATCCGACACGCACACTTCGACGCGGCCATCCGGCCGCCGCTGTGCGCGCACCTCCACGTGACCGCCCACGGGTGTGTACTTAAGCGCGTTCTCTATCAGATTGGATACCGCCTGCGTGAGCAAACCGGCCTCGCCGCGCACGACAAGATCATCGCCAATCTCGCCTTGGAGGGTGCGTCCTTCGTCCTCCGCCGCAGGCGCGTAAAACTCGACCAACTCCCGCAAGAACCCCGATACGTCAACGCTTTCAAACCGCCAGTTCGCGTTTGCTTCAACCCGCGCGAGCTTCAAGATCGCGGCAAACATCGCCAGCAATCCGTCAGCTTCATCGAGCGCTTTGCGCAGCGCCTCCCTGTCGCGGATAGAATCCGGAGGCGCCTCGAGTGCGTTCTCAAGTTTTTGGCGAAAGCGCGTCAACGGCGATCGGAGGTCGTGGGCGATCGCATCCCCGGCCGTGCGCGACACCTGCATGAGGCGTTCAAGGCGATCCAACATCTCGTTCAGAGCGATCGCGAGCTCATCAAACTCGTCGCCCTCGCCGCGAACCGGCGCGCGACGCTTCATATCGCCCGCCATCACATCGTGCGTGGTGTTGGTCAGAGCTTCAACGCGTCGCGACGCAATCCACGCGCCGACAAGGCCCGTCGCCAACGCGATCAGGAGTCCCATGACTCCAACGGTCCAAAGCACGCGTGTGATTCTGCCGGAGATAATGGCGGTGTCGCCCAAATCCCTGGCCACGAGCAGGATTGGTCCGTTCAGCAACCTCCCCACGCGCCCGCGTGCGCGGCCCTTGCCCGCTCCGTCAGCATCGACCGGGCGGTCGAAATCAAAACTGATACGTTCCCAGTCTTGCCTCGGAAGCGCGGGAAGTTGCTGGAAATCCCCGGCGAGAACCGCCCCGTCGCTCTCGGCGAGCACATACAGAAATGGCCCCGGTCGCGCCGCCCGTTCGACAATCTCCTGATTGAGACGCCGTATCCCGCCTTCGGCATAAGCACGCTCGAGGCTCAGGAACTCCTGGTCAGCAAGCGCATCCGAGTCCGCCGCCAGCTGGCCTACTGTCGCGAAGTACACATAGCCAAGCAGCGCCAGCACAAGCGAAAGCACCAAGCCCGCCTGCGCCAGCGCCAGCCTGAATGTCGTGGTTCGAAGAAGCGTGAGGTCCGCCCTCATGCCTCCAGTCGATAACCCGAACCCCGCACCGTATGCAAAAGCGACTGAGCGAAATCGCGATCAATCTTCGAGCGCAACCGCGAAATATGCACGTCGATCACGTTTGTTTGCGGATCGAAATGATAATCCCACACGTTCTCAAGCAGCATTTTGCGCGTGACCGTCTGCCCGGCGTTGCGCATCAAATACTCAAGGAGGCGGAACTCGCGCGGTTGGAGGTCCAGTTTCTTGCCGCCGCGCTTCACCGTTCGCCCAAGCAGGTCCATCTCGAGGTCGCCCACCTGCAGACGCGTCTGCACGTCGCGATTGCGCCCGTGCCAAAGCGCGCGCACGCGTGCAAGCAGCTCACGCGTCGAGAACGGCTTTCCAAGATAGTCATTGGCGCCGGCGTTCAGGCCCTCGACGCGATGGTCTTCATCGTGAAGCGCCGAGAGGATCAGAACAGGCGTCGACACGCCGTGCTCTCGAAGATCGCGAACAATCGCGACGCCCAACTTCTTAGGCAACATCCGATCCAAGACGATCACGTCGAACCCGCCAGTCAGAGCCATGGCCTGACCGGCCTCACCGTCATTGGCCACCTCAACTTCGTGGTCGTCCGCGATCAAGGATGCGCGGACGCTCTCGGCCATGTCGGCGTCGTCCTCAACAACAAGTACGCGCATGGGCAGTCGCTCCTCAGTTTCCGCCCACCTCGACCGCTACAAAGCGTCGCCCGAGGCGTCCGTCAACCTGCAACAAAAGCGGCCGCCCCGCGCGCCGCGCGGCATCCGCCGCGGTGCTGAGGTCCTGCGCCGTACGCACCGGGCGTCCTCCGGCCTGCAGGATGACATCACCTGGACGAATGGCCTTTTCAGCAGCATCGCTGTCGGGCTCCAGCGTCGTGATGACCAACCCGCCTTCGTTGGCGGATAGTTCGTAACGCGTACGGTCCTCGGCGCTAAGCGGCCGCACCGACAAGCCAAGCGCACTCTGGACGACGCCCGCGCTGCTTTCGGGTTCCTGCTGCGGCGTTGCCTGCGGCTGATTTGCGCTCGCCAGCACTTGCTCCGACGGCCGTTCTCCGAGACGCAGATTGAGCGTACGTCGTTGCCCGTTACGCAGCACCTCAACGCGCGCGGAACGCCCAACCGCCGTCGCGCCCACGCGCTGGGTCAGTTCGCGGCGGTCTTGGACGTCCGCGCCGTCAAAACTGAGGATGATGTCGCCCTGTTGAATTCCAGCACGCGCCGCTGGGCCGTCGGGCGTCACGCTGCCGACCAAGGCGCCACGTGCTGCCTCCATGCCCAGACTACGCGCGATGTCATCATCGACATCTTGTATCGAGACCCCGATCCAACCGCGCGTGACCCGCCCAGCTTGGATGATCTGTTGAACGACCGAGCGCGCGGTGTTGGCCGGGATAGCAAAACCAATACCGACGCTTCCACCTGTCGGAGAGAGAATCTGACTGTTCACCCCAACCACATTGCCCGCGAGATCGAACGTCGGTCCGCCGGAGTTTCCGCGGTTTATAGGGGCGTCGATCTGCAGGAAGTCGACATAAGCCGACGTGCCGGCATCCCGCCGTCCCAACGCCGATACGATGCCCGCCGTCGCCGTCCCGTCGAGACCGAAGGGATTGCCCACCGCTACTACCCAATCGCCTACTCGGATGTGGCTCGCATCATCGAATGTCACGAACTGAAAGCGTCCCCCGCCCCGGACCCGGAGCACCGCCAGGTCCGTCGGTTCGTCAGAACCGACGATGTCAGCAGGCAGTTCGCGGCCATCGCTTGTGCGGATGGTGATTTCTTCCGCGCTTTCCACGACGTGGTGATTAGTGACGATTGTACCCTGTTGGTCGATGAAGAACCCCGACCCGAGCGACATCGGCGCCGGCCCCGGACGCCCCGGCCGGCCGCGGAAATAATCCTCAAAGCCAGGCGGCAATCCCTCGGGCGCCGCTTGGTTCGCCGCCGCGTCCGGCCTCTGACGCACGGAAATCGACACCACCGCAGGGCGCACCCGCTCGATCAGGTCGGCGAAACTCATCGGGGCGCCGCCGGGAGGCGCCAACGCGCCAGTCTGGATTTCCTGGGCGGAGGCTGATCGCGATAGGAGCGTCGGCCCCGCGGCGAACCCGGCAAAGAGGGCGAGAGCTGCGGAACTTGCGATCAGAGTGCGGCGAAGAAGACTCACTGCGGTCACCTCGGTCATAGTAAATAGGCGGGCTGCCCGGCGCGTTTTCGCACGCCTTGTCCTCCCGGTAGAGCGGGTTTGAGGCGAAGTTGCGATCAAGGAAGGCGCTGCACGAGCCCTTTTTTAGGGGCGCCCCAGTCAATCGACCAAGCGCCGCCTAGCCGCGACGTGTCACCTATCGCCCTCTTCTGGCTCCAGGGCGTCCGCCTCGCTCGATCCCGCCTGCAGCCAAGCGGTCCTCATAGCGAACACCCCTAAGAGCGCGAGGAAGAACGGCCCTAGCCAAAGCACCCATGTCCGGGCATCGAAAGGGGGGCGAAACAGGACAAAGTCGCCATACCGCTCGCGGAAGAACGCGCGTATCTCGTTGTCGCTGTCCCCCGCCGCGACCCGCTCACGCACCAGCGCCCGCATGTCCACGGCGATATCAGCTGTGGACTGCGCGATCGGTTCGTTCTGGCACTGAACGCATCGGATCTCTTGCTCAAGCGCATGCGCCCTTGCCTCCTGGATCGGGTCGCCCAGCACCACCGGGGCGGCCACGGCCGCCACGAGCGCTATGAACGTCATTGGCCAGTCTCCATTCGCCGCCGCCACAACGCCGTCAAACTGAGCAACCCGCCAACCGCCATCAGTCCCGCACCAATGAAAATGAACTGCACTAACGGGTTGCGATAGAGGCGCACCGACCAGGCGCCGGGGCGCTCTCGCTCCGCCTCACCGAGGGCGACGTACAAATCGCCACCCCAATCCGACAAAATGCCGACTTCGGAGGTTGGCATCGGCGAAGTCGGGTAGAAGCGTTTTTCCGCGACAAGAGTGCGCGCGTCGCCAGGCCGCTCTACCCTGAAGGAGGCTCGCGTGGCCGAAAAATTGCCCCCCTCGACGTGACCGACATTGAGCAGCGTGATGCGTCGGCCAGCGAAGTCGATACTTTCATTCGCCGCCAAGACGACGGCTTGCTCAGAGCGAAAGGCCGTCTCGGCCATCGCGCCAATCGTGAGCACGCCCGCGCCAACGTGCGCGATCGCCATCGCCCACGCAGCCAGCGGCAGCGCGAGAACTTTGGCTGCGCCCCCCGCTCCGCGACGCGCTCTTATCACGAGGTAAGAAACCCCTCCCGCGACTAACCAAACGCCGAGCGACAATCCCACAGCGGGAACCAAGCGCCATCGCGACAGCGCCAGCGCCACAGCAAACGTCGCGATGGCAAGCGCCATCGCTGGCGCCAACCGTCTGAACGCACTGCGCATGTCGGCCACGCGCCATGTCAGAAGCGGGCCGAAAGGCATCAGCAAGAACAGCAAGCCAAGCAGCGGTACGACGGTCAAATTAAAGAACGGCGGCCCGACCGATATCAGTCCGCCGCCGGCTGCCTCCACGATCATCGGGTAGAGCGTTCCAATGAGCACGACCGCAGCCGCAACGGCGAGCCCAAAGTTGTTCCACACCAGCATGCTTTCCCGGCTCATCGCCGCGAACCCCGCTGGCTGCGCCAACTTCTGCGCCCGCAACGCATAAAGGCCAAAACCCGCCCCCAGCGCCACGAACAACAACACGAGCACCGCGATGCCGCGCTCTGGATCCACCGCGAAAGCATGCACAGACGTCAGCACGCCTGATCGCACTAGGAACGTGCCCAGCAAGGCCAGGCCAAAGCCCATAATCGCAAGCAAGATCGTCCAGCCTGCGAGCGACCCGCGCCGCTCGGTGACAATCGCAGAATGAACCAGCGCCGCGGCGACAAGCCACGGCATGAAGCTGGCGTTCTCAACCGGGTCCCAGAACCACCAGCCGCCCCATCCAAGTTCATAATAGGCCCAGTAGGAGCCAAGACCGATCCCGAGGGTCAGGAAGGTCCAGGCGGCGAGCGTCCAGGGTCGAAGCGTCTTCGCCCATGCTTGGTCAGCACGCCCCTCCAGAAGCGCGGCCATCGCCATCGAAAAGGGAACGCTCAATCCGACATAGCCGAGATAGAGCAGCGGCGGGTGCGCGGCCAGCGCGGGATCCTGCAGGAGAGGATTGAGTCCAGAGCCTTGCATTGGCGCTGGATCAAGTCGCGCGAAGGGATTCGACAGAAACAGCGTGTAGATGAGCGCGCCGGCCGTCACCAATCCTTGGACGCCAATTGCCCGCACCCATAGGCCCTTCGCTTGGCTTCCGCGCAACGTCGCCAGGATCGCGCCGAAAGTCGCGGACACCAGGCACCATAAGAGCATGGACCCTTCGTGGTTGCCCCAGGCGCCCGCGATTTTGTAAATTAGCGGCTTATCGGTGTGTGAATTCGCCGCCACCACCTCAGCCGAAAAGTCCGAGCGTACAAAGAGCGCGATAAGACAAGCAAACGAAAGCGCCATCAACGCCGACGCAGCCTGAGCCGCTGCGGTCACGGCGCCTATTCGAGAATCCCGCTTAGTCCCTGTCACGCCGAGCAAGCCAAGGGCCAGACAAAGCGCCAGCGCAAGCGCGGCCGCATAGCCGCCGATTTCAGCGATCATGGCGCTTCGTCGCCCTTCCACTCACCGCGTTGCTTCAGCGCCTCGGCGACTTCGCGCGGCATGTAGGTTTCATCGTGCTTCGCGAGCACGCGCTCGGCTTGAAATGCCTCGCCCGGAGTCCATCGTCCCTCCGCGACGACGCCCTGCCCCTCTCGGAAAAGGTCAGGCAAGATGCCGTCATAGCGAACATCGACCTGCACAGCGCCATCGGTGACGGCGAAATAGACGGCGCCGTCCTCGCCACGCCGAACCGTCCCATCGACGACCAATCCCCCAAGCCGCAATCTCTGGCCCGGCTCCGCCTTGTCGGCCAGTTCGGAGGGCGCCACGAAATAGACGACGGAATCCCGAAGACCAACCAGCGTCAGCGCAATGGCGCCAACCAACACCGCGCCCGCAGCGCCAATCATCATGAGCCTTTGGTCACGCCGTCGCATTGGATGCTCCCTTCAACCAGTTGACGCTCGCCCGCGAACGCCCGTGCGCGCCTATCGTTCTTCTTGGGGCAGCCCCTGGCTCATGCGCAACGCCATCTCGCGTCGCGGATCGTCGATCGGCATGCGCTCATAAGCTTCGCCCCACAAACGGCGCGCCGCACTCTCATCATTGCGCTCCATCGCCGCCATTGCCTGGTATATCCATGGAGCAGGATCATTCGTCAGCGTAGAGGCTTGCTCAAAGGCGGCGAGCGCCTCCGGCGAAACCACACCCCCCTCAATGCTGACCATGGCGCGGCCCAATCCCATCAGCGCTTCCGCCGACCGCGGGTCGCGGCGCAGCGCGGCGTCGTAGGCGCGCGCCGCTTCCTCGGCGCGTCCTTGCCCCAAAAGCAATTGCCCCGCATAGAAATGCGGCAGCGGGTCCTCGGGGCGTTCTCGCGCCGCTTCATTCAAAATCGCCAGCGCCTCCTCTGCTGAGTAGCTTCGTGGATCACGCTGCTTCAGAGCCTCCAACCGCGCCGCATAGGGCGCATCAGGAAGTTCCGGCCGGCCAACGAACAGATACGTCAAAAGTGCGATTGTCGAGATGAGCGCGCAGGAGATGAGCGCAGGGGCGGGAGACGCCTCGCCACCGCCCGCGCGCTTGTAAGCGCGCAAGCCCCAGAGGCACGCCGCCCCCGTGAGCGCCGCCGCCGTCACCAGAACCAATAGGGAAGTCCACACGTGCGCTCAGTAGCGCGCCCGTGCGGAAAAAAAAATCGGCGCCGGCGCCGCAGCCCCCGACTAGTCCGTGGCCGGAAGGCGCAGCCGCGCCTTGAGCCCGCCAAGGGCGCTCCGTTCAAAAGCGAGCGCCCCCGCATACAGTTCCACGGTTTCCTTCAGAATGGACAGACCCAGGCCCTGCCCAGGGGCTGCTTCATCTAATCGGGCGCCACGGGCCATCGCCCGCGCGAGGTCGGCGTCACTCAAGCCCGGGCCGTCATCTTCGACCACAATATCGAATGACGTCGCATCGGCGCGTTCAAGCTTCACCCTGACCACGCTGTTTCCATACTTGCAGGCATTGTCAATGAGGTTCGCCGCCATCTCCAGAAGGTCCTCGCGCTCGCCGCGAAATGTGACCTCGCTTTCGGCTTCCAGAGAAATGTCGATCGCCTTCTGGGGATCGTACTTTTGCTCCATCATGAAAACGAGGTCTTCCAAATTTCGCCGCACGGGCGTCCGGTACGCAATCGTCGGCGCCTGTGCACCCGCGTTAGCCTCCGCCCGCGCCGCAACCCGTGCACGGCGAAGTTGGCGCTCGACAAACCCCTCCATCTCTTCGATGGACTGCTTCAACACCGCGTCATCCCCGTCGCCTGCGGCCGTCGCGTTCTTCAGCACGGCGATTGGCGTCTTCAGCGCATGCGCGAGGTTCCCCACGTGGCGGCGCGCTCGCTCAACCACCTCACGGTTATGATCCACTAAAGCATTGAGTTCTTCGGCGACCGGCTCCAGTTCCGCCGGGTATGCTCCGGCCAAACGCTCGCGATCGCCGCGCCGAACGCTGGCGATATCCCTACGAAGGTCGCTCAGCGGCGCGAGACCGATACGCACTTGTAGGGCGCTCGCTAGGGCCACCATGAGCGCGCAAAACGCGACGAATACGGCGAAAGCGAGCCCCACGAGATTGGCCGCCGGCGCCAAAATCGTCTTCGGCTCGACACCGACGATAAAAAGGTATCGGCCCTCCAGGTCGGGAATTTGCTGAACGCGCGCGATGGCGCGCAACGGCTCGCGATCGGGGCCCGGCACGTTGAAGAACTCAGCGCGGCTGGGATCGTCAGGGGCTGACAGGCGCGACGCCAGATCGGGGCTCAGATCGATCGTGACATCGTACAGGGATGGCGAAATAACTTGCACATCGAGCGCGCCGTCCGTTTGGATGCGCGCGATTTGGAAATAGCGCCCGCTCAGCAACTGCGCGTAACGCGGGTCATACGGTATGTCGCGCAAGGTGATCCTGCCGTCAGGACCTGGAATCGCATTGCCGATAAGATTGTTGGCGACCGCGCTCAGCTCCGGATCAATGAGCAGAACCTGCATTTTCCGGTTGAATTGGTCATAGGCGACCGCGCCTCCCACGACCAACCCAACGATACTGATCAAAGCGATGGTCAGCAGGCGCGCCGCGAGAGAACGGCGCAACACGTCGCGAAGCCGGCTTAAGAAGCCTGCCGTACCTGTCACTGTTGCTCCGCGGGATTGACCAAGCGGTAGCCAAGCCCCTTCTCGGTGATAATGCGATCGCTTCCGATCTTGCGGCGCAGGATGCCGACAAACACTTCTATCGTGTTTGAATCGCGCTCATGGTCTTGGCTGTATATTTTTTCCGTCAGCTCCGTACGCGACACGATACGGCCTGCGTGGTGCATCAGATAATCAAGCACCTTGTACTGATAGGCGGTCAACTTGACCGGCACCCCATTGACCGTGACTTGCCCGGTCGCCGAGTTCAAACTCAAGTCGCCGACTTCGAGCACGGACGACTGGTGGTCGGTTTGGCGACGCACGTTCGCCCGCACCCGCGCCAACAATTCCGCCATGTGAAACGGCTTCGTGACATAGTCATTGGCGCCGAGATCGAGCCCCTCGACCTTTTCACTCCAGCGGTCGCGTGCGGAAAGGATCAAGACGGGCATGGTTCGCCCTTCCTTGCGCCATGCCTTCAAGACCGTAAGGCCGTCAACCTTTGGCAAGCCGAGATCAAGAATAGCCAGATCGTAGGGCTCGGTTTCGCCAAGGAATTGGCCGTCCTCGCCGTTGTCCGCCGTGTCAACGGTGTAGCCCGCATCGCCAAGCGCCGTCGCCAGCTGCTCTCGCAGGTTCTTGTCGTCTTCTACTACCAATACCCGCATGCCAATGGTCCTAGCGCGACGCATCAATCCGGAAGTCGCGCGTGGTCACGCCGTCCGGCATACGCCAGCGTATGACATAGACGGGCCGCTCGCCGCCCTCAACTCGGTGGCTGACGTACTCGCCTCCGTATTGAGCCCGAAGCATGTCGATCACTTCGCGCAACGGGCGCATCGGCCGACGTTCTTGTTGGCCCTCGTCCTGGACCGGCATGATCCAACCGGGTTGAATAAGCGGCGGATCAGCGCTGGCGCTCGGCGCGACGGCGCCGATCGCTAGGGCGGTGGCAAGAAAGAGCGTTTTTATCCGCATGGCCCCTCCCCAATAAGGGGAGCCCTCTGAACCGACGCTGAATGAGTCCTGCGTGGCCGATTAACCCACCGGCCGCGAAGGAACATAGTCCCTGCCCGGCCACTTTCGGAGAAATTTCTTTAGTTCTTCGTCGGGCGCCTCGGGCAACACTACTTGCAGGCGAACGAACTGGTCGCCCTGGCCTGCTACGCCTTTTCCCTTGAGACGTAAGGTCTTGCCCGTATTGGAACCTGCGGGGATCGTCAGCGTCACCGGCCCGGAGGCGGTCGGGGCTTGAACGCGCGCGCCTTCGACAGCCTCGGTGAGCGAGATGGGCAGATCCATATGGATGTCTTGGCCCTCGCGCCGGAAAAACGCATGCGGGCGCACGTTCAGCTCCACGAGCGCGTCGCCCGAGGGCCCGCCTTGAACGCCCGCCCCACCCTGATTCTTGAGCCGAAGGACCTGCCCACTCTCGACGCCCGCCGGGATCGCAACGTCCAGCGTCCGTCCCTCGGCCAGCGAAATCCGGCGGCGCGCACCGTTTACCGCGTCCAGAAAATCGATTTCCAGCGTAAAGCGAATGTCGCGACCGCGCATGCGCGCATAGCCCCGCGCGCCGCCTACGCCCGAACCGAAAAGATCGGAGAATATGTCTCCAAGATCGAACGGCTCCCCGCCGGGGGCGCCTGCCCCTGCTCCCGCATGCGCACGAGCGCCTTGGCGGGCGCGACCTCCAAAACCCATGCGCTCATTGCCGTCGGCGTCGATTTCGCCGCGATCGAAGCGCGCTTTCGTGGTAGGGTCTGACAGCATATTGAACGCGGCCGTCGCGCGTTTGAAACGCTCTTCCGCTTGTTTGTCGCCGGGCCGCACGTCGGGATGCAGGTCCTTCGCAAGCGTGCGGTAGGCGCGCCGAATTTCTTCGGCCGTGGCCGAACGACTGACGCCAAGGGCGGAATACGGGTCCCAGCTCACGGCGTCGCGTTGGCTCCTGCGGAGAGTGGCGGTGAGGGAATCAGCACCGCGCCATTCTGGCTGCCCGACTATAATGTGATCGTTAAGTCGTTCTTCAACCCTATTAACCCGCCATCCCCAATTTGGGCGACCCGGACTCGCAACGATCCAGGCAGAACGCCAAAGTCAGCGATCTGGTCAGAAACCGAATATTGGTAGTTTGGAGCGCCTGGAGTCGCGGTGCGCACGATCGCTTGGTCCAGCAGGATTTCAAGCAGGTAAGACTCCGCCACAGCGCCAAGGGGAGGCTCCGCCATGCCCCAGGCATCGCCTCCCTTTCGTGCACAACGAACCCAAGAGACTAGTACGCCGCCATCGACTTGCCGACGGGCGCGAAGCTGCGCCGGCGCCCAAGGGCGCGCGGCTACGTTTTTAAGGGCCGCTGTAAACACCGTGGCGCGCGCGTCGCTTGGAAGCGCCAAAGCCGGCGGCGCGGATATCATCAAGCTCTCATTCCATTCGTACCCACGAATGTCGAAGCGCCCGAGCCGTTGGTCGAGTTGCACAATTCTGGAACCGACGGGGTGTGGGGCGCGCATTGCATGCGCGGAACCCAGGCGCCCGCGCAGCAAGCCCGAGATTTCGTACTCTCCTGGAGTGACCAGTGTGCAAGTGCGCGCCTGAATGATCTCCCACTCGCCTCCGGACTCAATGGCGAAGACGTTCGCGCCATCCAACACCGCCTGAGTGGCTGCGCTCTGCAATTCACCACCATAGAGCTTCACGCGAAACCGGTTTCCGTCGTCCCAGCGATCGACTGGGCCCGGCCACAATGACCAAGACAACTCGCCCATGATGGCAGGCGCCGTCACGACGCAGCGCTCTGTCAGCGGAACACCTGCATAAAGAACGAGAGGCTCACTCCAAGGCGACGCGAAAAGGGCGCCCAACGGACGTTCGTCATCCTCCGCATCCGGCAGAGGCGGTAAATCAAGGATAGCCACAGCGGGGGTCGGCGCCACACGCGGAATTGGCGGCGCGCTTGGTTCCGAAAGGCCGCGCGGGCGCGTCAAGCGGCGCCGGGTTCGCTCCAACAGCAACCGCCGCGTTTCTGCGTCGCCAGCTCTGGCTACGCGAAACCGGTCGGCGCGCCCCTGCAATACGATCTCGTCGCCGGGTTCAATCGCGAGGTGGCTCGGACCCAACTCAACATGCAACGTCTCCATGGCAGCGCGTTTGTCGGCCAGCACATCTTGCGCTATTTGTTCGGCGGCGGTTGGTTCAAGCACAAGCGGCGCATCAATGCTGATAACGCCCCCTTGCGCGTTATCTCGTCTACGGGCGCTGACCGCCGCGATCCGATAGTCGCGCTCCGCGTCGATGAATCGTACACGCGCCTCGATCGGCGTTTCCGCGCCGTCGGCTCTTTGCGAGTACGGCGCGCTCACTGAGCCCTCGGCGAATTCACCCGTCAGCAGCTCCGCAGGATCGCCCCCACTCTCATGAAAAAAGACGACCCGCCCTTCCCGTTCGAGCGCGACGAAATCATACGCCGCCATCAGCGGCTCCAACGCGGCGCGCGCCGTGACAGGCGCGTCGACGACATACCCACTCACCGCACCGAATAGCGCGGTTGCATCCGCATCCAACACATTCGCGCGCGCGCAGATCGCGCTGACGACTTCGCTCAGCTCCGAGAGCCCGGCGCGACCATTGAGCCAATGCCCCAAGCGCCATGCCGCTCCGTCCGCCCAAACATCCTTCAGCGCCGGAAACGCAGGGTGCGGACGCGCGTCCCAGGCCCAGACGGCGATATCCTCGATCATCGCCTTGCCAGTGAGCGGCGACACTGCGTTCGCGGCGCCAGACCAATAGCTGAGGTAAGCCTCGATCAGTCGGCGCTGCGCCAAATCATCGCGCGCGCCGTTGGAGTATGGCGGAAGCGCGCTCTCGGAGCTCTTTGCGTCGCTGAACAAGTTTGGCGCATTCGGGCCCTTGTCGACCGCCGGACAACCCAGCTCAACAAACCAGATCGGCTTCGACTCCGGCGTCCAGGCTGTCGGCGTTGCGCTGCGGACGCCGCCCGGCCGATCGAAATGCAGGCGCGACCAGAAGTTTCGGACATCCTTGGCTCGGAAAACCCACGGCTCACCGTAAGCGCCATCCGTTATCGCGGAGCGAGCCTGGCTATCCCGCGAGGCTGGAGAAGCATAGTACCAATCATACGCCTCGCCTCCCTCGATGCGACGCTGCAAATAACCGGCGTCGTAGACACCTTCCGCCAGGTGGGCGTCCAAGTGCGTGGCCCCGGCGCGCCAGTCCGACAGCGGCGCATACCAATCGATACCGACTGCGTCGATATTCGTGTCCGCCCACAACGGATCCAAATGGAAGAACACGTCGCCCGAGCCGTCCTGGGGCTGATATCCGCCGTACTCGCTCCAATCCGCCGCATAAGTGATCTTCGCGCTTGGGCCCATCAACACGCGAGCGTCCGCCGCAAGCGTCTTGAGCGCGGCGACGGCTGGAAAACTCGACGCGCCGTCGCGCGCCGTTGTTAGGCCCTTCAATTCCGATCCGATGATGAACGCATCGACCCCGCCCGCCATCGCCGCGAGCGTCGCATAGTGAAGTATGAAACGCCGATAAGACCACTCGGCAGGGCCGGCATAAGTAGGCCCCTCGCTCCCGGCTGAGAAATGCATCGGCGCGGCGGTTCCAAAGAAGGCCGCGATCTGACCACTCGCGGCAGCGGTTTTGTCGGGCGAGCTGAACATCCCAGCGGCGGGGTGTACCGTGATGCGCCCCCGCCAAGGGTAAGCCGCCTGCTCCGACGCACCGTATGGATCCGCCTTGGCATTGCCCGGTGGTATGTCCATCAGCACAAATGGATAAAGGCGCACTTTGTAGCCGCGCGCCTTCAGTTCCGTGATCGCTTGAACGATGCTTCTATCGCTCGGCGTTCCGCCAAACGCAGGCGCGCCTTCAAACTCGCTGACAACATGCGCCTCGGCGCGCGAAACGCCTCCCGCGCGCCAACTGATCGGCGCGGTTTCCTTGACCGCGCGTTCAACGCCGGGCCGCACCTGGCTAACGCCGCAGCGAAGATCATCCGCGAACCATGACGTGACGAGCGTTATCGTGTCGCAATTCGGCAAGTCAGCGCGAAGCTGGTCGAGGGAGACAAGCAAGTTTGCGCGACCTTGCTCGACGTGAACGTTTTCAGCAATCTCCTGGCCTGGCCCGAGTTTGCGAAAGACCGGCTCTGTCGCGTAAACAAACTCACTCGCACTCGGAATGAGGCAAACATGGCGCACCTTGTCCTCTAACCGCTCATCCTCCGATTGAGTGGGCGCAGCGCGAAACACTTCAAATGAGAGCTGCGGAATTGTGTTTCCGAAAGCCTCCAGGGGAAGATCCTCGAAAACGACATACGCCAAGCCACGATAAGCAGGCGCTCGATCCGCGCCCTCAATCGCCTCAATGAGCGGATCGACTTCCTGATCCTCCGCGCCGTTGTGGAGTCGCCAGGCTACACCGCCAAGGTCCATCGGCTCGCCATTCGCCCAGGCCCGCCCTATTCGCGTTATGACGCCCTCGCATAGCCCAATCGCGAATGACAACGTGTAGCGATAGGTGCGCGCGGTGGCGCGCGGTCCACCCTTGCCGCCGCCTGAAACGGAGCGCGTTTCGGCTTGTTCCTTGAAGCGCGCGGCCCAGATCACCTGCCCGGAGATGCGCACGCGCCCAAACATGGCGGGAATCGACGCGCCTTCCGTCGAGCCCAAAAGGTGCAGGTCGGTGAGACGCGCGCCTTCGTAACGCGCGGCGCCGCCAAAGATTCGTTGATCGATTGCTCGCCCGAGCAGAGTTCCCCCGGCCTGGCCGAGAGCGCTGCCAATTGCGCTGAGCGCGCCCGGCAGGCGCGACCCGATTGCGCGCCCTACCGAGGAAAGCACGAGTTCAGCCACCGCTATCCAGCCCCGGAAATTGAAATGCCGCCGCACACCGGGCACGCCACCAAGCGCCAAGAGAGGAGCACACGACAGCGCGTCCCCAATACGCGTGGATTATGCGCCCGCCCTCATCCATGATCGCCGCGTGCTTCACGGGCGAGTGGGCGTCCATTCTAAAGAGAAGCACATCGCCCGGCGCCGCCGCGTCGAGCGGCGTCTCCTTAAGCCATCGGCGCGCCGCCTCGAGCAGTGCTTCCGCGCCGCCGCCTTCCGCCCAATCCGGAGAATACGCGGGCGTGGGTTCTGGTTCGTCGCCGTACAGCGACCGCCACACGCCGCGCACAAGGCCTAGACAGTCACAGCCCGCTCCCTTGGCGCTGGCCTGGTGCATGTAAGGCGTCCCAATCCATCCGCGCGCTTCCGCGAGGATCTGTGGCCTCGTGATCATGCGAACCGAGAACTTCCATCCATGCGCGTACTCGCATCGGGGCGCGCCTGGACCGCGTCATTGCCGGGCATGTGGGGAAAACCGCGAAAGTTAGCGCAATTGTTGAACTTGGAGCGGCAGGTCTCGACGCGCTTGTCACACCCTGCGTAGATGACGAACCCCGCGCCCAAAGAGAGCGCGGCGCCAAGCGGGCTCAACAGCTCGATGACCGATTCCGCGCCCTCAACCCGATGCGCGGTCACTTCGGAGATGATCCCGCCAGCCCACACAACATGCCCGCGTGCGAACCACCCTTGTTCGTAGGCGCTTAGACCGCTCGCCCGAAAACTCGTGTTCTCGATCAAAGCCGTGATGACGCCCTCCGCACGGAATAGACTGTCCTCGACTACCTTCCCGCATCGCGCATCGCCGAGTTCCGCGTCGCAGAACCGCGAGAACACGCGTCCCACTGGAACGTTGAGCGGCGCTTGGATCCCACGCAGTTCCGCTTCAAACGCCGTCGACCCCCGCTGCACCTCGCCGATGCGGCCTGAAAAGAGGTGCGCTCGCCGGGTCGGCTGACTCCAGTCAACGCGATAGACATCCACGCGCGCGCCGTCCCACACGCCGCCCGCCAGGTCACTCTCGGTAATCGCATCCGCGGCAAGGACGCCGCCAATGCTTGCAGTGTCCACCGCGAGATCGAGGCTCTTTTCGATCGCCCCCGCGCGTAACGCCTGCGCCGGTTGCGCGGTCAGGCCATCAAGGGGCAATGAACGATCGTGATCCGTGAAACCGAAAACCTCGCCGTCGCGGCGCACGACTTTCCAAACGTGCGCATGCGTCGTCACGCCCGATTCGAGGGCAGCGAGCATCTCCGGCGGAATTGCACGCATCAGAGCATGACTTCAATCAGCGGCACGGCGACGGCGCGTCCTGCGCCAAAGCCGTCCAGAGACAAATCCAATCGCTCCGCATCAAAGCGCACAGGCGTATCAAACAAAAAACCTGCGCTGACCACTTGCCCCGCCGTTGGCGCCGCGGGGAGCGTCACGACTCCCGTCCCGGCGTCCACGGCAAAACCGCTCTGCTCGACCCCCGCCACCGCAATGCGAATACTTCCCGGCACGGGCTTTGCGATCGGGCGATGATACGCGCTCGCCGCGTCCGCATACGCCTTCCGCAAACTGAACGCTGCCGTGGCGCCATCGCCGACGCCCAGTTCTTGATCAAGCGGAGAAACCGTCACCGACGGCGCGCAAGACTTGTGATCAAACGGATCGCGCAGGCGAAAGGCGTGAAGGCTTCCGCGACGTGCTTCGAAAAATGCGACGAGCGTGTGCAAATCGTCCAAGGTGCGCACCGTGCCGCCAACGTCATAATGTCTACGTCCGTTGGCCCATGGCGTATTGCGCGCCTCTCTGCCCGAGGCCAGGCTGACAATCTCCACGCGCCGCTCCAAACCGCCGCTAGCGCCCAACGAAAACGCCAATGGAAGCGACACCTCATGAAACACGCTCACAGATTCCGCCTCCCATAGGCCACCGCCCGCGCCACCGCGGCGGCGATCTGCCCTTGGTGTCGTGAGATGGCGGCCGCATCCGCGCTCGCGCCGAAGTGAAAGTGCACTGAAACTTGTCCACTGCTTGGTTGCGCTATCGAGCCAGACTGCCTGGGCACGAAAACTTCCGGACCGCGCTCGCCGACGAGATAGGCCCCGCCAATATTCATCGCCATCGACAAGCGCCCGCTGCGCGATCTGAAGCAAGTTCGCCAAAGCGCCGGCGGCGTCCATCGGCTGGCTCCAATCTGAATTGTTGACGATGCCTGAACACTACCGCACGGCCGGTCCGGTCGGATTGTTTTTATCGCGCGGCTTGTGAATCGCGGCTCGCCAGGTCCATGATTGAGGACAACGGACGCTTTGTCCCCGTTTCCGCTGGCCAGAATTCGGCCATACCTCTATTGGACACCCCCTCCCCGGAGACCCCCGTTTGGCAGACCGGCCGAATTTTCGTCGCGGCATCGATTGGGCGAAGGTGCGCGCCGCCGCCGCCCAACAGCAGCTGCAAGACCTGCTGCGGCAACGCCAGCGTTTGAATTGGCGCACTGCCGCGAGCGTGCTGGCCGGAACCGTCCTCGTCGGCGTGCTTTCAGTGTGGGTGTGGATTTATTGGGGCTTGCCGCGTGTGCCCGACGCCGCCGCGCTCTGGGCGTTGAACCGGCAGTCCTCGGTCATGTTCGTTGATCATGGCGGCGCGATCCTCGGCGTTCGCGGACCCTACTATGGGCGTCGCACGGCTCTGGCCGATCTGCCCGAGTACGTGCCTCACGCGTTTCTCGCCATTGAGGACCGGCGCTTCTACGAGCACGGCGGCGTGGACCGCACGGCGGTGATCCGCGCCATCTGGGCGAACCTCCAAGCCGGCGAAACCGTGCAAGGGGGATCGACAATCTCCCAACAGCTTGCACGCAATCTCTTTCTCAACAGGCGCCAAACGCTGAACCGAAAATTGCGGGAAATGGTGCTCGCCTCTCGCATCGAGCGCCGGCTCACCAAGGACGAAATCCTCGAACTCTATCTGAACCGCGTCTATCTCGGCGACCAAGCCTACGGCGTGGACGCCGCCGCGCGCCGGTACTTCGGCAAGCCCGCCGCGGAACTGACCCTCGCGGAAGCGGCGTTGCTGGCAGGGCTTCCAAAGGCGCCATCGGACTTGGCCCCCAGCAGCAATCTCGAGGGCGCGCTGGAGCGGCAACACGTTGTCCTCGATGCGATGCTCGACGCCGGTTTCATAACAGAAGAACAGCGCGAGGAGGCGCGTGCGCAGCGCATTCGCATCGCGCAAAGGTCATCGGCCGAGCGGTCGATGGGCTACGCGTTCGACCTCGCGGTTGAACAAGCGCGCGCCGCCATCGGCGACCAGACGCCTGACATCGTGGTCGAGCTGACGATCGATCGCGAAACTCAGGACGCCGCGACGGCGGCGGTGCGGCGGCGCTTGGGCAACCGCGCCTTCGGGCGTCGACCCCTGCAAGCTTCGCTTATGGCGGTAGACCGTCAGGGCGCGATCGTCGCCTTGGTCGGGGGCACTGACTACAACACTTCAAAATTCAACCGTGTCACGCAAGCGCTGCGTCAGCCTGGCTCGACGTTCAAGACATTCGTCTACACAGCGGCGATGGAAGCGGGCTTTGACACCGAAGATGTTCGCTATGACGAGCCCGTCGTGATCGATGGCTGGCGCCCGCGCAACTATGACGAAGGCTATCGCGGCGCGGTCACGCTGCGCACGGCGTTCGCGCTCTCGATCAATACAGTGGCGGCGGCGGTAGGTCAGGAGGTCGGCCCAGCACGGGTTGCCGATGTGGCGCGGCGCCTGGGCGTCGCAAGCATGCCAGACCGTGGCGCTTTTGTGCCCCCGTCGATCGCCCTCGGCTCCATCGAGACGACGCTTTGGGACATGACCTCCGCCTTCGCGACATACATGAACGAGGGCAGGCGCATCGACCCGCACATCGTCAACCGCATCACAAACACCGCCGGCCAAGAACTCTACGCCCGTCCTGCTTACAACGCGCCACGCGTTCTGGATGAAGAGGTCGTGCGCCGCATGAACAGCATGATGGGCGCGGTTGTTCTGCGCGGAACTGGAACCGCGGCGCGCATGGGCGATCGCGACGTCGCCGGCAAGACGGGCACCAGTTCGGATTGGCGCGACGCGTGGTTCATCGGCTACACAGCCGACTTCACCGCCGGCGTTTGGGTAGGCCACGACAATTTCACCTCCATGGGACGTACGACCGGCGGCACCCTGCCCGCGCAAATATGGACCGACACCATGCGTGTCGCGCACCGCAACACGGACGAGCATCCGTTGCCGGGCATCGAGCAACCCGTGCGCTCGCCGCGCGAGGTTGAGATGGCGAGCTTCTTCGATGAGTTGGCTGACGCCTTCGGCGAAACCGAGAGTTTTGTCGAGGATATCTTCCGATAGACCGACGGCATGACCAACGGCCCGGCGCTCGCCCACATCAAGGATCTGCAGCTTGCTCTCGGAGACGGGCCGCTTTTTGACGGCGTCGATTTCGTTCTGCATCGCGGCGAACGCATGGCGCTTGTCGGCGCCAATGGCGCGGGCAAATCCACGCTCATGCGGATCATCGCAGGGCATGCGGAGGCCGACGCTGGCGAAGTGGCCTTCGCCTCGGGAACAACTGTCGGTTTTGCCGAGCAAGAAACATCGTTCGATGGTTTCGCTACGTTGCGGGCCTACGTGAGCGCGCCTTCCGCCGCGCGCGGCGGAATCATGGAGTCGGCGCCTGTCTACCGTGCGGACGCGGCGCTGGAGTCCTTCGGGCTCGACGCCGATCGCATCCCCGCCGACTTGTCTGGCGGCGAAATGCGCCGTGCTGCTCTTGCACGCGTGTTCGCCGCGGACCCGGACATCCTTCTCCTCGACGAGCCAACCAACCACCTCGACATCGCGGCGATCGAAAATTTGGAAAAACGCCTGCGCGCGCATAGAGGCGCTTGCCTTGTCATCAGCCATGATCGGCGCTTCTTGGAGCGCATCTCAACCTCGACCCTGTGGCTTCGAAAACGCCGAGTTCTCAAGCTCGATCGCGGATTCGGCGCCTTCGAGACGTGGGCAGAGTCCGTGGAAACAGAAGACGCGCGCGCCCAATCCAGGCTGGAACTGCATCTCGCGCAGGAAGAACACTGGCTGCGGAGAGGCGTCACCGCGCGCAGATCCCGCAATGAGGGACGGCGGCGAAAGCTCGAAAACCTACGCACCCAGCGGCGCGAAATCCTGGCGGAGCGGCGCCATGGCGCTCCGGCCCTGCATGCCGAGCGTGGCGCGGAATCGGCGAGACTCGTCATCGATGCGGTCAAGATCAGCAAGCGCTTCGACACAGACCCCTTGATCGCCAACCTCTCGGTGCGGGTGATGCGCGGCGACCGTCTTGGCATCGTCGGCCCCAACGGCGCGGGTAAGAGCACCCTTATCGGGTTGCTCCTGAAGAACGTCGAACCCGACGAAGGCGTTGTGCGCGTTGGCGAAGGACTAACGATTGCGTATGTCGATCAGCGCCGTGACATATTGGCCGGGCGGAAGACCATCCTCGATGCGCTTGCGCCTGGCGGCGGCGACCAGATCGTCGTGAACGGGAAACCTCGGCATATCGCCGCTTACGCCAAGGACTTCTTGTTTCGGCCAGAACAATTGCGACAACCGCTCGAAGCGCTCTCTGGCGGCGAGCGCAACCGCCTCGCGCTCGCCGTCGCGCTGGCCCAGCCGGCGAACCTCCTCATCCTGGACGAACCCACCAACGATCTCGATATGGACGCGCTGGACGCCCTGGAAGAGATGCTCGCCAACTACGACGGGACAGTAATTCTCGTAAGTCACGATCGCGCATTTCTGGACAACGTGACGACAACAATTCTCGGTCCCACCGGCGGCGGAAAATGGATGGAGACCCCGGGCGGTTGGGCCGATTTCGAACGCGAGCATGGCGCTTTCGAAGCGCGGCCCCCAGCGCCCGCACAGCGCGCCGCGCCGCCCACGACCCCACCGCCAAAACGCGCGACCAAACTCAGCTACCGGGACGAACGCAGGGCCGCCGAAATCGAATCACAGTTGCCGAAGCTGCACTCGGAGATCGAGGCCCTGGAAGCCCGCCTCTCCGATCCCGGTCTGTTTTCCGCCGATTCGGCCACATACGCCAAACTGGCGGGCGACCTGGAAGACGCCCGCCGAGTCAAAATGGCAATGGAAACCGAGTGGCTGGACATCGAAGTCCGCCGCGAGATGCTCCGCGAACAGTAAGCATCCGTTAACTGTCCCCAAGCGAGGCGTCGTTAAAGTTTCTTTACCGCTGCCGCTTAGGTTGCGCTCCGAAAGTCGGAGCCAGAGCCTCAATGACCCAAATGCGGTTTGCAAAACTGGTTGAACTGGCCCGTACGCCAGACAGCACCCAGCGCCGCGAGCTCCTGCGCGAGGTCACCGACCTGTTCTTTGAGTCTTCTGGCAAACGCAGCGAGCGCGAGTCCGCTTTGTTTGACGACGTTTTGAAACTCGTCGCCGCCGAAATGCAGGACGAGGTCCTAGCAGAACTCTCGACCCTCTTCGCGGACGCTCAAGACGCTCCCGTCGGCCTCATGCGAGACCTCGCCAACCACTCCTTTGAAATCGCCGCCCCTATCCTCAAGCGCAGCAAAGCGCTCGACGAGCAGACGCTGCTCCATGTGGTGAATTACCAGAGCCAGGACCATATTCGCGCCGTCGCGCAACGGGAAGTCGTCAGCGAAACGCTCTCGGACGCCATCGTGCGCAAGGGCGACGACACCGCCCTTGACGCGCTGATCCGCAACGATGGCGCCAAAATCTCGCGCGCGAGCATGGAGACCGCCGTCGATCGCGCCCGACGCAACAGCCAATTGCACGAAGGCGTCGTGAAACGCCGCGACGTGCCGCTCGATTTGCTCAACGAAATGTATTTCGTCGTTGAGAGCCGGTTGCGCGATCAAATTCTCTCCCGCAACGCCTCGGTGGATGCGGCGACGCTTGAGGGCGCGCTTGCCAAGGCGAGGCAGCGCCTGAACAAGTCGGCAGGCGACGCCAGCGTCGAAGCGAAAAACGCGATGGCCTTCATCGAGTCAAAGAAGAAGACTGGTGAACTAAGCGCGCGACTGCTTGTGTCGCTCTACCGCGAAGCCAAGCAGATGCACTTTCTGTACGGTCTCGCCGAAGTAACCAACCTTGACCACCACACGGTCGCCGCCCTGCTGGAGCGCAAGGACATCGACGGGTTGGCGATGATCTGCCGCGCCGCCAATATCGAGCGTCCGCTCTTCGTCACGTTGGCGGTTCTGGTCGGCGGAGAGGACTCCATGGCGCGCGCCGAAGAGTTCGGCCGCATGTACAACTCCGTTCCGATCGAGGCGGCTCAACGCGCGATGCGCTTCTTCAAGGTTCGCAAAGGCAATGAGCAGGGCCACGCCGCCTGACGCATAAACCCGATAAACAAGGCGTCAGGCTGCCCGCTCCTTCGCCGCGCTGAAACGAACCTTCGGGTTACGTTCCTGCACATAGCCGATTTCCCAGGCGCTTTTGCCGAGATAAACTGGCGCGTTATCGACATCCTCGGCCATCTGCGCTTTCGATTTGTCGACAAACGCCTCCAAATCGGCGCGCGACTCGGCGCTGACCCAGCGCGCGGCCTGATACGGCGAGGTTTCAAAGATGACCTCCAGCCCGTACTCCGCCTTCATTCGCTCATCGAGAACGTCGAACTGAAGCGCGCCAACGGCGCCGACGACAAGATCGCCGCCATGCACCGGCTTGAACACTTGTGTCACGCCTTCTTCCCCAAGCGCCTCTAGCGCCTTGCGCAAGTGCTTCTGCTTGAGCGGATCACGCACACGCACGCGCTTGAGAATTTCCGGAGCGAAATTTGGGATTCCTTGGAACACAACGTCGCCGCTTTGCGACAACGAGTCGCCGACGCGGAGGCCCCCGTGACTCGGAATGCCGATCACATCGCCGGGAAACGCCTCATCAGCGATCTCCCGCTCCTGCGCCAGAAACATCAGCGGGTTGTGTACGTTGAAGCCTTTCCCCGCGGCGGTCTTGAGCGTCATGCCTCGTTGGAAACGTCCTGAGCAAATGCGAAAAAAACCCACCCGGTCGCGATGTTTGGGATCCATGTTCGCTTGGATTTTGAAAATAAACCCCGTGACGTCCTCACGGCTCGGCGCTACCTCCGCCGCTCCGCCCTTTATCAGCGCCTTCTGGGCCTTCGGGCTGGGCGCGTGCTCCGCCAGCCCAGCGAGCAATTCCAGAACGCCAAATCTGCGCAACGCCGAGCCAAAGTAAACCGGGGTAAGGTGACCTTCGCGAAAAGCATTGATGTCGAACGCAGGCAATCCCTGGCGTGCGAGTTCGGACGTCTCCTCCAATTCCGCTCGCACATCGTCCGCGATGCCGTTGAGAAAATTGTTGGCGCCACGCCGTTGGCGCTCCTGGCTGGCGAATCCCTGCTCTCCTGCCTCCAGCCGCCTGAACGGCACGAACTCATCGCGCACGAGGTCGAGCATGCCCGCGAAGCGTTGCCCTGAAGCCGCGGGCCAGTACATCGGCGCTGTATCCATCGCCAACTTGGAATGAATTTCATCGAGCAGCGCGAATGGATCCTGCGCTTCACGATCCATCTTGTTGATGAAGGTAGTGATCGGGATATCGCGCAGGCGACAGACCTCGAACAGCTTGAGCGTCTGCGGTTCTATGCCTTTGGCAGCGTCAAGCACCATGACCGCGGAGTCCGCGGCGGTGAGCGTCCGATAAGTATCTTCGGAGAAGTCCTCGTGGCCAGGCGTGTCGAGCAAATTGAACACCAACCCGGCATGCTCGAACGTCATCACCGACGCCGACACCGAAATCCCGCGTTCACGCTCGATCTTCATCCAATCCGACTTCGTGCGGCGGGCCTGGCCGCGCGCGGCGACCACGCCCGCAAGGTGGATCGCGCCGCCCGCTAACAGCAAGGATTCGGTTAGCGTCGTTTTGCCGGCGTCCGGGTGCGAGATGATCGCGAAGGTTCGGCGGCGCGCGGCCTCGGCGGCAGGGTCGGCGGGCATATGAGTCTCGGCTTTGGAGAAGCGGCGCGTTTACGCCCGCGGAGGGCTCGGGGCAACCCGCTAGGGCCGCTCGGCGGGGGAGTCGACCGGCTCCAACAAGAAATGCCGGCCCTGCCGGTCTTCAATCTCGATGACCCATATGTCGGGGTCGTTGCTCGCCCGTTTGCGCAGATGCGCATCGACGTCAGCCTCGGCGTCCCCCAGCGCACCCGCCGACAGGTCAAGCCAAATGCGTTCCCCTTCTCCGTTTCGCGCCGGGCCGTATAGCCGCGCGCGCCCGTCCAACGTCGCGACCTTAACGAGCACCGCCCCCGCATCAACATCGCCCTTGCGAGCGACGGCGGCGAATGCGCCAGCGCTCTGAGCGCGGCGGATCAGCGCGCTTGCCCAGAAATCGGTCTTCAACTCCGCCATGAGCGCCCCGGCATTCATCCGAACGAAATATAAACGCGATTACCATAGCTGACCGGTCCTCATGCGTCTTCTCGCCTCTACCTTGGCCTTCGCGCTCGCCCTCGCCTCGGCGGCCGAGGCTCAGGACGCCCTTGACGCGCGCGCGGCGTATGTCGAGCGCCGCGGCTTGCTCGCGGCAGACGCACACTGCCATGTTCTCGCCCCTTCGCTTCGCGGCGCAATCGAAGTCGGCGCGCTTCAAACGCGAGGGGCGCTGCTGCGCGCCGGGTGGACGTCGGCGCAAACCAACGCCCTTGAAGAGGCGACTGTCGCTGCGGCGCGCACGCGCGCGTGCGACGATCCTAGAACCGCCTCAGCCGTCGCGCAGGCGCGCGCGTCATTTGGCCAGTGGGCGAACGCAGGCTCGATGGCGTTTCCAGGTTGGGAACGCACATGGACCGCGCGGCGCGCCACAATCGGGTGGCGCTTGCGACAAGACGTGAGCGCGCCACGCCCCGCGACCTTTGGGGTGCGGCAGTCGGAAAGCGGACGCCAGAGCTTGATCCTCGCGCTTCCCGTGCCCCGATCGGCGCCGCCCCCCTCAAGCGTGCGTCTCGTCATGCGCGACCGAGCGAGAGCGCCAGCGCGCGACATTAGCTTGACGACGCGGATCGCGAACGGCTTGGCCGCAGGAGCGCCTTCGCCCACGACGTCCCGTTCCTACAACGGCGTGTATTCGAGCGAACGCAACAATGGCGGCGCCACCGCCGTGTTCACGTTTCCGGACGCTGCATTCGGTCAGATGCTTGCGCTCGATCCGCGCGAGAGCGTCGAGCTCAGGCTTGAACGCGGGCGAGCCAGCGAACGCATTTTCGTAGAAGTCGGCGATATCGCCGCTGCGCGCGCTTTTCTTACGCTTGATCGCTAGGCGCCGGCAGCGAAATCCGCACCAGCGCGCCGCCGCCCGGAGCATCGTGAAAACTCAATGCGCCGCCATGAAGCGTCGCCAGCGCCCGCACCATGGCCAAGCCCAAGCCAGTCCCCTCGGCCCGCGCCGCCCCCGCGCCGCGCTCAAACGGCTGACCCAGCTTTTCGCGGTCCTGCTCGGGGATTCCTGGCCCATTGTCGATCGCCTCAAGCACGATCGCCTCACCCTCGGTGCGGACAGACATCAGCACCCGCCCACCGTCCGGCGTGAATTTGATAGCGTTTCCGAGCAGGTTCACGACCATGCGGCGGATGGCTTGCTCGTCCGCACGCACCAACACCGGAAGCTCGGGCGTGGTCATCGCCAGTGCGATGTCTTTCTTTCGCGCGGAGTCCAGCGCGAGGCGCACCGACTCCGCCACAACCGCCCGAACGTCGAAAACCGCAAACTCAAGAGCGTATGCCCCCGCCTCGATCTTCGACAGATCGAGCAGATCGTTCACAAGCGCGAGCAGGTGCGCGCCGCTTGTCCGGATGAGCTTGGCGTATTCGACGTATCGGGGATTGAGGTCGCCGAACATCTGACGCTCAATCATTTCGGAAAATCCGAGAATATGGGTAAGCGGCGTGCGCAGTTCGTGTGAGACTTCGGCGATCCGTCGCCCAGCTGCGGCCGGCGGCGCCTCTGGTCTGTCGCGGGTGGACGCGACGCTCGCGATCAGGCCCGCTGCGAGACCAATCGAGACGACCGCGAGGAACTCAGGGTACGGCCCCAGCTGATACACCGGCGCCGACAACGCCAGGACGCAAGCCCCGGCGTAGCTCAGAACTGCAATAGCGCCGGCTTCCGCAACCCGGGGCCGCCGAAGCGCCCAAACCCAGACCGGCGCCAGCCCCGTCATCACGCCCAACGGCGACAGAACACCGCCCGACCCGGCGATCAGACCTATTCCGGCGACAATCCAGCAGATGACAAACGCCCAAGCTCCGAGGGCTCTACCCAGGATAGGCCAGAGCACAAATCCGGCCAGCGCGGGCGCCAACGCTAGAGCGGTCGCCTCGCCAACATGACGCGGGTTTCCTCCAGCGGCCGCGGCGAGGACCGCGCATCCGGCGACGGCTCCCGTCCAAATCCAAAGCGCAGGGAGAAGCACTGCGGATGGCGCTGGACTTGGGCGGGGTGTTACTGCCTGTTGAGTTGACACGGAAAGCATGCACGCGAGTAAAAGGCTTCTTAACGCGGTTGGGGGCATGCTGCCCATTTGCAAGCGCGGTCGGAAGCGAACTCGCCAAACGAGGATTAGGAGCCATCCAGATGCGGAGCCTAGCGGCTTGGACCACCACTGCGGCCGTCGCCTTGATGGGCGTCGCCCACGCCCAAACCACGGCGGCGCCTGCCGCCACGGCGGAACCGCCTGCGACCGACCTCCAAACGGCCATTACCGCTTACGCCGCCTACCACAATGACGTGGCCGAGCTGCGTGGGACCCAGCCGCGAAATCCAGCCACGCTTGACGAAGCCCTGGATCGCGTCGCCCGCCACAACCGCGACGCCCTCACACGGGGCTGGATCGCCTACGGTGCGCAAACGGCAGCGCAGTCGCCTGCCTTCGTCCAGGGAGTGCGCGACGCCGCCGCCTATTATGGACGAGACGCCGTCATCTGGGCCGTCACGGTAGACCCCTCTTACGCCCGCGGTCTGCGTGGCGGCGGTGAAGCGACCCGCATGATGCTGGATTCGGCCGCCGCGGACGCAGCTCGCATCTCGGCCGTCGCCGACCGCTACCAGGAGCTCGCCTACTCGATCCAAAGACAGCGCTGGGCGAACGCGGTGGCGCCCCGAAAGGACGCACGCGTCCAACGGGTGCGCACGCTCGGCCGCGAGGGTTCTCCGGCCAACGCCATCCCCGCGGAGTACACGGCGCGCTTTGCCGTCAGCCCACTTAGCCTGACGCCGGCGAGCGATCCGACCGTCTATGGCGGGCGCCGTTTCTGGGACGCCCTGCGCGGCGGCGCTGCAGTGACTGAAGTCTCATCGACGCCGACGATCAGCTACAGGGTCAATCTTACGCGCGGAGAAGCGCTTGACCGTATGAGCGCCGTCGCCGCGCTTCAGGCGCTTGACGCTGTCGGCGCCAACCAGAGCGCGGTGAGCCGTCTGATCAGCGATCCCCGCACGCGGGACTGCGTCGAGATGGCCCAGTTGCAGCTTTACCAGTGCATGTCGGCCGCGCGTTTCCATTACGAAAACGCCTTCTGCCTTGGGCAACATGGCCTTCGCGACGTCGGGACGTGCATCGGCGCGGTCGGCCAAGCCGAAAACACAGCCATGACGCCCATCTCCAACACAGCGCGCGGCGGACGCGACTAGGCAGGACTTGCGCGGCGCGACGCGGCATCGCATCTGCTTTGGCGATGAGTGATCTCGCCCAGGCGATTGCTGAATTATCAGGCGAATTCGCGCTTCTCCCCGATTGGGAGGAGCGCATCGCCTACATCATTGAGCTTGCGCGTACTCTGGATCCGCTAGCGGATGATGAGCGCACCGAAGCGAACCGGGTGCGCGGATGCGTCAGCCGGGTGTGGCTCGTAAGCGAACGCCGCGCCGAAGCGCCTGACAAACTCTTCTTTCGCGGCGACTCCGACGCGCACTTGGTGCGCGGCGAAATCGCGGTTCTGTTGCGTATATTCTCTGGACGCTCCCCCCGGGAAATACTCAGCGTCGACCCCAAAGCCGTGTTCGCGCAGCTGGGCCTCCACGAAGCGCTGACCGCCCAGAGATCAAATGGTCTGTTTTCGATGATGGCGCGCATTCAGGATGAAGCGCGCCACGCCCTTAGCGACTGAGGCTCGCGTAACACAGCGCAAGCTGCGCAAGCCCCAGCTTGAGCGCCAGCTTTGCCGAGCGCGCGGGCCAACTCTCATCGCGCTCAACCCCTTCAAGCCCCTCCTCACGCAGGCACACACCTTCAACGACGCGGCGCAATGGCGGCGCAAGCGTATCGATTGCGGCCTGGTAGCTCGCCCGTGCGTCGCACCGCGCGGCAAGAGCCTTTTCCTGAGCGTTGGCGGGGCCGCGCGCGCTGCTTCCCATGGGCGGCGCCGACCAATCGGATCCGTGCAGCAGCCCGCGTTGCGCGCGCTCCCAGTCCGCGCGCAACGTCTGCGCCGCGCGCACTTCGTGATCCGCGAGCCAAGGCGCGCCATTGGAGTCCCGCAGCGCGGCTAGGCGACCCAAGACGCCGCCACTCATCAACCGCTTCGCTGTGGCGACTTTGGCTGGTTCGAACGCCGCATGCTGGGCAAGGAATGCGTGGTTGTCGCCTGCTGCTTCCCGGCGCAGGCGGGCCCCGCCCGCTTCCGAAAGCCGATACTCGTCTTGCCCTGACGAGGAAATCGCGCCCTCAGATAACAGCGCCGCAACCTCATCGGGGCGCGCCTTCGCCAAGGGACGGCGGCGGCGATCGCCCCCAGGGAAGACTGCATAGCGCGCGCTGTCGCGCTCCTTGGCCAAAACCGCTCCCTTACGCCGAAGGGCGGCCAGCACTCGCTCAGCGCTCATCGCGCCGGGCTCCGCGCCGGCGCTGGCGCTTCGCGCAGCATCGCCTCAAGCGTGGCGATCCAGCGGTCGAACTGCGCCTCGTCACGCCGATCCTCGATGATGTGGCAGGCGTGCGCGACCGTGGAACGGTCACGACCAAACGCCGCCGCGACGCGCGCCAAGCTCAACTCGAACGCTACGTGGCACAGATACATGGCGACCTGGCGTGCGAACGCCGCCTCAGCTGATCCGCGTCCGCCATTGAGAATATCCGCCTGGGACGCTCCCAGGCCGTAACTGGCGACGCCCGCCGCCAACCTGGCCGCGGCCGCGTCATCGGTGCGGTTCTCGCACACACCCATCGTCCAAAACCTCCACACTGGCGACCCCTGCCGAACCCGGAGGATATCGCCCGACGCTCAGTGTGGGATAGATTTTTTCCTATTACTAGGATTTTTTTCCTACTCTCCGCGCCGGCTTTGCCCGAGCCCCATGCGCTTCGCCAGCGTGGAGCGCTCCTTCGCGTAGTTGGGCGCGACCATGGGATAGTCGTGTGGGAGCCCCCACTTCGTGCGGTATTCCTCCGGCGACATGCCATACCGCGTGCGCAGGTGCCGCTTCAGCGATTTGAACTTTTTGCCGTCTTCCAGACAAATGATGTAGTCGGCGGTGATCGACTTTTTGATCGCGACCGCCGGCTCGCGTGTATCGGCGACAGGCGCGACCCGCGAGCCCGCGACGTCGGACAATGCCTGGTGAACGGTCCGGATAAGGTCCGGAATCTCGCGGGGCGCGATTTGGTTGGCCGAGACAAACGCAGAAACGATCTGCGCCGCCATGCCGACAAGATCCCGCGAGGTGTCCATTGAAGTTACTGTGGCCGTGAAAGCTATAAAATAACAGTATTAGAGCCCCAGCGCCGCCGCAAGGCAAATAATCGTCCAGGCGCAATCAATAAATCGGCAGCACTCAACTCATGCCGACGCGAGGAACGCGATCACCAGCAAGAGCGCCAGAGCCGCGGGCTGCGCAAGCGTCCCCCATACCTGACTGAACGGCCGATCCCAGTAAGCGATCCACCGAAGGCCAAGGCGACCGGCGCCCTTGGCCAGCCCCTCCATCGCCGATTGGACGGTGTCGTAAACCGTGAGGCCCCACCGTCCCAATCTGCCCGCGACCTTCGCGAGCGGGCCGCTGTAGAATGCATCCGCATCCAGCAAGCGCGCTGGCGACGCTGCCGTGAGCCGCGCGGCGGAGACGTGCAGCAGTAGATAAACGCACCCCCCCACACCAAGAAGTTGCGCTTGCGAGGCCACGTTATGCACCGCGAACGGATCGAAGCTCAAATCCGCGGGCATCAGGTCGTAGAGCCACGTCGGGGCGAGCCCAACCGTTATGCAAAAAAACAGCGCCAAGCTGATTCCAAGCGACATCACGAAAGGCGCTTCGTTGCGGGCCGCCAAGGCGATCCGCGGTCGATACGCGGCGACCGCGATCCGCAGCACGAACTTCGCGAAGATGACGGCGGGAAGCGCCATCGTGAGCGCCCACAACGGCGTCCAATCCCAATGGCCAAACGCGTCGAGAGCAACAGTCTGTGTCGCGAACAAGGACGTGCCCGGCGCCGCCGACACCGCCAAGCCGCTCACCACCAGCAACACAGCCGTCAGCGGCATGTCGCCCGCAAGACCGTCGATCTGCTCCATGCGCGCATCACCGCGCTGCCTCACAACGCCGCCGAGCAGCATCTGCAGCGCCGCGAACGCGATCATCACGGCGAATGCATGCCCCTCGGCGCCCGCGAGCGCGATAGGCGAGCCGACGCCGATGAGCGCGACACACACACCAGTTTGGGCGGTCTGCGCATAGGCCGCCGCCCGCCGCAGATTGGGCTCGGCGACAGCGTACACCGCTCCCAGCACAATCATCGCGCCGCCAATCCAAGTGAGCGCCGGCTCTGAGGGAAACATGCGCGCAAGGGCGTAGACGCCGATCAATGTCGTGAACGCCGCCGATGCGGCCGCGCCCAACGGCGACGCGTATGCAACCGCGTCCTTGAACCAGACGTGCGCGAGCGGCGCGCCGGTGCGGATAAGGAGCGCCGAAAGAATGAATGCGCCGCTGATTGTGCCAGCGTTGAGCCGTGTCAGCGCCAGGTCCTGGTTGGAGACGAGGTGAAACGCCACGCCGACGAGCAACAGCAGTCCTTCAATCCCCTGCCATATGAGCAACCGCGCTCCAGCCGGATTCGAACCTTCGAGCGGCGACGCGAGCACAACCCAAGCCGAAGCCAGGCCCGCGAGCGTGAACGCCGCGACAAAACTGACGAGGTCGCCCACGAACAGCGCCGACAGTGCGCCGCCTGCCAGCAAGAGAATCGCGGCGTCCTCCACGCCATGACGCCGCGCCGCCGAGTAAGGCGCAAGCGTCATCAGAGTGATCAAAACAGCGATCCCGAAGATCCTGTTGAGGGCGTCCAGACTCAAGAAAACGACTGGCAGCCCCATCTGAGCCACCGCCGTCGCGGCGCCGAACTCGCGCCCCAAAAGCACCGTGAACGCGACAATCGCCGCCGCCGCGATCAGCCAGGGCCGCGCGAACCGTGGCGCCGCCAAAATGAGAAACGACGCAATGATGAGAACGAAGCCGGGATTAAGCGTCAGCATCGCTTCCGTCCTTGCCTCTGCCCAACACCATCGCCACAAGGCGCGCGCCAATCACCGCGAAAACCGCGGCCGCCGCTCCAAGCGCCGCCGCTCCGCCAGGTGCGGCGCCGATCCAAAATGCCGGTTGCGCCGGCTGCATGAAGTCCAGCGCGAGGCCGGCAAGGGCGCCCGCGCCGCAAACCACCATCAAAGGCCCCACCGCGCCGCCGGGCTTTGCGCGTCGTTTGCTCATGGCTGCGGCGTCCAGACCGGCGCCAGAAACGCCGCCAGCGGATCGGCGGCGATCAACAACCATAAAGTCGCCGCCGCGCTCAGCACGACCGGCGCGACAAGCGCGATCGAAGCACCGTCTGGCCGATGAAAGGGATCGGGCGGCGCGCGCGCGGCTAAGGCGTTGGCGGCCAACGGACCCAGGTGAGCGAAAGTGAGTATCGCAGCAAGCCCAACGAGCGCCGCCGCCCAGGTCAGACCGGCGCTCGCGGCGCCGGTGATCAACCAAAGTTTCGCCCAGGCGCCGGAGAACGGCGGCATGCCGATCATGCTTGCGCACGCAAGCGCAAAAGCCGCGAGGCTCCAGGGCATCACGCGGCCAAGGCCCGTGTAGTCTCCCGCGCTCTGCCGCGTTGTCACCGCCGCGACCGAACCCACCACCATGCTCAGCGTCGCCGAAGCGAAAATAGTCGCGGTGAGTTGCAGCGCGCCGGCGAAGAGGCCAACGGGAAGCGCCAACAGAACGGCCAACAAGACGGCGAGCGACTGCGCGATGCAGGAATACGCCAATCGCTCGCGCATATCTTGGCGTGACAGCGCGATGAGCGCCGCCCCGCACATGCCGACGCCCGCGACCGCGATGAGGCTTCTGGTCGCGAAGGCGGCTTCGTGCAGCGCCGGCCCGAAGACGAACGCGGCGACCTTGAAAACGCCGATCCCTCCGGCCGGGACCACCGCCAAAGCTTGTACCGTGGTGAGCGCCGGCGGCGGCGCGATAGCCGCGGCCGGGAGCCATCGATGCAGGGGCGGCAACGCGGTCGTCGCCAGGCCCACGACAAACATAACAAGCAGCGCGTTCGCTGTTAGAGCGTCGACCCGCCCCGCAAGCACGCCCCCGGTTTGGAAGTCCAGCGCGCCGACAATGGCGTACGTCCAAACCATCGCGGGGAGGAATAGTCCAACCGACGCGGCGAGCAGCGTTGCGAGAAACAACCGCCCCGCGGCCGCCGACTCCGCATCGCCGCGATGAGCGACAAGCGGAAACGCCGCAAGCGTCAGCGCCTGGTTGGCGACAAAAAGCGTGAACAGATTGGCGGAGAACGCCACCGCCATCACCGCGCCGACGCAGAGCGCGATGAACACCATCAGACGCACAGGCGCGGGTTCACGCGTGACGCGCATCAATCCAACCGTATGTAAGGCGTGCAGCACGCTGCACACCGCGATGACGGCGGCCGTCAACGCCGCGAACGGTTCTACCGCCAGCGCCAAGTCGACATTCGGCAGAGGCTGCACCAACGCAATGCGCGCGGCCTCGCCCGCCGCGGCCGCCTGCAATAGACGCCAAGCGCACGCCGCGGTGAACAGGGACAACGAAACGAACACGACGTCGCGCATCCCTGGCGGACGCGCCAGAATGACTGTGAGCAAGGCTTGCGCGAGCGGACCAAGCACGACGCCCAGAAGCGCGAGTTCGGCGGTCATGGCGCAACCATCGCTGCGGCGTCAGCGGCGGCAAGCAGCGCTTGCGGCGCCAACCCAAGCGCAATCACGATCACCCCGGCCGCCAACGCGGGAAACGAGGCATACCGCCACCGATCGCCGCTCCGCGCCTGCACCTCTTGCGCGCGACGAAAATAGACTCGCTCGATCAATTGGCCGCCGTAAAATACGGCGGCCAGCGAGGCCAACGTCATCGCGCCCACCGGCCACCACCAATCAACACCGACCCCCGCTTCGACAAGGCGCCAGCGCCCAAGGAAGCCGATGGTCATTGGCGCGCCAATCAAACTCGCCGCACCAAAGGTAAAAGCCGCCGACGAAAACGGCGCGCGACGCGCCAAGCCGTCGATGTCATTGACTTTGTAACTTTCGGAAACGGTCGCCGCGCCGAACAATGCTAGCCCCGCCCCGACAATCGCGGTGATTTGAATGAGCCCGGCGGCAAAGCCCGCGGGCGACCCAAGCGATACGCAGAGCATGACGCCGCCCATTTGAGCGGTGAGCGCGTAGGCGATCAAACGGCGCAAATCGCGCGCGCCGATGGCCTGCACCGACCCGATGACGACGCACGCCACGCCGAGCGGCGCGAGGGCCCAGAAAACAGCGGCCCCGAATTCGGGTGCGACGACGCCGTAGCTCACGACGCGCACGATCGCCAGCAAGGCGCCGGCGGCGCTCACGCACCCTACAGCGAGCAACGTCGCGGCGTTCGCGCGCGTGAAGGCCGCGCCAACCCAAAGATGGAAGGGCGCGACCCCGGCTTTCAGCGCAACGCCTCCCAGCACTAAGGCGAAACCCACCGAAAAGGGCTGGGAATCGAAGGATAGATTTTCCGCGAGCATACTCAGGCTCAGAGTCCCCGTCGCGTCCGCGATCAGCGCCAGGCCCACCATCGAGAACGCGACGCCGACAGCGCCAACGCTCAGCATACGCGCAGCTGCGTTGAGCGGCGTGCGCTTGCCTTCGCCGCCGAGCGCCACGACGCCAACGCCGGCAAGCCAAGCGATCTCGGTCCCAAGCATCAACACCAAGGCGTTGGTCGTGTACGCTGCTGCAAGCCAACCCGCCGCGCTCAGAAGCACGAGGACGATCGTCAAGGCCCCATCGCGCGACGCGCTCGCTCTCGCGCCGGCGCCGATCGCGGCCAAAAGGGCGGCTACCGACACCACGCCCGCCGCGAACGCGCCCAACCGGTCTGGAACGAGCGCGACACCTTCGGCGGCAGTCCGCAGCGGCGCGCCAAACACCAGCGCACGCGCGGCCAGATCGGTTGCGATCGCCGCGGAGATCAAAGATGCGAAGACCCCGATTATCCACCCAAACCGCGCGTTCAGCGTGACGATGCAGAGCGCAGCGCCCGCGATCGGCGCCGCCACGGCCAACAACGGCGCGTGAACGCGCGCGAGAGCGATTGCGTCTTCAATCACGGCGTCGTCTCTTGCGCCTCGGCCTGCGCATCCGCGGCGTCGATCTCTTGGAGTTCGATCGTCCCATACGCCTCCTGCAGACGCACCAGGACAGCCACGCCAACGAGCGCATAGCCGAATATCAACGCGCCCCCTGCAAGCATCAGCGCTTGGGAGGCGCCTATGACGACACAGACCATCAATGCGCCGAGCATCGTCAGCACCTGCGCGGTCAAACGCTTCGCCAAGTTCGAGGCCAACCAAGCGCCCGCAAAACCAATCGCCATGAGCGCCGCGCTGAGGGCGACAAGCGCGTATGTCAAAGCCGGATCGCGCATCAATCAGGGACCGTCTCTGAGGGTCGGCGCGCGACCGAAAGCGACAATGGCGCCGATTGACGCCGCCGCCGTGGTTACAAGAAAGGCGCCCGCCTCAATGAGCTGCGGCGCAAAGGCCCAGCGCGGAGCGCCGGCGCCCGTCACCGCGATGAGCGTCCCGATCGACAGCAGCGCACGCGCCACCGGCGCGGGCAACGCGGCGCGCGCTACGCCGACGCCGGCGACCAGGCCGTGAAGCGCGAACGCCATGGCGCACACAAGACCCGCGACAAATCCGACCCCGAACGGCGCACGCAGAACCAGCAGCGCAAATGCAAGGAGCACAATGAGCGGTCCATGCAGGCGCAACGTCTCTTGAAGGCTGAAGGGCGACGGCGCCATCACTTGCGGCCACCCGCCGTCAGAACGCCGCGCTCCCCGTACCCAAGCAAGCCAAGCACTGCCGCCCCAACGACCAGCGACAACAGCATCAGCCAGAAACCCACATCACCGAGCGCCACGCCCGAGAGCGTCGTCGACATCGCGGCGCGACGGCCCACGACGAGAGCTACAGGCGCCGTAGCCGCGAAAGCGACGAGCGCGCCAAGCCACGCCCATCGCGCGTGCAGGCCTTTGGTCGCGCGCGCGCTCAATGCGACGCCGGAGAGCAACAGGAGCGGCGCCCACACCACGGCGGCGACCGCCACGCCCGTCGCCCCCTGGCCGGACTCAAGCAACACCATGAAGGACGTGGCCTGCGCCGCGGTGACGACCAAATAAGAGACGGTTGCAAACAAGGATCGCGACAGCAAGGCGGCGACACCCGCCCCTAAAGCGCCCGCGGCAAGCCCGAGCGCCATCACCTGAAACGCCAAGTTTGTCATGGCTCGCGTGTCCGGAATTCGCCGGCGCCGGTCAGCGGCGCCAGGCCGCCGTGATGCGCCCCGCCGAGGGTCAAATGCGATAGAACAGGCGTTAGCACCACCAACAACGCGGCCAGCAAAAGCACGCGCGCTGCTGTGTCGCCATCCCGGGCCAATATCGCCAATCCCAACAGCACAATGGGCGCGCCCAATCCATTGGCCAACGCGGCGGCGTGAACGCGCGTGTAAACGTCGGGCAGACGCCATTGCCCAGCGACGCCCACCAGCATGACGCCGATGCCGACCGACGTGATGACGGCGCCGACCACGTCGCGCGCCATATTGAGCGCTTCTTGCATCAACGTCTCTCCATTTCAGAAGTCAGCGGCGTCTGAAACGAACGAACGCGAAATATCTTCAGCGCCGCGACACCAAGCACCAGGGCGCCAAATACAAAGACGTAGCTGATGTCGATCAGCGCGGCTTGGTTCGCCGCCACCGCGACCGCGGCCATCAACACAGCCGCATTCACGAGCGCGCCACGGGCCGCCAACGCGCGGTCGTGCAGAGTCGGCCCGGTAAACGCGCGCAAGAGCGACAACAACAGGATCAGAACAACCCCAGCCGACAACAGCACAACGATCACCGCCTCGCCCCCGTGAGATCGTCCTCGATCAGAACGTGCACGAGCAGGCCTTTTGCATCGCTATCGACCACCGCTCCGCCAGCGAGCAAATCGCCGCCTGCCGCCAGTTCCTGCGCGCTGATGTGGACGAGCGCCGGCTGCAACGCCCGCCGCGAGCCAAGCACAGCCTCAATAATCCTGCTCGCATCTCGGAAACGCGCCAAAATCCACCGGACATTTCGCGGCCACGCCGCGGAGGCGCGCGGCGCGCCGCCGAAACGCATCGCGACAATCGTGCACGCGAGCGCGGCGCTAAACGCCAGCGCCCAATCCAAAGGCGTGTGCCAGCGTCCCGTCGCCAAGAGCCAAACGATCGCCAGCCAAAACAGCATCGCTGCGGATTGAAGCATGCCAGAGCCTCGCCGCGCCCGCGGCGCGCCAAGCCGGCTTAGCGGGAGCGGTGCGGATTCGCCAGCCGAACTGCAGCGCTCAACTGTTACGGCCAAACAACAAGGCCGCGTTCCGGCGGGCTTGTGAGGAACCTTCGGGGCTCTCGGTGAAGTCGACGGGCGTAAGATCGCCGGCGTCCGCCGTGAATGACCAATTCCAGTAACGCAGCACGGTTTGCGCCTTCGCCGTCGCCAGAGTGTCAAAAATGAATACTGACCTTCCGAGCGGGTTATCCACAGCTTCGGGATCGCCTTGGGGCCTCCGCAACGCACGCCACAGCGCGATCATGAGCGGGCGCTTCAACCCCACGGCCTTGCAGAAAACGCCAATCGCCTCACCGCCAGCATCGGCGAAGATCTGCGTGGCGGTTGTCGGCTTGATGCCCGCCAAGTGCGCGATCTCTTGCAACAACTGCCGATCAAGTCCGTGATCGGCCGCGGCAAGAGCGCCTTCCAACGATCCGTGCTGACTCTTTTCAGCGGCGGCGCGATTGCGCTGGCGGCGCTCAACGACTTGAAGCGCCTTGCGCGTCTCGACATCGCTCCACTGTTCAGCGGCAGCTTGTTTGAAAACCTCGCCCAATTCCTGAAGCAGAACGCTCCGATCCACGGCGAAGCGGCGTAGAATATGAACCCGGGCTTGAAAATCCGACCACCAGAACAACATCAGCGCCTGGGTCGGACGCAACTCTGTGCGCGGCACAAGCAGCATTGGGAGGCTCGGCGCCTGGCGCGACCGAGCGACAACGATGTCCACGCCTTGGCTGGAGAGCGCCGCGCCATTGTTGCGCAACACAGCCTCTATGACCGCGATATCGCCTGTCTGGACAAGCGCGTCGGTAACGGCTTCGCCAAGCCTGCGCCGCCGCGCAATGGCAAGCCACTGAGCCGCAACACCCGCCCGTACCGTCGCGATCAAGTCGGAATCGTCAAAACCGACCCCATTCTCAAGCAGGTCCTGAGACACGCTGATCTCATCCCGCGCGAGGTAGCGTAGCAGCGCCTTTGGCGCATCGGTCACCCGCACGAGCCCCAGCGCGCAGCGCCGCCGCAAATCGGCGTTGGATGTACGCAAAAGCCCGGTCAGAATGTCGGCCGCCAACTGGCGCTCATAGGCTGGGATTCGACTTTCCGGCCACGAAACGAGTTCGCATAGGCGATTCATCAGCAAGGCGCGCGCTTGTGGCGCGAGCGCGGCTGTGAGCTCTAGCGGCGCGTGCTCAGCGCGCTCCATGCGAGGTTGATTCGCGGCGACCATCTGGCGAAAGTCAGCACGCGCGGCGTTAATCTGGCGTCAACGCAAACCTTGCTCGAGATCGAGACGACTGGATTGTGGCGACCCATGAAAGCTGACCCTTACCCGCCAGGGCCGCTCATTTCCGAACTCACGATCTACTACGTCCTGGTTGGGCTCTATTTCTTCGCCTTCGGCATGCAATTCGTGCTCTTCCCCTCGCTGGTGGCGTTCTTTCTGGACGCGACGGCGCAGGGCGTCGGGCTTGCGCAATCGGCGTTGTCCGCGCCTATGTTTTGCCTGCTGATTTTCGGCGGACTCTTGGCTGAACGCGCGAGGGCGAGCCGCGCCCTCGCCCTGCTTCATCTCATATTCGCGCTCTCCTCGATCGGCTTGTGCGCAATCGTCGCCAACGGCGCGCTCACCTACGAACTGCTGATCGGGTACGCCGTTTTGGTTGGCGGCTGCGCGGCCTTCATGATGCCGGTTCGCGACGCCGCTCTCAACGGCGTCGTCGACCGCGAACGGGCGAGCGGCCGCCTGCCATTGGCGTCA
>ERZ761602.993-NODE-993-length-55315-cov-8.266522_pt1 | contig 55315 bp, 59 predicted proteins | sample MGYA00512165_ERZ761602 | MGnify/ENA primary metagenome ERZ761602 (study PRJEB28899, sample SAMN02445085) | bioreactor sludge metagenome | biome: EBPR sludge; isolation source: Thorneside wastewater treatment plant | place: Australia: Brisbane, Thorneside Wastewater... | reverse complement strand
TATTGTCCTGCATCCAGTTGAGGAGATATGAGATCGTTCGGGCTGTCTCTCCCCCATCAGTCTTGTTGGAGGATTTCATTCCGGAAACCGCTTTTTCGAACTCGCTGATCCCAAGAATCCCTTTGATCGTTCCCGCGATCGATAGAGCTCGTTTTATCGACATTGCGGAAGAGCCGATCACGCCGCCGCCCTCGCCCATTATTGAGCCGAAGTCGAGATCGAGAAGCGCCCGGTTGGTGATGCTGGACGCGACCCGTTTGCAAAGGTCTTTGCCACATCCGGGAAGGCCAACCAGCAAGATCCCCTTGCACGGCTCAACGTGTCTAGCTTTCGCTCGCGGACTGAATGTATAGGCGGCACGCTCAAGGATCGCCCTCAAGGATCTGTATCCACCGAGATTACTCGCGGGCTCTGGATGAACATAGGTTAGTGAGCCGCTGCCGCGAATAACATTCTTCTTCTCTTCGAGAATCACGTTGATCGATTCTCGATTCAGCCCGTTGCAGCTGATCACCGCTTTTGCGATTACGTTGCTGATCTCTCCGGCCGACAAACCGAGCAGCGATTGAAGCAAGGCGTCCTGTGTCTCTTTCGTGAGATCGATGGCAAGGCCATTGGATCGTAGACTCTCCAATTGAAGCTCTATCGAATCGCCGATCTCAGACTCCTTTGGCAGTTCAAGTTCGATCTGAGTGATCTCCTTCTCCAACGTCTTAAGCTCCGGAAAGCTCGGCCCGACGAAAAGGACAGTCGCCGTTGTGGATTTTAGCTTCCATGCGATTTCTCTTAGGCGCCTAACAAGCAGCGGGTCTTCCTGCCCGTATGGAATGATATATGGAGCATAGTCACAGAGCAGGAAGATGCCGGTCTTCTGCTCCGATATGAATCCGAGAACACCTTCGGGGTCCTCCGTATCGCCGACTGAAGCCGGGGTCTGAAGAATCCCTTCTTTTGCGTCGAAGATCTTCTGAAGCCCACTCGACCGGCTCCAAAAATATAGTGGCTTTTCCTTATGCCTCTCCTGGAATACAAGATCCAGCAGCGCATCGCGGACACGATCCTCTTCATAGGTGTTGATTGCGATCAGCGGGTAGCGTGCCCGTATCCTTACGTCGAGTTCGCGCAGGAATCTATCGACGCTTTTTGCGTCTGATTCAGGAGTAGTCATAACAATTTCTTTGGATGTGCGTGGGCGATTCTTTAGAACTCAACCCGGAACTCGAACTCTCGGAGTCGCCGCCATTCGATCTCGTCCGTAGAGGTAATCCGCAGTTCTTGTCGAAACTCGTGATCATCGTCTATATAGGAGTCGAAATTCTCGTATCCGCCCAAGCTATCGCGCCAGCGGAAGTAAGCTGCTTTTTCGGGTAGCAGAGAAGAACAGGGTTCGGTGCGGCTGTCGTGCATAGAGGAACCTTTAGGATCAGATCTCGAGAGCCGACAGTCTGTCTTCGTCGAGGAGTTTTCTGGACTGGACGGTTGTTGCTCGTAGGATGTCGCTGAGAACGTTCCTCATCTCGTCGGGTGACCGATGCTTCGCTTCACGCCCCGCTGCCTCTTGAAGTTTTGCGAGAACACTTTCCAGCGAATCATCTCCCGTGAAATTCATCAGGCTGTACCATTCGCACATCTGGCGAGCACGTTTTGCAAGGCTTCCGGGCACGAACTTGGCATCCTGAAGGCGTACCGACATTTCCTGAGCCGCTTCACATATCCTTGCGGTTATCTGGGCGAGGCCTTCCTTGATCGGAGAAACGGCCTCTTCAGCCTCTCGACGAGCGGCCTCGATCTTCATTGAGCGAATGCGTTCCTTCACTTCTCGCTCGCGTCGCGCGTCTTCTTGAAAGCCCGACACTTTGAGCCGCTCGATCTCGTCTTTGGATTTGATCTCCGCCTCTATGGAACGCGTTTCCGCTTCGGCTCGTGCAATGTCGAGCCTCAGGTCGCGGGTAAGCTTCTGTTCGGCTGCCATCTCCGAACCAAGAACAATGACCTTTGGCCTCATCTCGATCGTCAGTCCGTCGCGGATCATGTCCGGCGTCGGCACCATTCCGATCGCCTTCCCGACAACCGCGTTTATAAACTCATCCCGCTCGAACTGTTCACTGGTGGTGGCTTGGAACCGGTCTGCCGAGTCTTCCGCGAGTTTGAAGAAGCTGTCCCGCAGAACGTTTAGTATTTCATCGTAGTGATCAAGCGCCTCGGCTTTGGCGGCGGCCAGCGTTGCGCATGCCTTGAAGTATTCAGCCTCGAACTGCTCAAACGCCGTCCATGGTATCCACTTGTACTCGCTGGTTCCCCAGACGGTTTCGCAGAGGGTGAACCGGAAGCCGTACCTGTTAAGAGCGTTGTGAGCCTGTGCGGCTCCGCGCATCAGTTTGTTTCTGTATGCATCCGGGAGCAATCCCGCCCTGGGCGGACTGACCCTGACAGCGGCGTCTTCGGGCAACGTCACGCCAAGCGTCTTCCACTCAAGCTGTCGAACAAGGCTGCCGAAACCTCGACAGTCTATGTTCAAGAAAATGCCGGCGCTTTCGAGTGTTGAAAGATCAAACGGAAGGGACTCAACAGCATCGACTTCGATACCGAGTTCGACCGCGGCCCTTTCCTTCCGTTTACCTAATCGGCTAAGAACATTCTGAGCAATGTCGGACGGGATGAAAGGTACAGCAGAAACCTCATCCTCGGGCGCTGTGTGTTGGACCGAAGTTTCTGAACGGTCCGACTCCACTAGCGTAGCCGGTTGTTCGATCAATTCGGGCGCGCCATTGCGTCTAAAGATATTCTGAAGAACGGTCGAGGCAAGCGAATCCGTGTTCGAAATCATGGCTGGGCTACCAACGACTACGTCCAATTGTTGAGTTTCCATGTTCACGCTTTCCGCCCGCCGCTTGTTTCTTGCTGCAGCGGTCTGCGAGCCACGAAAGAGAATTACCGGTAACAGATCGATGTAGTCGCACGTCACAGGCTGCAGCTACTGAACGGCTTTTGTTCGAAGTAAATGTCCCGTTCAATCCTCACACCACTGATCTCAACCGATTCGAGTTCGCTTAGCAAAAAGTATCCCCATTCGGGTTCGAAGCCGATCACATAACCGAAGAACAAGAAATCATCACCGGTCTCCTCCCCTTCGGTAACGAACCATGTCCATCCGGAAGCTGGAAAGAAGAACTTCGCGAATACGGTCGGATCTTTCGAATCGCTCTGTTCGCGCAATTTGGGTAACCCGTTCCGAAGAACGCCATCAAGAAGTCTCGACATATTACGGTTACTTCTTCGGGACTGCTGCCGCGACCTGATCCGGCGTACAGTACAGCGATCGGCAGGTGCCCGTCTCAAGATCGAAATAGGTAGCGAACCGCTTTAGAGATCTTGCGAGAAACATCTCGGCCAGCATTTCAGCTATCTCAACCGCAACTCTCTGATTTACGTTGAGACTCTGTTCCCCACGGCGAATACGATCCGGGCACGAAAGTTCTTCGAGTTCCGTCGATCTGCCTTTCTTTTCCGACTCAAGAAGGTCCGGATGAAGAAGCGACGGAGTAGGAAGCGATCGGCAGATGCTCGAACCAACGAAGTGATTCTCCGCCTTGATTCGTTTCGTCATTGAACCGATAAGAATCTGCCCCGAGAATTTGCCGTTGCCGGCATCGATCCACCAGATATTCGGGGCATCGTTCGATTGATATCCCTGTAATTCTTCGACGGCCCGGTGAATCTGTCTTCGGGCGTGATGATTGTCGACGCATCCAACGATCACCGTTAGAGCACGGTAGTCTCCCGAAGATTGTTTGAGGTGGACATCTGCGTCAAACAGCTCGTTCGCATAGTGGCATTCGATCCCCCAGGCAAGAGTGATCCGCTTCGCGATGGACTGTGCCTTGTAGCTTCCGATCTCCGCCGCACAGAAGTTACTCCGCGGAATATTGCCGCTCTCGACTCGATCGGGATCGATGATAAGCAGTTCAGCCGTTTTCCCCGCCACCTTTAGTTCATACATCAGGCGGGCGATAGCGAGCGCTGTGAACGAACCGGTGCCACCCGCTCCGACCTGGATGATCCGGAGTTTCGTATGCTCCTTCGGCATCACCACGGCGGCTTGGGCAAAGCTGAGGTCGATCTCATTCACGACAGCATCTCCACAACCGCGTCTATCTCGTTCAGGTCGATGATCCCGTGCGGCATCCTTCCGACCCAAGTGGCCGGGATCGGGACAAGGTGATCGTAAACGCCGCAACGAAACCGAATCTTTGGTTTATCGTGAACGTCGATGAGGATCGCGAATATCCTGAATTTGCCCGACTCGTCGCGATCGTCCGCCCGGCTGAAATGCAAGGCTCCCGGGGGATGCGTATGCAGTTCAATGCAGCAGTCCGCATACTCCGGCAAAGTGTCGTCGGCTACTGTCGATGCCCAAGTTTGTTCACGACCCGAGGCGCTCCACTGCCACGAACCAAGCACCTTGTCCCAATAGATTAGATAGATTTCCTCTTTGAAGTTTGACGACGTGTGCCCCTGTTGGGCGTGCAAGAGAATCTCAACCCACAGCGAAGCATTAATCGGCGGCTTTCGCCATACTATGCCGATTGCCCCATTCGGCAGCCCGGATATTCTCTGAACAGTGAGTGGCATAGAGACGGCAAACTCTCGTCGACTCGCTCGGACGAAGAGACCATTTCCCGCGAGCAAGTATTCGAATAGCGCCGCGTTGATCGGATCGTTTTCACCCGCAGCGATCTTGTGCCCGACAAGATTTGGCGGCGCGATAAGGTTCGATGACATAAATAAAAGGGAGGGTCGGATCAGGAACGGCTGTCGTATCGTGCTCGCTCGACGATAGATTCCCAGGCGTCCTCGACAGTACTCGACGACATGATCAACTGCGTCGAAGGGAACTTCGTCACCTTGTCGGCCGCCAGTTTTGCGAGAAGATCGCGAACGTCATCTTCGGTCTGGCAGCGACCGCCCGAATGATCGCCGTTGAACGGAGCTTCGAAGATAAGCTTCCAGACTTTCGCAAGGGTCGACGGATGTGTCTCCGGAACTTCATTTTTCCCGAAGCAGATCTTACCCGAACCAATGTTTGGCAGGGGAGCTACAGCGAGACGGGTCTTCGGCGTGATCTTCGAGTTACCGGAAGCCCAAAGGTAGTAATCCTTTCCTTTCCCGAGAAGGATCAAAGCCGGAAGGGGCAAGCTTAAGGTCTCGGTCTGATTGCCCGAAAACGAAATGGTTATTGTTCGCTCGCCCGCCGGCAGATATGACAACAATGCGTTGCCATCACTCGCTTCTCGATATCGGAGGACTCGTCGATCTATCCATCCGGTATCGGTCCGGAGATCTCGAAACGCCCGCGTTACCTGCTCACTCGATAGAGCTTTCAACACTTGTCGGTTCTCGCCGAAGGTCTCGAAAAGATACTGTCCCGGTAGGAAGTAGAGCGCTGCTGATGCATCGGGAGGGACACTGTGACTGCGCATTGTCGGATCCTCAACTAACCGATATTGAGCCGTGAGGCAACGGATTCACAGGCGACCGGTGATTACCATTCACAGGTCTTTCGTTGGGTCTCATCGGTCTCACATTCGCATTGCCATGCTTCGCCGACGCAGCATTGCCGTCGTCATCCGCATCGGCGACGATGCCGACAATGGCTGCGAGACCGTATCGCCTGCCGTAGGTCATCGCTGATCCGACGCCCTGCGGATCGGCCTTGGAAAGAGGCAGGCACAGCTCACTCTGGACCCATTGTCCGGATTCGTGGATGAGAATGGTCTCGACTATGAGCGTCTTCTCCGCTCCAACACTATTGCCCTGGATGATACATAGCCCGTTCTTTGAGAGGGTTTCGCGGCAGCTTTCCCACACCGAACTCAGATCGGCATAAGTCGAATTGAAGTACGGATTCGTCGAATCACGTTTCGCCGGCACGAGGCTGGCCTGAACCTTCGCGAGAGCTTTCGCGAGCTCACAAATGCTTTCGCTCTTCTTCATTGAATCTTCCTCCACCTTCTCTTCCGCTTGACGCGACGCTGGTCCGGCAATCTTCCGTTGTTCCAGAAGTTGATGAGTGCCGACAGCATTTTTTTCGGATCCGCCTCTATCTGTTCGTCGAGACAGCCAAGCCGCTCAAAGACCTCGTTTGCCGCTTTGAATTCCTTTGTGAGTTCATCGATCGTTTCGCGGTCCCAGCTGTACCAATCGGCTGTTTGGCAGTAGTTGCTATCGAGCCAGGGATTTCCTGTCGAGTGATCGATCAACCTCAGAAGTTCGCCGAGGAGCGAACCGCTCTTTCTATTCCATACATTCGGATGGGGATCAGAATTTATCTCCGGGAATGCTCCTCTGGAGACCTTAAGTCTCTCATTCAGGAATTCCCATGCCTCATCCGGAAAGTAAAAGATCAAGCCCGCCGCGTAGCTGGTTCGCAAGTTGTCAAAATAGATCTCCTCGCAGCAGAGATCGACATTGAGGGGCGGAATTGCAAAGTGTTCGAACTCGCTTTCCGGGTCGTCGTGCGCGAATTCGAGAAGTGGGAAGCACCTTTCGTTTATCAGGTGAAATAGTTCATTCACCCTCTCGCTGTACTTCTCATACTGACCCCGCCTGTAAAGGCTTGCCCGTGAACACGACCATTCCTTCGGGAACATCTCCTTGTAGAGAGCGTACTTCTGCTGTTCCGAGACGATAGCCGAAACGTAGTCGTACGCCGCATTGGCATCGTGACTTCGGGCCTTATAGCTTAGATACTCGATCGACTTTGAAAGCCGCTCGTCGAAAGACAGTGGATGCGAGATCGCAAGCCCGAGTGCCGCAGACATACTTTCCGTTCCCTAAAAACCGAGGGGAAGTTCCGGTGACGGGTGCGCGGGAGATCTCTCAAACGCTGTGACTTGCCTTCTGATCACGTCTATCTCAGTTCTGGCGTTGTACAGTATCTCTTCCGCCCGCTGTATTTCTTCCGCAACCAAGAGGTCGGCGGCGTCCCGTCGCATAAATTCTTCGGCCAAAAGGATCGCCGGATTGATCTGCTCGCCTTCCTCGATCAATATCTCTAGAGGAGACCGCCCGTCCATCATGCTCCTTTATGCTGAGCTCGTTTGACGATCGTGACGGTGAGCTTCCCGTCCTTCACCTCGCGGGTAATATTCGCGTTCTCTATAGAAGCGAAGTGCGGCTGAAGTACGACCTTCAGCGTCTTGTCTTCTTGTGCCAGAGCCGCGTCAAGCTCAAACTCCTGCCCTTCGATCTTGATAGTCGCTTTTTGTTCGGTGACCGGCGCCGAAGCTTCGCCGGTCGTCTGTTCATTTGCCATTGCTTTATACCTCAAATAGGTTAGGTCGCGAAAAGGCCTTGTTGGTTCTTATCGGCTGCTGCAGATTGGGTCGAAGGCGGAGCTGTAGGATCAGACTTCGTAACAGTTGCTCCAGCTTTGCTCGCTTTTGCTGCAGGCTTTGACGCCTTCTTCGTTGCGGGCTTTTCCTTCCTTAGTTTCTCCGCACCCATTGCCGGCAGCTCATTCCTGTATTGCTTGAACACACGCCCCAATATTTCCGGGATTTGAGAGGCAAAGTCCGCGGTCGAGAATTCGGCTATCACAACACGAGGAGAGAAATCGTGCGTCCGAACGCTAACAACGCACTTCCGAATGCCTCCGGCCTCGGGAAGAAGTTGAACGACCGCCGTCACCGTGCAGCCATCGAAGTTGTAAGGCTCTTTCTCCGCAAGGACAATCGATTCGACCTCGCTCAGCTCTGTGGGTTCCCCATGATCAGTGTCGGCTTCGTCTTCAACCGTCTCGCTAAGCGGATCTTTCTCTATCGTTTTTGAATCGCCTTCACTCGGAGATACGTCGGCGGAGTTAACTGTCGACGTTTGTTCTGGCCCGGTTTCGATCGGGGTGAAGGATGGGGCGGTTTCAGAATTCGACTGTTCGTCGTCGAGCCTGTCTACGAGGGCTTCAATATCGGAATCGTATTCCGGTAGGCACTCGTCGGCGTATGAGGGTCGCAACTCCCGGTCAAGCTCTTCGATTTCCGGAACGACTCCGAGGTATTCGTCGGTCGAGGTTGCAGGAGCCGCAGTCGCAACCGGAGCCTGGGGAGAAGCCGCTAATGAGGACGAGCCGATTTGCGGAACGGCAACTTGAGGGTCTTGGACCGACCGAGACGTAGGCTGCAAGCCAGTTACCCTCACAAGATCCCGAAGCTTTTCGAGGAAGCTGCTCAGGAAGATGTTCCGAACAGTAGCTTCCTCGTGAGCCCGGCACACGTACTCCGCTCCCTTCCACATCTCAAGGGCGAATTGTTGATTTGTGGGGCCGTTGTTCTGGAATCCCACCGACCTGGCCGCTTCACCGGCAAGCTCCTTCGCAGTGAACTTCAGTTGTTCGATCTTCTCGCGATTTTCGAGCGGCACGAACGAACCGCTATTCAGAATTTCCATATATTCTCACTCCACCTTACTGTCTGCCGCTTGCTTTCTTTCGCGGGCAGGTGCGGAAGTCGAGAACGGAAATCCGAGTCGATGCCATCATGCTGCGGCGGCAAGGCTCTTTGGAATGGCCAAGTTTGGAGCTGCGGCAATCGGTGTGTTCCGCTCTCTACTTTTTTTCAGTATGCGAGAGAGTGTCGAATGGGTGGTATTCATTGAGCGCGCTGCTCGGCGCAGGTTGCCATTACTCTGTTGAAGTACGTGTTCGATGAGCGTGGAGGCAGCTTTCACATAAACGCTGTCAAGATCGTCCGTGTCCGGATCGAGCATCACCGTAACGAAACGACAACCTTGTTGCGTGCTATCATCGATTCGATCCCAACACGCCGTATCCGGTAGGTTCGCGGCGGCTCCTGTTCGATTCGGCGGTGAGTTTAGGTTGAGAACATTTAGGATCATCTCAACGGTAATCGTCGGAGCGTCGATAGACTCGACGGCAAGTCGCGCGGCGAAGTTTTTTAGTTCGCGGTAGTTGCCCTTCCATTCCAGATTCTGGAGAGCTGTCAGTGCGTCATCGTCTATAACAAACGGCAGGTCCCTCCCGATCACGGCTCTTTCAGCATCCAGCTGAGAGATAAACAGTTCAACGATCTTTTCCTTCTGATATCGAAGAGGAACCGTTTCAAGTTGAAGAATATTCAGCCGGTCGAAAAGATCTGGACGAAAGAATCCGTCCGTTACCATTCTCTTCAGATCGCGAGACGTGGCAGCGATTATTCGCACATCTATCTCACGCTCGTAGGTACCACCCACTCTGCGTATCTTCTTTTCTTCTACCGCTTTCAGAAGTTTGGCCTGAAGGCCGAGCGTCAGTTCGCCTATCTCATCAAGAAATAGTGTTCCTCCACCGGAGTTTTCAAAGAGGCCGGCCTTGGCCGAAACGGCTCCCGTGAAGGCTCCCTTTTCATAACCGAACAGTTCGGATTCAAGAAGCTCCGAGGTAAAGCTGGCGCAATTGACGCTTACGAACTCCCGCTTAGATCGCGGACTTTGCTCGTGGAGTTTCCGGGCAATCGTCGTCTTCCCGGTGCCCCTCTCACCTGTGATAAGCACGTAATGAGGTACTCGGGCATAGAGGGCAATCCTTTCCTCTAGCATCGACGATCCAGTATCGGTAGTGGAGACGGCATATTGATTGGTCATGAAGCGGTTCTCTCCCTAAAAGTTCGGTAAGCTTTTGCAGTGCGGCTCTTAACAAACTCGTAGGGATAGTTGTCCCCGGCTTTTCGTACTAGGAAAAACCTGATCCGCATTCACAGAATCTGCCCTACATAAGTAAAAACCCGCCTTAGGCGAAAAGGTTACCTTTTGGCTGACAAATTTCTGAGTTGGCGCATAGTTCGCGAATTGCGTCCTTCGCAGGCTCGACCAACCAGTCTGGCAGTTCGGCCGGTTTTTCCTCCGTAACTTTGCCGTTGAGGTTGTGCTGGCGTTCCGGCAGGAAGCTGATGTTCGTCGATTCCGGCGGATACAAGGCCAGGATCGGTTCAATGTAGGTTTGAGGAGATGACTCGGGAAGGAAAAATCGCTGTTTGCCATACTGAACGATGTTGATAAGGCCCATTCGCCGTAGCTCGCGGGTCTGTTCAACCGTGGAGGGACGCACTTCGGTGAGTAACTGTCCCTGGAACCGTGTTGTTCGGATCTTGATATCGCCGGCAAGGTTTACGGTGTTGTTCTCAAAATCAACGACGCGGAGAATTTCAGCAGCGGTCGTAGGGGTCTCCGATCGAAGCCCGAAGTGACGCCGAATATCATTGAGCCACTCTGCTGATATGCTCACTCCGACGAGACGTGTTCCTTCGTCGGTTGTCGTTCTCACGATGTTTAATGCGTCACGGCTGAACGTCTTCAAATACTTCCATATCGGAAGTAATGCCCCGCTCAGCAAGTGAACGGTTCGCTGCTCAAACGGCGGGATCTTCGCTTCTTCATTCAGCCACCAAGTCTCCGCCCGGGTCTTTGTACAGACCCGGTACTTCTGATTCAGCTCGTTTTCTCTCACGTACGACACGTTCCGTTCAGCGGGCTTCGATAGAGAGAACATTTGGTATCTTTCACCGGATTCGGGGTCGGTGTGCGAAAGAGTCCTGCGAACGGCAACGAAAGTACCGTCCTGACGATGCTGAAAAAACTGATGTTGAGCACTCGCCGCAAGCTCCGAGAACCTCGCTGGCTTAGATATGACCTTTAGCTCTAGCTTGTAATAGACCGTCTTGGCTCCTGTGAGGGCATCCACATGAAGGATTTGAGGCTCTTTGGCTATCTTGACCGACGCCGCCTTCAGGTCTTCCATCCCGTCATCCAGTTTTCCTTTCTGCTTCAAATATTCGAGCGTTTCATGAAAGGTTTCATAGAAATGATCAAACAATGCGTTCTGCCGATCGACTTCGAGCGAAAGGAGTCTATTCAGAAATCTGGGTATATTCGTGCGTTCGCTTTCAGGAACTTCTTCACCATTGTCGGTCTTGCGCAGCAGTCCCATATCCTTCAGCGCCAGCTTCGGATCATCAAGATGCGGGACCTCAGTACCGCGCATGATGCTTGTCAGCACGATGTTAAGTGCCGAGCGGCCTTCCTTAGACTCAAGATTGTATTTGTCGAGATTGCCCGCCTTTTCCGCGCGCCTGTCGCCTTTTGTTAGAGCCCCCATGTTCCCGAGCCTGCGAGCGATCGTTGCCGAGAACCTTTTCTCGCCGCCAAGCTCCGTGAATACGAGAAGGTATACAGGCGGGGCTACCTGTCCCGTGCGGTGCGTGCGGCCGAAGTCCTGAATTTGCTTGTCCGCCGACCATTTCAGTTCCGCGGCGATGTGAAGCCGTCGCTGTTTGTTGCCGACTTGCTTTCCGGCATGAAGGCTGTCACCGGTAGAGGCAACCTCGGACATGATCGCGATCCGTTTGTCCCCGTTTTGGAATGCGTTCTTCTCGTGAAGATTGATGAGCTTCGATGGAACTCCGGCGAGTTGGCGGGGACGGTATTCGAGCGTACCGGAAGTTGTACGGATCAGCCGCTTCTTCCGACCGGTCATCTCTGCCACGTTCTCCACCCCGAAGTAATTAACAAGCTGATCGAGCGGGTGCTCCGGAACCTCAAGCACTGAAAGCTTATCCAATAGCTCGCTCCGAAGCTGCAAAGCGGCTCGGCTCTCTACCTGGTTGCCGTTAGCATCGAGGACTGGAATATACTCGATCGTTCCGCTGTAGGGATTCGTTCGTTCGTGGAAGCAGGCGGTCGGAAAACAGTTGGTAACGAGTCTCGTGAGCGTTTCCCGCGGGCTGAAATCGAGACTGTCGATAGCTTCCTCCTGATCTGCCGCTCTCTCGATCTGCTTCTTTGTCTGACTCTCGCCAGTTCCGGTGATCGAGACAACGATTGACTGCTTCCGGCCGAGGGCATCTTCGATCTCGCGAATAAGCGTCGGGACTTTGAAGGCGGTAATGAGATTGCGAAAGCAACGCTGGTGCTCTGCCCAGAACTGATTGACCGCTTGGGCGCGTGTCGCTTTCCCTGAATTGGTAAGATCCAAGGCCCGATGAATATTTCGAAAGACCTCCTGCCACCCTTGCGCCATATTGTCATACATTCGGCGCTGTGCTGGCGTGAGCCAATGCGTGACTTCGCGGAATTCAACGGCCTGCCCGGAATCGGGATCTACGCCCATGCTCAGGTTTCCGCAGAGATATCGCCCCATCGCCTTCAGGTCGCGGCAGACCATTTCGAGAGCACCTACGCCGCCAGATTCGATCTCCTCGGCGAACTGTTCGAACCCCAACGGGAAGTTTGTTCCGTCCCCCCAAAGCCCCAGCCTCGACATGTACGCTAGATGTCTAACCTCGCCGGCAGATGTAGCGGACGAATAAACCACTCTGTAGTCAGGAAACTTAACCGGGTTTTGTATCTCCAGCACCGCGGCACCTGTTTGGGTAGACTTTCCGCGATCATCGGCAAATGCGTATTTTGCTTTATGTCCTTCGTCGAAGATCACGACTCCATCGCTTCCGAGCCAGCGAATCAATTGATCGATTCGGCGATTACCCGACTTCGATCGCGCTATAAGCGATCTGTAAGTGCAGAAGACGATTCCGTCGCCGAGTTCGATCTCGCCGTCTGTCGGAAAGTCGTTGATCAGCTTGATCGGCGGAGTGAGTCCCAGCCGTGCAAACTCGTCAGATACAGCTTCGATGAGATCCGATTTCACGGAGAACCAGACGGCTCGCCTTTGTCCCTGGAACCAATTGTCGAGGATCACTCCCGCCAAGGTTGCGGTCTTGCCGGTTCCCGTCCCGTCTCCGATGCTGATTCCCGCGCGCGATCCGTCAGCAAGTCTCTGTCGATGGGCCTGTCCCGCGTAGATGATCCTTTCGATCTGCATCGCGGAGAGCTTGCCGGATTCGCATAACTCTTTTGGCAAACGAGGACGATAGGTGATGGGGGGAGGCTCAACATTCGCGAGTCCAGGCGGTTCGACTATCACTCCCGGATGTGGAGCACCACCGACAACGTAACGCGGAAGATATGCGGTTGTCTGAGTTTCTGTGTTCTGTCCGTCAGTCTCAGGCGAGACTGCCGTCGCGGTTGCCGTAGAAGCGGTTGGAATAAGCGCGGCTGCGCCCGCCGTCATTTGTCCTTGACTAGATAGCATCTCCATGTGATCGGTATTTTGGTTAAGAATCGAAACGAGGACGCACCGCTTTAATCAACGTCGTAGCCGATGAAGTTCTCGTCGTTAATGAGCAGGTAATAGTAACCGTTGCCGCAGCCTGCGTATTCAAGCGATAGGAAGCCTCGAAAGTCTCCCGTCTCGGTGTCGAGATCGGTTTCGAGCGAGATGTCGTACCCGGCGAATTTTGCCCAGCGGTTTGTTATATACGTCCCCGCGGTCCGGTTGCGTATGGATTCGCGAAACCGCTCGATCTCGCGCGGATACTTTTTGGAGATCCGGTTCAGTGAGATCACCTTACCGTCGATTTGGGTTCCGGTCGTTACTTGCAACTCGTACAGAGTTTTCGGACGCGGCTTCTTGTCCTTTTCCCAGGAACTCGGCTCGACAAGGTCTCTACTCCACGAATCGAAATCCGGCAGCGAGAGACAGTCTCGTATGAAAGGATTGGTGAAACTCGCCTCGCCCGCCATCCTCTTGTACTTCTCGATTAGGCGGTATCCTTTTCCAAGCTTCTCTTTGGCGGTGGATGGAGGCTTAGGATGTAAGAATTGCTCGTAGCGAGCAAGATCGGATTCGCACACCACATATCCGCGTCGGTTGCTGCGTGGTTTGAAGCGACAAAGGCTCCCACCATCCGAAATAAAGAAGCGATCTTTCTTGCCGTTGGTCGCTACGGCGCCAATGATCGAGCCGTTTTTGACGGCTTCGTGAAGTTCCCGGTAGTTCATATCTATCTAAATCGACTCGAGCGCGTTGAAAGCGTCCTCGATGTTGTCGAAGCTCTGATGGAGGGAACGTTGGACATCGCCGTGCGGCTCATCGACTGCGGACTTGCGTCCGAGGATGAAAGTAATGCCAACGGTTGTTCCGTTACGGTAATATTCCCGACCGGGCAGGCCGATGGATCGAGTAACCCGGATGCCGGGCCGGAGCGAATCCCAGAACCATCTCCCCATTGCGCTTGCCATTGATCCGCCTTCGCCGAGGACGACGACGAACCGACCGCCGTCTGCGAGGCGCCGAAGTGCTGACTCGACGTGTCGAAAGCCAAACATGTTCTGATTTCGTTCGACGCGTCCGCCGCTTGACGAGAACGGCGGATTCATTAAGACAACGTTAGGGACGATGGTCTCCGGCAAGAAGTCATCGATAAATTCGGCATCATGCCGAGTCGGCTCGAAACCGAGCAGTCTCGCCATCTGGCTTCTCCTTGGATCTAGTTCGTTCGTGATCACCGAGGCAACGACCGCTTTCGCCCAGACCGCAAGACATCCCGTTCCACAGGATGGCTCGAGCACTGAATCGTTGTCGGTTAGGCTGAGTAGATAGGCAGCCAGGTAGGATATCGGAGCCGGCGTCGAGAATTGCTGATAGGCGATCTGTGTCGAGCTTCTCCAAGACTGCGTCGGCAAGCGTTCCTGCAATGGTCTGAGTATTTCACGGCTCATGACAGCAGGTTGGTCGGACGAGAGCAACGGCCTGCCGTATTTTGTTGCGACCAAAAAGTTGAGCGCTGTTTCGGCGACTTCGTGGCAGAGATGGGGATCGGTGGACAACGCGTCGATACCGGCTTCGCCGCACATCGCGAGCAGGTCTCGGTTTGTTAGCTTACGCCCCGAGTCTATTCTTTCGGCGATCCTTTGTATAAGGAATAAGGGGACGTTCTGCTGGTTGTGCGGCTGGCCCATACTGCCGTCTGTCTGCCGCCTGTTTGTTCGCTGTCGAGCGAGGCAAGTTGGTGGTTGGCCCACTCGAAACATTTAGGCGTCAGAGACTTGAGCCATTCGGCGACCGTGAGATATTCGAGGCGATGACCGGCAAGCAGTGCGTCGTCTATCCCTTTTACTGATCGGTCCCACGAGATAATTCGGACATCTTCGTCATATCCAAAGGCTGCCCGGTCCGAATATCGAATCCGCAGAAGTGCCGCCAGTGCTCGGGCTACGTGCGGATTTGTGAAGCTGTCATTGTCGAGTGCTATCTCTAACATTCTACCCCTGGCAGTTTCCACGATCTCGCGATGGGCGGTTGCTACGCCGCTGTTTCCGACAACGTATCTATCGGTAAGAAATCTTTGCGCCGTCGCGGCCTTGAGCGCACCTTCCGTGATTACGAGAGGAAGCTCTATACCGATACAGGGCCGCACATGATGAAGAGGTGACCCCGGACTCGAACCAAGGCGTTCCTTTGCGGAAGAGAGCCATACGTAGTTACCCGACCTTCCTTCCACATACTTCATAACCCGGATCTGGCATGCTTGGATCAGACCGTCGCGCCCAATAAACGGGATAAGTAATTGTTCGCCGTTTGAATCGAATCTGTTCCCAAGACGCCATTCGCCCGCCGGATTCTTCCAGAAGCCGGGTACTCCCTCAAATGAAGTATCTTCTCCTTTGGCTTGCGTCTGAAGGAGCCGCTCGACCAGTACGCGCCTCTCGTTCACGGTTCTTGGAAAACTACCGTACTGAGAAATATCTTTTATCCGTCTGTCCGCTAATCCACCTCGTCCATTCACGAGCTCGTTGTTGGAGGATGCAGGTGATAATTCGATAAGCTTGCGATAGATTTTGTCTCGGATTTCGCGTAAAGCCACGGCACTTGAACCCTGAATTTCGCGAGTCTTGGTGGATTGGTTGAATCTTCGGTTGAAGGCTAGATCGAAATTAACGTCTTGATGATAATAAACCCCCCAGCCATGTCTGCTTATACGACTGGCATTCAGGGTGACACGCGCACAGAACGAAATTGTCTCGGCTGCGGTTCTACTGCACCAATCCGGCTTCCCGCAGATGCGGCATAGGCTCTTTTTGGAGACGCGTATGTACCCCGTTTCGATCATTGCCGATCCATTTCCTTCACCGAAAATGCCAGCCGCTTATTTGTCATCTAATCTCTAATGGGGCAGTCTGATCACTTCTTGGATAAAGGCTCATTTGTACTAGAAGGTGCGCAGATGATTAGGATCTGGAATGCCCCGCTGGTGCGATCAACAATGGATGTCGATCCTCAGATGACTCTCGCTCAAGCGATAACCTTCGCTGACTGACAGCGGAAAACCGAATTGCGAAATTGGACGGCCGGTATGCGAAATTGGACGGCCGGTATGCGAAATTGGACGGCTTGGTAACTAATCGAGCACCTTCATTCGTAACCTAACCTAGCGTAATCGTAAATCGCGTACCGCTTGGGCGTCTTTCCGCGATGAGAGTACCCTCATGCTGAGCCACTATCCTCTGTGCAACGGAAAGTCCGAGGCCTGATCCTTTTTCCTTGGTCGTTAAAAATGGGTCGAATATGCGGTCCAGTATCTCCGGCGGAATGCCGCTACCAGTATCCTCGACATCTATCGCAATTGTCTGACCTTCGCTACGCGATCTAAAGGTTATTGTTCCTCCGGTCGGCATCGCTTCGATGGCATTAATTCCGAGGTTTAGAAGAACCTGTTTGATCTGCTCAGCGTCGATGTCGACTTCTGGAAGGTCAGGGGCAAACTCCCGAATCATCTTAACGTCGGCTTTGGCAGCCTGCAGTTCGAGGAGCTGGATCGTGGAATCTAATAGGTCATTCACGCAGATCGGGGACTTCGATAATACCGGCGGCCGGGCAAATTTCAGAAACTCGGTTACAAGTTTATTGATCCTTTCGACCTCGGCCTTTGCGATCTGCGCAAATTCGCGTCGGGGGCTTTCTAGTGGAATATCCTTTTCGAGAATCTCCACGGCACCTTTGATCGCGCTCAAGGGATTGCGGACCTCGTGAACGACACCCGATGCGATCTCGGCCAATGAGGAGAGCCGCTCCGCTTGCAGTAGCTGCCCGACCGTCTGCCGTAGATCCGAGTATGCTTTCTGCAATTCGAGGTTAATGCGTTCCGCCCGATCGTGCTCACGGCGTTTCTGATCGCCCAGCCACCCGGTCACAGCACCGATAACAAAGAACAGAGATAGTTCCGCATACTGGTTTAAGGCGTACTCGTAGTTCTGGTGCTGCCAGTGAAGAAGTATATGCGGAAGGCATGAAAGCGCCGCAAATGTTGCGGCGGCCAATCCGCCTCGCAAGCCGTACCAGAATGCAGCCAGAATGATCGGTATGTAGTATATCCGCTGGTAAACCTGATGCAGCACAATGCTATTCACAGGCGTCAGGTAGTGGAGAGCCGCTATGAAAAGGATCGTCGCCGCAAGCAGAATAATTGTGATCGACGTAGTCCTCTTACTCATCGAGACCAAATTTTTGCATGCGGTAGATCAACGCGCTTCTGGTTATGTTTAGATATCGAGCCGCCTGAGACTGATTTCCGTTGTGGAGCTTCAACGCGTACGCGATGATCTCGCGTTCAAGGTCCTCAAACGAAATCCCATCGGGCGGGAGTTCGATCCTTACGCCCCCAAAGCCGTTGGCAGGTTCCCGAACGTAATCAGGGATGTCCTCTTTCTTCAAGCAGATCTCATCTGAAAGTACCACCATTCGTTCGATAATATTCTCAAGCTCGCGCACGTTTCCCGGAAAGGAATAGGCTGAGAGGACGTTAAGGATCTCGGGCTTCAGTTTCAGATTTTCAAAGCCATGCTTACGCTTTGCTCGGCGGAAAAAATGATTGACAAGAAGCGGGATATCTTTCCGCCGCATTCTGAGCGGAGGCAGTTCGACAGGCACGACGGCTAGTCGAAAGTACAGGTCCTCGCGGAACGTACCTTCGCGCACCATATCTTCTGGGTCGTGGTTTGTCGCGGCTATTATTCGAACGTCCACACGCCGAGCTTCGTTCTCACCAAGCCGCACGATCTCGCGCTCCTGAAGAACGCGCAACAACTTCGGCTGGAGCGAAAGAGGCAACAGCCCGATCTCGTCGAGAAAGAGAGTTCCCCCGTCCGCAGCCTCGAATTTACCTTTCGTGTCAGCCGCGGCTCCGGTGAAACTGCCGCGCTTATAACCGAAAAGCTCTGCCTCGATCAGCGTTTCGGGAATCGAGCCGCAGTTAACGGCAATAAAAGGCTTCTCTTTACGCCGGCCTGAAAAGTGGATCCCCTTCGCGATAAGCTCTTTGCCGGTCCCGGATTCGCCCGTGATCAGAACCGTGACGTCCGACCGAGAGACCCGCTCGACAGTCTTCATCACCCGCGACATGACGTCCGACTCTCCGATGACGTTATCTAATCGAAATTCCTTTTCGACCAGTTCGCGAAGTTGAAGGTTTTCATTTCTTGTTCGGGTGAAGCTGAGGGCCCGTTCAACCGTCAAAAGAATCTCGTCATGGTTAAATGGTTTGTTTATATAATCGAAAGCCCCGAGTTTCATCGCGCTTACGGCTGTCTCAACCTCACCGAACGCGGTAGCAACAATGACCGGGATCTCCTTGTCGGATGCCTTTACCTTTTCCAGTAACTCAAGGCCGGAAACCTTTGGCATTCGCAGGTCGGTTATGACGCAATCCACCTCTTTCGTCCCGAGGACGAGGAGTGCTTCTTCGCCATCGGCGGCGACGATCACACGGTAGCCCGCTTCGTCGAGCTGAAATTCGAGAACCCGGCGAAGGCTTTCATCGTCATCGACAAGCAAAATTGTTCCGAGTTCATATTTTCTCACTGTTTCGCTGAGCCCTTCTCGGCCAACCAAATCTCGATCGTGCGAAGAGTCTCGATCGCCCTGGCAGTCTCACCATCTTGTACCAGCCGCCCAAATTCAAGATACCTCTTTGCGAGTTCATCAAGCATCGCCGCATCGGTGGCAATTTCGAAAGCTAGACGGCTTGCCGCATCATCGAGTCGCACGGAATTGCGTCCCTGAAGACTGCGGACCGTCGCCATGATCCTCAGAGCAGGAGCATCCAACTGCCGCTGAAAAGCGACAATCGCGTCCTCCAGCGCTCGAAGCTGTCGCTCTCTCCAATTCGCCCGCCACAGAAAGATTCCAAACGCAACGGCAACAACGAGATAGAAGAGCCTGAAAATGAAGGCCGTAGGATGCGGCGAAAATATCTCCGACCAAAGGCTTCCCGCGTGGACTTCCGCGCCGAGTTCGACGTGCATAACGGCGTCAACAACCCACGCCAATGCTCCGAGCCCGACACCGAACCAGATCTCTTTGTAACCGGAGAAAATTTTCATACCGCTTTTCTTGGGTACTCTATCTGATCTCGAAGGTCAGAGTCGCCCACTTCGATTCATAATTGAGCTTTGGGTCGTCCAGCCTCGTCATGTTAATGAACCGTACATACCACTTTCCCGGTGCATCAAGCTTGAACTTGGCTATGCCCTTCTTATCGGTACGAACGTCCTGCCCGGCGACCACCTTACCATCAGCTTCGCGCCCTGATTGTACAAATTGGTTCACGAGCGGCTTCCCATCCTTCAGGCAAAGAATCTCGATTGAACTCCCAGTCTTCAAGCTGTAAGGATTCTGTTGCGGAACGAGTTCAACCGGATATCCAACCACGGTCTTGTAGCTGTCACTTCGCTCATCGCCCGCCTGAAAAATTGCTTTCACGTGCTTCGAATACCTCTCGCGCACTTTCTTGTCGAGTTCCTTCTTCTCTTTCCTCTCAGCGAGGGTGTCGGGAATGCCGTCGTGCGACAGGTACTCGTTGAAGTCTTTCCCTTCAAGATCGATCTCGCGCTCCATCGTGGACATAGCCGCAACATAGGTGCCGGCCTGCTTGATGTCGACATCAAGGAATGAAGTAGTTTCGTTTTTCGAGAAATCCGCTTCCAAAGCTTTAATCCTGGTACCGTCAGGACCGACAATACTCGCGTCCTTAAGTCGAGCGAAGTTAACAGCCCCTTCGCTTGCTAAGAACGTCCCATTCAAAATACTTATCTTCGCTTTCGAATTCACTGCGACGAAAAAGCTGTCGAGTTTTAAGAAAAGATCGTGCGCAAAAACCTGTGCGGAAAGGACCACCGAAGCAAACAGCACACAGACAATAACTTTCTTTCTCATAATGTTTCTCCTACCTTATTTCGAACGTCAGCGTGGCCCACTTCGATTCGTAGTTAATGTTTGGGTCCTCGACCTTGACCATGTTTATGAACTTTGCATACCACTTGCCAGGGCTTTCAAGTTTTATTTTGATAAGCCCGCTAGAATCGCTCTTCAGGGATTTCTCAGAAGCCATTTTGCTGCCCGAATCGTATCCCACCAGCACTGTCTGACCGACAAGGGGTTTGCCGTCCCTCAAGCACAGTATGTCAATGGTTTGACCTGGTTTCGATTTATACGGGTTCTGCTGCGGGATCATTTCGACCGCGTATCCCAAGACTACCTTGTAATCGTCCGTACTCTTTTTACCCGCCTGCAATATGGTCTTAACGTATTTTGAGTAACGATACCGAGCATCTTTATCCAGTTCGTTGTCTCTTTTGCGCTCATCCAAAACGCCTGGTATGCCTTCGAGCGTAAGATATTCGTTAAACTCCTTTGCGGCAAGGGCGTTCTCACGCCAATTCGTTGAAAGTCCGACAACGTAACTCCCCTCATCAGGGGTCGCGATGTCAATGAAAGCAGTTGTCTCGTTCTTGGCGAAATTTGATTCACCAATACTCGCACGCTTGCCGCCGGGCGAAACGATACTAGCGTCGGTCAATCTCGAAAAAGCAACGGCGCCTTCGCTAGTCTTGAACGTTCCGTTCATCACGCTCAGCCTCGTCGAACCGCCTGCCTTCGTGAAAAAGCTGTCGGGCTTCAAGAACAAATCGTGAGCCAATGCTGGAAGGATTGCCACAGCGCCGACAATCAGTAAACCAATGATTGTTCTCTTCATTTTATCCAGAACTCCTCCAAGGTTTTCGCGCTCGGTGCAGGCGAATCGTACCGAACAAAGTGTTGTAGTAATTTGTTTCTTCCACCCTTTCAAATCCCACATCTCGGATAAGAGTAGGCAAACGTCCCTCGAAGCTGTCGGAGGTCGTTTCGGCGCCGTCCAGAAGACGGATCACGCCCGAAGCAATTCTCATCATAGGATTGGCCGGCAACCCCCAGTCTGCTACGTGTAGCTCCCCGCCGATACGTAGTACCCGAAGACACTCCTCGAGAGTTTTCATCTTTTTTTCCCAGGTCAAATGATGAAAGAAAAGGCTTGAAAACACTCGGTCAAAAGAAGCATCAGCGTAAGGCAAATCAAACGACATCGCTTCGTCGAAGCGGATATCGGCGTTTGCGTTATTTGCTTTTGCGGCCGCGATCTTCAGGATCTTTGGATCGCCGTCAATTCCGAAGACATCTGTTTGCGGCTCGGCGCCTTTTAACAGTAATGCCAGAGTTCCCGTTCCACAGGCGAGGTCAAGAATCTGCTGACCCGCCGCGGGCCGGGATTGCTCAACCAACGCACGTTTGAACGCTGCCTCGCGCGAAGTCAGCCGAACAACCGGATCATATAGAGGCGTCAGCCAATCGTAGCCCAACGCAGGAATGTAATTCATGCCTTTCACAAGTACGAGTCTTTCATACGAACTGCGGCGTTATGTCTGCCGCATATACTCCTACCCCCGCCGATCATTTTTCCAATCGGTTAAGAATACTTTTCATTTGCTCAATTTCGCGTTCCTGCGACGCGACGATCTCACCGCATAAAGCCTTGATCTCTTGGTCGCTGACGGATGCTTCGTTGCACATCAGAATCGCGCCGGCATGGTGCGGAATCATCGAACGCAAAAACTGTTTGTCGCCGATCGCGGTCTGCTCTCGGATCGAGAACCAAAAGCCAACGAGGGCGATCACGCTGACAACTATGATCGCCAGGTTCAGCTTTTTGTTTTTGTACATCGACCCCATTAGTAGGATCTCGATCAGCACCATCGGGGCCGTCATCAGGCCTGCCATATAAAATTGATTGAAGCTGTTAAAGACGTTCGCGAAAGCATTGACCATCGCGTACATCAGCGCATACATCGAAACGAACATCAAAGCTGTCATCAGCAGAAAACGCAGATAATGTCCAAGTTTTATAACGGCGTGTTCTCGATCGGAACCCTGATGTTCTACATGTTCGCTTTTCATTGTTCGCTCCCTAATATATATCCCGATCCGATTGCGGCGGCATAAATCAGTACCGTTGAAGCCGCTTCGCGTGCGCAAATGCCTAGAGCTTTTTCACTCAATTTGATGTCGGCGTGGACGTCGGTGACGGCGCCCGGCGCGGCGCGCTTGAATGCCAGTGGACTATGCGCCATTTTCCTTCGCGTTTTTCCAGAATTGCGGTACCAAGCCCGCCGCTCTCGATTTTTCGAGTTCCCATTTCTGCCGACAAACTGTATTTAAATGTCGCCCAAGCAGTCTTGCCATCAACCTTGACTTTCAGATCGCTGAACGAATACTTGGTGTTCTTAAACTCCTTCAGTTCCGGGGCTAGATGATGATTTCTGTAATCATCCCAGCCGTAATTCGCATGGCCGCTTTCAAAAACCGTAACGTCTGCGGTGTTTGCCCAAAGTTTGTCCAGTGTCGCCAAGTCTCCGCGTTCAACGGCCGATGCTTCTTGAGTGAGAACATTCGTTACCGCCCTAACCTCGTTTATCTGTGCAAGATTTTTGTCCGCTAGAGTCATACCGATGAGCCCAAATGTGACCAGGGCAAATGCGGCGAGTAAAAGTTTTCTAGTTCTCTCGTTTTTCATTTTTTTCCATAGTAACGAAACACGTATGAGTCTCTCGTGGGCTTTTCGATCTATCTCAGAAAATGTCGAGAACCAATCCTTCGTTTCTTCCCGCTTAGTGTCTGTCGCTTGGTTATCTGTACGCTATTCCCCCGAAAACTCTGGCACGGGCCGCGTATCAGCCTTTTGCTGATCCGCCGCGACGCCGTTCGCCCGAATATCGTCGATTAGCCAGCTCATTTCCTTGATCTCCCTTTTCTGCGCACTGATGATCTCGTCGGCAAGCTTGCGAACCCTTCGGTCTTCGATCTCAGCGCGAGTGCTCGTTAGAATCGCGATTGAGTGGTGCGGTATCATTCCCTCCATGAAATCGACGTCGTCCACAGTTTCCTGCGATCGGACGAGCGCGAGGGCCGCAGCCATTACAACCACCGAACCGGCATAGATCGCCATGTTGGCTTTGGTATTGGGGTACATGCCCAGCATAAAACTCAGCATTATGATCGCCATCGCGCCGCCCATCATCATCACCATAAAGAGCCGTGTCTCACTAAAGAATGCGTGACCGAATATCTCCCATGAGTTCAAGTAACTTAGAACGTACATCGAAACCATGGACGTGATGATCATTAAAAAGAATTTCGCATACTTTCCTTGCTTCATTGTGTCTTCCATTTCAATTCCCCCTTATTGCGCGAGGACGAAAGAGAACGCTCAACCCATGTCCTCGCTCTGAAAAAACCGGTCTAGCGCTGTACCAACTAAAGCTCAAATAATCCGGTCAATCGGTGTTCCACTCCGGCAGTCTCGTGCCGAATGTCCGCTCTCACGATCTAGTTCAGTCCCCGTGCCGCTTGGGCGACGCCCCTCGCGTTCAGCGATTATCCGATCAGCCGCCGGCTTTCCGAACTTATAAAAGACAGCGGGCGTCACGACTTGATCAAGCAGCGTCGCCGTGAGAATTCCTCCGATGACGACAACGGCGAGCGGGTGGAGTATCTCCTTGCCGGGCGCGTCCGCCGCCAAAACGAACGGTACCAGAGAAAGGCCAGCCGTCAGTGCGGTCATCATGACGGGGACGAGCCTTTCAAGAGAACCGCGGATGATCATCTCCTCGGTGAAGTTCTCCCCTTCTTCTCTCATCAGGTGAAGGTAGTGCGAGATCATCATTATCCCGTTGCGGGACGTGATCCCTACCAGAGAGATGAATCCCACTAAGGTTGCGATCGAGAAGACTCCTCCGCTCAGCAGCAACGCGGCAACAGCTCCGATCAGAGCGAGAGGAATATTTATCATCACCTGAAGGGCCGAACGCCAATCCCCCAGAGCCTTTATCAGAAGAAAGAAGATCGCTATCAGCGAGAAGACGGTCAAGAGCGAGAGCGTCCGCGTTGCCTCCTGCGAAGCCTGAAACTGTCCGCCAAATTCTAGAAAATAACCTTGAGGAAGCGTGACTTGCGCGGCAACGCGATTTTGCATGTCGCCGACAACCGAACCAAGATCTCGATCGGCAGTGTTGGCCGAAATGACGATCCGACGCTGAGTATTTTCGCGAAGGATCTGATTGGGGCCCGGTAGATTCTCAATTGTGGCGACCGCCGACACCGGTATCTGGGCACCCTGCGGTGTATCGACCGTCGCATTCCGCAAGGCGTCGAGGCTGTTGCGCGAAGCGTCGTCGAACCTGACCACAACGTCGTACCGCCTGGCCCCCTCGATCGCCTGTGATACCGTCCGTCCGTTTAGCGCGGTTTCGAGCGTATCGGTGATCTCACCCGGCTGCAATCCGTATTGAGCGGCCTTTGCCCGTTCAACGTTGAATCGGATCTGCGGTATGAGTACCTGCTTTTCGATCTGGACGTCTGCGGCTCCTTCTACCGTCGCCATTACGTTCCGAATCTCTTCCGCTTTCGAGCGGAGGACCGAGAGGTCGTCGCCAAAGAGCTTTACCGCTATCTGTGCTCGAACACCCGACTGAAGATGGTCCAATCGATGCGAGATCGGCTGACCCACATTAACGGACACTCCGGGCACGACTGATAGCTGCTTTCGGATATCTGCGAGGATCTCGTCCCGAGAACGATCGGACTCCTTTAGGTCGACATCGATCTCCGTGTAGTGGACGCCCTCCGCATGCTCATCTAGCTCCGCTCGTCCCGTTCTTCGGCCGGTCGATACAACTTCCGGCACCTCCAAGATCAGCTTCTCGGATATTGTTCCGATCCGATTCGACTCGACGAGCGATGTGCCCGGCTGCGCGAGAACGTTTATCGTCAGCGTTCCCTCGTTAAATTCGGGGAGAAACGACGTGCCCACGAAAGGAAGAGTTGCCATCGTCATTACGAACAGCAACGCGGCTCCGACAATTACTTTGTACGGATGGCGAAGCGTCCAGTGAAGGAGGCGTTCGTCCCATTTCTTGAGCCAACGAACTACGAAGCTATCTTTTTCGGAATGACCTGTTTGATTCTCGAGTCCTTCGTCCAAGGAGCCGTCGAGGCGATCCTTGGGCGAAAATCGCGCTTTCAACTTGCTGAGCCAGCCGGCCATCAGCCCGCGACCGTTCACGCGTTTGAACAACTGCGGAATAAGGTAGGACGCCAAGACGGGTGTCACGGTGAGGCTAACAAACAGCGAAGCGACGAGAGACGTTATATACGCGAGTCCGAGCGGAGCAAGCAGTCGGCCTTCCACGCCCGTCAACATGAAGAGCGGGAGAAAGACCAGCGCCACAATTATCGTAGCGAAGACTATGGATGAACGGATCTCAAGCGACGCATAATAGATAACCTCCAACGAGGGGCGTGGATTTGGAAGTGAGTAATTCTCGCGCAAACGGCGAAAGATATTCTCGATATCTACGATCGCGTCATCAACCAACTCGCCGATAGCGACAGCCAAGCCGCCGAGTGTCATGGTGTTGATCGAAATTCCAAACGCCCATAGCACAAGAAACGTAACGACAAAGGAGAGCGGTATCGCCGTAAGCGTGATGGCAGTAGTTCGGAAATTAAGAAGGAAAAGGAAAAGGACGATCGTAACGAGAATCGCCCCGTCACGAAGAGCCTCGACCACGTTTCCGATCGACGACTCGATGAAATTCGACTGCCGGAAGAGGTTCGTGTTGATTACGATGTCCGGCGGCAGCGTCACCTGAAGTTCGCGGATGGCTGTCTCAACTTTTTCCGTCAGCTCGATCGTCGAAGCTCCGGGCTGCTTCTGAACCGACATAATGACGGCAGGCTGTCCATTCGATCCCGCATCGCCACGTTTGATCTTTGGTCCGAACTCTACCGTCGCAACGTCTGCGAGTCGGATCGGCGTGTTGTTGCGGTAAGCGACAACAGTGTTCATGAGTTCTTCTATCGAGTAGAACCGACCGAGGTTCCTCACCAGGTATTCTTGCGACTGAGCGTCAACGAATCCACCTGTCGAGTTCGCGTTCGACTTCTCGAGTGCTGTCGAAACGTCTTCGATCGTAATGCCAAATTGCGCCAGTTTCTGCGGAGACACTAACGCTTGATACTGCTTGACTCCCCCGCCAATTGGGATCACCTGGGAGATCCCGCCGATCGTCAAAAGCCGCGGACGAACCGTCCAGTCCGCGAGAGTTCGAACGTCTAACGGGCTGGTCTTACCATCCGCCGACGTGATCGATATCAACATGATCTCGCCCATGATCGATGAGATCGGTGCAAGGAACGGTGAGACTCCATCCGGAAGCTGTTCGCGTGCTTCGGTTAGTTTCTCGGCTACGAGCTGGCGATTCCGATAGATATCGGTGCCCCAATCGAATTCGACGTAAACGATCGAGAGACCGATCCCACTCTGCGACCGGACGCGGGTAACGCCGGGGACTCCGTTCATCACCGTCTCTATCGGATAGGACACCTGAGTTTCTACCTCCTCAGGTGCCAGCCCTTCGGCCTCGGTCAGGATCGTGATCGTCGGTTTGTTGAGATCAGGAAATACATCGACCGGCAGATTGAACGCGATATACCCGCCCCATACGAGCAACAGCGAGGCGATCGCCACCACGATGAGACGATTCTGCAAAGCCCATTTGATAATTGCGTTCATTCAGCAGCCCTTAGAGTTCAGCTTCGCGCCTAATGCTCCTGGACAACGATGCTGCCCTTGTACATGTTCATGCCGCACGAAAAAGTTATGGTACCCTCGCTTCTCGGCGTAATTTTGATGGTTACAGGCTTACCGAGCGGAAGATTTCTGGTTATTCCGAGAGACGGGATCACCACTTTGTCCCCGCACCCTTCACGCGATCGCCGAGTGAAGATGAGCGTCAATGGCGATCCGACCTCAGCGTTTAAAGAACCGGGACTGAAGCCATTCTTGGTCACGCTTATGCGGACGGTCTTCGGATGCGCGTCGATGCTTACGACCGCAACGGCAAGGATCAGACACAGGGACGTCAAAATCCTTAAGAACTTGGATCTCATACAATTCTCCTCCACTTTCATATCTACCTAACGACCAGTTTCCCTTTCAACATATTCATTCCACATGCAAACGCGAGGTCGCCCGATTCGATCGGCGTGAGCTCGACAACGGTTGTTTTGTTCGCAGGCAGAGCACGTTTAATGTTCAGTTTCTGAAACACGACTTCGCTCCCGCAGTTGCCGTCACCCTTACGCGTAAACGCTAATCGAACCGGTTCCCCGCGTTTGACCGGGACGGTGGCAGGCTCGAAGCCGTTACTGGAGACCGTGATCTTCACTGCGTCTTCGGGAACCTCAGTCGATCCGGCGACGTTCGGATCCGCTGCCGTGATGTTCAGAACGAACGGAACCGTAAACACCTTACCGCCGCGCTGGAATTGTCCCCACAGTTTGTAGATACCGGCGATCGGGAATTCAGTATGAGCCCGCACGGTCGGCGTGCCGGTGTCCTTAACATCCGGTTCGACGTCCATCTCCATCTCGCCATGCTTATCCTGATGGCCTTCGTGACCACCGGTTCCGGCGCTGGTGGTAACCTCGCCAGCCTCCGCATGAACGTGCAGAAACTTTGAGGCGTCCTCGCTGATCACTACAAAATGGGCCATTGCGCCGAGATAGGGCTGGAGGTCCGTTACCGGTTTGCCGTCGGCATCCGTGATGTAGAAGTCGAGCGACGTTCCGGCAGCAGCCTTGATCGGCTGCACGGTTTTCAGGGTGACGGTCAACCCGTCCACCGACTTTGAAAGGTTCGTATCAGCGACAAGCGGCGTCCTGGTTCGCGCTGGGCCGCCAACTTTGACGTCAAAGACGTTCACGATCTGCGGCGAGTTCTGAGGCGTGAAATCCGTATAAAGCTTGTACGTGCCTCCGTTCGCAAATTTGTAATTCAACCGGAACGTACCGTCCGGTTGCTGCTCGGGATGGACGTGATCGAATTCCGCGAGATCTTCAGACACGATCAGCAAGTGCATAAGCTTCTCGTGCACGATTTGCAGGTTTTTCTCGACCTGACCTTGCTTATCCTTAACGGTGAATACAAGGGTGTTTTCTCGGCCAGCCTCGGCAAGACTCGGCTCGATCTTAAGGTCTGCCGCAAACGACGCATTTTCGGTGAGGTGGGTTCGGTTTATCTCGGCACTAGCCTCTACTCTCTCGGAAGTTCCGTTTGTCGGAACAGCCGTGTTCGTTGAGGGCGAGCTCTGAGTGCATCCCGTCAGAATAAAAGCGGCGACAGCAATCGTCGCGAATAAGATCGAAAATTTGGTTTTCATAAAGATTTTCAGTTTGCAACTACACATTGTTAGCATCGGCAGTTTCAGGCCGTTGGTTGAGTCGAGCGGAGCTGATAGATGCCCTCCACGACCACGCGATCTCCTTCCTCTAAGCCGGACCTTACTTCAAAGTAATCGGCCCCTTCGGAACCTAGGACCACCGCCCGTTTCTCAAAGCGTTCGCCGCCGTCGAACACGAACACGAATGTCTGGCCTTCCTCGGTAACGACAGCGGCCTTTGGAACGGCGAGCACCTGTCGGTCGCCGCTAGTGTCGATTGTGATCTCGACAAACATTCCGTCCCGAAGCCGGCTCAGCGGATTCTTGATCTCATAGATTACCGGTACCGTGCGCGTCTGTTCGTTTACGGTCTGGCCGATCGATATCAGTCGTCCGTCCCCATCGGGGGTTCCGATCGTATAAACTTCATCGCCCAAGGCTGAGCCGGTAAAGCTCGCTCGCGTGGACTCGCGGACTGCGGGAAGGTCTCTCTCGAAAACTTGCGCCTCTATCAGGACCGAAGAGAGATTGACGATCGACAACAACTCGGCGCCGGTTTCCACGACCTGGCCGCTGGTTGCCTTGATCTCGTTCACGATCCCCGTGACCGGCGAAGTTAACGGGAATCTCTTTGTCGGCTGATTGACTCTCTGCGGGCTGAAGATGCTCTCGCCAGCCTTCGTCTGCGCTATCTGGCCTTCGAGAAGCCGAACCTGCTGTTCCGCAGAATTAACCTCCTGTTCTGCAACGTTCACCGCAGTCTGCGCTTCTTCCAACCTTTTTCTCGGTGCGGCACCGACTTCGACAAGATTGGCGGCCCGTCGGAGCTCACGGTTCGCCTGAGCGAGTGTTGTTCTTGCCTGTTGCGCCTTTGCTCTTTGATCCGCCTGCTGAGCCTGCAGCTGAAGGACGGAATTTCGAAGCTCCACGCGCCTGGCTTCGAGATCTAGTCGCTGTTGCTCAAGTCCTACCTGTCCGGGAACGTCGAGGATCTGCTCAACAAAACCGATCTGTTCTCCTCGGCCGACCGCAGAACCGAGCGTTAGACCCTCACGCAAAACGATCCGACCTGCGACCGCCGGAACCACAACGGCCCGAGCGTCCGGCCGCGATCGGACCGTTCCGGTAACGTTTAGCCCGCTCGTAATCCTTCGAATGGCGACGGCCTCGGTCTTTATCCCAAAGAGCAACTGCGATTCTTTCGGGATCGTAAGGACAGATATTGTTCCGGCGTCGGCCGGGTTGGTTGCCGCATCACCGGTCGGCACAAAGTTCCCCATCGCTCTCGTCTCGCGAGGGGGAAGGAGAAAGAGGAGCGCCACCGTTCCGAACGCGAAGAAGAGGAGTGCGAGGGCAGCAACGGGAGCGAGGTGTCTAAGTCCTCGACTACCATCGGCCTCATTCCGCCGCGAATAGTAAACAGCAGCCACGATCCCGCCACTAAGCAATCCAAGAACGAGAAGCGCTATCCAAAACCGCCACATGATCGGTGCTGTTGTGACACTGACCGGAAAATCGGCCGCAAAGGCCCTGTTGTCTTTGGTCGCGACGTTCGCAATGATCTTGAAGTCCCCGGTACCACCGAATTCGTAGTCCGCCCGGTAAAAGCCATTTTCAAAGGTCGCCGGCACTTTTTCCGCAACGGTCGATCCCGCAGCGGTCGTCACGGTAAAGGCAACCGCCGCGTCTTCGATGACAATCGGTTCATTAGCGCCAAACCCGCCCTCGACCTTCTCGAACACCTTGAGCGCGAGCTGCACGAGTTCTCCCGTGCGGGGATCTGCCGGGTATCTCTCGATCCTCAGCAGGAATTTTCCGGAATCGGTGTCGATGTTTCGCTCGGCCTTTGCCGACGCGATCGGTCCGCTCGTCGTCGCGGCAGTCGCCACGGACGATTGTTCCCCGTGATCTTCGCCGCCGTGGGAAAAGGCCACCGAAAACAGTGACGAAAAGACCAGGATCGATGCCGCGAATACGCGCAGGAACTCGGTATGACTTGCTGCAGATTTCATCTATATAATGCACCGGAGTTTACTAATGAAACTCGACTAGCGCTCGTCTAACGCTTATCAATGCCCTCAGTGGGTGTGCGCTGCGCCGTAGAGCGCCTGCATCGTCAACACATCGATCTTGACGGCAGTTGTAATCGCCTTAGCCGCCGATTCATCCAAACCGTTAGCCTTTATCTCGGAGCCGAAAACGAACTTGTCATCGTGCCCCTTCCCGACAAATTGACTGAGAAATGTCGCGGGAACGCCTTCTGCCCTAATTTCCTTTATGTATGGCGATCCGCTCTTGTTCTCGTAAACGATCACAAGATCTTTACCTTCAGCTTTTACGACAGTGGCCGCCCCGATCTGCTTTCGGGTTCCGCCCGCGGTCGAAAACGCAAGATAGGAATGATGGTCAGTGTCGGGAACCTTACCGCCCGAGTCCTTTTCTATCTCCGCGATCGAGTTCTGCGGGATATCTTTGTGCTGTGTTGCAAAGCTCTGCGCGTCGGGAAACGCGGCCTTAACCTGTGACGGGGTCTCATCGTCAGGCTTTGCCGGCGCCGTGTTCACGGCCCCAGAATTTGCATTGCTGGCAGTCGTGTTCGCTGCCGTCGAGGTACTATTTCCGCTTGAACCACTTGAGCAAGCCGCTGCGAACGCCGACAAGATTACGGCTAGTACTACTACGATCTTATTCATTCTCTTTCTCCTGTTTCGTTGATAAAGATTGCTCGGTCGTCAAGGTGCTTGCGGCAGATCCGGATGTGCTGCCCGCGTCCCTGATCGACTTGAGAAACCTTGCCTTATCCTCTGGCGATAGATTCAGTCGCTCGTCAGGAAGAATCGAGCTGCTCGGCGTGAAACCCGTTGGCGGCAGTTCACGGCCGATCGCCGTCTCGAGTTCCGTCAACGCGTTGTAATAATCCCGAGTCACTTGATTCAGGGTTGTCACGCTCTCGGCCAGTCGGCGCTGTTCGTTGACCACTTCGAATATCGAGAAATCTCCCGCGGTGTATGCCGCGCGGACCGTCCGTAGGTTCTCTTCTGATCTGGGAACGATCTGCGTAGTCGAGAGCACCAACGCCTCCGCAGCGGCCCTGTACTTGCGATAAGCGACCGCGACGTCGCGTTTGATCGCGCTTTCCAGGAACTCACGTTGCCGCGTCGCTTGAAGCCGTTCGCCGGTCGCTGAAGCGATCTCACCCTGATTTCTATTGAAGATCGGAATATCGATCGATACTCCGAACGTAAGCTCATTATCCAGATCTGTAGCGAAGTGTTGTCCGTTGAGCGGTCCTGGCAGATCGACGATGCCTTTGGTACGTGAATACCGTATTCCCGCCGAAACGTTTGGCACGGCATTAGCACGGGCAAGACTCACTCGAGCGACGCCCAGCTCCTCCCCGATCCGAGCCGCCTTAAGATCCGAACGCTCGCGGAGCGCAAGTTCGGTCAGTTCGCTCAGCCCGGTGTCAAATCGCGGCGGGCGATCCGGCTGAGGTGCGATTCTCAACGGTTCGGAGATATCGGTACCGATCAATGTCCGGATCTGTAGCAATTGGGTTTCTAGTTCCCCACGAGCCTGAATGACCTGAACTTTGAGGCGGTCATTCTCGACCTTTACAAGATTCAAGTCGAGCGGGGCGACATCACCCTCATTCAACCTCGCCTCGGTCACCCTCACAAGTTCCTCGTTGCCCGCGATGAGACGCTCTAGAATGTCGAGTTGTCGTGCTGAGGAGATGGCTCCGACATATGCAGCACGGATAACCACGGCCAGTTCGCGCTCCAGGGCCGTGACCTCAGCTCGCGCCTGATTCAGTTCGAGCTCCGCGACCGCAACACGCCGGCTTCGCTTGCCCCCCAACTCAAAGACCTGCGTAACTCCTACCGAAAAGTCCCGCTCCGGCTCTCCTCCCAGGAATCGCGGCGAACCATACTCGGCGTCCAAGGTCGGATTCAGGCGAAGGCCCGCTTGTTTCATGCGTCCCTCCGCGATCGCAAGCTTTTGTCGGGCGGCAAGCAGATCTGCTCGACGACTGAGGCCAAGGGCTATCAGCTGCTCGATCGGTGTGCCGTCCTGCCCAACGAACTGCGCAGAAGTGAGGCGAACAGTAGGCTGGGTCGGAGGCTGTTGCTGGGCAGCGGCGAATACGGTCAGCAAACAAGTGATCGAAAACGAGATGGCAATAAGTCGCCGTGAAAAAGAGCCATCTTTCTTTCTTGACCTGCGAGGCTCGCTCACGCCGTAACGGCCTCCTCCGTGATCGGCCGACGCCTGGCGACCTTGACCGACAAAAAAACGAGAGCAGCAAAGAGGGCGATTCCAACAAAAAGGAACCCGCCTGTTAATAGGATTTGCGGCCATGACGTAGCCTGCCCTACTGCTGCTGCAGTTTGAACCTGTATACCGGAAAACGTAGCCGAGCTTGCTTTGCCGCCGTCAGTCACCGTCACGCGGATCGTGTACTCTCCCTCTCTCAACGCCGGAAGGTCGATCGAATAAATTCCCAGAGCCGTCGATCGTGCAACCGTCGCATTTGCTGTCGGGACATCTTGTCCGTCTATCGCGATCTGAATTTCACCGCTAGCAACGGGCTCGTTCGATGTGTAATTTGTTACGAACAGGGTCGCATGAGCAGGCGTGTCAGGTGCGATGGGTACGTGCTTTAACGTCAGTTCGAACTCGCCCAAACGAGTGGTCCGCACCACCGAACCGGCCGCCGTTGTTTCAGTCGTAGGTTTCTCATCGCCATGGTCCTCGCCTCCGTGAGCCGAGACCGGCGTCGGCACGGCTTGGGAAACGAAAGCAACAAAGCAAAGCAGCACGACCAATCGAGCAAGTAACTGTTCGGAAAGTGGTTTCAGCAAATCCGGATCCCCCAAAAGCGCACGTTGCCCGCCTTTGCGGACGCAGTATGCGCACTCGAGTGCAATGCGCGTGCCTGAGACAAGTTGAGCTGCTCAACTAGTGAAATCGGGCATGGAAGTACTACGACAATTGATTTCGGGCCTCAACAGGTGTCGGTTCTCGAACACAAACTGTCTGTTATCAGGCAGCGTGAGTTTGGAAGGCTTTCGTACAAGAGATCCGGGAACAGACCCTCAACCGTTGCGGAAAATCTCACGGTTGGACGACAGGTCATCTGACCACGGGCATCAGGCCGTAAAGCAATAGCCATCACGATAAATCAAGCAATTTCACTGCTATAACGGGCCAGGTGCTAAGTCCAAAATGCACGGCACGACAATTGCGTCACGTCTGCTTATATTGTCCCTATTGAGTTTCCTTGTAAGTAAGGTTCAGCTGGAATTCAGCTAACGTCGATGCAAACTGCCGAACTAGCCAAACAAGCAGGTGTCACAGTTCACGCTGTCCGACATTACGCCGACATTGGACTTCTTAACCCTGTTAGAAACACAAAGAATGGTTATTTCATCTACGGGCAAAATGACGCGGTAACCATGAGGTTTATAAAAAAGGCGAAGAGTTTAGGTTACTCGTTAAAGGAAATTGCGCTGATTATTGGAGAAGCTCGAAAGGGAGAATCACCATGTCCGCTGGTTCGAAGACTGGTTGATAAGAGAATTGTTGAAAACCGTAAGAAAATTCGATTCCTCAAAGAAGCTCAGCAGAAAATGGAGAGGGCTCGAGTTGCTTGGTTGGCTCTTAAAGACGGGATTCCTAATGGCGACTCAGTCTGCCATTTGATCGAGTCTATCTCGGACTGAATTCAACCGTTCTTTGATTTGACCGTCGGGTTACCCGAGGGTTTTAGAATGGGAACCGTATTTCGATCACCTGCGAAAAGCGAAAAGTATGGTTAGAAATAATTCACAGGAGTTAAAGATAATGAAAATCAACCCGACAAGTTTTGCATTCGCGGGGGCGATAACCGCCGCGATCTTGTGGACAGTTTGTTCACTGCTCGTTTGGATGATGCCCGGTTCGATGATGAACACGACCGGCAGCATGGTTCACATGGATATGAATTCATCTGGCTGGGAACTAACACCGATGGGCTTCATTTGGGGACTCGTCGTATGGAGCATCTTTACCGGCGTTTTCGCGTGGCTTCTCGCTTTTATCTATAACCGACTCACTGGGAGTACCAATTCTCAATAGGTGCGGGTAGGCGACTGTGCGGATTTTGCCTCTAACACGAGGACGTTTTGATGGTAACCCGGATCAGCGATAGAACGGTGGGGCTGGAAAGACGTGATTTCCTGCGTCTTGTGATACCTGGAGCCGTAAGCTTCGCTTCGGCCGGAGCCGCCCTCATTGCCGCGAGTTGCAGTAGCGATCGTGGCCTGGAAGCTCTTACCAACCGGGACGGGTACAAACGGCGGGAGGAGCAGCAGTCAGGCGAGACACGCGAGATCGCGCTGACGGCGGCGGTCGGAGAAATCGAAATCGCGCCGCACGGCGTTTACCGGACTTGGCTTTACAACAATCGGTTTCCTGGACCCGAAATCCGCGTTAAAGCGGGTGAGCGGCTGCGCGTCAGTTTGAAAAACGAGCTGCCCGAAGGCACGACGATTCACTGGCATGGCATTCCCGTGCCGAATGCGATGGACGGGGTTCCGGGCGTAACACAAGAACTCGTAAAACCGGGCGAAAGCTTTGAGTACGATTTCGTGGCTGACCCTGCTGGAAGCTATCTGTATCATTCACACGCTGGACTTCAGATCGATCGCGGTTTGATCGCACCTCTGGTTGTTGAAGAAAAAATGCCCATAGCTGCCTACGACCGAGAGTATGTCTTGATGCTCGACGATTTTTTGCCGGGCGAACCAAAACCGCTGCCCGGCGCCAGTGGAATGATGGGCGGCGAGGTTCCTCCGTATAGGGGGTTGTTGATCAATGGCCGATTGCCCGCTTCTCCGGCGGTTTTCGAAACAAAGAAGGGTGAGCGAATCCGGTTCAGAATAATGAATCCTTCGGGCGCGACGACCTTTCGTTTTGGTGTCGCGGGACATAAATTGAGCGTTATTGCGGCGGACGGTCGCCCGGTGAAACCGGTCTTGGTCGATTCTCTTTTTATCGGAATGGGTGAACGGTATGACGTGATCGTTGAGGCCGCGAATCCGGGTGCCTGGACGATAGCCGCGGCAGCAGTTGAGGGGAATTCACCGCCCGCAAGTGCGGTATTGCGCTACACGGACGCGGCTCGAACAATACCGGAAGTTAACTCCACAACCTTTGGCTTCGAGGGCGGACGAGTGTTGGAACTTGCCGATCTTGAGGCGCTCGAGCCGGTCGAGAAACGAAGGCCGGACCGAACTCTCGATCTGACCCTTTCCGGCGGAATGATGACTTCAGCTTGGACGATCAACGGCCAGGCTTACCCGAATGCCGACGCGCTGGAAGTATCCGAAGGCGAGCGTGTTCGGGTGCGGATGATCAATCACAGCATGATGCTCCATCCAATGCACCTACACGGACATTTCTTCCGCATCGGCGAGACATTAAAGGACACGGTCGTCGTCCCGCCGCATATGGGAAGAATAGACTTCGATTTTCTCGCGGATAACCCGGGCAAATGGTTTTTCCATTGCCACAATATCTACCACATGGAAAGCGGAATGGCCCGTGTATTTAGCTACGTTTAACTCCGGTCACGTGCGTTCGACCGTCGCAAAAGCGGATCGGAGATGGCAACAAATATATAGATCCTGGAGGTAAATAAAATTATGAAAAAACAATTATTGATGATTCTGCCATTAGTTTTGGTGATGCTCGTCGGCGTTGGGGGCGTATCTGCCCAGGACGGCGATAAGAAAATGAAGATGGATGACGACATGTCGGCGATGATGGAGAAAATGCACAAAAGTCCTCATCACAAGATGATGATGACATACCGCGAAAACGTTCTGAATTTCGCCAAAACGCTGCGCGATATGGCGGTGGGCGGGAAAATCGAAGATGTCGAATTAGCCCGCAACGCATTTGCCGAGATCAAGCGCGGGATGGAAAAGATGGAAGAAATTCATCAGGCGCATTCGGGCAAAATGTCGGCGGAAATGCGCGAGAAAATGAAGCCGATGATGGAGAAGATGCAGGCGGAAAAAGCGGCGATGAAAGAGCATATAGTCGCGCTCGAAAAGACTTTGCAGACGGATGCGCCCGATGCAAAGGAAGTCGAAAAACATGCCGCCGCGATTGTCGGGCAGATGGAAAAAAAGATGGATATGAAAATGGATATGTCCGACAAAATGAAAAATGTGTAACGCGGACGTTATGAACGCGGAGGATAAAGCGATGAAAAAACACACGCTTCTAATGCTGATCGGCTGCGCCTTGCCGCTCCTGCTGGTTTTTTTGCTGCCGCTTTTCGGCGTAACCGACAACAGTTTTCTGATTTTGCTTTTTCTCGTGGTGATGCTGCTGTGTCATCTCTTGATGCCGATGCATTACGGGAGGCGCGGCACTCATCACGGCGATAAAAATGCGGGCGCAAACGGAGGCGCGAAAGTATGAACCGCCTGAATGTCAAAAAATTCGGCTTTGCCGTCGGCGCGACCGCCGCGCTTTTATATCTCGGCTGTATGCTCGTGATGTTCACGGTCGGAGCAAACGGCACGGCGCGGTTTTTCAACAGCCTGCTGCACGGCTTGGATGTTTCCGGCATTATTCGGGTGGGTATGCCGCTCTGGGAAGCCGTTATCGGAATAATTGAAATTTTTATTCTCGGCTGGCTTTCCGGCGCGTGCGTCGCCGCCATTTATAACGCGACGCTGAAAGAATGATAAACGTAACCAAGGCAAGCGGCGAGATCGTTCCGTTCGATGCCGAAAAAATCCGGCACTCGCTCCGGCGCGTGAATACCGATCCGGCTTTGATCGAGCAGATCGTCGAGGCGGTCAAGCGGGAAATTTATGATGAGATTCCGACTTCAAAATTATACCGGATCGTTTTCGACAAGCTAAAAAAACGGCAAAGAAGCGTCGCCGGAAAATACAATCTGAAACGGGCGATTATGGATTTGGGTCCGACGGGTTTTCCGTTTGAAAAATTCGTCGCCGCGCTCTGGCAGGCGGAAGGATTTGCCACGCAGACGGGGCAGATCGTCAAAGGCTTCTGCGTCAGCCACGAGGTAGACGTGATTGCCGAAAAGGAAAATCTGCATTATCTGACCGAGTGCAAATTTCACAGCTTTCAGGGCAAGCCGTGCGACGTAAAACACGCTTTGTATGTCTTTGCGCGTTTTCTCGATATTGAGAAAAAGCTGAAAGCCGCATCCGCTCACGCGGACAAAACGCACAAAATGTGGCTCGTAACCAATACGCGCCTGACGACGGATGCCGAAACCTACGGAACTTGCGCCGGTCTGGGACTTATAAGCTGGGACTTTCCCCGTGGCGACGGCTTGCGCGAGCGGGTTGACCGGGCGGGCTTGCATCCGGTTACCTGTCTGACCTCGCTTTCCCTAAAAGAAAAGCGGCGGCTTTTAGATAAAGAAATCGTTTTATGCCGCGATTTGTGCGACAAGCCGCAGGTTTTGACGGAGATCGGCATCCGGGAAAACAAGATTGCAAAGATTCTGGAAGAGGCTGACGAGATTTGCTACGGGATTTAACGGAGGATGAAGAAGAAAAACGAAAAAATCGCTCAAAATTTGCTTCGCTTAAAGCGGCTCGGAATTGATTCGCGCAATGAGCATCTGGTTTTTATGCGGAGAGATTGCCACGTCTGCGTCGCCGAAGGCTTCGAGGCGCTCAGCCGCATTCGCGTTGCGGCGGGCGGGCGCGAATTGGTCGCCTCCCTGATCGTTTTGGAGAATCCCGAACTTTTAGAGCAAGACGAAATCGGTCTTTCAAAAGGCGCGATCAAGTTTTTGCGGGCTGAAGAAGGCGATCTCGTGCGGCTTTCGCATCTCGGCGCGCTTGATTCGATGAGCGACATCCGGCGGAAAATCTACGGTCATCCGCTCGATGAAAACGCCTTTCGGCGAATCGTCACCGACACGATTGATCTGAGTTTGTCGAACATTCAGCTTTCGGCTTTTCTGACGGCTTGCACGGGCGAGCGTCTAAGCCGGAAAGAAGTCGTCTATTTAACCGAAGCGATGATCGAAGCCGGAGAAAAGCTGCGTTGGGATAAGGAGAAAATTTTCGACAAGCACAGTGTCGGCGGTCTGCCCGGCAACCGCACGACTCCGATTGTAGTTTCGATTGCGGCGGCGGCGGGCTTGACGATTCCGAAAACGTCTTCGCGCGCCATCACATCGCCCGCCGGAACGGCGGACACGATGGAGACGCTCACCAATGTTGATCTCGGCATCGACGAGATCAGGAGGGTTGTGGAACGTGAGGGCGGCTGCCTGGCCTGGGGCGGCGCCGTGAAACTTAGCCCCGCGGACGACATCCTGGTGCGCGTGCAGCGGGCTCTCGACATCGACAGCGAGGGGCAGATGATCGCCTCGGTGCTCTCGAAGAAAGCGGCGGCCGGGTCCACCTCCGTCGTGATCGACATCCCGGTCGGGCCCACCGCGAAAGTGAGAAGCCGGGAAGCAGGGGAAAGCCTGGCGAAAGTCATGAGTGCAGTGGGACGAGAGGTCGGCCTGCAAATTGACGCGGTCATAACGGACGGCTCGCAACCGGTCGGACGCGGGATCGGACCGGCACTCGAAGCACGCGACGTGCTCGCCGTGCTGAAGAACGAAGTCTACGCCCCCGAAGACCTAGCCGAGAAGTCGCTCATGCTTGCGGGCAGGCTGATCGGAATGGCGCGGAATGGCGACGCGGGATCCGGCTACGCGGCAGCCCGCGGAATTCTCGAGTCCGGCGAGGCGTGGGAGAAGTTCGTGAGAATCTGCGAGGCGCAGGGCGGACTCAAACAGCCGCCGACGGCCCGCCACCGTTTCGAGGTGAAGGCGGACCGGAGCGGGACCGTTTTTTCTATAAACAACCGGAAACTCTCGAGAACCGCAAAGCTTTCCGGGGCCCCGGGATCTCCAGCGGCCGGGATACTGCTGAATATCAAGCTGGACGATCCGGTCCGGGCGGGGGACACCCTGTTCGAGGTCCACGCGGAAGCTGACGGCGAACTTGCCTATTCGCTCGAATACCTGAAGGAAAACACTGATGTGGTGGAGCTAAAGTGATGACAATACCCAACAAGCCGCTATTATTCGCAATGCCGGGTAATGATGAGTTCGCTAGGCTCCTCGCCGGCCGCGTCGGCGCGGAACCCGGCGAGATGGACATCCGCCAGTTCCCCGACGGGGAGACGTACCTGCGGGTCCGCTCGGACGTCGAGGATAGATTAGCAGTGGTCGTGAGCACCCTCGTTCAGCCGGACGAAAAGTTGGCGCCCTTGTATTTCATGGGGAATAACCTCAAATCGTTGGGGGCCGCTCATGTGTGCCTCGCCGCGCCCTATCTCGCGTACATGCGGCAGGATAAGGCATTCCGGCCCGGAGAGGCGGTCACGTCCGAGTACTTCGCCGGACTGATCTGCTCGTTCGCGGACAGTATCGCGACGGTCGACACGCACCTCCACCGCCGCGAATCACTTTCGGAGATCTACTCGATACCGAACCTCAACGCTGCAGCCGCGGGCGAAATCTCCGAGTGGGTGAGAAACAACGTCCGCGACCCCGTAATCGTCGGGCCGGACTCGGAAAGCGAGCAATGGGTGTCGGAGGTCGCACAAATGGCGGGGGCCCCATTTGTGGTTCTCGAAAAAACCCGCCGCGGCGATCGCGACGTGAGCGTCTCCGCCATCGAGCTCGACGGGCCGCACCGCGACCGCACGCCCGTGCTGGTGGACGATATAATCTCCACCGCCCGGACGATGATCGAAACCGTCCACCGCCTGCGGGAGCTCGATATCGCCGCGCCTGTCTGCATCGGCGTTCACGCCGTCTTCGCGGGTGACGCTTACGATGAGTTGATGGGAGCGGGGGCTGCCCGCGTCGTGACGTGCAACACGATCCCCCACCCGACGAACGGGATCGACGTTTCCGGGTTGTTCGTGGATTTTATAACCGGACATATTTGACCTCGTTGAAGAAACGTAACCGAGATTTCAGCACAAGAGAGAAAAGGAAAACAAGACTATGGACCACCAACACGCACACCACACTGCGAAGGAGCCGCAGAACGGATCAGAGCGATCGCCGCACGATGCTGGGCACGGCGGGAACCCCCCTATGGGACATGCCGAACACGATCACCACAAGATGATGATCGAGGATTTCAAGCGCCGTTTCTGGGTGTCGATGGTCTTGACCGTCCCGATCCTTCTCCTGTCCCCGATGATCCAAATGTGGCTCGGATTCGAACTCAGTTTCCCCGGGGACAGTCTGCTGCTCTTCGCGATCTCGACGGTCGTATTCGTTTACGGCGGCTGGCCATTCCTGAAAGGAGCCATCGGCGAATTCAGAACGCTCTCGTTCGGGATGATGACGCTGATCGCCCTCGCGATCACGGTGGCGTACGTTTTCAGCACCGCCGTCGTGTTCGGGTTCCCCGGCGAGGACTTCTTCTGGGAGCTGGCGACGCTGATCGACATCATGCTCCTTGGGCACTGGATGGAGATGAAATCGGTGCTCGGTGCGTCGAAGGCACTCCAGCTGCTCGTCAGCATGATGCCCGCCGAGGCCCACCGGGTCGTCGATGGGAAAGTTGAAGACATCAGTCTTGAAGATCTACAGGAAGGCGACATCATTCTTGTCCGTCCGGGCGAAAAGGTGCCCGCCGACGGAGTGGTGACGGACGGCGAAAGCTACCTGAACGAGAGCATGCTCACGGGCGAGAGTAAGCCGGTGAAGAAGGAAAGGTTCTCCGAGGTGATCGGCGGGTCGGTGAACGGGAACGGTTCGATCCATGTAAAAGTCGAACACACCGGTAAGGACAGCTACCTGAGCAAGGTGATCAAGCTCGTCGAGGAGGCCCAGAAGACAAAGTCGAAAACGCAGCATCTCGCCGATCGCGCCGCTAAGATCTTGACGGTCGTGGCGGTGGTCGTCGGAGTCGGCACTTTGGTGGTGTGGCTCCTCCTCGGGGCGAGTTTCAATTTCGCCGTGGAGCGGATGGTCACGGTTATGGTGATCTCCTGCCCGCACGCGCTCGGCCTAGCGGTGCCGCTCGTGGTGGCGATCTCCACCGCGATCTCGGCCCAACACGGTCTTTTGATCCGGAACCGGACCGCCTTCGAGAACGCAAGGCTGATAACCGCGATGATCTTCGACAAAACGGGTACGCTGACGAAGGGAGAATTTGGCGTAACGCGTATCGAAACGCTCGATCCGGCCGTGGATAAGGAAACCCTCCTCAGAACGGCGGCGGCTCTCGAAATGAACTCCGAGCATCCCATCGCGGTCGGGATAATCCGAAAAGCGAAAGAGCAGAAGCTCGACATCCCCAGCGCCGAAAGTTTCCAGGCACTCACGGGCAAGGGCATTGAGGCGACCGTTGACGGGCGCGATGTGAAGGTGGTAAGCCCGGGGTTCCTGCGCGACGCCTCGATCGAGATACCGGAGAATGCTTATTCCGACGCCGCGGAGACGGTCGTCTTCGTCCTTTTGGACGACCGGCTCGCGGGCTTTATAGCTCTCGCCGACGAGGTGCGCGAGGAATCCGCCGGTGCGATCAGGGCATTTAAGAACCTCGGGGTAAAGGTGTTGATGGCGACCGGCGACAACGAGAAGGTCGCGAGGGCCGTTTCCGACAATATGGGGCTCGACGGTTACTACGCCGAGGTGCTGCCCCATCAGAAGGTCGACCTCGTCAAGGAACTCCAGGGGAAAGGCGAGTTCGTTTCGATGACCGGCGACGGCGTCAACGATGCACCGGCTCTCGCGCAGGCGGACATCGGCATCGCGGTCGGCTCGGGTACCGACATCGCGGCGGAGACCGCGGACATCATCCTGGTCAACTCGAACCCTAAGGATATCCTGAACCTTATCAATTTCGGGCGGGCGACCTACAAGAAGATGATCCAGAACCTCCTGTGGGCGACGGGCTACAACGTCGTCGCGATACCGCTCGCGGCCGGGGTTCTTTACCAGTGGGGGTTCGTGCTGAACCCCGCGATCGGGGCGGTGTTCATGAGCCTCAGCACGATAATCGTGGCGCTCAACGCACAGCTTCTTAAAAGGCAGATTTGATATCAGCCCATAAATGACGAAGCGTAGAGTTTAGCGAAATGAATAAACGATTGTTCGTCTTGCTGTTTTGTCTGTTCGTCGTAAACATCGGCTTCGGGATCACGTTGCCGGTGCTGCCGTTTTATGCGGAAAGATTAGCTCTTGCAGAGGGCGCTTCGACGAACACTGTAGGGTTACATGTCGGACTTCTGACCGGGATTTATGCGTTAATGCAGCTGCTTTTCGCCCCCGTCTGGGGAGTGTGGTCCGACCGCGTTGGACGCAAGCCGCTTCTGTTGCTCGGGATCGCCGGGTACGGGGCCACTCAAGTATTGTTCGGTGCGGCGTCCGATCTTTGGTTGCTCTACGCCGCGCGGATCGTTGGCGGTGCGCTTTCTTCGGCGGCCCTTCCGGCTGCGGCGGCTTACGTTTCTGACGAAACGACTGCGGAGAACCGCAATCGGGGTATGGCATGGCTGGGGACAGCAGCAAGCCTTGGGGTCGTCGTGGGTCCTGCTCTTGGTGGCACATTGGCTGGCCGCGAGTGGCACTTTTCGGCAAGCTGGTGGCATTTTGTTATCGACAGCTTCTCCGTTCCATTTTTTTCGGCCGCTGTTTTGGCTTTCCTCGTATTGTTTGTAGCAGCAAAGTGGCTTCCCGAATCGCTCGGCATAAAGGCAATTTCGATCGGCGAGCCGGAGAAACCTGGCTGGAGAGAACTTGCGAACAGGTTGCGCCCGCTGCTCATTCTAGCGTTCATCGGTCAGTTCGGATTAGCACTTTTCGAGGCGATCATCGCGCTCTTTGCGGGTGCGAGATTCGATTACGGACCGGCCGAAGTCGGAGCAATCTTCCTCGTGTGCGGGCTGGTGATGGGGATTTTCCAATCGCTTCTGATGACCGGTTATTTTACCGAGCGTATTTCTGAAATTTTCCGAATCGTGATCGGCTTCGTTTTGATGGGGATAAGCTTAGCGTCCTTAGGTATCGCCAAGAATTTCTCGACCGTCATCGGTCTGGTTGGCGCGCTGGCCCTCGGCATGGCCATGATCGCGCCGAATCTTTCTGCCCTGATATCCAAACGTGCTGGTTCGGCGAATACGGGCGCCGCACTCGGTGTGCAAAGCGTGGCGAACAGTTTGGGGCAGTTCATTGGTCCCGTGTTGGGCGGCGTGCTGTTCGGCTGGAACGTTGGCATACCTTTCTTCCTTACAGGCTTACTGCTAGTGGTGACAGGATTGGTGGTGGTATGGGCTAGCGGGTCGGCAGGTTCTGATGGCTACTCTCGAGCGGGCGAGAAAGAAATATAACGCGGGAATTGAGGATGAATATCGAATAGATGGGAGACAAGAAATGAACAAAATTAAGGTTGGTGTAAATGGCTATGGAGTGATCGGAAAGCGAGTAGCGGACGCGGTTGAGTCGCAGGACGATATGGAACTGGCCGGCGTTTGCGATGTGTCGGCCGACTGGCGGATAAGGGTTGCGGTAGAAAAGGGCTTCCCGGTTTTCGCGTTCGATGACGCGTCAGATCAACGGATGGCTGACGCGGGCGTAGGGACCTCGGGCACGCTCGCGGTGATGCTCGACGGGAGCGATATAGTGGTCGATTGCACCCCGAAAAAGATCGCCGCGCAGAACATCGAGCAATACAGATCCCGGAACCTGAAATTCATCGTTCAGGGGGGCGAAAAACACGAGACGACGGGCCACTCGTTCAGTGCGGAAAACAATTACGTGACGGCCCTGGGGCGCGACAGCACCCGCGTCGTCTCCTGCAACACCACGTCGATCGTGAGGACGCTTACCGCACTGAAATCGGCGGGGCTGCTTGCGAAGGCCCGCGGCACGCTGCTGCGGCGTGCGACCGACCCGTGGGAGAGCCATCTCGGCGGCATAATGAACACGCTTGTCCCTGAGAAGGAGATCCCGAGCCACCAGGGCCCCGACGCCCAGACCGTCGATCCGGAACTCGATGTGATCACGGCGGCGGTGAAGGTCCCCGAGACGCTCAGTCACCTTCATTACTGGAACGTGCAACTGACAAGAACGTCCACCTCTGAAGAAGTGCTCGAGGCGTTCGCTTCCTCGACACGCACAGCATTCATAAAGTACTCCGATGGCCTGCCGGCTAACAACACGGTGAAAGAGCTCATGCTGAGCCTCGGGCGCCCGTACGGTGACATGTACGAGGTCGCGATCTGGGAGGACATGGTCAAAGTGATCGGCGACGAACTGTTTTACGCGTACCTTGTAGACAACCAGGCGATCGTGATCCCGGAAACGATCGATGCCATCCGGGCGCTGACCGGAATCGAGACGTCCGCCGAGCGGTCGATCGAAAAGACCAACAAAACCCTCGGGATCAAGACCCGCTTCCTGGGATGATGGTTCGAGAAGTTCTAAGGGGCATGTACCTGATATGCGCTTGTGAACTAGACGGCATAGCGTTGATCTGTCCATGCGTAACGGTTTATCGTTGAGAGCGACTTAGACGTCGTCGCGGCCTCCGCATTTCATCTTGAGTTCGGCTTTCAGATCCCCGATCTAATTGTCAGTCGAAGCCGTAGCCGCTGAATCGGAGCGGTAGGACTCGAACGTAACGGTTCCGGCGGTGTTGAACCCGTCGCAGTAGCGCGGAATGAACCGCAACAGATACCTCTCGGCGGAACCGCCCGCGTGCTCGAATACAGTGGCCAACCCGTAAGGGGTTTCCGATCCGATAAGTCTGTCCTCGGAGCTATTTAGTGCGGTCCGCCCTTCGATAGAGGTCAATCAAAAACCACCGACGTCATCTACCTTTTTTTGGAACTGCGGGATCTATTGGTTTGTGTAATCTTCCGGGCTTTCGTCGAATTTGTCCTTGCACGAAGTCGAACAAAAGTAGTACGTGTCTCCTTTGTATTCGGACCGCCCGGCGGCTTCCGATTCTTCGATCTGCATCCCGCAGACCGGGTCTGTTTGCTTGGCCATAATTTTCCTCCATTGTCACTGATTCGCCTGCACTCGCGGGCGAAACGTTTCTGCTTGAGATCCAAACATCATTTTAGCTCTGACCTGCCTCGGAAATTGGTACGCAGAGCTACATTTATCTATTTACGCTCCAGAATCCGGTTCATCTGGTCGATCTCCCGCTTATGGCTCTCGATGATCTCCCCACAAAGTCGGAGAATCTCCGGGTATTCCAGCCTCGGATTATCGCACATCAGGATCGCTCCGGAGTGATGCGGGATCACAGAGGCGAATGCCTCACCGTGACCTCGAAATCGCCGACGCGTGTCGTCCTGAAAACCGCGCGCCTAGGGCAGCCGTCTCGGTTTTCGGTTTCTGTTCGCCAATTTTCCCTGTGACTTTTCGACCTACTGCACGATCAGCTTCCCGCGCAGCATGTTCATCCCGCACGCGAACGTGAACTCGCCCGTTTGCGCCGGGGTGAACTCGATCGGCGTGGTCTTGAACGCCGGGAGATCGCGGGCGATCCCGAAACCGCCGAAAACCACCTGCTCGCTGCACGACGACGTTTCGTCGCGGTAAAAATTCAGACGCACGGGAACGTCCTTCTTCACCACGATCACGTCCGGTGCATACCCGCCCTTCACGGTCACCTTTATCTCCTGCACGCCGGTCTCGTTAGTTTCGGCAGCGACCTTCTCGCGCTCGCCGAAGAAGTACCACAGCGTCAAACCGACCAGAGCGACGCCGCCCAGAATCACGACAATCTCCATTGTGTCCATATAAGTCCTCCTATTCGTTAGCCGACCACCGGCCCGCCGAATTTGCGCAGGCGCAAGCTGTTCGCGACCACCGACACCGACGAAAGCGACATCGCCGCCGAAGCGATGATCGGCGAGAGCAACCAGCCCGTAAGCGGGTAAAGCAGGCCCGCCGCGATGGGGATCCCGATCACGTTGTAGATGAACGCCCAGAACAGATTCTGCTTCACCGAACGGATCGTCGCCTTCGACAACCCGATCGCGGTGACCACCCCGCGTAGATCCCCCTTGATCAGCGTGATGTCGCTCGCCTCGATCGCGACATCCGTTCCGGTGCCTATGGCGATCCCAACGTCCGCCTGCGCGAGAGCGGGCGCGTCGTTGATGCCGTCCCCGACCATCCCTACCAGTTTCTTTTCACTCTGCAGGCGTTTGATCTCGCCCGATTTGCCTTCCGGCAGCACCTCAGCGAGCACGCGTTTGATCCCGACCTGCCCCGCGACCGCTTCCGCCGTTCTGCGGTTATCGCCGGTGATCATTACGACTTCGAGTCCCAACTTTTGCAGCGATGCGATCGCATCCGCGGACTCCGGTTTGATCGTGTCGGCGACCGCGACCACGCCGGCGAACTTGCCGTCGATCGCCGCGAACATCGGCGTTTTGCCCTCCGTTGCAAGCCTCTCCGCCGTCGTTTCCGCGCCTCCCAGTTCGATTTTCCGCTCGTTCATCAGGCGCACGTTCCCGAGAAGAAGATCCTTACCCGCGACGCGCGATTCGATTCCGCGCCCTTCGAGGGCGTTGAAGCTTTCCGGCTTGGCGAACTCTAGCCCCCTTTCCTGAGCGCCGCGCACGATCGCGGCGGCCAGGGGATGTTCGCTTTGCCTTTCGGCCGACGCAACGATCTTCAGGAAATCGTTCTCCGCGAAACCGTCCGCCGCGACGACATCAGTGAGAGCCGGTTCGCCCTTGGTGATGGTGCCGGTCTTGTCGAGGACGATCGTGTCGAGCTTGTGGGCCGTCTCCAGGCTGTCGCCGCCCTTGATCAATATGCCGTTCTCCGCGCCGCGACCCGTCCCGACCATGATCGCCGTCGGGGTAGCGAGCCCGAGCGCGCACGGGCAGGCGATGATCAGCACCGAGACGAAGTTCACCAGCGCCATAGTGAACCGCACTTCCGGTGAGGCGGCGACGAACCACACCACGAACGTCGCGATCGCTATGGAGATCACGATCGGGGTGAATATCCCGCTGATCGTATCGGCGAGTTTCGCGATCGGCGGCTTGGACCCTTGCGCGTCCTGCACCAGCCGGACGATCTGCTGCAGGGCGGTGTCCTTGCCGACCTTCGTCGCCCGGAACGAGAAGGCTCCGGTTTTGTTGATCGTGGCGCCGAAGATCTCGTCCCCGACTTTCTTCTCGACCGGGATCGACTCGCCCGTGAGCATCGACTCGTCAACCGCCGACGAACCTTCCGTCACCACGCCGTCGACGGGTATCTTGTCTCCCGGGCGCACCAGGACGATGTCGTCCGGGACGACCTCCTCGGTCTCGATCTCGATCTCCCGCCCGTCGCGGATCACGCGGGCCGTTTTCGCCTGCAGGCCGACAAGTTTCTTTATCGCCGCGCCCGTTTGCCCCTTCGCTCTCGCCTCCAGCAGTCTCCCCAATACGATAAGGGCAATAATAACGCTGGCCGCTTCGAAATAGACCGGCACGGTTAGCGCACCTTCCATCCCCGGCATGTTCATAGTCTGCCCGACGGCGTTGGCGAAAAACGAAGGAAACAGCGTCGCGAGTACCGAGTAAATATATGCGGTGCCGGTGCCGACGGCGATGAGCGTGTTCATGTCGGCGGCACGGTGCCGAAACGCCGCCCATGCTCCGCGGTAGAACTGCCAGCCAGAATAAAAAACGACCGGCGTCGCAAGAACGAGCTGAAGCCAGTTCACGCCGCGGAAATTGAACAACTCGATACGCCCGTGGGACATGACGATCACCAGTATCGGCAGTGACAAAACGGCGGCGACCAGAAACTTTCGCTTTAAGTCGGAATACTCGGCGGCGTGAGCGTGTTCGAGCGAATCCTCGGCCGAATCGGAAATTCCGGAGACTTCGCGAACGTTGTAACCGAAATCTTCAATGGCGGCACGAATCTGTTTCACATCAACTGAATTCGGAAGATACTCAACCGCGACGGTTTGGTTCGCGAGATTGAAGGCGGCCTTCACGACGCCGTTCCGTTTCATCAAATGACCTTCGAGCGGGGTGCCCGAGCCGGACGGTCTCGCCGAATCGTCCACTACGAATTCGGCCCGCGCCGTCCCCGCCGTGTCGTAGCCGGTGTCCTTGACGGTCTGCACCAGGGCGGCGACGTTGGTCTTGCCGGGGTCGTACTTGACGGTCGCCTTCGCGGTGGCGAAATTGACCGAGCACGCGTCCACTCCCGGCTGTTTTTTCAGCTGTTTTTCGATCCGGTTGGCACACGCGGCGCAGGTCATCCCCGTGATCGGCAGGTCGACCCGTTCGCCCGTACCATCCGGAAGCGAATGGTCGTTGTGCGTTCCGTCCGTGGCTTGTTTGGTGGTCAACCCATTGCTAACTTCCTTGTTACCGCTTGCGCTCTCGACCGCCTTCGCACCCGCGAATTCTTCCGGGGTCGCGTCGAATTTCTCCTTGCAGGAGGGGGAGCAGAAGTTGAACGTTTCGCCCCCGTACTCGCTCCGTCCTGCCGCGGTCGAAGGATCGATCTCCATCCCGCACACCGGATCGACCGTTTTCGTCGTAATCATTTATTCCTCCTGTTCACCCGCGGATCCACCAGCACCGCGATCAAGTACGCTCACTCCGCCGAATAACCGGCGCGGTCGAGCACCTGGACGATTTTTTCACGGGAGGTCTCCTCGTCGTGATGCACCGTCACCCTTTTCGTCGGCACGTCCACCTCGACCGCGGACACGCCCTCGACGTCCGCGAAGGCTTTCGTGATCGAACTCGCACACCCGCCGCAGACGATTTCCGGGGCCGTCACCGTCGTGAAACTATTGTCATTCTTTTGGGGATCGCTCATTGTTTCGTTAACTGCATTCATTTTTGATACCTCGCTGATCTCAGTAATAATTTCGGGGAAAATCGCCCGATAGATAAAGTCTATTCTCTGTAGTCGAATACAGTGTCAAGTGTTTTCTTTCGAAAATCGGAAAAATATTTACAGCCCATTTTTTCTCAGCTTTTTCTGCACCACGCGCCCAGCGGCCGGGGAGGGATTTTGCATCTCCGTCGTCTCGATCAAGCCGCAGATATTGCCCGGCGCGCGCCCGACCTCGTCCCACTCCTCCAAGGTGCGAGTGAGCTCGCGGTGGTGCCGCTGCAACTCCTTGATCCGTTCGGATACCTCCGCGAGGCGCCGACGCACGATCCCCCGGACGTTGTCGCACGGGCTCGCGCCCTTCTCGGCGTCGCTGATGATGTGCCGGATCTCGTCGAGCGAGAAACCGAGGAATTGCGCCTTCCTGATGAACGCGAGGCGCTCCAGCACCGCTTCGTCGTAAAGCCGGTAACCGCTCCGCGAACGTGCGGGTCTCCCCAGAAGCCCGCTGCGCTCGTAGAATCTCAAGGCCTCGACGCCTACCCCCGATTCCTGTGAAACCTCACCGATCTTCATCGAAGTCCGGGGCGAAAGCCGATTAGTGCGACCAACGATCGTTGTCGCCGTGTTATTCCTTATCGCCATTGTTTTTTGTCCCCCTGTTACACAAATTCCCAGCGCAATTCTGGTTACCATTCAATGATAAACCCTGTAGTCGCGTATAGAGTCAAGCCCATTTATGGTTCTCCAGCGAAGCCTCTAGTCGGACACGCTTTAGTATCCCGATTTACGTGGGCTTTCGCACAGAGTGCGATGGCGGCCTTGGTATCAGTGAGACCGAAAAGGTGAAGCGCCCTTTCTTCAGCCGGGAGGCGCTCCAAAAGATTAGGGGCGAACAAAGTCGCCCCTACTTCAATGGGATAAGAGTGATCCCGATCACTTCATACGGAGTTACCATCCTTGCATTTCGTGTCACAAGGACAGCAGCAACCATTCCTGATCGGGGCCGAGTTCTCGCTCGTCGAGGTGGCTCGCTGTTTCATCGGGCAGGAACAGCAGCGTTACCAATTCCTAGATTCAGCCGGTTTGACCACGAAGCAGTAGGTCGTTGCGGTGAGGAACAGTGCGGCCCCCACGAACACCTGCGGCTGCCGCATCATGTACGACGAGGCGGCGAACCCGAGCAGAAAAAACACGTTCGCGATGAGGGCCATCGTCCAGATAACCACGTCCCGCGCTCCGGTGCGGAGGAGAGCAATATTCAAGAACCCCGCCAGCACGATCGCGACGCCGGTCCCCAGGAACCACGCCGCCTCATACGAAATACCGTAGTAGTTTCGGAACGTGAAGGAGCAATGAAGGAGACCGAGGGCGATGATGAGTATGCTTGCGATCTTTTGGGCTGTTCTCATTCGTCCCCACAAACCTATTTCAGCAGTTTATTGATCTCGGCTGTAAGTCTCGCACCGTCCAACTTCGTTTCTTCCGATATGCCTAATTGTTCCTGCCAGTAGATAGGCTTCGGCGGTGCATCTATCCACTCCGCGTTCTTATCGTAAAGCAGATATACGTCCCAAGCCTGATCGTCGATCCCTAAGACGGGAGCATAGCCTCTGACCAGTTCGCCGCCGCCGTCCCAGTAGTGATGAACGCGCGGGTCGGGGAGCGATTTGGTGGCCCGCCCGACGGTCAGTTCAAAATCCGACGGGAGGATCGGCACCCAAACCGAATAAACCTCGATGTTTTGATCTTTCAAATCCATCAGGACCTGATGAATTTCGGAAGCCCCCCGAAGGCAGTGCCCTCAGGTCGGGGCCAGCAGAACCACCAGCCTCACCTTGCCCTTGTCCTTGTTGAATTGGGATTTGAGGTCGCCGATGTTCGAAGAAAACTCGCTCCCGCCGCTGAATTGATAAACGGCCAAGGCCGCGAACCCGAGCAGCACCGCCGCCACGACGCCTATCTTGATATAAATGCGTTTCATATTTACACCTCTAACAACAGGCATTTCCCGCCGCTTTCGGCGGGCACTGTACCGAGCCATACGAACAAAAAACGCAACAATCGCCGGGGAGCGGCTTAAGGAGGTCCAGGCAGTTCGTGCATTCGTAAAAAAAGACGCAAGCATTCGTTGGCATCTGTTCGACCTTCGCGAATCCGCACTTCGGACAAGTTATGGTCGCGCTCAGGCTGATCGTCGTCGGGGCTGCCCCTACGGTGTTTTCACCTTGCTCAAACGAAACGTAACTTTCCGGGTAAACGGGTCTCCCGTTAACCATCACGAGGCTGTGGTCCTTCGTAAGCAAAAGCGAACTATCGAGATTTGCAAGCGAGGACTTCCGCAGCAAGGTGTACAAAAGCAATGCCTTTTCCGCCTCGTGACCCGTATTAAAGTAAACGACCTCATCTGGCATCGCGATCCGGTCGCGGCTCCCGAATATTGATGAATTTCCCTTGATGTTGCAAACGATCGACATCGCATCGCCGAGCGTCGCCACCTTTGCGGCCAGTTCGGCGGCGTTAGGGTCGCGCAGGGCGGCGTGAACATACACTTCCGGGTTCCGAACGCGCAAACTTCTGAACGCATAAAGTGCGTACTCGAAGATCGAACCCGGATACTCGCGAGCCAGCTGGTGAATTGCCGACTGGTAACTCTCCGCGGAATCGTGGTCTAAGGGATCCGGGACGGCGTGCGACGGTTCAATGTATTGGATCTGTTCCGGGTCGGGGTGCTTCAGCGGGTTAGAGACGAACTCGCGTATTCGCCGGTAGATGTCTTTCACCTGATGGTGCGGAATCTGCGAAGTGCGCGATATGCAATGGCACATCCCCACCGAGGGATTATAGAAGAACGTCGTTTCCGGGCCCGAAGCAACCGCTTTGACAAAATCCGATAACTCTGACTGGTTGTTGATCCGCGTTGTGCTGAACCATTTGGTATTGTTCAGCAGATGCCCTTCCTCCACATCGAGGTAGACAAACACATGCGCACGATTCCCGGTGATAACCACCTGGTCCAGGGGAAAACGGCCCCAAACGACGAGAGCCGCGGCCCAAAGCGCTGCGAGCCCCCAACATTTACCGGAGGCTTTACCTTCCTCGTTGGTCGAGGCGAACGCGTTCATCACCTCTAAGGTTTCGTTCTTGAGCCTCGGAAAAAAGCCCCGGCGGTAATAGGACTCATTTACGATCTGCCCGAATTGCGATTCCGGATTCTCGACATGCAGTTGTCGGAGAGTCGTGTCGTATTCGGTCCGAATGTTCCGCACGAACTCCACGCCGAACCTTTGTTCCTCTTCTTTGAAGGAGATCAACCCCCACGGATCGCCGCCAGGTTGATCGGATAAGTTCGTGAAAGTGTATCGATGGAAAAATCGTTGGATCTGATTCAATCGGTTGCGGGGACTGTAGACGACACCTTGCTCGTTTACGGCGCGTTTCTCATTCCGCCAATCCCATAGCGCCGGGGACATCAGATTCGCAAGAAAAAAAGCTGGCACCAACTTCTGCGGGTTAGCGTCCAGCTCAAGAACGGTAAGGCTCGCCGCATGCGAGAGACTCTCAAGCAGACTATCGGAATCAGTTTCTTGTTTTTGCTCCAAAGCGGTCATCACTTCTGACATATATCGGCGCAACGCCTTGCCTCGATCGAATTCCAAATCGCGACGACCACCAAGCCGGCGAGACCCGGATAAAGGATCTTGACATTCATACCGGTGTTGAGCGAATAAAGCACCGCTAGTACCGACAGCACGCCGAGGATCAACGGAAGAACCTTTCGATGGCCCCGGTACGCGACGACCGCGCCGATCAAAGCGACGACGACGAACAACTGCATCGCGTAGAGAACGTAGGTCTCGTATGGTGCGAGAAAACTCAACCCCAGGATCGACCCCGCGAGGCTGAGGAACGGAAAACAACAAGGCACCGCCGCGCCCGCCAAGAGAGCTCCGATCGATCCGACTTTATCAAGAATGTTTGTTGCCATATCTTAGGTTCTGTGCGCGATCTCTATCGCGACCGGACACGAAACCGAATCTGGGCGCTGCCGCAGCTCGGTTTCGCATTCGTCGAGGTAATGCTTGAGTTTTCGGCGAAACGTTTGCAACGCTTTCAACCTCGAGTCCAGGTCGGCCAGCTTAGCATCGAGCAGGTCGTGGACGTGCCGGCAATCGCTCGTGCCGTCGGCGGAAAGAAGCGTCGAGATCTCCTCCAGCGTGAAGCCGAGCTCTTGTGCCTGCTTGATGAAGGTGATGCGCTCGATGGCCTCCGGGCCGAACAGGCGATATCCGCCCGCGGTTCGCGGTGCTTCCGGCAGCAGCTTGCGGCGTTCGTAATACCGGACCGTGTCGATGCTGACCTCGCAGCGCTCGGCAACTTCACCGATGCGGAAGGAATCGTTCATCAAGCAACATTGTACAGCCTTGACCTAACTCCAGAGTCAAGTCAGGGTTTCGACCTTTTCTGTGCTGGGCCGAACCACATCGGAGTTATCCGCTAACGGCATCAACGACCTACTGTTGGCGTCGGGCAAACGAGCGGCGGTCGTTGCAAAGTCTATCGAAAGTTTGAAAGACTTGTTGCAACCACATCGATATGAAACGGGAATCCCCATTTGCGTGCGAGATAACGAATCTAACGCCGGGCGAGAAGGCTCGAACGTTCGAACTACTCGATATACTCAAAGCCGCGAAGCGGGAGATTCGCGAGCTGTCCGACGGATTCGCTTTCCGATACGCGATGAGTCCGGAACTGTTTCGGCAGATTGCGGAATTCATCACATATGAGCATCGATGTTGCCCGTTCTTCGAATTCAATCTGACTTTAGAACGCGAGGGCGGGGATATGTGGCTGACGCTTACGGGTCGCGACGGTGTGAAAAGTTTCATCCGGGAAGAATTTGATCTCCAATGAACGTAACAAGATCGGTTTTCTTTTTTGTATTGGCCGGACTTCTCGAGATCGGCGGCGGTTATTTGATGTGGCTTTGGTTGCGAGAGAAGTGGGCCTGGTGGGTCGGAACTCTAGGTGCATTCGTCATCATCCTTTACGGAGTGGTGCCGACGTTTCAGCCCGCCAACTTCGGACGGGTGTATGCCGCATACGGCGGCGTGTTCGTTATCCTCTCGATTCTCTGGGGTTGGTGGATCGACGGAGTTAAACCTGATGTTTGGGATATTCTCGGCGGCGGCATTTGCATCTTGGGGGTGAGCGTGATCATGTATGCGCCGCGTTCCTGAAACCTCCAAAGCGGCTAACCGATAAAGATCAGCAAAACCCCGCATGGGTCCCAAACGTGAAAGATCTTCGTATCGCCGCCGACCAACTCGATCTCATTATCGTATCTCGCGTGCCCGAAGTCGCCGTTGTCGATCACCCCTTTCGCATGCGCGTGCCACCCTTCAATGTCATCGACATCGAATTTCATCATGAAATTCTCCGCCCAGTCTTTGTTGTGGTAGTTCTGCAGTCGGAAGACGGCGTTTCCGAGTCTGCAATCCATCGTCCCGCCCCAGCCCTCCGTCAACTCGAAACCGAGCCCCCGGTAAAAGCGCTGCGAAACACCGAAATCCTCGGACGGGACGTACGTGACAAGTTCCTTTATGGTCAATGACATTAAACTCCTCCAGCGATCGTGCGAGCCTCAAATGTATCCGATGGCTGACCTCACAACCAACGCCGCACTCGATTCGCGTATTCCTCGTATTCGCCCTCTTGCGACCGTCGTAAGAATTCTTCTTCCAGACGCACCTGAATCTGCATCAGTGCAAAACCTAGAGCGAAAATCGTAAGCGTCAATGCGTTCGGCAGCACGAGCAAGAGGCCTAGCAAGGTGCCCATCATCCCGAGGAAGATCGGGTTCCGCGAGACACCGAAAAGGCCCGTACTCACGAGTTGCGTCTTCGAGGAGTCGATCCCGATCCGCCATGAGTCGGCCATTTGGAACTGGGC
>ERZ761602.992-NODE-992-length-55330-cov-6.922949_pt1 | contig 55330 bp, 50 predicted proteins | sample MGYA00512165_ERZ761602 | MGnify/ENA primary metagenome ERZ761602 (study PRJEB28899, sample SAMN02445085) | bioreactor sludge metagenome | biome: EBPR sludge; isolation source: Thorneside wastewater treatment plant | place: Australia: Brisbane, Thorneside Wastewater... | reverse complement strand
CCTGCGCGTAGCCGCCCTGCTGCGGCGCCTGCGCGTAGCCGCCCTGCTGCGGCGCCTGCGCGTAGCCGCCCTGCTGCGGCGCTTGCGCGTAGCCGCCCTGCTGCGGCGCTTGCGCGTAGCCGCCCTGCTGCGGCGCCTGCGCGTAGCCCTGCTGCTGGCCGGCCCAGGCCTGCTGGCCCTGCGGAGCCTGCATGCCTGGCTGCCCGCCGAGCACCCCGGCCACGTTCTTGCGGATCTCGTCGACGCCGCCCTTCACCGAGAGCCACACGATGCCGAAGAGGATGAGCCCGGGCAGCAGGCCCGCGAAGATCGACAGCGTGACCAAGAGCTGCACACCCATGCTCGGGAAGGCCCACGCGAGCGTGGCGCGGTTGCCGCCGCCCGGCTTGATGATCACGCCCGTCGCGGAGCCGTTGCCGACCACGACGAAGTTCGCGCGCACGAAGCACTTGTACTGAGGGAGCTGTGCTCGAAGGAAGCCCAGCACCTCTTGGGCGTTGGTGAGCGGATAAGCAGACTGGATGTTCATGGCGGGGTAGGGCCTCGAGGGAGCGGGGGGCGGAGCGCTGGGCTCCTCGGCGCATCTCAGCCCCGGGGCTCGCGCCGCGCAAGGGCCTGCACGCGCACCGCCGCTCAGAGCGCCGAGGCGCGGGGTTTGGCGAGCGCGGGGCGCTTCTTGCGTGCGACGCTGGGGCCGCGCACGAAGAGGATCGCACCGACGACGAGCACCGCGAGCGAGAACAGCCCGCAGACGCCGCCCCAGAACCAGTAGGGCAGGAAGAGCGCGTCGGCCATCGCGCCCACGTCGCTCGTGCGCGCCACGCCGTCGATCACCGCGTTGCCCACGAAGAGGTAGTCGCTGCGCGAGAAGACGCTGAGCGCGAGCTGCACGGCGACGAAGAGCAGCGCGAGCTGCGCGACGCTCGCGCGTGCCTTGAGGCCGATGCCGAGCAGCACGGCGGCGAGCGCGAGCATGTAGAAGGCGCCGAAGAGGTTGCGCACCACGAGCGGCACCGCGAGCGCGAGCAGCGCTCCGATCACCACGAGGCCGATCTGCGCCGAGCGCGCCCGCCTCGCGAGCGCGAAGGCGATCGTCGCCGCGCAGGCCGGCCCCACCAGCCCCCCGGCCGACACGATCGCGCGCGCGAAGCGCCCGTCGTAGCCGCCGGTGTACGCGAGGCCGGAGGCGTCGGCGTGCACGTACATCGACTCGAAGCTGCCCCCGACCATGATCGCCGCGAGCCCGTGGCCGAGCTCGTGTGCGACGGTGGACATGAGCAGGAGCGGGAAACCGAGGGTGTGGCCGTAGGGCACGTAGAAGATCGCCAAGGTCAGGCCGATCGAGATCGCCAGGAAGATCCACGCGCGCCGAGCTTCGATGGCGGCGCCGTCGGTCGTGGGCTCGGGGAACTTCATCGGGTGCCTGCCTGCGGTGATCCGCGCTCGCGCGCGGCTCGGCTTCAGTTCAGATCGAGCGCGTGCGCCGCGAGCGCCTCGTAGGGCACCACGCCGAGCGCCGCTTCGTGGGTCGACGCGAGCAAGACCGGGGGCGCGACCCCCGCGTCGAAGGCCTCCTTCCAGCGCGCGGCGCAGAGGCACCAGCGGTCGCCTGGCTTCAGCCCGGGAAAGCCGTAGGCGGGCACCGGGGTCGACAGGTCGTTGCCCCGCGCCTTCGAGAACTCGAGAAACTCCTTCGTCACGCGGGCGCAGACGGTGTGGTTGCCGCGGTCCTGCGGACCGGTGTTGCAGCAACCATCTCGGAAGAAGCCCGTCTTCGGCTCGCTCCCGCAGAGCGCCACCTCGCGCCCGAACACGTTCCTGCCCCGTTTGGCTTGCTCGCTCATCGGCTCCGCATCCTAGCCGACGGCGGCGCGCGAGGCTCGCCGCCCCGGGGCGGGCGCGCTCGCGAGCTCCCCCCGCGCGTCCGTGCCGTGGCACCCGCCTGGCTTGCGGCGCAAGAAGCGGACCGCTAGCGGTGGTTTCATGAGCAGGACTCTTCTGGGCGTGGTGGGTGCGATGGCGCTCGTGGGCTGGGGTTGTGGCGACGAGAGCGCTGCCAGCAGCGGCGGCGGTGGCGACCCCACCGGGGGCGAGGTGAGCTTCCACCGAGACGTGGAGCCCATCCTCCAGAAGAGCTGCCTCGGCTGTCACTACGAGGGCCAGATCGGCGGCTTCTCGCTGCTCAGCTACGAAGAGGCCGCGCCGATGGCCGGCTTCATCGCGGCCGTCACCGAGGATCGGCGCATGCCACCCTGGGGCGCGCAGACCACCGACGAGTGCGAGCCCCGCCTCCCCTACAAGGACGACCTGCGCCTGAGCGACGAGGAGATCGCGACCCTGCGCGCTTGGGCCGATCAAGGCGCGCCGAAGGGCGATCCGGCCGACGCGCCACCTCCCTTCCAGCTCGTGCCCGAGTCGCTCGCGGAGGTCGACGTCGAGCTCACGCCGGGCGAGCCATCGATCGTGCAGGGTGATCGCGACGACTTCGTCTGCGTGATCTACGACCCGGCGCTCACGGAGGAGAAGTGGATCGACGGCATCCACTTCGTGCCCGGCAACCTCACGGTCGCGCACCACGCGCTCACCTTCCGCGCCGACCGCGACGACATGCTCGCCGCCTCGGGTGGCGCGGAGCGCTTCCCCTGTTTCGGTGGCACCCCGGGTGCGGTCATCCACGCCTGGGCGCCGGGCGGAAACCCCTACGAGCTGCCCTCCAAGGTGGGCATCAAGCTCAAGCCCGAGGAGGTGCTCGTCGTGCAGATGCACTACCACCCCACGGGCGACTCCATCGAAGAAGACGCCTCCACGCTGCAGCTGAGCTACGCCGACACGACGCCCGACTGGCAGTTCGTCGTCACCTTCCCCGGCAACGCCTCGAACGCAGGCGACGGCCTCCTGCCCGGGCCGAACGATCGCAACGGCGTGCCGGAGTTCTTCATCCCCGCTGGCGTGAAGGATCACACCGAGGAGATGGTCATCCGCGTACCGGACGAGATCTTCATCGACCTGCCGATCCTCATGGTGATGTCGCACATGCACTACGTGGGCGTCGACCTGAAGGTGGAGGTCGAGCGCGCCACGCTCAACGCCTCGCAGCCGCAGAACGAGTGCTTCCTCCACACGCCCGCGTGGGACTTCAACTGGCAGCGCTTCTACCAGTTCGACGTGCCGATCGAGCAGCTGCCCACCGCGAAGGCGGGCGACATCCTGCGCATCAGCTGCAAGTTCGACAACTCGATGGAGAACCCCTACCTGCGCGACGCGCTCGAGGCCGAGGGCATGAGCGCCCCCGTCGACGTGTTCCTCGGCGAGGAGACGCTCGACGAGATGTGCCTCGCACCCATGGGCGTGCTCGTCCCGGCCGGCATCGACATCTGAGCCGCGGCGCGGCTTCGTGGGCCGGGGCTTCACGATCCCCTTGACCCGCCCACCCACGCTGTGACAGTTTCCGCGGCGGAGAGGTGTCCGAGTGGCCGATGGTGCCTGATTCGAAATCAGGTGTAGGGAAACCTACCGCGGGTTCGAATCCCGCCCTCTCCGCCACGACGCTGCAGGCTCGCCAGAGCGAAGCAGAACCCCGCGGAGCGGGTTCGAGCCGAAGTGGACGGAGTCCAGCGAAGCTGGACGGAGTCCACGTAGGCCCACGAAGCCTCGGGCACGCAAGTGCACGAGGCGAAGTGCATCCCGCCCTCTCCGCCACGACGCTGCAGGCTCGCCAGAGCGAAGCAGAACCCCGCGGAGCGGGTTCGAGCCGAAGTGGACGGAGTCCAGCGAAGCTGGACGGAGTCCACGTAGGCCCACGAAGCCTCGGGCACGCAAGTGCACGAGGCGAAGTGCATCCCGCCCTCTCCGCCACGACGCTGCAGGCTCGCCAGAGCGAAGCAGCAAGGACGAAACCCGCGGAGCGGGTTCGAGCCTTCGTTACCGGAGTCCAGCGAAGCTGGACGGAGTCCACGGACGGCCACGGAGCGCCGGCTGCGAAGCAGCAGGCGCGAAGTGCATCCCGCCCTCTCCGCCACGACGCTGCGAGCTCGACCGAGCTCAGGCGCGACGCGCGCCCGCGAGCGGTCGGGCCGCGTGGAGCGGCCGCACGCCCGAGGCACGACGTGCCGTCGGCCCGCTCCCGTGGACGTAGAGCATGAGCCCGCGATGACGGACTGCGCGGAGCGAGACACCCGAGCCGCGGAGCTTCTTTCGGAGGCGCATCGCGACCGCGGCGAGCGCGTTGTCCGAGCGCTCGCCTCTCCAGCACACCGACAGGAGCTCGTCGCGCGGCACGACGCTCCCGGCGCGATCGCTCAGGCAGCGGAGGAGACGCAGCTCGAGTGGGGTCAACACGGGTGCGGGGTGTAGCGTGACCTGCGGATCCGTGGAGCTGGCGATGCCGGTCTCGAGATCGACCTCCCAGCTCCCGAGCTTCCACCGGACCGGCGCACGAAGCTCGGCGCGCCGCAGCAGCGCGTGCGTACGCGCGAGCAGGCGGTCGATGCTGCAGGGCTTGGTCACGTAGTCGTCTGCGCCCGAGCCGAGCGCTTCGAGCTCGGCCTGCTCCGTCATCATGCCGGTGAGCGCCAGCACGGGCGTCGCGTCTCCTGCGGAGCGGATGTGTCGACACACGTCGAAGCCGCTCACGACCGGCATCTTGAGGTCGAGCACGATGAGATCGAACCTCCGCTCCGAGAGCAGCGCGAGCGCGTCGGCGCCGTCCTGGCAGGTCGTGACGGTGTGCCCCTCCGCGCGCATGATGCGCGCATACAGCGCCAGCATCTCGGGGTCGTCTTCTGCGATCAGGATCTCCATGCGGGCCCTCGAAACTTATACCCAGGCCACCGCGGCTCTGGGTGGATTTCCGCGAGTTTGGCCGCCGCCGAGCACCTCCGCGGCGCCACGGGGCCCCGGATCTCGACCGAGCTGACAGCGCTGTCAGCTTCGAGGGGGAATCCCATTCCGATTCCAAGCTGACAGCGGCGTCATCCTCGCGGCAGGAAAGTCGATCCGGTGCCGGCCGCGCACGACGTCGGGCTGCCGAGGCTGCCATTTCGGTGCCTGGATGATGGTGCTGTCAGCCTCGCTGCGTCTGCCAATTCGAAGACGCGCAGCGATCGTGATCGAGGGCGCCATTTCGTCGTATCACTGGCAGCGGTGTCAGCCTCGCGCGCGTGCCATTTCACCGTTGGGCTGACATTCGCGTCAGTCTGGTTCGAATTCGCCATTTCGATCTCGAAATGGACTGGGAGGCGACGCCGAATGGAGCTTTACCTCGGTGGGTCGGCGCCCATGGGCGCGACCAGGAGCACCCATGTCGAGCCCGCGACACGATTCATTCAATGCCACGGCGAAGTCGCAACTCGAGCGCCTCTGGCGCGCCGTCCACGGCGCGGCCGTGCCGGCGCGCGCGTCGAGCGTGCTCGACGTGCTCGTGCCGCCAGGGCTCGAGCCTCGCGGCTGGGCTTCGTTCATCAGCGACGATCACACGCCTTACGAGCTCTCCGTGTCGCTGGGCGCCGAGGGCGGGCAGGTCCGCCTCATGTCCGAGTCGCTCCCCGCATCCGGTCCCGTCACGCTCGCGAGCACGATCGCCGCCGGGCGCGAGCTCGCGAAGCTGCTCGCACGCGACTTCGCGGTCGACGTCTCGCGGCTCGACAAGCTGTCCGATCTCTTCCTTCCCGACGAGCCGCAGGGCGCCTTCGCGCTCTGGTTCGCCGCCTCCTTCGCGGAAGACGGCGCCCCGAGCTTCAAGCTCTACGTGAACCCCGCCGTTCGCGGCGCGCACCACGCGCCGCGCCTCGTCGAGGAGGCGCTCGCGCGGCTCGGCCTCGACGGCGCCTGGGCGGCGACGACCCGCGCGCTCCGGCGCGGCCCCGAGCTCGACGAGCTCAGGTTCTTCTCGGTGGATCTCGACGCCGAGGCCGTCGCCCGCGCCAAGGTGTACGCCTTCCATCATGGAGCGACGCCGAGCCACCTCGCCGAGGTCGTGAGCGCCGTCCCGCGCGCCGACCCGGAGCGTGTGCGCGCCTTCTGCCGCGCGCTCGTCGGTGGCGACGGTGTGCTGCAGGCGGCGCGTCAACCTGGGACCTGTCTCGTCTTCGTGTCGGGGGACCGCGCCCCGCGGACGGGGACCGTCCACGTGCCGGTCCGGGCCTTCGCGGCGAGCGACGCCGACGCCCACGCCCGCGTGCTCGAGGCCATGCGCATCGCCGAGCTGCCGACCGCCTCCTACGAGGCCAGCGTGCGCGCGATGGCCTCCCGGCCGCTCGAGGACGGCAGCGGGCTCGTCGCGTGGGCCGCCATTCGCACCGGCGGCACCGCCCCGATGGTCAACGTGTACCTCGCCCCCAAGGTGCTCTGCGACGAGCCCACCCATGCGGCGTCGCTGCCGCTCGCCGATCCCGAGCTGCCCGAGAACGTGGTCGCCAAGCACGAAGCGAACGAGATCGCCGCGCACCCCTTCTTCGCGAGGCTCGCGCGGGAGCCGCTCGACATGCGCGCGCTGACCTTGCTGCTCCTCAACATCCGCGAGGCGATCACGCGGCAGTTCGCCCGGCGTCTCAGCTCCGTGGTCGCGCGGGTCGAGGAGGCCGATCTCCGCAGCATCCTCGTGAAGCAGCTCGACGACGAGCTCGGCAGCGGCGATCCGACGAGGACCCACGAGCTCTTGTTCGAGCGCTTCATCGAGGGGCTCGGCGAGTGGACGCCCGAGCCCCTCGACGCCGCCACGCTCGCGCCCGGGCGCGCGTTCGGGCGCGTCCAGGAAGACCTCTACCTGCACCGCAGCCCCTACGAGGGGCTCGGCGCCACCCTCGTCATGGAGGTGCTCGGCAAGCAGGGCGACGTCGCCATCGGCGAGCAGCTCCGCCGCAGGACCGAGCCCTTGCCGGAGCCCGTGCTCGAGTGGCTCACCTTGCACGAGGCGCTCGAGGTCGCCCACGTGGACGAGTCCTTCGAGCTCGCGAAGCGCGTGCCGCGCGGCACGAAGGCGCGCCTCGCAGCGCGTGGTGCCGGGGAGCTCGCGGCCGCCGCGTGGGCCTTCCTCGACGACATGTACCGGCTCTGCTTCGGAGCGTCGTGAGCGACGCACTCGAGGCGCTGCGCGCCGAGTTTCCGACGCTGCGCGAGCGCGTGTACTTCGCCGGTCAGTGCCTCGGTGCCTTTCCAGAGGCCATGCTCGACGACCTCGACGCCTATGCCTCGAGCTTGCGCTCACGCAGCCGCGCGATCCCCGCGTGGGTCGAGCGCTGGGAGGAGCTCCACCGCCTCGGTGAGCAGCTCCTCGAGGCGCCGCCCGGCTCGGTCTACTTCCGAGACTCCGCGACGGCGGTGCACGCCGCGCTCTTCGCCTCCATCGCCCCCGAAGGACGAAGGGATCGCATCCTCGTCGGCGCGGGGGACTTCCACTCGATCCGCTACCTCGTGGGCGCGCAGCGCCTGCGCGGCTTCGAGGTGATCGAGCTCGACGACGGCGCCGGTGTCTCTCCAGGGGCAGAGGACTTCGTGTCGCGCATCGACGAGCGCGTGCGCGTCGTCGCGGTGTCGATGGTCTCCCCGCGCAACGGCGCGCTGCTCGACGTGCGGTCGATCGTCGACGCAGCGCACGCGCACGGCGCGATCGTCGTGCTCGACGCTTACCAGGCGATCGGCATCGTGCCCGTGCGTGTGCGCGAGCTCGAGGCCGACGCGGTCGTCGGGGGCTTTCACAAATGGGTGGGGGGAGGCGGGACGGGCCTCGCCTTCGGCTACGTCGATCCCGGTCTCTCGGCGACGCTCGAGCCCGTCTACCCGGGCTGGCTCGCCCACCGGGAGCTGCTCGGCTTCCACGGCGCCTTCGCGCCGGCGACCGGCGCCACCAAGCTCCAGCAGGGCATGCCTGCGATGGAGCCCGTCTACACCTCGCGCGCAGGCATCCGATGGGTGCTCCAGACGGGTATCGACCGGATCCGCGCGCGCAGCCTCGAGCTCACGGGGCGGATGATCGAGCACGCTCGAGCGCTCGGGCTGAGCGTGCGCACACCCTCGGAGTCGGCGCGCCGAGGGGGCATGCTCTGCCTCGACGTCCCGGACCCGGCCGGTGTGGTGCGCTCTCTCGAGGCCATCGGCATCGACGTGGATTCGCGGCCCGGGGCTGGGCTCCGGGTGGGCCCGCACCCCTGCGCGACCGAAGGCGAGTGCGCGCTCGTGCTCGAACGCATCCGAGAGGCCACGCGGTGAGCGAGAGCGATCTGGCGGCCCGCCTCGAAGGCCTCTCTGGCGCGATCTTTCCGGCCTACGTGCTCTACGCGGCGGTGGACCTCGGCGTGTTCGAGCAGCTCCGAGTGCCCTGCACCGTGCCCGAGCTCGCGCAGCGCTCACGCGCCACGGTGGACGGTACGCTCCGCCTCGTGCGTGCGCTCGCGGCGCTCGATCTCGTGCGAGTCGAGGGCGGCGTCGTCGCCGCGGCGCCAGGGGCGCTCGAGCTGCTCGGGGCCGGAGCTCGTTCGGTCGCCCCCGTCTTGCGTCATCATCGCCACCAGCTCGCGCCGCTCCTCGCTCGGCTCCCGGCGGCGCTCCGTGGCGAAGGCTCCCAGCTCGCGGCTTGGGAGTTCGCGCGCTCGCCCCCCGCCGAGAGCGCGTACCTCGAGCTCGCACGCCACCCGGAGCAGCTCGAGGACTTCTTGCTCGCGATGGACCACGCGAGCCGAGGGGTCGGCGCCGATCTCGCCGCCCGCGTCGAGCTCCGAGAGGTACGACGAATGGTCGACCTCGGATGCGGGGGTGGCGTCGTGGCTCGGGAGCTGCTCGCGGCCTGTCCGGAGCTCCGGATCGAGAGCTTCGATCTCGCGGAGGCAGCCGAGCGCGCGCGTGACGCATCGACGCGCGCCGGGCTCGAGGCTCGCCACGTGGTGCGAGCGGGCGACCTCCTCTCTGGCGTCGCCGCGCGTGACGCCGACGCGGCGCTCCTCTCCGCGGTGCTCGCGGACTGGGGCCCGGCCGAGCGCGCACGGATCCTCGCGACGGCGCTCGAGGTGCTCGCCCCTGGCGGCCTGCTCGTCGTCAGCGAGACGCTGCTCGACGACGACGCCCTGGGGCCTCCCAAGGCCGCGATGTTCTCACTCCTCATGCTGCTCGCGATGCGCGGCGACCAGCTCGGCGCCGCGCAGCTCACCAGGGAATTGCTCGCGGCCGGCTTCGAGGCGCCCACGGTGCTCCGGGGTGGCCCGCGCGACGTCGTGCTCGCGCGCAAGCCGCGCTGAGCTGCGGGGCGTCGTGCGCCGGGAGCGATCAGCGCAGGATGCCGCGGAGGCGCGTCACGAGCTCGGTCCCGGTGATGCTCTTCGAGAGCCAGCCATCGGCGCCGAACTCCCGCGCGAGGCTGCGCAGCCTCGACTCGTCCGCGGAGCTGTACAGCACGAAGCGCGTGCCCGGCGGGGCCCACCTTCGCGAGATGGCGATCAGGCTCGGCCCCGACAGCGCCGGGATGTTCACGTCGAGCAGCACCAGGTGCGGAGCGAAGTCGCACACGACGTTCGTGACCCCGATCGGGCTCGACGTGGTGCGAACGCTGAAGCCCTCGCCGCTGAGCGTGCGCTCGACGAGGCTCAGCAGCGTGGGGTCATCGTCGACCACGAGGACGCGCACCGCGCCTTCACTCATCGCGCGCACCCTCGGTCACCGCGGCGAGGTGCCGCTCGAGCGTCGCGAGCAGGGCGTCACGCTCGACCGGCTTGGTCAGGTAGTCGCAGCAGCCGACCTCCTTCGCGAGCTCGCGGTCCTCGCGCGAGACGAAGGCCGTCAATGCGATCACCGGCACGTGTTTGAGGCGCGGCGAGGCCTTGATCCGGCGCGTCGCCTCCCAGCCGTCCATGCGCGGGAGCGAGAGGTCCATGAGTACGGCGTCCGGTAGATCGCGCTTGGCGCGCTCGACGCCATGCTCGCCGTCCTCGGCCTCGATCACCTCGTAGGTCCCACGGAGGTAGCGGCGCACGATGTCCCGGTTCTGCACCGAGTCCTCGACGTAGAGCACCCTCGGCAGGCGCTTCTGCGAGACCCCGGAGTCGCGCAAGAGCTGCTTCGCCTGCGAGACCACGACCTCGATCGCGAGCCCGCCCTTGGCCACGACGTGCGCGAGCCCAGCCAGCAACATGCCGCGCTCGGCCTCCTCGAGCGTCTTGCCGGTCAGCACGATGACCGGGACGAGCGAGCCCTCGGCGCGAAGCGTCGCGAGCACCTCGAAGCCGTCCATCTTCGGCATCATCAGGTCCAGCACGACGAGCGAGGGGCGCGTGACGCGCGCCTTGAGGAGCGCGTCTTCCCCGTCGCGCGCTTCGATGCAGTTGAAGCCCGCGGCGCGTAGGTTGCGGCAGACCAGCTCACGCGCGTCGACCTCGTCGTCGACGACGAGCACGTTGGCGCCCGCCTCTTGCACGTAACGGCGCACCGCCTCGACGAGCAGCTCGCTGTCGATCGGCTTGACGAGGTAATCGCAAGCGCCGAAGGAGAACCCCCGGGCGCGCTGCTCCTCGACCGACTGGATGATGATCGGGATGTGCGCGATCGCAGGGTCGTACTTGACCTCGGCGAGCACGCCCCAGCCGTCGAGCTTGGGGAGGTGGATGTCGAGCACGACGGCGGCCGGTCGGTGCTGTCGGATGGCGCCCAGCCCAGCGACGCCGTCTCCCACGACGATCACGCGGAAGCCGTCGGCCTCGAGGCCCTGTCGGAGCAGCGCGCCGATCATGGGGTCGTCGTCGACGACGAGGATCAGCGGCGCTTCGCCCGTGGGCACCACGAGCGGCGAGGAGGCGGGGCGCCGCACGGCGGGCACGGGGCTCGTCTCGGCGTCGAGCGCGTCCGGCAGCTGGATCGTGAAGCGCGAGCCGCGCCCGAGCGTGCTCACGACGTCGACGGTCCCGCCGAGCACGCGCGTCACCTCGCTGACGATCGCGAGGCCGAGCCCGGTCCCTCCGATCTTGCGCGTCGAGGCGTCGCCGACCTGGCGGAACTTCTCGAAGATGTGGCCGACCTGGTCGGGCGCGATGCCCATGCCGGTGTCCTCGACCGCGATCGTGAGCGTGGAGCCCTCCGCGCGGACCTCCACGAGGATCTCGCCGGACTCGGTGAACTTCACCGCGTTGGAGAGCAGGTTCAACAGCACCTGCCGCAGCTTGAGCGAGTCGGTGAACACCGTGCGTGCAGCGGCCTCGAGGTCGCTGCCGACGGTCACGTCCTTGCCCTTGAGCAGCTCGCGCACGGTCGCGATGCACTCGTCGAGCAGCCTGCCGAGGTCGACCTTCTCCTTGACGACCTCCATCCGCCCGGCCTCGATCTTCGAGAGATCGAGGATGTCGTTGATGAGCGCCAGCAGGGTCTTGGCGTTGGCCTTGATGACGTTCAGATCGCGCCGACCGTGCGCGGTGAGCCGGGAGCCCTCCTCGCGCAGCAGCAGGTCGCAGTAGCCCATGATCGCGTTGAGCGGCGTCCTGATCTCGTGCGAGAAGTTCGCGAGGAACTCGCTCTTGAGCCGGGAGGCCTCCTCGAGCTGACGCGCGCGCTCCTCCTCGATGCGCTTGGAGCGCGCGAGCTCCGCCGCCAGCCGATCGAGATCCTCGTTCTGCTGACGGATCACCTCCATGTGGAGGGCTCGCTGCTGGTAGCTGGCGACGGCGCGTGCTGCGAGCGAGCGCTGGGCCTCGAGCTGCTTCTTGAGCTCGGCGTTCTCCGCCTCGAGGTCGGCGAGGCTCATGCGTCACTCCCGAAGACGAGCGCGGTCAGCGTGCTGTTGACCATGAACCCGCAGTAGGTCTCGAACTGCACGGTGAGGCCGGCGCAGGGCGGGGCCTCCTTGAAGGTCGCGCCGAGCGCCTCGGCCTTGCCCGTCAGCTGTGCGTAGAGCCGCCGCGCGCCACAGTCGAAGAGCAGGGCCGCGGTCGGGTTCGGGACCCTGCGCGGCAGCTCCTCCGTGAAGAAGCGGCGCGTCGCCTCGACCGGGTCGCCCACGCGCATGACCTCGAGCTCCAGATCGTCTTGGAGCATGTTCGTGGACTGGAGCGAGCCGCTCTCCCCCGTCATGATCGCCCGCAGGAAGTACTCGCGGCCGACGCGCATCGCCAGCGACCAGCTCAGCAGCTGCTCGAGGTTCGCCGGGGTGAGCGCCTCCGGCGGCACGCCGCAGACCTCTGCCCACCTCGCGGCGGCGGGCTGGCCGTCGAGCTCGAAGATCTTGCGCGTCGCGAGGTCGACCTTCGTGACCCTGACGCGTTTGTTCGTCGGCTCGTACCAGTGCGAGCGCAGCGCGGCCCAGGGCGCGTTCGTACGGAAGAGCATGACCATCGCGCCGTCGGCGAAGACCTCTCCGTCGACGCCGATGTACCCCGTCCCACGCATGAGCTCGTAGCCGCTCGCGCCGCCGCCGACGATGACGAGACCCTGGTTCTTCTCGAGCACGCCGAGCAGCATCTCCTCCTTCTTCATCTTGAAGCCGTCGTCGATGACGACCGCGCCGTAGCGGCGATCCAGATCGGCGATCCGCACGCCGAGCTCGCGGGCGGCGGTCTCGATCGCCACGCTGCCGGCGCCCGCGGCGTCGACGCTCAGCCCGCTCGCCCAGCCGATGCCGATGTCGAGATCGCCGCCGAGCGCGCCGAGCACGAGCTGCTCGCTCAGGAGGCCGTCGTTGGTGATCTCGCCGCCGGTGGAGGAGGTGACGAGCCGCACCGTCTTCGGCAATCGCGCCCGCAGGGCCGCGTGGTAGGCGCGGTGATCGCAAGGGCCGGGCACGAAGCCGAAGACGATCTTCGCGTCGAAGGAACCGAGCCCGGAGAGCGCGAGCTCCGCCGATTGATCGGGGTCCGACGCCGGGGCCTGCGCAGACTTGAGTCGAACGGTGGACATGGTCGCCGACCCTACCAGACCATTATGCGAAGACTAGCTCTCGCGCGGCCAAAGCGACGAGGCTGACAGCCTCGTCAGCGTCGTCGTGGGAGTGACGAAGCTGTCAGCTTGCGGTGCACGGAGCACTCTGGCGGCACCCTCCCGAGATCGTGCGTGGCGCGCGCCGGATCGCCCACTTCATTTGGGTTTCGCGGACTTGGCCGCTTGCGCGAGGGCGTTCGCTCGTGGCCAATTGACAATGAGCCGGCGTTCTCGCCTCGAACCCACGGAGGAGCTCTGATGTCGACATTGCGCTTCGCTTCCATCACCGGATTGGTCGCCATCGTCGCGTCCGCAACGAGCTGCGCTCCGGAGCAGCAGCCCTCCTCGGAGCCAGGCGGGGAGGAGCTGGGTCAATCCAGCGACGAGCTGTGCGTCGAAGGCCCTCCCGCGGGGGGAGGCACCACGGTCGATACGCCCGTAGGGCTCGCGCTGGAGATCGACCAGGGCGCCGGCGTGCCGCTCGAGGTCCGCGCCGGGCAGCGCTTCTACGTCAACCAGATCGACATCCGCGCGAGCGTGCAGGCGACGATCGACGAGGAGGTCGACGGGCTCGATCGGAGCGGCGACTTCGCCCAGCTCGATTGGGACGGCATCCAGTTCGAGGACGAGTCCTTCGTGGGGCAGCAGAACGCCGACGGGACCTACACCCGCAGGCGCTTCTTCCGCGGCGCCGACTGGATGGACAAGCCGAGCCAATTTCGCATCGATCAGATCGACGCCAAGGGGAAGAAGATCGGCGCGACCGTCGTCGTCGGCACCGGGCTCGAATACCACCGCACGCCGGCCGACAGCTTCTTCGTGCGACGACTGCGCGCGATCCAGTGGGCCTACGATTGCGAGAGCGCGACGAGCTGCGACGAGGCCAGCGTCTTCGAGGAGGAGGCATTGGTCGAGCTCCGATATGCGGGTGGCTCGCGCCCGACCTTCCAGGTGTCGCCCAAGACGAAGGCGCTGCGCGTGACCTGGACGCTGCGCCCGACCAAGCCGTACACGATCCCGCTCGAGCAGGTCGCCGCGCCGGCGTGGGACTACGGCTTCGACATGGACCTCTCCCCCATCACCCCACCGGCGCCCGACGGCACCTACGCACCGGGCCAGGCGGTCACCTTCCAGTTCACGCTGAAGGACGGCGCGGGCAAGCCGCTACACGCACCGGGCGTGTTGCCGAGCTATGCCGACTTCCTGAGCGGCTCGATCGAGAGCGGCATCCAGTACTGGCGGGGATTCTCGGAGCCCTACGCCACCTACTATCGACGTAAGCACCGTGAGAAGCAGCTCCTGCTCGCCGTCATGGGCCCGGCACAGGACCTCGGCTCGATCTACAGCGTCGTCGACCTCGCCGAGCGCCTCGACTTCGCCTCGGGCGTCGTGACCTCCGCGACGGTGAGCGGCGACGGCTTCTATGCCGCCGCGGCCGGCGTGCCGAGCTTCGCCGTGCTCTTCGGTGGCCCCGCGTTCTGGGCGCTGCCGACGACCGACACGTGGACCTTCGCCATTCCGGCCGATGCGGCGCCGGGCACCTACTACGCCGTGCTGAAGGGCCGCCGTTCGTACCTCGGCGAGGATCTCCCGAAGAGCAAGGTCATCCCGATCCAGATCGGCTCGGCGACGCCGACGAGCAAGGTCCAGCCCACGGGCAAGTGCCAGACCTGCCACAGCGGCGCCGGCTCCTTCGACCGGGTGCTGCACGGGACCGCGGACCGGACCGCCTGCACCGCGTGCCACGCGCCGCTCTCCTTCGAGCTCGAGGGTCCGGTGTACGTACGCAGCCACTTCATCCACTCGCGCTCGAACCGCTTCGGCGCGAACCTCGAGCGCTGCGCGAACTGCCACATCGGCTCGGCGGGCATCCAGCGCACGAGCAAGTCCGCCTGTCTCTCGTGTCACCAGAGCTACCCCGACGACCACGTCACGGCCTTCGGTCCGATCACGGACATGTACATCGGGGGTGGCGCCGAGTCCTTCCAGCAGTGCAGCACCACCTGCCACACGAGCCACCCGGGCAGCGGGCTCTGAAGACTCGACCAGAGTCGCCGAACCTCGCTCGGGGCTGGGACCCCGAGCGCGGCTAGGCCTCTGCCTGGGCGCGGGCCGGCTCGAAGACGCAGGCCGGATCGCTCTCGAAGGCCGATCCGGTCGCCGCGTAGGCACGCGCGCGAGAGCCGCCGCACACGCCGCGGTGCTCGCACACGCCGCAGCGCCCCTCGAAGCTGCTCGCCTCGTGCAGCCTGAGGAACATCTCCGAGCCTCGGTAGATGTCGACGAGGCTGCGTTCGCGCACGTTGCCCGCGGCGGTCGGGAGGAAGCCCGAGGGGCACACCTCGCCTCGGCTCGATACGAACACGACCCCGTGGCCGTCGCGCACCGCACCGGACGGCGCGGCCGCGCGCGCCGAGGGCGAGGCACCGAGCGCACGCGCGCGCGTGAGCAGGATGCGCCGGTAGAAAGGTGCTTCGGTCGTCGAGACCACGAACGGAAAGGAAGACGCGCTGTCGGCGAGCCATCCCAGGATGCGCTCGGCTTCGCTCGCGCTGACCGGCTCGAGCCCTGCGCCTCGACCCACCGAGATCAGGAAGAACAAGCTCCAGCGTGCGATGCCGAGCGTCTTCAGGAGCTCGGCGACCGCCGGTAGATCGGCCTCGGTCTCGCGGGTGACGAGCGTGTTCACCTGGAGCGGCACGCCGAGCTCCGAGGCCCAGCGCGCGGCGGCGATCGTCTTCTCGAAGCAGCCCTGCACGCCGCGGATCGCGTCGTGGCGCTCGGCCGTCGAGGCGTCGAGGCTCGTGCCGAAGGCCGTGACGCCGTGCGCGACGAGCTCGCGCATCGCCTCGCGCGTGAGCCGCGGCGTCGCGCTCGGCGTGACCGCCACGGAGAGCCCGAGGCGGACCGCCTCGTCGACGAGCTCGTGCAGGTCGGGGCGCAGCAGCGGATCGCCGCCCGTGAACACGAGGTTCGGCAAGGGATCGCCGAAGCCCTGGAGGCTGCGCAAGAAGGCGAGGCCCTCCTCGGTGGAGAGCTCGCCGGGCGGCGGCGTCGGCACCGCCATCGCGCGGCAGTGCTTGCAGGCGAGCGCGCAGGCGTTCGTCACCTCCCAGTACACGTTGAGCGGCGTGACGCGGTAGTCGCGCGCGATGGAATGCGCGGCGTGGGGATGGAGCTGGCTCATGGCGATCTGCGCGGCGTCATGCACGAACGCGGCCAAGGCGACGCCGCACGAGCCGGGTGCTCAGCGCGGGGTCCGGGTGCCTGTGGAGGCGCGTGTTCGGCGCGAGGAGCGCAGCGTTTGCGCGCGCCGAAGGGCTGACGCGCGACGCATCCCGCGAGATCGATGGGAGTGTCGACGCCTGGACCGCGCGTTGCAGCTCCCGCCGTCGTGGCCGACGTGCGCTACGCCGCGAGAGACCTCTGGAGCGTGCCGAGCTTGCTGAGCCTCGCGCGCATTCCGCTCGCGGCGTGTTTCCCCCTCGTGGTGCACGAGCCCTGGTGGGCGCTCGGCGTGGTCGCGCTCTCGGGCCTCACGGATCTCGCCGACGGCTGGTGGGCGCGGCACTTCCACCAGACGACGCCCACGGGCGCCGTGCTCGACGGGCTCACCGACAAGATCTTCGTGCTCGTCGTGGCGCTCACGCTCTACGCCACCGACAAGCTCGCTCCGATCGAGCTGGTCTTGCTCGGCGTGCGCGATCTGGGTGAGCTCCTCACCGGGCTCGTGATCGTGGCGCGCAGCGACGCACGCGCGCTGCACGAAGAGCAGCGCGCCAACTGGCTCGGCAAGGCCACCACGGCGCTGCAGATGCTCGCGGTCTTGGTCGCGCTCTTCGGGTGGTCGTGGCGTCTACACGTGGCGATCCTCACCGGCGCGATCGGCCTCGCCACGGCGGTCGTCTACGCGAGGCGCGCGCTGTGACGCGCGCGCCACGCGCCTCGACGCGCTCGGAGTCGCTAGGATGGGGGGGTGAGCTCGAGGCGCGAGTACCTCTGCTACACCGACGGAGCCTGCAAGGCCGCACACCAGGGCGCGGGTGGTTGGGGCTTCCACATCCGGCCGCCGGAGGGGGCGCCGCTGGAGGGCTACGGCAAGGCCTGGAACAGCCTCGCCAAGATCATGGAGTACCGAGCGGTCGCCGAAGCGCTGGCCGCGCTGCCCGAGCGCGCGCACGCGGTCGTGTACTCGGACAACCAATCGCTGGTCGAGAGCCTCACGAGGCAGCTCGAGGGCTGGCGCGCGAGCGGCTTCGCGAAGGTCGACCCGGACATCGTCGAGAGCCTGAGGCGCATCGACGAGGCCCTGCGCGACAAGCAGCTCGTCGTGCGCTGGCAGTGGGTGCGCGGACACGCGGGCAACGCCGGCAACGAACGCGCCGACGAGCTCGCCGCGCAGGGCGCCCGCGAGGCGAAGGCCGAGCTCGGCCGCGGGAGTCGGCGTTGAAGACCCTCGCGGAGCTGGAGCACGAGGCCGTGTGGCGGCGCTACGACGAGGTCGAGGCGCGACTCACGGCGGAGCTCAGCGAGCGCATGCTCGACCTCGCTGGCGTCGCGCGGGGCAGCCGCGTGCTCGACCTCGCCTCGGGGCGCGGTGAGCCGGCCATCCGCGCCGCGCATCGCGTCGGTAGCGAGGGTTGCGTGCTCGGAATCGACCTCTACGAGGGTCCGCTCGACATCGCGCGCGAGCGCGCCCAGCGCGAGGGGGTCGCGAACCTGGAGCTGCGCACTGGCGACGCGCGCGAGCTCGCGGGTGTGCCCGAGCGCTCCTTCGACGCGGTGACCTGTCGTTGGGGGCTCATGTACATGCTCGAGCCGGTCGCCGTGCTGGCGAAGGCGAGTCTGGCGCTCGCGCCCTCGGGGGCTTTCGTCGCGGCCTTCTGGTGCGAGCCGGAGCGTGTGCCCTACCACAGCCTGCCGAGGCGGATCCTCGAGCGCTACCGCGAGCTGCCTGCCCTCGACGTCGAAGCGCCGGGCGTGTTCCGGTTCGCCGACCTCGAGCGAACCAAGAGGGATTTCGAGGCCGCGGGGCTCGTGATCGACCACGTGGAAGAGCGAAGCGTTCGGGTCTTCGAGGCCGAGACGAGCGACGAGGTCGCCGAGTGGGTGTGCGCCTTCGGGCTCGCCCGCCTGCTGGAGTGCGTGTCGGAGGGCGACCGAGCCGCCTGGCGCGAGGAGCTCGTCCTCGAGCTCGAGGCGCAGCGCGCAGACGGGCTGGTCGGCCTCGGCGGTGTGACGCGCCTCGTGCGCGCGCGGCTGATGTGAGACCTTGCTTCTCGTGGACCCACCGTGGAGCCCGCCATGGAAACGAAGCACCGGATTTTCACGACATCCTTCGCCAGCGTGTACCCCCTCTACGTGAAGAAGGCCGAGCGGAAGGGCCGCACCAAGGAAGAGGTCGACGCGATCATCGAATGGCTCACCGGCTACGGCCCCGAAGCGCTCCAGCGCGTGCTCCATACCGAGGCCGACTTCGAGACCTTCTTCGCCGAGGCACCCGCGCTGAATCCGAACGTCGGCCTCATCAAGGGCGTCGTCTGTGGTGTGCGCGTCGAGGAGGTCGCCGATCCGTTGATGCAGAAGATCCGCTACCTCGACAAGCTCGTCGACGAGCTCGCGAAGGGCAAGAAGATGGCGTCGATCCTGCGGGGATCGTGAAGAGGGGTCGTGACGAGGCTGCGAACGCGGTCGATCGAAGGGGGGAGCCTCCGTCGCCGCTTGAGGACCGCCCGAGCAGCTGATAGCGCTGATCGAGTGCGGAGGACCTGCTGATGGCGAAGTCGAAGACCCAGGGCACGGCCGAGTCGCCGTGGAAGCTCGCGACTCCACCCGGCACCGCCGAGTTCGAGGCGTGGCGCGACGAGGCGGCCGATCCGCCGGCGCTCGTCGTGCAGGTGGGCAAGACCCAGCTCCGCTACGCGTTGCGCTGCATCGACGACCTGCACCAGATGTTGCTCGCGCACGGCGACTGGATGCTGCTCGGGTCGGCCGACGAGCAGAAGCCCGCCGCGGAGGGCACGGTCGAGGCCTGGGGGCGCTCGCCCGAGAACCCGGTGAAGGGCTTCTATGGCCTCACGAAGGGCCTGCGCGGTCGCTTCGGCATGTACGTGCCGCCCGTGCTCGAGGCGCTCGGCCTCGCCGAGCTCGAGCACCAGCCTCGCAACAACCGCATGCGCGCGCTCGAGAAGTAGCGCGAGCGCGCGGGGGCCCTCACGACGTCGAGCCACGAAGACGCCCCGCCTCGCGCCGGCTCACGCCGAAGCCCGGCTCGGCGAGCAGGCTGAGCCTCGGCCCTTCGGTCTGCCAGCCGCCGTCGAAGGGGTCGTCGGCGAGCAAGAGCGCGGTGTCGAGATCGACATGTTCGGCCCCGCCGAGCGCGGCGACGACCTGCGCCATGGCGACGAGCCCGAGGCGGGTCTCGACCATGGCGCCACACATGAGCGAGCGCCCAGCGGCGCGCGCGCGCCGGCCGATGGCGAGCGCCGCGAGCAGGCCACCGTGCTTGACGAGCTTCAGGTTCACGCCGGTCGCGGCGTCGAGCGCGAGCACCGCCTCGAGATCCTCGAGCGTGCGAACCGACTCGTCGGCCACGATCGGCACGCCTCCTTCGCGCGTGACGCGCGCCATGCCGTCGAGGTCGTCGCGTCTGCAGGGCTGCTCGAAGCATTCGACGCCGAGGCCGTCGACGGCGCGCAGCAGCTCGAGCGCATCGCTTGCACCATAGCCCTCGTTGGCGTCGAGCCGCAGACGCGCACCCGGCACCGCCGCGGCGATCGCGCGGAGCGCGCGCACGTCGGCGTCGAGATCCTTGCCGACCTTCACCTTGAAGACCGCGAAACCCTGCGCGCTCCAGGAGCGCGCGAGCTCGGCCATGTGGGCCGGCTCGGCGATGGGCAGCGTGACGTCGGTCTCGAGGTGGAGCGCGTAGGGGCCGGGGGAGAGCAGCGCGTGGACGGGCTTCTCTTCGAGGCGGGCGTAGGCGTCGAGCAGCGCGGCCTCGAGGCCTGCGCGCGCGACGGGCGCGTCGGGCAAGGCGGCGTCGAGCAGCGGAGGCAGGCCCTCGAGATCGATGCGCGCGCCCTCGAGGCGGAGGCCCCCGAGCGCGCGCTCGAGCTCGGGCCAGTCCTCGCGAGTGACCGGGTGGAGCGGCGCGGCTTCACCGATACCGGAGGCGACGCGGGATCCGCGCCGGAGGCGCGCGGTGACGAGCGCGGCGCGCGTCGCGTCGATGCGCGCGGAGGCGATCACGAAGGGCTCGCGCAGCGGTACGAACAGCGGCTCGACGGTGATCGACTCGACGACGGTGGGCTCGGTCACGGTGGGGCGCGAGGCTACACCAAGCGGATCGCGCGCGAGCGTGGCCTCGAGAGGCGCGCCCCGGCGCGCCGACTACCTCGCCACCACGCCGCCCACCTTCGTGTCGCCCTTCAGCGCGGCGGCCTTGTCGACGAGGCCCACGAGCTCGGCGCGGTAGCCGCTCGGATCGCGGCCGAGCGCGCCCTGCGCCGTGGAGCGCACCCAGGCGAAGCTCGCCTGGCCCTTGTGGGGCGAGTCGCGCAGGAGCATGCCGAAGGCCGCGACCGACGAGGCGAAGCGCAGGTCCACGCTCGCCGCGTCGAAGCTCGCGCCACGGTCGACGATGGCGAAGCTCGAGAGCTTGCTCTCGTCGCCGTCGGGCGCCTTGTAGCGGAGCTTGAGCGTTGCGAGCTCACCGCTGGCCGAGGCCGCGCTCGTCGAGGGCGGCGCCTGGTACTTGAGCGCGTCGACCTTCGGCGCGCTTTCGTGCGGCATGGGCGCGCCGGGCGGCACGAGCTCGTAGATCGCCGTCACCGAGTGGCCCGCGCCGATCTCGCCGGCGTCCTTCTTGTCGTCGTTGAAGTCCTCGGAGCGCAGCATGCGGTTCTCGTAGCCGATGAGGCGGTAGGCCTGCACCTCGCGCGGGTTGAGCTCGAGCTGGATCTTCACGTCCTTCGCGACGGTCACGAGCGTCGCGCCGGCCTGCTCGACGAGCACCTTGCGAGCCTCCTCGAGCGTGTCGATGTAGGCGTAGTTGCCGTTCCCCTTGTCGGCGAGCTGCTCCATCGTCGAGTCCTTGAGGTTGCCCGTGCCGAGGCCGAGCACCGTGAGGAAGACGCCGCTCTCGCGCTCCTTCTCGACCATGCGCACGAGCTCGCCTTGGCTCGAGACGCCGACGTTGAAGTCACCGTCGGTCGCGAGGATCACGCGGTTGATGCCGCCCTTCTTGAAGCTCGCGCGCGCCGTGCGGTACGCGAGCTCGATGCCCGCGCCGCCATTGGTCGAGCCGCCCGCCTGCAGGCGCTCGAGCGCCGCGCGGATGCCGCGCTTGTCGGCGCCCGAGGTGGGTGGCAGCACCATGCCGCTGGCGCCGGCGTAGACGACGATCGACACCGTGTCCTCGGCGCGCAGCTCTGCGGTGAGCAAGGCGAAGGCGCTGCGCAGGAGCGGCAGCTTGCGCGGGTCTTCCATCGAGCCCGAGACGTCGAGCAAGAAGACGAGGTTGCGCGGCGGCACCTCGGCCGCGGCGATGCGCTTGCTCTGCAGGCCGATGCGCAGGAGGCGATGCCCGGGCGCCCAGGGGCAGCTCGTCACCTCGGTGCTCGCCGCGAAGGGCTCGTCGCCGGTGGGCGTCGCGTATTCGTAGGGGAAGTAGTTCACCAGCTCCTCGATGCGCACCGCGTCGGGCGGCGGCAGCGCGCCGTCGTTCAAGAAGCGGCGCACGTTGCTGTACGAGGCCGTGTCTACGTCGATGGAGAAGGTCGACAGCGGGGCTTCGCTGGTGCGAAGGAAGGCGTTGTCGACGATGCGATCGTAGGCCTCGGTGTTCGGTGCCTCCTCGTCGCGCGCCTCCGCGAGCTTCATGCCCGGCGCGCCAGGAGGGGCCGGCATCGCGATCGAGGGCGACATCGCGAGCTCGGCCATCGGCGCGCCCGAGGGGTGAGCGGCGCCGCAGCCCGACGCGAAGGCGAGCGCCAAGGTGGCGACGGAGGCGAGGCGAGGAGCGGCGGTGGACGAGGTGCGCGGGCTGGTCATGGTGGTTCTCCGTGCGAGTGACCGGAGAACGCAGCCGCGGGGCAGGGCTTACAGGGGCGGCGCCGCGTCGGGCGAGGCGCCGCAGAGACCGACGGCGCCGGGGGGCATGGCGGCGATGTGCCTGCGCCGCGTCGGGCGAGTCGGCACCACCGGCCAGCGCGTCCTAGCGCCAGATCGCCGACAGCGCGCCCAGGACGAGCACGGCCATGGTCGCTGCGAACACGAGCACCCCACGATGACCCGCCGGGCCTGCGCGCCGCGTGGACTCGAGGTCCTCGAGCGTCGCGGCCAGGATGAGCGGCCGCCGCGCTGCCCTCCGGGTGGGGGCGGCGCGGTAGGGCGCGCTCGCAGGATCCTCGAGCACGCTGAGGTCCGTGTAGAGCTGCGTGCCAGGCGCGAGCTGGAAGCCGTGGCGTGTCCGCTCGAAGCCCTCGGGGTCGACGTAGTCCTCACTGGTCCGTCGTCCCGAGAGCCCCGCCACACGCAAAGGCAGCCCGGCGGGGACGAAGACGCGCGCTCCGTCTTCGCCCTCGACCTCGAAGGGCTCCGACCGGAGCTCGACCGCGCCGTCGCCCGCTTCGAAGCCCAGCTCGCTCCAGCCGACGCTGACCAGGCCGGCCGAGCCTCGCAGCCTCACCGCGTGCACGGGCTGCGTCGTCTTCTCCGCGCGATCCCCCACCACTCGAGGGTACACCCGCCTCAGGAGCTGCGCCGCTCCACCCTCGTCGCCTCAGCTGATCCGGTAGTTGGGCGCCTCTTCGGTGATGATCACGTCGTGCACGTGGCTCTCGCGCAGGCCCTGCGAGGTGATCTTCACGAACTTCGCCTTCGTGCGCAGCTCCTCGATCGTGCGGCTGCCGGTGTAGCCCATGCCGGAGCGCAGGCCGCCGACGAGCTGGTGCGCGATCGTGGCGAGCGATCCGCGATAGGGCACGCGCCCCTCGATGCCCTCGGGCACGAGCTTCTCGTCGGCGGCGCCGCCCTGACCATAACGATCCTTGCTGCCCTTCTTCATGGCGCCGAGCGAGCCCATGCCTCGGTAGACCTTGTAGCTGCGCCCTTGGTAGAGCACGAGATCGCCGGGCGACTCGTCGGTGCCGGCGAAGAGGGAGCCGATCATCACGCTCGAGGCGCCTGCGGCGATCGCCTTCGTGACGTCGCCCGAGAACTTGATGCCGCCGTCGGCGATGACGGGCACGCCGTGCGCGTCGCCCACGGCCGCGCAATCGCTGATCGCGGTGATCTGGGGCACACCCACACCAGCGACGACGCGCGTGGTGCAGATGCTGCCCGGGCCGATGCCGACCTTGATCGCGTCGGCGCCCGCGTCGATGAGCGCCTTCGCTGCGTCGGCGGTCGCGATGTTGCCGGCGACGACGTCGATCCTGGCATGGCGCGACTTGACCGCGCGCACGGCCTCGATGACGCCCTTGGAGTGGCCGTGCGCCGTGTCGACGACGATGACGTCGACGCCCGCGGCGACGAGGGCCTCGATGCGCTCGTCGCGGTCCGGCCCCGGGCCGATCGCGGCGCCCACACGCAGGCGCCCGAGCTCGTCCTTCGCGGCGCTCGGGTGCCGATCGGTCTGGAGCAGATCCTTGATCGTGATGAGGCCGACGAGCTTGCCCTGATCGACGACGAGCAGCTTCTCGATGCGGTGCTCGTGGAGCAGCTCCTTGGCGCGATCGCCTGCGATATCCGGCGGCACCGTGACGAGCTCCTTGGTCATGAGCCCGCTCACCTTCTGGTCGAGGTTCTGCGCGAAGCGCACGTCGCGCGCGGTGAGGATGCCGACCGCGCGATCACCATCGACGACCGGCAGGCCGGTGATGCCGTGTTGGTCCATGACCGCGAGCGCCTCACGCAGGGTGCGCTCGGGCTGGATCGTGACGGGCGAAGCGACGATGCCGCTCTCGGCGCGCTTCACGCGCTCGACCTCGCGGGCCTGATCGACCGGCGGGAGGTTCTTGTGCACGATGCCGATGCCGCCCGCGCGCGCCATCGCGATGGCCGCGCGCGCCTCGGTGACCGAGTCCATCGCCGCGCTCACGAGCGGCATGTTGAGCCGGATGTTGCGCGTGAGCCGCGTCGCGATCTCGACCTCGGCCGGCAGCACCTCGCTGTAGGCGGGCACGAGGAGGACGTCGTCGAAGGTGAGGCAGTCGCGAAGTCGGTCGTCCAGCATGGACGGCTGGTAACGCACCGCGCGGCGGGCGACCAGCGGCTCTTGGATCAGCGATCGCGTCGCGCAGGCTCGTTCAGCGCGTCGCACCCGCGGGCAGGCGCTCCTCGGCCTCGGCGAGCAGCCAGGTCGTGAACGCGAAGGCGAGGGTGCAGCGCTCGACGTCGCCTCGCGAGACGTTCTCGAAGACGTCGTTCTGCGTGTGGTGCACGTCGAAGTAGCGCGTGGCGTCCTGGCGCAGATCCACGAAGGGCACGCCGAGCTGCCTGAGCGGCCCGATGTCGACGCCGCCGCGCGAGGGCCCCGCGTCGAGCTCGATCCCGTGCGGCGCGAGCGCCTCGACGAGCGCGCGCACCACGGCGCCGTCACGCGCGTCTTGCGGTACACGCAGCGCCCAGGGCGCGCCGTCGCCCTGGTCGGCCTCGAGCGCCGCGACGTGTTTCGGCGCCTCGCCCGCGTGCGCCGCCGCGTAGGCGAGGCCGCCGCCCGTGCCGAGCTCCTCGTTGGCGAAGAGCGCGATGCGCACGGTGCGGCGCGGCCTCGTCGGCAGCGCCGCGAGCAGGCGCCCGACCTCGATCGCGATCGCGCAGCCCGCGCCGTCGTCGAGCGCGCCGGTGCCGAGCTCCCAGGAGTCGAGGTGCGCGCCGAGCAGCACGATCTCCTCCGGCTTCTCGCGACCCACGATCTCGCCGATCACGTTCGCCGAGCGCCCGACGGGCAGCGGCTTGCACGAGAGCGCGAGCTCGGCCGCGACCTCCTTGCCCGATCGGAGCGCGCGCGCGAGCAGATCCCCGTCGGGCGTGGAGAGCGCAGCCGCCGGGATCTCCGGGCAGCCGGGCTCGTAGAAGAGCGCGCCCGTGTGCGCGATGCGGTTCGAGGTCGTGCCCACGGAGCGCACCAGGCAGGCGAGCGCGCCCTTGGCGGCGGCGCGCGAGGGGCCGCGCATGCGAACGACCGAGGCCGCGTTGTAGCCAGTGCCGTCGCGCAGGCGCGGCATCACGTGGTGCAGGTACACGATGCGCCCCTCGACCTCGGCGCGCGGCGCGGCCTCGAGCGCATCGAGCGACTCGAACATCACGATGCGCGCGTCGAGCCCGCGGCCCTCGGTGCCCACGCTGCCGCCGAGCGCGCTCAGCACCACGGGCTGCGCGCGAGGAAGCTTCAGCGTGCAGCGCTCCTCGCCTCGCTCCCAGAGGGTGGCCGGCGCCTCCTCGGAGCGCACCTTCGAGAGCCCCGCGTCGCGCATCGCCGTCGCCGCCCAGGCCTGCGCGGCGATGTCGCCGGCGGTGCAGGGAAAGCGAGGGCCCACCTCGTCGCAGAGGGAGCGCAGGAGTTCCCAAGCGCGGCCGTCGGCGCGCGTGGTGCGGAGGATCCGATCGAGCATCAGGCGCGCTCGTAGCGCCGGCCGATCCGGGCGTCCATCACGGGCCAAGCCCCCCTCGCGGCGGCGGCTCCGCGACATCGCTGTCCGCGCGCGCCCGGACTGCCGTAGCATGAAAGGTCATCGACTCGCGGGAGTCCGCACTTCGCATGTCGCCACCGAACGATCAGCTGCTTCGCCCGGCGACGCTCCGCCTCTGGCAGCGCTTTCACTTCCGCCTCACGCTGCTCTACGGCGGCGTCGTGCTGCTGATGCTCACCGCGATGGGCGGCATCTTCTACGCGCGCGCGCTCGACGCGGAGCTGCGCGGGCTGCAAGGGCGCCTTCGCGCGGCGGCGGTGTCGCTCGCGAGCGGAGTCGTGCCGGAGAGCGTCGACACCGTCGCGCGAGGCGGCGAGGCCGCCGATGCGGCGTACCGCGGCCTGGTCGCGCGCTTCAAGACGGTGTGCGACGCCGAGCCCGAGATAGCGAGCATCTACCTGCTGCGCCCCACCGAGCAGCCGGGCATGCTCGCCTTCGTCGCCGATCACGTGGCGCACGGCAACGTGCCACCGGCTGTGGTGGGCCGCCTCTACGATGCCACGCGCGCGCAGCACGAGCTCGAGGCCTTCCACGGTCCGGTCGTCGAGAGCCTGCCCTACACCGACGAGTGGGGCACGGTGCTCTCGGGCTACGCGCCGGTGCGCGACGCGCGCGGCGAGGCCATCGCGATCGTCGGCGTCGACGTCTTCGCTTCCCGTCTCGACGAGATGCGAGGCCAGGTGTTGCTCGCGACCCTCGTGCTCTACGGCGTCGCGGCCCTGCTCGTCGCCGCGCTCTCGTGGATCGTCGCGCGCAACGTGCGCCGGCCGCTCTCGCGCATCATCGAGGCCACCTCCTCGGTCGCAGAGGGCAACTTCTCCGTGCGCGCCGCGATGGATCGCCAGGACGAGTTCGGCATCCTGGGCCACCAGTTCGACGCCATGGCCGACGGCCTCAGCGAGCGCGCCTTCATCAAGGAGACCTTCGGCTCCTACGTCTCGCCCGAGGTGGTGCGCAAGGTGCTCGAGCGCCGCCAGTCGGCGGTGGCCGGAGAGCGCAGGCGCGTGACGGTGCTCTTCGCCGATTTGCGCCGCTTCACGGCGCTGAGCGAGCACCTGCGCCCCGAGGAGGTCGTGAAGATCCTCAACGCCTACCTCGATCGCATGACGAGCGTGATCCGCGAGCGAGGCGGGCGCGTCGACAAGTTCATCGGCGACGCGATCATGGCCGACTGGGGCGCGCTCGACGATCTCGACACCCCCGAGGCCGACGCGGTACGAGCGGCGCTCGGCATGGTCGCCGCGCTCGCGGAGTTCAACCGGAACGCCCCCGTCGGCGATCAGCCGCTCGAGCTCGGCATCGGCCTGCACGTCGGCGACGCCGTCGCGGGCAGCATCGGCTCCTCGCACAAGCTCGAGTTCACGGTCATCGGCGACACGGTGAACCTCGCCTCGCGCCTCGAGGGCCTCACCAAACGCTACGGCGCCGCGATCGTCGCCTCGCGCGCCGTGGTGGAGGCTGCGGGCGGGGTGTGCGCGTCGCGTCTGCTCGATCGCGCGATCGTCGCTGGCCGCGAGGAGCCGACCGAGCTCTGCGAGCTCCTCGACCCGAGCGATCCACGCGTGGAGCGCCTCGACGCCTGGGCGCGCGCGATGGAGCACTACTTCGCGCGGCGCTTCGACGAGGCCATCGCCTGCTTCGAAGAGGCGACGCGTGGCCTCGACGACCCCGCGGTGCACCACCAGCTCGAGCGCTGCCGCAGGCTCGCCGACGCGCCTCCCGAGTCCAGGTGGTCGGGTGTGGCGCGCCTCGCCAAGTGAACGCCGATCGAGGCGGTGCGCGACGCGCGGCCCAGGGCTCGAGGCGCGCTCGGCGTCGGCGTGTTCGGGGATATAAGCCAATGATTTCGCACATTACCGTCGAATCGACAGGGCCGCTGCGAGCCGGATGAAAGAAGCGCCTCCCCGCGAGCGAAAGGGGGGCACGATGTTCGACGTCGCCATGGCCGACGCCCCGCCCGCCGATCTGCCGCCGCGGCCGTCGGCCGCTCGGGAGCTGCCGAGGGCCTACGCGGCGCTCCGGCCGGTGCTGCGCGCGGTCGCGGCGCGCACGCTGGGCTGCGCCCTCGGCCACGCCGACGTCGACGACGTGGTCGCCGAGACCTTGCGCCGTGTGGTCGAGGGAGAGGCGCGCCTGCGCGAGGGGGAACCGCTCGGCCCTTGGGCCGTGGGCATCGCGAAGCACGTGTCGCTCGACCAGCTGCGTGTGCGCCGCCGTGAGGCGCGCAGGCGGCAGCCCGGCGACGAAGGCTCGGGGCTCGTCGACGTCGTCGACCCCAGGCCGAGCCCCGAGCGCCTCGCGATGAGCGCCGAGCGCGTGCGCGCGCTCGACCTGGCGCTGGCGAAGCTCGACGAGGGCCCGCGCGCGGCGCTCGTGGCCTTCCACGTCGAGGGCCAGAGCTACCAAGACATCTCGGCGCGCCTCGGCGTGCCGATGGGCACCGTCGCGACGTGGATCGCGCGCAGCCGCAAGGCGCTCGGCGCGATGCTCGCCGAGCAGGACGAAGCGAGGAGGCCGTCGTGAGCGACGACGAAGCACTGGAGAGGGTCGAGGCCTGGCTCGATCGCGACGGACACCTGAGCGAGGCCGCGTTGGTCGCGCTCGCCGACGGCGTGGAGCTCGAACCCGGGCTCGGGGCGCACGCCGAGCGCTGCGAGCAGTGCGCGGCGCGCCTGGCCGAGGCGGCGCTCGGGTCGCTCGAGCTCGGCGCTGCGCTGCGCGAGCACGCCGAGCGTACGGCAGGGGCGCACGCACCGAAGCTCGCAGCGGCGCGGCCGCCTCGCTGGGCGCTCGCGCTCGCGAGCCTGCTCGTCGTGCTCGGCTCGCTGCCGGAGCTCGCGAGTGGCTCGGCGTGGATCGCGGCGGCGCGCCTCTCGGCCGCGATGGCGAAGCGAGCCCTGCGCTCGCTGGTCGGCCTCGCGGGAACGCCGGAGGCGGCGCTCGCGACGGGGCTCTCGTTGGTGGGCATCGGGGTGGTGGTGGCGCTCGTCGCGACGCGGTGGGCGAAGGGCACGATGGAACGAGGAGCGAAGCATGAGCTGGCGTGACGAAACGAAGCGGTCTCTCTGGAAGCGAAGCGCGCTGCGTCTGGGCGTGGCGGCGATGGCGGCGGGCCTGTGGCTCGGCACCGTCACTCCGGCCGACGCGCAGCTGCGTCTCGAGGGCGTGTGGCCCGAGGGCGACGCGCCGGTGTCGCTCGATCTCGACGCGGTGGCGCGGCGCGATGCGCTCGAGCAGCTCGCCGACGAAGCGGGCTGGTCGCTCGTCCTGCGCGACGAGATCGACGGTGACGTGAGCCTGCGCATCAAGCAGCAGCCCGCGTCGAAGGTGCTCGAGGCCTTGCTCGCCGACGGCGCCTGGGTGGCGAAGCGCGACGGCGCGATCGTGACGATCTCGAAGGCGCCGGCGAGCGCCGTCGTGGGCGGCGAAGTGGCGCTGCCCACGCCGCCCGTGCCGCCCGTGCCGCCCGTGCCGCCCGCCGCCTTGGTCGCGCCGACGCCGCCCCTGCCGCCGGCCGAGCTGGCCTCGGCGGAGGGGCCGTCCAAGGAGGCGCGCGCGAAGGCGCGCGACGTCGAGGTCGTCGGTGGTAGCCGCACGATCCGCGAGGGCGAGGTCGTGCGCGATCTCACGGTGATGGGCGGCTCGGTCGACGTGGCCGGCCACGTGACGGGCGATCTCACGGTGATGGGCGGCTCGGCGCACCTGCGCTCCACGGCGCGTGTCGATGGAGACGCGACCACCGCGGGCGGGCGCATCCAGATCGATCCGGGCGCGAAGGTGGCCGGCGACGTCGGCGCCGTGGGCGGCGTGATCGAGGGCGCCGAGCACGCGAGCGGCAGCGGTGGCATCCGCCTGAACGTCACCGACGACGACGAACACGAGGAGCTGGGCTTCTTCGCGAGCGCGGCGCGCACGATCGGCTCGGGTCTGCGCTCCGCGGCGCTCCTGTTCGTGCTCGGGGCGTTCTTCCTCGCGCTCGGCGCCGAGCGCTCGGAGCGGCTGCGCACCGAGATCGCTGCCCGGCCCATGCACTCGATCGCGCTCGGCGCCGTCGGCATCGTGGGCAGCGCGATCGCGCTCGTCGTGGTGGCCGTCACGGTGATCGGCATCCCCTTCGCGCTCATCGGCGCGCTCGCGGCGATCGTCTTCGGCTTCGCCGGCGTGACGAGCGTGCTCACGGTGGTGGGCGCGCTCGCCGCGGGGCATCGCACGAGCAACGACTACGCGCGCCTCGCGGTGGGCTGTGCGCTCTACTTCCTCATCGGGCTCGTGCCCTGGGTCGGCTGGTGGGCGCAGCTCGCCGTGGTGCTCGCAGGCGCAGGCTCGATCGTGGCGACGCGTGGCGCCGGCCTGCTCGATCGCCGCGCGAAGGACGCGAGCGGGCACCCGTATCGCTGAGCTCGGCCAGCGACGAGCTCTGCCTCGCGCGAGTCTCCCTGCTGCTGCGACCCCGGCCTGGGTTGCGGCAGCTCGGAGGCTCGGTCAGCTTTGTGGCCCATGATCGAGATCCTCGCGCTCATCAGCCTCGTGCTCGGGGTCTACTGGGTCGTGCGCCGCTTCACGGCGAAGTCGGCCTCACCCGCGGCGGCCGAGCCCTCGGCGATCGAGCGCTGGGCCGAGCGAGAGGCGCTGCGCATCGTCGCGACGCGCATCGACGCCTCGCAGGCGACGCTCGAGCGAGTCTTCGCCGGCCAGGCCGACGCCGAGGTCGTGCGTGAGGTCGAAGCGAAGGTCGCGGGCGTCGACATCGCCTACGAGCGCGCCGCCGGAGGGCGCGACGAGGTCGACGTACGCGTCGAGGTCTCCTTCGAGGACGGACACGTCGCTCGCGGCCAGAAGCGTGTCGCCTCGCGGGAGCTGCCGGAGAGCGTGCGCGAGGAGCTCGCGCAGACGGGCGCCTCGCACGTGTACCGGCCCTGGCTGTTTCCCTGGCAACGCTGAGCGCACTCGAGCGCCGAGCCCAGCCCTGCACCCGCGCGACGCCTCAACCGATGTCGCGCTCGACCTTCGCCCGGGCGGCGGGCGTGGGCCCAGCGAGCAGGAAACCCTTCAGGAGCAGTCGCACGACGCGCTCGAGCGTGGCGACCTCGTCGCCGCCCACCTCCTGGACGATCTGCGAGAGCGTGCGCGGTTCGCGTGCTGCGTCGACGATGCGCTGGAGCTTGGGCGTGAGCACGCCCTCACGATCGCAGGCGAGCAGCTTGCGTGTGCCGGGCCCGAGCCTCTCTTGGAGCAGCGTGCGCAGCATGCCGCGAAGCTCGGCGCTGAGCGTGTGCAGTGAGCGGTTGCGCGGCGCATCCGCGCAGTGCCCGTCGAGCAGCTCCAGGCAGGCGGTGTAGGAGCCCTCCTCGAGGTGGCGCCGCAAGTCGGCGCAGATCGTGTCGGAGAGCATGGGCTCGAGGTCGTCGACGAGCGCGTCGAGCCAGGCGCGCTCGACGGCGCTCGGTCGCAGATCGAGCTCCGGCGGAGGAGGGCGGAACGAGGTCCCGTGGATGCGGCGTGCGCCGCTCACGGCGCTCGATGTGCCCTCTGCTGCTGCGCGGGCGCCGCTCTCCGAGCTCGGCGTCGCGCCACGTCGTGCGCTGGGGATCTGAGGGCTCGTGATCGCAGTGCGGCTCTTGCGGTCGTCGGGTGCGCCCATGGTGCCCACGAGCCTGCATCACGAGTGCCAAGCCGCGCATCAGGGATATCCCTTGCTCGGGTCGTTTTGTGCGTTCCCCGAAAACCGTTGCGACCCCGCGTTCGGAGGAGCTCCGCCCCGCGAACGGGCGCCGGGTTCCCGGGAGAGCTGGCTGGGCCCCGCGAGCTCTTTCGCCTCGGCGCGCAACCGCTGCGTGGCTCGGGTCGACGTAGCGGGTGTGACAGCTCCCTTCCCGCCCCAGGTGTTTCCGGCGTCGCGCCTCGTTCGAGCGGGGCTAGGCTCCCGGCCGGTGACACGGCGCGCTCCTCCTGCTGGGCTCGGGCTGGCTTCGCCGGCCGCTCGCGGGCCGTCGCAGGCGCGCCTCTTCTCGCCCGACGCCGGCAAGAAGGCCGGCGATCTCATCACGCTCGAGGGCGAGGTCGTGCGCGTCGGCTACGAGAACGACGAGACGGGCTTCCGGGTGCTGCGTGTGCTCGTCGACGGCGGCGCCGAGCACAGCCTGGTCGGCGTCATGCCACCCTCGCCGCCGGGAACACGCGTGCGCGCCACGGGCCGCCTCGAGGTCGACGCGCGGCACGGCGCGCAGCTCCGGGTCGAGACGCTCATCGCGGTCGCGCCCGCCACGCTCGCCGGGCTCGAGCGCTTTCTCGGCTCAGGCCTCGCGCACGGCGTGGGGCCCATCTACGCGAAGCGCATCGTCGACTGCTTCGGCGAAGAGACGCTCGACGTGCTCGATCAGCACCCCGAGCGCCTGCGCGAGGTGCCAGGGCTCGGGCCCAAGCGCGCCGAGCAGCTCGAGAAGGCCTGGGAAGCCCACCGCGCCGTGGGCGCGATCATGATCTTCCTCCAGTCGCACGGCGCCTCGCCCGCGCTCGCCGCGCGCATCTACAAACGCTTCGGCCCCAAGGCGGTGCCGATCGTCTCGGCCTCGCCCTACCGCCTCGCGCTCGACGTCTGGGGCGTGGGCTTCAAGACCGCCGACCGCATCGCGCGCTCGCTCGGCATCGCGCCCGACGCCCCCGAGCGCGCGCAGGCAGGCGTGCTGCACGTCTTGCACGAACGCGCAGGGCAGGGGCACGTCTACACCGAGCGCGTCGAGCTCTCGGATCTGGCCGCGCGCATGCTCGAGATCGACCACCTGCGCGCCGAGGAGGCCATCGACAAGCTCGTGCTCGATCAGCGCGTACGCAGCGAGCCCTTCGGCGAAGGCGTCGCGATCTACGAGCCCAAGCTCCACGAAGCCGAGGTCGAGATCGCCACGCGCCTGGCCGAGCTGCTCGGCGCGCCACCCACGGGCAGGCTGCTCGAACCGCTCGTCGACGAGACCGTGCAGGCCTTCGAGGCCCGTGTGGGCGTCTCGCTCGCGCCGGCACAGCGCGAGGCCATCGAGCTCTCTGCCACACGCAAGGTCGTCGTGATCACCGGCGGCCCGGGCGTCGGCAAGACGACGATCGTACGCGCGGTGCTCGGCCTCTTCGATCGCGGCGGCCTGCGCACGCGCCTCGCGGCGCCCACGGGCCGCGCGGCGAAGCGCATGAGCGAGGCCACCGGGCGCGAGGCCGTCACGCTGCACCGCCTGCTCGAGTTCGACCCGAAGGCGCGCGTCTTCCTGCGCAACGACGAGAACCCCGTCGACGCGGGCGCCTTCGTCATCGACGAAGCCTCGATGATCGACGTCGAGCTCATGGCGGCGCTCGTGCAGGCGATCCCTCGCCAGGCGCGCCTCGTCTTCGTGGGCGACGTCGATCAGCTGCCGAGCGTGGGCCCGGGCGCGGTGCTGCGCGACGTCATCGAATCGGGCGTCGTGCCCACCAGCAGGCTCACGGCGATCTTCCGCCAGGCGAAGGGCAGCCTCATCGTCGAGAACGCGCACCGCATCCACGAGGGCCAGGCGCCCGTGAGCGAGCAGTCGCAGACGGGTGAGTTCTACGTGCTCGAACGTAAAGACGACGAAGCGGCCGCCGACGCGATTCTAGAGATGATCGCCACGCGCATCCCCAAGCGCTTCGGCCTCGACCCGAAGCGCGACGTGCAGCTGCTCACGCCGATGCACCGCGGCGCTTGCGGCACGATCGCGATGAACGAGCGCCTGCAAGCGCTGCTCAACCCCACCGGCCCGAGCGTGAAGGTGGGGCACCGGCTCTATCGCCTCGGCGACAAGGTGATGCAGCTCAAGAACGACTACGACCGCGAGGTCTACAACGGCGACGTGGGCTTCATCACGCGCATCGACGAAGCCGAGCGCAAGCTGGTCGTGAGCTTCGAGGAGCGCGAGGTCGACTACGGCGAGCCCGACCTCGACGAGCTCTCGCTCGCCTACGCCACGAGCATCCACAAGAGCCAGGGCAGCGAGTACCCGGCCGTGGTCATCCCCATGCTGATGCACCACTTCGTGATGCTCTCGCGCAACCTGCTCTACACGGCCGTCACACGTGGCCGGAAGCTGGTCGTGCTCGTGGCCGATCCGCGCGCGATCGGCCTCGCGCTCGCCGAGACACGCCGCGAAGCGAGGAGCACCTCGCTCGCCGCGCGGCTGCGGCGCGCCGTGCTGGGCTGAGGGGGGCGAGCTCGTACGCGCGCTCAGGGTGTGTAGCGCCCGCCGGTGTTCGTGTAGCCCGTGGTGAAGCCGCCCCAGACGATCATCTGGCTGCCCGTCCAGACGGCCGTGTGGTCGGTGCGCGCGGCGGGCATGCCGGTCGTCGACATCGGCAGCCAGCTGTCGCTCGACGGCCTGTAGCGGCCGCCCGTGCCGCTCCACACCAGCATCTCGGTGCCGGTCCACACCGCGCGGTGGTAGTTTGCCGAGCCCGGTGCGCCGCTCGTCGAGAGCGCGCTCCACGTGTCGCTCGCCGGGTCGTAGCGCCCGCCCTCGGCGGTGCTGAGGTTGCTGCGGCCGCCCCAGACGATCATCTCGCTGCCGGTCCACACCGCGGCGTGCGCGTAACGCGCGTTCGGCGCGCCGATCGTGCTCATGCTCGACCAGGTGTCGCTCGCCGGGTCGTAGCGCCCGCCGCTCGCGAGGTAGCCCGCGCCGCCGATGCCGCCCCAGACGATCATCTCGGTCCCGGTCCACACCGCAGAGTGAGCTCGCGCCGGCGTGGGTTGGTTGGTGGTGCTCATGGGCGCCCAGGTGTTGCTCGCCGGGCTGTACCTGCCGCCGTCGCTGCGGTTGCCGCTGCCGCTCCAGCCTCCCCAGACGAGCATCTCGGTGCCCGTCCACACCGCCGTGTGCACGTAGCGCCCGCTCGGCGCGGTCGAGCCTCCCTCCATGCTCGCCCAGGTGTTGCTCGAGGGTGTGTAGCGCCCGCCCGACTTGAAGCCCGCGTTGCCCGTCCAGCCGCCCCAGACGATCATCTCGGTGCCGGTCCACACCGCCGTGTGCGAGTCGCGCGCGTCCGGCGCGGGGAAGCTCGTCGGCAGGTTGTTCCAGGTGTTCGTCGCCGGGGCGTAGCGAGCGCCGGTGTTCACGTAGGAGCTGCCCGAGCCGCCCCAGACGATCATCTCGGTGCCGGTCCACACGGCGGTGTGGGCCTGGCGCGCGCTCAGCCCGGTCGACGCCATCGAGCTCCAGGCGTCGATGATCGGCGGATCGGTCGTGCCGCCGCCGCTCCCCATGCCGCCGCCGTCGCCGCCCGTGCCGCCGCCCGCGCCCATGCCGCCCGCGCCGGTGCCGCTGCCGCCCGCGCCGGTGCCGCTGCCGCCCGCGCCGCCAGTGCCCGCGCCGCCAGTGCCCGCGCCGCCGCCCGAGCTGCTCGTGCTCGTGCTCGTGCTCGCGCCCCCTGCGCCCGAGCTCGTCGTCGCGCCTCCGCCTGCGCTCGAGCTCGTCGTCGTGCTCGAGCCGTCACTGCCGTCGGTGGTGTCGTCACTGCAAGCGAGGCCGCTCAGAGAGAGACCCACGAAGGCGAACGCGCAGAGAGAGGAGGTCGTGGTGCGATGCATCGGAAGTGCAGTGTAGCCCCGCGAGCGCGCTCGCTCGGAGCGGCCCCTGCGCTCGCGCGCGCGATCGCGCCCCTCCGGGCCACGCTCGTTGAACGCAGCTGCCCCCGCTGCTAGCGTCCGCCGCCTCTTTCGCGAAGTGGAGCAATTGGCATGGCAAACGAGAGCAACGAGCAGGCACAGGGCGCCCAGGCAGCGGGCCTCCAGATCTCGGGTGGAGCGGCGATCGTCGCCCCGGTCTCGGCCTTCAAGAACGGCATCCCGCCGAACGCGCTCATCGTGTTGCCGGTGCAGAAGCCGACCGACGAGCTGAAGGCGAAGCTCGAAGAGGGCCCCGTCGCCGTCACGCAGCAGCAGATGTGGGATCTCTTGGGCTTCAACGGCCCCGCCGTGCAGGTCCAAGACGACCAGGGCCGCCCGCTCGTCATCGGCCTCGAGGATCTGCTCGCCGGCCTCGAGAAGCACTTCACCGAGAAGCCCGACGACCTCAACCGCGGCCGGATCTTCGCGCAGGAGCTCATGAAGTACGAGCGCTTCCAGCGCGCCGAGCAGGTGCTCTCGAAGGTCGTCGCCAAGGGCGGCACCGGCGACGACTGGCTCGCGCTCGGCATCGCGCAGCTGCAGCAGGAGAAGTTCGACAAGGCCGAGGGCACGCTCAAGGGCGCGCAGAACCTCCTCAAGACGAACCCCTACCCGTCGCTGCACCTCTCGAAGCTCTTCAAGCAGAAGGGCGACATGGAGCAGGCGCGCAGCTACGCCGACAAGGCCATCGAGCTCGACGGCGACTCGCTCGACGCCTGGGCCTACCTCTTCGCGCTCCACAAGGACGCGGACGGCGAGGACGCAGCCGTCGCCGCCATGGAGAAGCTCGCCGCCGACAAGAAGACCTCGCGCCCCTACGTGGCGATGCAGGCCTACTTCGGCAACAACGCGGAGACGCGCGACAAGGCGATCGACTACGGCCAGAAGGCGCTCGCGCAGAACCCCGACGACGTGCTCGGCCTGCTCTCGCTCTCGGCGCTCTTCGGCCAGAAGGGCGATCTCGAGAGCGTGGTGAAGCTCTTGCAGCCGCACGAAGCGAAGATGACGCGCGACGTGCGCCTCGCGAACAACTACTTCGAGGCGCTCTTCCAGTCGCGTCAGATCGACAAGGTGACCAAGCTCCTGAACGCGCTCGCCGGCTCGCAGACCGCGCAGGTGAAGCAGTTCGCGATCGAGCGCTCGAAGATGGTCGCGCAGTTCCTCCAGCAGCAGCAGCAGCAGCTCGCCGCGATGCAGAAGCGCAACTGATCGAAGGCGTCGGCCGCTCTGCCGACGCGGGCTTCACGAGGGTGGCGGTCGCCAGGCAGATGCCGGCGGCCGCCATCGTGCGTTTCGGGCACGTAGTCGGAGGCGGCGAGCCCTCGGCGCGTCGCAGGGTGTGCGGCGCGATGCACCAGCTGCGCAGCTCCGGCACGCGCGCGCGGCGGAGCTCGAGCAGGGAGGCCAAGGATCTCCGTCGCTTCCGCGCGCTCCGGGCGCGAGGCACGCGCGATGCAGCGCCAGCGCGTGCGCCGTCCGCGTCGCCTCGTGGTGGGGAGTCCGCGGACCTGAGGCGCGGACTCAGGAGGAACCATGTCCTTCGACAAGATCCTCGACAGCCTCGTGCCGATGCTCGCGACCTACGGCGTGCGCATCGTCGGTGTGCTCGTCGCGCTGTGGGTGGCGTTCCGCATCGCAGGCTGGCTGCAGAGCCGCGTCACCAACGGGCTGAGGAAGCGCAAGTTCGACGAGACCCTGTCGATCTTCTTCGGCAGCCTGCTGCGCTGGGTCATCGTCATCGGCGCGGTGCTCGCGTGCCTCGGCGTCTTCGGCGTCGAGACGACGAGCTTCGCCGCCATCATCGGCGCCGCCGGCCTCGCGGTCGGCCTCGCCTTCCAGGGCACGCTCTCCAACTTCGCCGCGGGCGTGATGCTGCTGGTGTTCCGACCGTTCAACGTCGGCGACTACATCATCGCCGGTGGCAAGGAGGGTACCGTGGCGGAGATCGGGCTCTTCGTGACCGCGCTCGACACGCTCGACAACCGCCGCATCTACGTCGGCAACGGCGCCATCGGCGGCGGGCCGATCGAGAACTACACGGCGCACGAGCTGCGCCGCGTCGACATCGACGTGAACGTCGCCGGCGGCGAGGACATCGACGCCACGCGCGCCGCGCTCGAGGCGGCCGCGGCGGGGGTGGAGGGCCGCGACGAACGGCGTGGCAGCCAGGTGTTCCTCAAGGGCTTCGGCCTCGGCATGGTGCAGTGGCAGGTGCGCGTGTGGGCGCCCGTCACGGCCTACTGGGACGTGTGGCAAGCGACCACGCGCGCCGTGGGCTACGCGCTCGCCGAGGCGAAGATCGCCATGCCGACGCCCGCGATGAACGTCGCGGTCTCCGGCGCCCTGGGCGCGAGCTCGCTCGAGCCACCGGTCGCGCCGAGGGGCATGCGTCCGGCAGCTTGAGCGGGTCGAACACGGCCACGCCCGGGCCCTCGAGGTGGCGGTCGCCAGGCAAATGCCGGCGGCCGCCATCGCCGTCTCTGCTGCATGCAGCGTGATTCCGCACGGATGCACGCGCTCGGTGCGCGGCACGGCCCTCGCTAGGCACGCGGGCATGGACCAGCTCACCGCGTTCTTCGTTCGACTCCGCTCGGCGCTGCGCCCCGAGCTCCTGCTCCGCGCCGCTTCGCTCGCTGCCTTCTCGGCGCTGCTCGCCGCCGTGGGCGCGGGCGTCTTCGATCCGCTGCCCTTCGTGGGCTCGGCCCAGGCTGCGCCGCTCGTCTTGCGCGCGGTCGCGCCGCTCGCCGAAGAGCGCCAGAGCGAGCTCAGCGCGAGCTTGCGCACGCGCGCCGACGCGTCCCACACGCACGGCGGCGCCGTGGTGCTCACCGCCGCCGTGGCGAACGGCGGCGCCGAGCCGCGCGTCGCGCACCCGCACGAAGAAGCGAAGAAGGTCGTGCTCAACACCGCCACGGTGGCCGAGCTCTGCACGCTGCCGGGCGTCGGCCCCAAGCGCGCCGAGCAGATCCTCGCTCTGCGCGACAAACTCGGAGGGCGCTTCCGACGCATCGAGGACCTGCGCCGCGTGCGTGGCATCGGGCGCAAGGCGCTCGAGCGCCTGAAGCCGCTCGTCGTGCTCGACCCACCCGAGCCGCCGCCCGAAGCGAAGGAGCCGCCGGCCGAGGGCTCGCCGGGTTGAGCGCACGAGCCGGCGGCGCCCTCGACGATCGATGCGCGTCCGCGCCGCCGGGGCTCGCCAGCGCCGCGTCGCGCTGCCACGATCCTCCCATGAACGGGCTCTGCCACACCTCGCCGCGCCTCGGTGCTACGCGGCACGCGCTACACGTGAGCGCGTCGCTCGTCTCGCTCTCGCTCGTGGCCTGCGTGAGCGCCGCGCCCTCCACCGAGGCCGGCGTCGCCGAGGTCGAGCTGCCCGAGGCGCAGCACGCCGACAGGGCGCAGGTGGCGAGCGCCGAGCCGCGCGCTCGGCCGCTGCGCGGAGGTCCCGACACGGGCTTCAGCCTCGGTGAGCTCGCGACCCCGCCCGTGGGTTCGGCCTGCACGCCGACCCAGTCGGAGAGCGCGCTCGACACCTGCGGCACGATGGGGCGTGTCGCGCTGCAGCTGCTCTTCGGACAACCGCACCTGAGCACGCCCGCGGATCCGCCCTGCGCGCCGCAGACCATGAAGTCGAGCGGCGTCTACCTCGTCGCGGCCTGCATCGCCGACGAGCACCTCTATCTGCGCGAGGTCTGCATCGCCTGCCGCCTGCCGAACATGGGCTCGGTCGTCTACGCGCGCCTCGACGAGCTCGGGCCCGCGCAACACGCCCACCTCGGCAAGCTGTTCCACGCTGATCAGGCCACGCCCACGAAGGCCGCCGAGTGGAAGCCCTTCCTCGCGTCGATGGCCAAGCCCGACGGCGCGCCCGGCCCCTGAGGCCCTCGAGCCCTCGCGCCCGGGCGACGAGCACATGCGCTCGCCGCGGTGCATACTCGGCGCCCCCATCCACCTCGAGGAAGACATGAGCAAGACGCCCACAGTGAGTCTGCGCGACGGATCCCGGATGCCCGCTCTCGGGCTCGGCACGTGGAAGTCGACACCAGGCGAGGTCTACGAGGCCGTGCGCGTCGCGCTCGAGGTCGGCTACCGCCACATCGACTGCGCGGCGATCTACCAGAACGAGGCCGAGGTCGGCCGCGCGCTCGGCGAGGCCTTCGCAGCTGGCGTCGTGAAGCGCGAAGAGCTGTGGATCACCTCCAAGCTCTGGAACGACGCGCACCGCCCCGAGCACGTGGGCCCCGCGCTCGAGCAGACGCTGCGCGATCTCGGCCTCGAGTACCTCGACCTCTACCTCGTGCACTGGCCCATCGCCTTCCAGCACGGCGTGGTCTTCCCCTCGAAGCCCGAGGAATACGCGACGCTCGCCGAGGTGCCGCTCGAGCGGACCTGGGAGGCCATGCTCGGACAGCGCGCGAAGGGCCGCGCGAAGAACGTCGGCGTCTCCAACATGGGCCCCGCGCGCATCGCGCTGTGCGAGGGCGTCGGCGAAGGGCCGAGCGTCGACCAGGTCGAGTGCCACCCGCACCTGCAGCAGCGCGAGCTCGCGGCCGTGTGCCGCGACAAGGGCATCGTGCTCACGGCGTATTCACCGCTCGGCTCGCCCGACCGCACCACCAAGAAGGCCGACGAGCCCTCGCTGCTCGAGCACCCCACGATCCGCGAGATCGCCGAGCGCCACGACAAGTCCACCGCGCAGATCCTGCTCGCGTGGTCGATCGCGCGAGGCTTCGTCGTCATCCCGAAGTCGGTGAACCGCGCGCGCATCTCGCAGAACCTCGAGGCGCCGAACATCACGCTGAGCGAGGCCGATCTCGCGGCGATCGCCGAGATGGATCGAGGCTACCGCTACGTCGACGGCAGCTTCTTCTGCCGCGCGGGCTCGCCCTACCAGGTCGACGAGATCTGGCGCTGAAGACCTGACCGGAAATGCCGAACAGCGCTCGGGGCTGGGGCCACGAGCGCGGCGCGCGGCCGCCGACGACAGAGAATTCTTCGCCGAGTTCTCCGCATTTTTCGATCTCTGACGAACGACGAGTCGAAAAGCCGAACCCCTGGGTTCGGCTCTTCCGGACAGACACTGAGCGCGCGCCGGCGGCCCTGCTCGGCGCCTCGATGGTCTGTGCTGCACGTGGTCTTCGTGAGAGACTGCGGCTCGGGTCGAGGGGTTGGTCGGGGGGCCAGGGGTGGCCACTCCGCGCCCACGACCGACGCGTGTGCTGCGAAGCCTCGAGGCGCACGCACACCCAGCTCGAGCTCAGGAGCGCTGCGATGACGTCGATCGAACCCGAACGCTACGCCGTGTGGCTCGCGCACCTCGCACACTTCCCGCGGGGGCGCGCAGGCGAGGTCTTGCGACGCTTGCGCGTCGACTCCGCCGACTTCGAGCGCGCGAGCGACCGCATCCCCGACGAGCTCGGCGAGGCCGCGTCGAAGGGCGACGCGCTGCCCGCGAAGCGCTTCGGCGAGGCCTACGCGGCGGAGAAGTCCCGGCTCGAGCGCGAGCAACCGACGGTCGAGAGCCTCGGGCCGCTCGACGAGGAGCGCGCAGAGCAGCCCGCGCCGCGAGCGCCAGTCGGCGTCTCGCCGCTCGCGAGCGAAGCGGCCCCTGCGCAGCCGGCAGCGGCGCCGGAGCCCGCTGCGCAGCCGAAGTTCGTGCCCAGCTACCTGCGCGACGAGGCCAAGCCGGCGGCACCCGCCGAGGCGCCCGCGCGGCTCTCGCTCGGCGCCGTCTTGCCGCTCGGCGCCGTGCTGCCCCGCGGCGCCGATCCCGCCTACGCGCCCACCTCACCGCCTCCTCCGGCGCCCGTCGCGGCGCCAGCTCGCGCGCCCGCGCCGGTCGCGGCGCCGGCCGTCGTGAGCATCCAGCACGTCGACGAGGCCATCGAACCCTCGGTGGAGTCGACGCTCGCGCCCATCCCCGCGAAGCTCGCCGCCAAACCCTTGCCCTTCCAGGAGGGGCGAGGCGGTCCGCCGCCCACGGTCGCGCTCCAGATGCCCTCACCGCGTGACGCCGAAGCCGAGGGCGGGGAGACCATCGGCATCGCAGGCACGATCGTGCCGACGGCTGCGACGCCCTTCGAGGAGGCCGCGCTCGAGCGCTGGACGGTCGAGCGCTACGCCGAGTTCGTGGCCGATCGCCGCGTCGACCCCGCCGACGCAGCGCGCGCCGCCTACGGGCTCGCCAACACCGCCGAAGAGAGCGCGCTGCTCGTGCACATGAACAAACGCTTCGGCAGCGATCCGAGCCTGCTCGCGAAGTGGCAGGCGCTCGTCGCCGCGCGCCTCACGCAGCGCGGCCGGCGCTAGCGTCGAACCACGCCTAGGCCGGGTCGGACCGGCCTTCGTGTGGTTCGGAGAGCCCGAGCGCGCCTCAGCGCCCCTGCACGGGCTGCCACACGCCGCCCAGGTAGGTCTTGCGCCGCTCGTCCCAGCGGTAGACGAGCTCGATCTTCAACTGCTTGCCGCCGGGCGCTTCGATGCATCGACCGCGGATGCCGAAGCGCTCGAGGCTCTGCTCGGGCAGGAGGTGTGCGTCTTCGAAGCGCCAGCAGCTCGGTGGCGAGGTGTCTCGCTCCACGCCGGCCAGCAGATCGCGCAGGGTGCCGTCGAGCCCGACGCCGATCACCGACCAGTGCGGCAAGATCGTGCCCGGTTGACCGCGCCAGGATTCGAGCACGGGTGTGAGGACGTGCAGCTCACTGCCTCGCTCGACGAGCGTGCTCGCTGAGGCGCCGCCGAGATCGATGAGCGCACGCAGGCCCTTGTGGCTGCTCACGATCAGGTGGTCGTGGGTGGCGCGCGCTCGGCCGACCTCGACCGCGCCGAAGCGCGTGAGCACACGCACGATGGGCCCGGTGCGTCGCTCCGCGCCGTAGGCGTCGGCCTCGATGAACTCGATCTCCTGAGGCGAGCCGGGGTGGTAGGAGAGCGCGGGCATCGCTCGGTGGGGGCCCGGGGTGGTGGGCGAGGCCTGCTCGGGGCGGTCGTAGGTCACACCGAAGAGCGCGTGGCGCAGCTCGGCGTGCGGTTCGAAGCTCACCGGCCCCGGGAGCCAGCTCTTCCACCAGTTCGCGGGGGGCATGGTCGCGATGGCCTCGTCGACGCTCGCGCCCGCCCGCGTGGTGCGCGCGTAGAGGTTCAGCGAGCGCAGCGGCGCTTCGCCGAGTCGCGGCAGCGCGGCGAGCGGCAGGCGAGCCTCGAAGCGTGCACGCTCATCGTCGCGGCTCCATGCGACCTCGGCGCCCGAGAGCTCTCGTTCGATGGGTTGGCCTCCCTTCTCTCGGCTCGCTTCGTGCTCGAAGGCCGTCTTCGCTTCGATGCGCACGAGCTTGTGGAAGCGCGCCTGGTGCCTGCGCACGAAGTCGGCGTAGCGGATGCGGGCGTCCTCGCAGCGCTCGACCTCCTCTCTGGGCGTGCGGTCGCTTTCGATGCAGGGCACGCCGTCGCACTGCTGCTTGCCTCGCTCCTCGCAGCGCAGCGGCACGAAGCTGCTCGCCCCTCGCACGCGCCAGCCCAGCTCCGGCACCTCGGGAGGTTCCACGCCGAGTCCGAGCCAGACGGCCTCGGCGGTGGTGTCTTCGAGCTCGCCGACCACCCAGACGGCTTCGTGGGTCACCGCCACGGCGACGCGCGAGGCGTCACCCACGAGCGCGTTCGGCAGCACCGGGCGCTCGGGTGCGTTCGCTGCGGCGCCGTCGCGTCGTGGCTCGGGCCCCGGATCGGTGCCCTCGACCGGCGGCCAGATCCAGGGGCGATGCGACGCGACCCGTGGCGCTTCACGACGCACCGGGCGAAGGTCGCCCCACTCGCGGAGCTCGCCGTCGAGCTGGATCTCGGGCGGCGCCTCGATCGCGAAGACGGCCATCGAGTCGGCGTCGGCCGGGCTCGGGGCCTCGGTCGGCGGAGGCGCGCTGCACGCGGCGCCGAGGGCTGGCAGCGCACCGACGACGAGTTGTGCGAGGCGCGAGAGCGGGGCGCTCGGCATGACGTCGCGCACTATACGCCGGGTGAGGCGAGGCTGAGCGGCGCGGCGCCCGACCCGCGTGACGGCGCGCTCAGAGGCTCGAGAAGAATCCCCAGAAGGCGCCGCTCGCGAGCGCGTCTTGGCGCGCGTGGCCCTGGCCCTGGGTCTGGCACCAGACGACGGGCAGGCCGGCGTCGCAGCCGTCGTAGCGAGCGCAGGGCGCAGGGTCGGCTGCCTGGCTGGTGGCCTCGCACCCGTTGCGCGCGAGGTGCGCGTCGCGCGCCTGCTGGCTCGCGGAGATGTTCACCGTGGCGTCGTTCTCGTCGTGGATGAGCAGCGCCGCGACCTCTCCGCTGCAGCCGTTGCCGCCCATGCCGCCGGCGATGCTCGCCACGCCTCGGATCTGGTCGCCGCGCACGCAGGCGAGCCGGTGCGTCATGAAGGCGCCGCTCGAGTAACCGGCGACGAAGCGCCGCGTGGGATCGGCGCAGCTGGTCGACTCGAGCGCGGCGACGAGAGCGTCGAAGAAGGCCACGTCGGGCCCGGCGGCGGCGGTGTCCCAGCAGTCGCCGACCGCGCGCCCGCGCACGAGGATCGCCGAGGATCCCGCGAGCGCGTCGAGCGGCACGTTGTTGTTCTCCTTGGTCGCGCTGCTGCTGCAACCGTGGAACTGGTACACGACCGGGTAGGGCGTGGCGGCGTCGTAGCCCGAGGGCAGGCGCACGAAGTAGGTGCGGCTCGTGCCGTCGACGTCGATCGTCTTCTCGACCCACTGGCCGGGCGCGTCGGCGCTCGCTTGGCCGCAGCCCGCGCTTCCGGCCGGCGCGCCGCCCCCTTCGCCACCGACGCCGCTCGAGCCGCCCGCTCCCGTGTCGCCGCCGGCGCCGCTCGAGCTGCTCGTCGTCGCACCGGAGCTCGTCGCACCGCCCGTGCCCGAGGCGCCCGCGCCGCCTTGGCCCGAGCTGCTCGTGTCGTCGCCGCAGGCCGCGAGCGCGAGCGTGGCGGTGAGCGTGGCGGAGAGCGCGGCGAAGCGGAGCGCGGTGTCGGAGAGCATCGCGCGAGCATACGTGGCCTCGAGGCCCCAGCAAGACGGGCACGCCAGCGCGGAGCGCGCGCTCCTCATCGCTGCGCGCTCCGTCGCGGGCCCTCCGTCGCAAGCGGAGCGGCTCAGGCTTCTACGCGGGGATCGCCGAGCCCCATCGCGCGCATCGCGGGCACGATCACCTCGTGCACGACCGCGCGCGCGACGGCCTTCTCGTCGGATGCGCCGATCGCGCCGTGCTCCACGGCCTCCGCGCGCTCCTGCACCGAGCACCCCGCGCTGGCGAGCTGCGCCGCGATCGCTCGCTCGAAGGCGGCGCTCACGGCGAGGCGCACCACCTCGCCGCCCGCGTCGAGCGCCCAACGCAGCGTGCGCCACGCGAGCTCGGCGTGGCCGGCTTCGTCGTTCGCGATCGTCGCCAGCGCCTCGCGCACCGCCGCGTCACCGGCGAGCTGCGCTCGTTCGGAGACGATCGCCGCTGCAATCGTCTCGGCGACGCAGCCCTCCTCGGCGACCCCTGCCGCCATCTCGGCGAGCTCGCTCGCGAGCGGCAGCGACGCCGGCAGCGCGATGGCACCCGGGCTGAGCGTGGTCCCGGCGTAGGCCGAGGCGAAGGCGTAGGCGATGCGCGCGTGCGCCACCTCGTCGAGCGCGGCGCGGTGCGCGCCTTCGACGAGCTCGGCCGGCGCACCGAAGCGCATCAGCTCGATCGCGAAGCGCGAGAACGACGCGATCGAGGCGTGCTCGCCGGCGGCGTCGCGGGCCCACAGCGCGGCGAGATGCGCTCGGGTCGCGGCGTCGAGCGAAGCGAGCTCCGGTGACACGCCGGCCGACCAGCCCGTGGACTGGGCGCCACGCCTGACGGGCGCCGAACGCGGAGCGCCGTCGACCGTCATCGGGCGGCCCGTCGTGACGCACATCGTGACCGTGATCGCGTAGCAACACTGCGTCTCGGTCTGCGTGAGCTCCATGCCCTCGAGTTTGATGCCGCAGTTCCCGCTGAACTCGTCGTGGATCGCGGTCCACAAGAGGTCGCCCTCCTCGGCGCTCGAGGGGCAGACCACACCCGGGGCGCCACCCGCGCCGCCCGCGCCCACCGCGCTCGTGAGCCCGAGCGCCGCGTGGTCGTAGCAGGGATTCTGCTGGGAGTCGTAGGGGGGCATGCCCATGCTCGTGCTCGTGAGCGTGTCTCCCCCGGCGCCTCCCTCGGCGCTCCCGGCGCCCGAGCCGCCCGCGCCGCCGCTGCCGCCGTCGCCACACGCAGCGTGGGTGAGCCCGGCGGCGGCCCCGATCGAGACGATGCGGACCAGAAGCTTGGAGCGGAAAGCATGGGTCATTCCGAGACGATACGCGGTTCGGCGCGGTCCGCATCAGGGATTCCCCGCAGCGATCGTGCTCGCCGAGCGCGCGCGCTCCCCGCGCTCAACGCAGCGACTGCTTCGTCGTGCCGCGTCTGAGATCGAAATGGAAGTGATCGCGGTGCGCGGCGTTGAAGCTCGGCGTGAGCATGTGGTGGAAGATCCCTCGCCGCGCGACGTCGCAGACGATGTTGCGCAGCGCGAGCGCGTCGTCGCTCGTCTCGGCCGGCGTGGCCTCGGGGCCGCAGGGCACGGCGCCGATCGGATCGGTCCAGTGGTCTTTCACCGTGAGCTTGCGCCCGCCGGCGAGCTCGAGCTCGGTGATGTCGAGCGCCATCGCGTGCGCGTGCTGGCTCTGCTTCTTCTTGCCGGGTAGGCGCGCGCCCGGGCGGTAGCTGTTGTCGACGCGCAGCTTGGTGACGCCGTGGCTCGAGAGCGCGGCGGCGAAGTCGTCGAGCGCGAGCGCGAGCCGGCAGTCGATGACGCCGTGCGGGCTCGCTTTGCCGGGCAGCGTGATGCGCACGCCGTGCAGCGCGCCGGTGAGGTAGAGCGGCGTCGCGACGCCCGCGGTGGCCTTGGCCTTCTCGAAGGGCAGCGCGCGCCTCTCGAGCTCACGCTGGCAGTCGCCGTCGGAGAGCTCGGCGTAGCGTGAGGCCGGCGCGTCGGGGCCGAGCGCGGGCATGGGCGCACGGAAGGGCTGCGCATCGAGCGAAGGGGCGGACTGCGCGCCAGCAGGGGCGGCCTGCGCGCCGGCCTGCGCGCTCGGCCCCGTGCCCACGTGGCCGGCGCTCGGTCGCGCCGGCCGAGCGCCCTCGTTCGGTAGGATCGCCTCGCCGCCGTGCTCGCTCTCGTCGTGGTGATGCGCGGTCGAGGCGTCGGCGCCGAGCGCCGCGCCCGGGAGGCTCGCGACCCTCAGCCCGGGCCCTCGCACGTCTGCGCAGCCCAGGATCGATGGAGCAGCGAGCGCCACGAGCAGCGCTCCGATCGCTCCGGGCCACGTGCTTCGACCCGCTTGCATGGCCCGCACCCTAACCGATCGCAGCCCGATCGCCACTTCTCGGCCCGAGGCGCGCGAGCCGGTCGACACCCGTTCAGCGTGCACTCGGGGCCTCTTGCTGCGTGCCCGAGCGAGAGCTGTGGCAGCATCGCGCCCATGGTCCGCTCGCTCGTCGCCCTCGTCTCCTTCGCCGCGCTGACCGCCGCGTGCTCCGACCAGCCCGCTCCCGGCGCGCAGGCGAGCGCCTCGGCGAGCGCGAGCGCCGCGCCAGCGCCCACCGCGCCCGCCGCGCCACGCGCGCTGCCCGACGATCTGCCGCTCGAGCCGCTGCGCGAGGCGCTCGCTTGCCCGAAGGTCGAGCCCGACAAAGCCAAGGGCCTCTGCCGCGTGCTCACGCTCGCCGGCACCTGCAAAGCCTGGTCCGGGCTCGCGCAGAGCGGCGAGGGGCGCTACCTCGGCCGCGCCTACACCGTCGCGGGCCCCAAGCGCGAGGAGCGCTTGGTGATCGTGCGCACGCGCACCGTGCCGCTGGTCGAGGTCGGCCCCGGCGAGCTCAACGCCAAGCTCGCGATCTCGCTCGTACCGAAGGACGATCCGCAGGCCGGCAACGCCGAGCGCGCCATCAAGGCCTACGAGCGCTTCGACGTGCCGCCCAAGGCGAACCCCGCCGTCGCGTGGGTGAAGGCCTACGAGAGCTTCGAGGATGTGCCCGCGATGCGTACGACGACGGGCAAGGTGCTCGTGCTCGACGCCGAGCACGCGATGCTCTGCGAGGGCGACAACCAGCGCCTCTTCCTGGTGCACCCCGCCGGCCCGACCGGCAAGAAGGGCGACGGCGTCTACGCCGAGCTCTGGCCCGTGAGCTGGTAGCGGTTTTCGCGCGCTCGCCGGCCGTGCTACCTGCGGCCCATGCAGCGCAGCGATGGCCGCAAGGCGAACCAGCACCGTCCCGTGGAGGTCACCACCGGCTTCCACCGCAACGCCGAGGGCTCGGTGCTCTACCGCGCCGGGCGCACCGTGGTGCTCTGCACCGCGTCGATCGACGCGAGCGTGCCCAAGTGGATGGCCGGCAACGGCAAGGGCTGGCTCACCGCCGAGTACCAGATGCACCCCCGCTCCTCGCCCGAGAAGCGCGAGGCGCGCGACGGTCGCGGCAAGCCCCCGAGCGGGCGCACGCAGGAGATCCAGCGCCTCATCGGTCGCGCGCTGCGCGCCGCGGTCGACCTCGATCGCCTCGGCGAGCGCACCATCGCGATCGACTGCGACGTGCTCGAGGCCGACGGTGGCACGCGCACCGCGTCGATCACCGGCGGCTTCATCGCGCTCGCGCTCGCGCTCGACACGCTGAAGAAGCGCGGCGAGCTCGGCGCGCCGGTCCTGCGCGATCGCGTCGCCGCCACGAGCGTGGGCCACCTCGACGAGCTCGGCCTGGCCCTCGACCTCGTCTACGTGGAGGACTCCAAGGCGCGCGTCGATCTGAACCTCGTCGCCACGTCCGAGGGCCACATCATCGAGGTGCAGGGCACCGCCGAGGGCGCGCCGATCGCGCGCACCGAGCTCGACCGCATGGTCGATCTCGGCCTCGACGGCGTTCGTTCGCTCTGCGAGCTGCAGGCCACGACGCTCGCGCGCGCCGAGGTCGACCTCGCGGCCTTGCTGATGCCGCGTTGATCCGGCACGTCCACGCGCCTCTCGGCGATCGAGCCCCGCGATGCCCCACGACACCCCCGCTCCGCTGATGACCGTGGTCCTCGCCTCGCACAACCGAGGCAAACTCGCCGAGCTGCGCGAGCTCTTCCGAGGGCTGCCGGTGGAGCTCGTCGCGGTGGGCGAGCTCTTGCCCACGGCCGAGCCAGTGCCGGAGACGGGCGACACCTTCGAGAAGAACGCCTACCTGAAGGCGCGCGCCATCGCCGAGCTCACGCAGCTCGTCACGATCGCCGACGACTCGGGCCTCGAGGTCGACGCGCTCGGCGGTCGCCCGGGCGTGCGCTCCGCGCGCTACGCACGCGAGGGCGCGACCGACGCGGAGAACAACGCCGCGCTGCTCGAGGCGCTGCGCGAGGTCGAGGACACGGCGCGCACCGCGAGGTTCCGCTGCGTGATGGCGATGGTCGATCCCTTCGCCGGGCTCGACGCGCCCGTCTACGCCTCCGGCGCCTGCGAGGGCAGGATCGCGAACAGCCCGACGGGCGAGAGCGGCTTCGGCTACGACCCGCTCTTCGTCGTCGCCGAAGAGAGCGAGGCCGAGCCAGCCTCCGAGTCTCCGGCGAGCGCCGCACCCGCGCCGCGCCGTGGGCACCACGCCGTCGGGCGCACCTACGCCGAGCTCGACGAGGCCACCAAGAACGGCCTCAGCCACCGCGGCCGAGCAGCGCGCGCCCTGCGCCCACTGCTCGCCGAGCTCGTGGAGCGGCGGCGCGCCGAGGCCGCGCGCGTCCTCGAGGAGGGCTAGGCGAGCGCGCCGCTCGTCTGGCTGGCCCATGCGCAAGCAACGCATCGAGATCTATCGAGGGCTCGGCGGCTACGGCACGCTCGGGCTCGAGATCGTGCTGAGCGTGCTCATCGGGCTCTTCGGCGGGCGCTGGCTCGACGAGCGCTTCGGCACCGAGCCTTGGCTGGGTGTGCTGGGCTTCGTGCTCGGCGCGGGCGCCGCGGTGCGCTCGGTGCAACGCACGCAGCGTGATCTGCGGCGCGTGGCCGAGAAGGAGGAGCGCGAGCAGGGCAACCCCGCGCCGCTCTACGCCACCGAAAAGGACCGCCTCGAGCAGATCGAGGAGCGCAAGCTCCGCCTCGAGCGCATGCTGATCGACAAATACGCGCTCGAGGCCGAGCTCGCCGCCGAAGCCGAGGCGAAGGCCCGCGCCGAGGCCGAGGGCGCCACGAGCGAGGCCGAGGGCGGCGCGGGAGATCGAGCGCGATGAGTGGACCGAGCGAGAAGCCCGACGCGGGGCTCATGTCGGCCGTGCGCTACGTGGCGGGCAGCGCGGTGGTGCTCACGATCGTCGCGGCGCTCGTCGCGGGGCCCGAGCAGGCCATCGGCGCCGGCCTCGGTGGCATGCTCGCCACCGCGAACCTCCTGCTCTTCGTGCGCCTCGGCAAGGCCTTCCTGGCGCAGGGCGGGCGAGGCAGCCCGTGGGTCGCGCTCGCGATCATCAAGCTCGTCGGCCTCTTCGCAGCGATGTTCATCCTTTTGAGGCACACCGACCTCTCCGCGCTCTCCTTGCTCGTGGGCTACGGCGCGCTGCCCATCGGCATCGTGCTCGCGGGTGTGCTCGGCCCGCGCCCGCCCGACGACGCCGACGAGCAGCCGAAGAGCCCGGGCTGAGCCCGGCTCGGCTCCGCTACTCGGAGCTGCTTCCCGGCACCCCGGCCGAAGCTGAGCGCTTTCGATCCCCTCCGGCGGTGGTTGTGCTAAGAGCCGCCCGCTCACGGAGCCCGCTCAGGCTGGCGCTCCTCCGAGGTTTCGCCCCCACGGACCCAGGCACATGCCGAAGCACACCTACTGGTTCACCTACATCCTCGACATGTTCCCCGCGCTCAAGGCGAACGCGCAGAACCTCGGGGACAGCATCATCGGGCACCAGCACCCCGACTACCGCTCCACCGAGCCGGTGCTCACGGCGTTCCTCTACATCGCGGTGCTGCTGCTGCTCGCGCTCGTCGCGCGCGGCAAGATCCGCAACCTCGACGCCTCCGCGGTGCCGAGCGACAAGCTCACGCTGACCACCTTCTTCGAGGTGTTCATCGGCTACTTCTACGACATGGCGAAGGACGTGATGGGTCCCGCCAACGCGAAGAAGTTCTTCCCGATCATCGGCGGTTCGGCGCTCTTCATCATCTTCTCGAACCTCATCGGCATGGTGCCGGGCTTCGGCTCGCCCACCTCGAGCCTCAACGTCACGCTCGGCTGCGCGCTCGTCGTCTTCGTCGCCTTCAACTACTACGGCTTGAAGGAGAACGGCCTCGGCTACCTCAAGCACATGGCCGGGCCGAAGTGGTACCTCGCGCCGCTCATCTTCCCGATCGAGCTCATCTCGACCTGCGTGCGCCCCGTGACGCTCGCGGTCCGTCTCATGGTGAACATCGCGGTCGACCACCTGCTCGGCTCGATCTTCATCGGCCTGGTGGCGCTGTTCGTCCCGATCCCGATCATGTTCCTCGGGCTCATCGTCTGCGTCGTGCAGACCATCGTCTTCTGCCTGCTCACCAGCGTGTACATCGGCCTCGCGACCGAGCACGCCGAGGAGCACCACTGATACGGAGCTGGAGTCCGGGCGCCTGGCGCGGCCGGTCCTCCGCGAACCTCACGCAAGAGCACGGTCACAAATCCGTCCACCTCCCGAAATGGGATCTGGACCAAGTCGGCGAATCGGTCTACAGAGCCGCCGACGAGTCACTCAGCCTATCGGCTGTTGGTTGCGCTCCCCTCGCCTGCAGAGCACCGAGGGGCCTTGAAAGGAGCAAGTTCGGATGTCGCTGAAGAGCAAGCTGTCCCTGTCCCTCGCGGCTTTTGCCGTGACCGCGTTCCTCCCCGCGGTTGCCTTCGCGCAGCAGGCGGCGGCGGCCAACAAGTTCGACGCCAGCGGTTGGATCGGCCTCGCGGCCGGTATCGCCATCGGCATGGCGGCGCTCGGCGGCACCCTCGCCCAGGGTCGTGCGACCTCGGCGGCGCTCGAGGGCATCTCGCGCAACCCCGGTGCGGCCGCCCGCATCCAGACCCCGATGATCCTCGGCCTGGCGCTCATCGAGTCGCTCGTGCTGCTCGCCTTCGTCGTGGCCTTCTTGCTCAACGGCAAGATCAACATTGCTGGCTGAAGTAGCCGATCGCGCTGCTGCGCACGGCGCGGCTTCGCTCGTCGGCTGAAGTAGCCGATCGCGCTGCTGCGCACTGAACGGCTTCGCTCGTCGTGCTCGGCGTACCTTCGTACGCCTGCGCACTCCTCACTAGCCGCTCAGCGCTCGCGACGCGCGCTCGACCACTTCAGGGCGTCCTCGTTCGGAGGACGCTGAGAGGAGAAGAGAGTCGACCCTTCGGGTCGGCTCTTTTTTTTCGTCGCTCGCTTTGCTCGCGAACGCGCTTGCTTCGCTCGCGCGGGACGGCGCTTGCTTCGCTCGCGCGGGAGATGCGAGCGGGGCTACTTCCAGCGGCGGACGCCGTCGCTGGCGAGGTGGCCGGAGAGCACGAGGGCGGCGAAGACGAGCAGGGCGATGCCGAGGATGCCGTAGCCGTGGGCCAGCAGGTAGGCGCCGGCGCCTACGCTCGAGGCGACGACGAAGCCGGAGAACATGCGGCGGCCGAGGCGATCGAGCGCGACGGGCATGCCTGGGTCGCTCGCTTGGATCTGGATGCGGCCGAGACGCGCGTCTTCCATGAGCTCGCGCGTGATCTGCGGCAGATCGTAGGTGGTCGTGCCGATGCGCTCGATGCCGCGCAGGAGATCGTTGCCGATGCGCTCGGGTGAGTAGCGCTGCTTCAAGAGCTCGATGAAGAGCGGCTTCGACTGCTCGAAGACGTCGAGGTCGGGGTAGATCTCCTTGCCGACGCCCTCGATCGTCATCAGCGCCTTGCCGACGAGCAGGAAGTCGGCCGGGATCTCGAGGCCGAACTTCTTCGCGCCTCCGACGAGATCGCTGATGAGCCCGCTCAGCTCGATGTCCTTGAGCTGCTTGCCGAGGTAGCGCTCGGCGAGCATCGCGACCTCGGCGCGGTAGGCGCGCATGTCGACGCGTTTGGTAGGCGTGGCCATCGCGTAGAGCGCGTCGGCGATGGCGACGTAGTCGTTGCGCCCGGCCGCGACCATGAGATCGATGCAGCGATCGCGCATCTCCGGCGAGAGGCGGCCCACCATGCCGAGATCGATGAGGCCGAAGACGGGGGCCTCGGGGCTGCCGCTGATGAGGATGTTGCCGGGGTGCGGATCGGCGTGGAAGAAGCCGTCTTCGAAGATCATCTTGATGACGACCTTGAGCGCGGTCTCGGCGATCGCCTTGCCCGAGAAGCCGTCTTCGCTGATCGCCGCGTAGACCTTCTTGCCCGGCAGGAACTCGAGCGTGAGCACCTGCTTGCTCGAGGCCTCGCGGTACACCTTGGGGAAGCGCACCTCGCTGCGCCCCTCGAAGTTGCGCGCGAAGCGCCCCGCGTTGTCGGCCTCGAGCACGAAGTCGAGCTCGGCGGTGATCGCGCGATCGAACTGCTCGACCAGGCCGACCGGGTTGTAGGTCTTGCTCTCGGGGATGCTGCGCTCGATGAGGTGCGCGAGGTCGTGCAGGATGTCGAGGTCGCTCTGCACCGTGTTGCGGATGCCCGGGCGCTGCACCTTGAGCACGACCTTCTGCGGGCCGTCTTCGTGGCGCAGCACGGCGCGGTGCACCTGACCGATCGAGGCCGCCGCGAGCGGCTCCTCGTCGACGCTCTCGTAGAACTGGTCGAGCGGCGCGCCGAGGGAGGCCTCCACGGCCGCGCGGATGTCGGCGAAGGGCAGGGGCGGGACCTCGTCCTGGAGCTTCTTCAGCTCGCTCGTCCACTCGCGCGGCAAGACGTCGGTGCGGGTCGACGCGATCTGGCCGAGCTTCACGAAGGAGGGGCCGAGGTCGACCGCGACGAGGCGCACGCGCTCGGCGAGCGGGCTGCGCGCGGCCTCGACCGCGGCGCGCTTCTCGGCCTCGAGCAGCTCCGCGTCGGCCTCCGGCGGAGGGTCGCTAGGCGGGGGCTCACCCTCGACGAGCGCTGGCGACTTGGGGCGCCTCTGGCCGAGGCCGATGCGCTGCGCGAGCTCGCCGAAGCCGTGGCGCACGAGCACGACGTAGATCTGCCGCAGGCGGCCGAGCTCACGGATCGTCGAGAAGATCGCGACCATCTTGGTTCCTCACGGCGACGCGGCGCCGCTCGCCCGTGACGCTAACGCGGATCAGCGCACGCGGACCACGGTTCCGCGCTCGCGCTCGCTGGGCAGCACGGCCGTCCAGCCGGCGGGCAGCCTGGGCGAGGTGAAGGAGAAGAGCCGCTGCGCGTCGAGCGGGGCGAGGTTCACGCAGCCGTGGCTGCGCACCTGGCCGAAGCCCCGGTGCCAGAACGCGCCGTGCAGCCCGACCCCTTTGTCGAAGTACTGCACCCAGGGCACGCTCTCCATCCGGTAGTAGCGCCGGGCGTTCTCGTCCTCGAGGTTGTCCATGTTCGAGGTCGTGAGCTTCACCCAGATGCGGAAGGTGCCGAGCGGCGTGCCGTTCGCCGTGCCCGGGCGGCCCTTGCCGGTGGACACGAGCGTCGCGAAGATCGGGCGCTCGCCCTCGTAGGCCACGAGCGTCTGGGTCGCGAGCTCGACGTCGATCCAGCGCTCCTTCGCGGCGACGTCGACCTCGGATGGAGGCGGCGCGATCGTGGGGTGGCGCAGATCGCGAGCGGCGACCCAGCGGTCCTCGCCGATGCGCACGAAGCGCTCGAACTGGCCCGCCTCCTCGAGCCAGTCGACCTTCACGAACTGCGCGAGCGACTCTCCGCGTGGTCGAGCCCGCGAGGCCGAGTGGAAGACGCGCGAGGTGGGCGCCACCACCCACGCGACCGGGATGGGGCCCGAGGGCTCGGCTGCGATCTCGCTCCCCTGGAACGCGAAGGGCCGCGTCGGCGAGAGGTCGCGCATCGGCAGCCAGAGATCGTTGCCGCTGCGACCATAGCGCTGGCCGTCGAGGCTGCGCTCCTCGGTGATGGCCACGGCGAAGCCCGGCTCGAGCTGGAAGTCCGGCACGCCGTGATCGGCTTGCTCGAGCTGCTTGTAGCCGAAGGAGCCGTCGGGCCCGACGAAGTAGTAGCGGAAGGGCAGGCCGTCGCTGCTCGGCGGGTGCACGGCGGCCTGCGCCGAGAGCGGCGCGCCGCGCGAGAGCTCCACGTCGTCGCCGCAGACCCAGGCCCAGGGGCCGACGGCGAGCCAGGGCGCGCGGCAGCCCGCGCCCCGATGCGCGCCGTAGAGCGGCAAGAGCGCCTCACGCGCCGCCGAGCCGCGCCGCTCCGAGGCCTTCGTAGGCTGCACGAGCAAGGTCTCGTCGGAGCGCAGGATGCGCACCGAGCGCGCCCACTCGGGCAGGCTCGCGGCTTCGTCGACCCAGGGGCCGGCAGCGGGCGGCGTCTCGGCGTGGGCCTGGGTCGAGAGCCCCAGCGCGAGCGAAGCGACGGCGACGAGGACGCGCCTCACGACACCCACCGGCGTGGTCCGGTGGAGCCTGAGGCGCGTGTTCGTTCGTCGGGTCGGAGCGCACGCCGCTCGGGACGGGGTCGTCGGAGAGACAGCGGCGCCGCTCACGATCAGCGGTACGAGAAGCGGACCTCGTGATCGCAGATGCGGAAGAGATCGCCCTCGGCGATCGCCTTGCGTGCGATCCGCTGGCCGTTGTACTCGACGCCGTTCGTCGAGCCCATGTCGACCATGTAGTACTGACCGTTGAGGAACTCGACCATCGCGTGTTGGCGCGACACGTTCGGGTCCTTGATGGTCATGTCGCTCGACTGCTTGCCGCGGCCGATGATGAAGCGGTCCTTGTTCACCGGGATGCGCTGGCCGCTGTAGATCGCGTACAGCGTCGACCCGGGGGCCGGACCTGCGGGCGGGGGCGGCGGCGGAGCAGCCTGCTGCTGGCCGTAGCCCTGGTGCTGCGGAGGCTGACCGTAGGGCTGAGGAGGAGGCGGCGGCGGCATGCCGGGCGGGCCACCCTGAGGGGCGCCGTAGTAGGGC
>ERZ761602.991-NODE-991-length-55334-cov-9.644585_pt1 | contig 55334 bp, 41 predicted proteins | sample MGYA00512165_ERZ761602 | MGnify/ENA primary metagenome ERZ761602 (study PRJEB28899, sample SAMN02445085) | bioreactor sludge metagenome | biome: EBPR sludge; isolation source: Thorneside wastewater treatment plant | place: Australia: Brisbane, Thorneside Wastewater... | reverse complement strand
CGACCCGAACGACTTCGCCGCTTCGGCTGTTCACAGAGCCCACGAGACGAAGCACGCGCGACGCATCCAGAGCCCGTACGTCGGCGCCCATGGGCAGCAATCGCCGTCCGAGCTCTGCTTGCAGCGCCTGCCAGCGGGGCAGAGCGCGCGCGGGGATGGGCTGCTCCAGAAGCCACTTCGCTTGCAGGCCCCTGCCTGAGTACACAACGATGCTGGGGGGCGGCAGGTGTGCGTCGTCGCACTGGCGCAGCAGCCGGTCCGTCAACGCCTCGGCCGGCTGGCCGTAGAGCACGTCGAGCTTGTAGGTGTCGAGGTCGACATAGCAGGATGTGAGACGGCTGCAGTTGACGACGCGCCGATTCGGCCGAAAAAACTCGTTCTGCGCGATGTACAGGTCGCGGTTGTGCAGGCGCTGGTCCCGAAGGGCCGAAGGCAGCTGCTGCAGACGTACCGCAAGTTGGCGGGGTGTGCCGTCTGGCCTCAGCAAAGCAGTGAAGCCGGAGCGTTCGGTGTCGTGATACAGGAGCGGCTCGTCGACCGCCACGTCGAAGCGCTCGTCATGCGCGAGCGCGAGTTGAAGTTGTGCCATTTGGGCCTCCCGATGGGGAGCCCGGCCGGCATAAGTCGGTTGCTATACGTCTCACTGGTACTCCCAAGCGCCCTGCATCCATCTGCCGCCAAGCTTTCAGGATGCGGGGCGTTGTCTTTGCAGCCCACCCCGCGTGGTCTGCTCGGGACGTGTAGCGACGGCCCAAGCAAAAGGGCCGACGCGGTGGTCGGCCCTTGGAATCAATGTGCCAGCGCTTGACCTTGCTCCATCAACTCGGCGGTGGCGTGAACCAGCGATGTGGGCATCACTGTCATGACCACAACGTCTGGGCTGAGCGGAGGCCATTGGCGACCGTCGGGTTGCCCCATCCGCAGGCAGGCGACGTCCTGGGTCAGCTCGACCAGCAGACCGAGCGTTGAGGCTGCGTCCTCGTCGTCGGGTTGAACCATAGCGGCCATCAGCCGACTGCTGTCCGGTCCCAGGTTAACCCTCAGGTTCAGCTGCGTACTGTGGTCCTCGGCGGTCATGCACAGCCGCAGGGGCTCGCCGGCAGGCATCGACAGGAGCGCGTCGCGCAGCTCTGTCCCCAACAGAGGTAGAACCAAGCGCAGCTGCACGTCTCCCAACTCGAAGCCAGCGACCAATGCAGAGCAAAGGTCTGAGCTCGTCATCAATTCCACGCAGCGCTGCCAGTTGCCGCGCCTCATGCGGCGCAGCAGCTTCTGCGGCACCAGGCTCTGGAGAACCAGGGGCCCAGCCTGCGAGTTTTCTGGGCCGGTCAAGCCGTCGCCGGTGTCGCGCAGCAACGTGGCCACAACAAACTGCCCGTTGTCGCGCATGCGCTGAACCGCTCGCAGCTGGGTCAGCTGCTGCCTCTCTTCTTTCGTCACGTCATGTCCTGTTGGTAAACGCCTCATGGCGCATGTCGTGTAGGGACAAGCGGCAAGCTGGTCTCCGGCGGCACCGGGTACTGACCACTCCAGTGGCCTCCGCTTCCACCACGGCCCTGCACACCCGTTGTCAGTGGTGCTCTGGCAGCGCCGGCGAGCAGAGCCCTGGGCGAACAGGAAGGGCCGCCGCCGAACCCGAAGGAATAAACGCGGTTGCTGTAGGTCTGGTCACAACTTGGAGCAACCCATGACCTCAGCATCCACCCATTCCTTGACCTCCGCCGCGACGGAGGCCCCGAAGCCCGTGCGGACCGCCGCAGGAAGCCCGCGCCTGACCCTCAGCGAAGTCGCCGAGCGACTGAACATGTGCACGCGCAGCATCCAAAAAATGGTCAAGGCTCGCCGGTTTCCGCGGGGTGTTCACTTGGGCCGCGACGTCTTCTGGCTTGAGACAGTTGTCGACCAGTGGCTCGAAGCCAAGTTTGCAGACCAGATGGCCTGGGAACCCAAGCGACGCAGCAGCAAGTCCACCAGCAGCTGATGCTGCACAGCCACCCCTCCGATGAGGGCGGTTGTCATTGAAGGGCCTGCGAACTCTCTGAGGCGCAGGCCTTTTTTCAATGGTTGCCGAACTCGTTGTACGGCGTGGCCAGTGCCATGGCCACGTACATCTCCAGCAGAGCCTGGCGGATGGGGTGGTCCTCCTGCACGACCCGAATGTCCATGCGCCGCAGTCGCGCCTTCTGGGCATCGAACTCGGCCTTGAAGTCGTCCTGCGTCATCAGGTGCGCTCGCGAGCCCTCGGGCTTGTAGCTCGCCTTTAGCTGTCCGGTGGCCTCCCTGGCCAGCCGGAAGGCAAAGGCCGCCTGCAGATGCGTCGCGCCTGGCGCGCAGTGGTTGCGTAGCCGCTTGGCGATGCCATCGCTGCGCCCGACATAGAGATGGAGGCCGCCCTCGGTGAAGAGGTAGATGCCGCGCTCAGGCAGGCGCTGTCCGCGGAGTTCATCGAAGCGGAACGACTCCCCCTGCAGCAGTCGCTCGAGGGCGGGCTGCAAGGTCTCGATGTGCTCTTTGAAAACCAGATGCATCAAAACATTCTGAGGCCACTTTCGCCGTGGTGGTCGGTCCCCCACGATGCCAAGGACCCGGTGCGCGCCATGGCCTGCACCAAAAGGCAAGGGCCGGACGGAGCCGGCCCTTGCGCTGAGCGTCAGGTCTACACCTGCCTGCCGTGACGACCGGGCATTGACGTCATGCCAGCCGCCACGCCAGACGTGGCGACTGTCGTCACGCCCGCTTGCGCGGCAAGAACGGGATGACCTGCGCCGAGGGCAGCTGAACCACCTGCGCTTCGGGCTTTGGGGCTGTCGCCTCGTCAACCACTGGCGCATTCTGGGCCGGTGCGGGCGCAGGTTGCCCCTCGGCGGCAGAGCCGGCGGCCTTGGCTTCCTCGTCTTCCTTCTGCCAATGCGCCGCGACCAAGTCCGCAGCCGACGCAGGCGCCGGCTCGACGCGTTCCCCAGAGGCCAGTTCGGTCTCGGCCGCAGCACGCTGCTCGGCCAACGCTTTGCGCTTTCTCAGAGCCGCCTCGACCAACCGCTGCGAGCGACGTTTCTTGACGGTTCTTTCCCCGTCTTCCTCCTGCGCAGGAATCGACACCGACACGACGGGTGAGGCGGCGGCCGCGTCGTCCATCGCGTCGAGTACATCCTCGTGAACCAAGTTGATGTAGTTGATTGCCTGCGTCAGCGTCTTGTGCCCCAGCACTCGCATGAGCTGATGCGCATTCAGCCCCCGTCGGGCCCAGGCGGTCGCCCCCAGGTGGCGCAAGTCGCGGAACTGCAGCTGCGGCAGCCCCGCCTTCTCGCGGACGCCCTCCCACATCTGCTGCACCGCCTCTTCCGTAAAGGGGAACACCGCCCCAGTCTCAGGTCGAGGCATGTTGGCCAACACACTGCAGGCGTGCTGGCTCAACGGCAAGACGACGTCGCCGCTCTTGCTGGGCACCTTGATGATGCGGTTCTCGAGGTCAGTCTTCTCCCAGCGCCACTGCAGCAGGCTCCCCTTTCGCATGGTTGTCTCCATGCAGATGGCAACCAGCGCGATGTACTCCGGTCGGTCGCACTCGTCTAGTGCGGCCCACAGTCGCTCTTCTTGCGCAGCCGTCAAGAACACAAAGCGCGAGTTGGACCTGCCGAGCTTCAGCGGTGCGGTGGGGTCCTTGAATCCCTTCCAGTTCCACTCCTCGGGGACCAGGCGGAACATGTGGCGCAGCAGCGCGATTTCCTTTTGAATCGTGCTGTCTTCGAGTCCCTCCGCCTTCATGGTGGTCATCAGTTCGCGGAAGTCCTTCGTCGTGAGCGTGCTGCAGCGCCTGCGGCCCAGCTCGTGGATGGCCGCATACGTCTTTTTGCGCTTGGCCAGGCGCTCGCTGCGGTGCTTCACAAAGCCCTTGGCGCCAATCTTGAGTTCGTACTCTTCGATGACTGCGTTGCCGGCCTCGTCAATGCTCCGGCGGATGCGGTTCATGCCCGCGCCGACCAGGTAATTGTTGATGCGGGTCAGCTCCGCCTTGCAACCGCCCTTGACCAGCGAATAGAGCTTCGCGTAATGGCGCAACGCCTCGGCCAGCGTGGCCTTGGTGGGGCCACCGAGCGCGGGCTCGTGCTCGGTGTTCTGGTTTGCCAGCTTGTCGGCAATCCACGCCTTCGCTTCTTCGAAGCTGTCGAAGTTGTCTGCGGGGCGACTCCCGTTCTTGAGCGTGACCTGGGCGCGCCAGCGACCGCGATACTTGAAGGGACTGGGCATCTTGGAGTTGCCGCGCTTAGCCATGGCAGACCTCCTTGGCCAGCGACGCGGCAATCTTCTTCTTGGCGCCGTTCGAGAGCTCCAGCGGGGTGAAGTCGTCTGGCGTGGGCGTCCAGTAGGACTCGCCCATCGCCTCCATCTTCGAGCGTTCAAGTTCGAGCCAGGCCTGCGCGCTGGCGGCGTCATCGAACTTGCGAAGCACCGCTTGGCGCGGGCTCCACTCGATGCGGGCGACCCACTGCATGGCGGCGCGTGAGGTCCGCAGGGGACTGGTCGGGTCGAACCGGCTCAGGCCACGCAGCAGGTGCGACGGCTGGTACACGGCAGCCCAGGGATGGGCGACCGGGTTGGGGTGGGGGACGGAAGTCGCGGCGAGCGCGGAGGTGAGCGTGTGAGCTCGGGTGCCTGTGACGGCGGTGGTGTGGTCAGACATATCGTCATCTCCAGTGGTTGAAGGTGACGTGTCTAGGAACTCGGCGTTGTGCGGACGCTTTAGGACGCTTTAAGGCGTCGTGCCAGCGAACACGGGCGCACCGGGTTCTTTAGACCGACGACAGCGGTTCGTGCAGGCATGCCTCGGGGTGGCAGCAGCGAATGGGGCGGACGAGGCGTTGCTATACGAACAAGCCTGGCCGAGGTCAGACCAGGCCCGCGTGGTTGCGGACGCTGCGTCCGGCTGCTGCCGGACCCGGTGGGATGCGCTATCACTTGCGCTATCAACCCCGGTTCAGACCCCGGAAAAGACAAAGGCCTTCCGAAGAAGGCCTTTGAAATCAACTACTTAACTTGGCTCCCCGACCTGGGCTCGAACCAGGGACCTACGGATTAACAGTCCGGCGCTCTACCGACTGAGCTATCGAGGAACAACGAGACGCATTATAGGCGGGATTCTCGCGTCCGCCCCGGTGCGGGCCGTGCGCTGCAGCGCAGGTCAGAAGCGGGCTTGCGCCGAGGCACGCCACGTCCGCGGCGCCAGCGGGTAGAGGTACGCGTGCCCGTACTGGTAGGGTGCCTCCTGCCACGCCCGTTGGTCGGTGGCGTTGTCGAGGGCGAGCCGCAGCACCCAGGGCTGCCCTTGCCACCGGGTGGCCCACCGGGCGCCGAGGTCCAGCCGTGTCCAGCCCGGCGTTGTCGTCCGGTTGTCGGGCACCACGATCCGCTCGCCCTCGTGAATCACGAAGGCGAGCAGCGTCAAGCCCGGGACCCGCGGCAGGTTCCACGCCGCCTGCAGCTTCAGGCTGCGTGCCGGGACATTCGTCGGCCTGAGGCCTCGCAGGCTGGCGTCGACGGAGCCCTCGCGCCGTGCACGCAGCCACAGCGCGCTGCCGCGCAGGCTCAGGTCGCCCAGGCGCCACTCGGCCTCGGCCTCGATGCCGCGATGGCGGTTCGCGCCGTCGGCGCGGCGGACGCAGGGGTCGGCGTCGCTGCAGTCGTCCTGCGCGATGCTGTTGGTCGACGGATGGATGTCGTTCCACGACGGACGTCGGATGTCGAAGAGCGCCGCCCGTGCCTCCCAGCCATCTCCTGCGTGCTTGATGCCGACTTCGAGTTGCCGGCTCTTCAGCGCCGGCAGCGCCTCGCCGGCGTTGAGATAGCGTGTCCGGTTGGGGGCGACCTCCGACTCGACGCCCTGTCCGGCACTGGCATACAGCAAGGTGGAGCCTTTGCGTGCACCGTCCGCAGACGACGCGGCCACGGGGGCCCCGAGGCGGGCGCTGAGCGCCAGCCACGGCGTCGTGAACGACTGGCTGTAGTCCGTCGGACGGCTCCCGTCGGTCCGCACCGATGAGCGGTCCAGCCGCGTGTGGCGTGCGCCGGCCCACAGGGTCCACGTCGGCGAGAGCACGATCCGGTCCTGCAGGTAAACCTCGGTGCTGCGTTCGTCGCGGTTCGTGTTGGCGTCGGTCAGCGTCGGATCGGCAGGCACGCGGGCCTGGCCGTCGATCGACCCCGTGCCGACCCAGTTGTAGGCCTGGTCGCCGAAACGCGCGCGGTGGCGCGTCAGCAGGATGCCTGCGCCGAGGTGGTGCTCGGCACGGAGCAGCAGGGCCCGCGATCGCACGACGGCGCTCAGCGCGTCGCTCGTCCGGCGCTCGCCTTCGCTGCGGAAGTCGTAGACGTCGAAGCTGCCGTCGCTGCAGTAGCGGTCGTAGCGGTTCTCGCTGCTGCAGCCGTACGGGAAGGCGATGCGATCGTCGGTGCGCAGGCGCTGGCGCATGGCGTGCACGACCAGTTCCGATCCTGCGGACAGCGGTTGCGTCCAGCGCACCGATCCGGTCGCGCCCGTGAACACGACCGGCCGTGACCAGGGCTGGTTGTTCAGGTTCAGTCGCGGGTCGATCGAGGCAGCGTCGGGCAACCGGTTGCCGAGCAGGCTGAAGCCCGGCGTGCTCGGCTGGCTCTGGCGGCTGAGCTCGACCTCGGCCTCGAGGTGCGACGCGCCAGCCCGCAGATCCGCCGCGGCGGCGAGCAGCTGGCGATCGCCGCGGCTGGCCGCGGTCTGCGGATCGAGCCTCGTGCCGGAGGCGTTCCCCCGCCAGCCGAACCGGCCGTCCGGGCCTGCCCGGTCGCCCAGGTCCATGGCGCCCTCGATCGTGCCCGGCTGGGTCCACGCGATCGCCGCCTCGCGGATGCGGCCTGACGGACGCTTGACGACGAGGTTCAACAAACCTGCCGGCGCGCTCGTGCCGGCCTGCAGCCCGCTCGTGCCCTTCAGCAGCTCCAGCGCCTGCTTGTTGGCTTGGCCGATCACGGTCTCGCCGTTGATCGGCAGTCCGTCGCGGCGGAAGTTGAAACGATTGTCCAGTGTGAAGCCGCGAACGGCGAGCTGGTTGACGTAGCCTGGCGCGTTGTACGCGTCGGTGATGTCGGCGTCCAGGCGCGTCACGTCGGCCAGGCTCGAGATGCCGGCATCGGCGAGTTGCCCGCGGGTGATGACGCGCGCCGACAGCGGCAGCTGTGACAGCGGAAGATCGCCGAAGCCGGCGATCGTCGCCGGTTGCTGCGCGCGGCTGCCCGTCACCGTGACGCGGGTGGCAGGCTCGCCGGGAGTGGCATCCTGGGCAGCGGCAAGTCCGGCCGCGCAGACGGTGGCGGCGGCAGCGGCGATTCGGCGCATGCGCGCAGGGCAGGTGGGCGTGCGGCGGCACGCGAGGCGGGACGGGTGACGTGGTGCCATCGTGCTCTCGTTCGATGGCAGGTGGGCATCGACGAGAGGTGCGGCGGCGACCGGTGAGCCCGGGCACCACCGCCGGCCTGTCGGCTGCTTCCCTGCGCGAGGATTACCTCAATCAGGTTCGAAGGGACTGTCTCAGTCGGTGCCTTGGCAGGCACCAACACCCCTAGCGGAGAACCTGGATTATCGACGAAAGGGCAGCACTGACCGGCCCGCGGGCGGTCGGCTCAATCGAACTCGGGCGTTTCGACGCCGAGCACCTTGTGCAGCTTCGGGCTGGTGGTCGTGTACTGCAGCAGCACGCGCTTCTCGGGGAAGACGTAGGGGCTCGCCCCGAACGCCGCCAGCGCCGCCTCGTGGAACCCCGACAGGATCAGCTTCTTCTTGCCCGGGTAGGTGTTGATGTCGCCGACCGCGAAGATGCCCGGCGTGGAGGTCTCGAACTTCTCGGTGTCGACGACGATCTGCTTGCGGTCGAGCTCGAGGCCCCATTCGGCGATCGGCCCGAGCTTCGGGCTGAGGCCGAAGAAGACCAGCAGCGCGTCCAGCGGCACGGTGCGCGTCACGCCATCGCCCCCGGTGACCTTCAGCTGGGTGAGGCGCCCCCCGGCCTCTTCGTAGCCGGTGACCTGGCCGACCATGAACTGCATCTCGTACGCGTCGCAGAGCTCGCGCATGCGGGCGACGCTTGCCGGCGCCGCGCGGAAGCCGTCGCGCCGGTGGATCAGGATGACGCTCTCGGCCTTGTTGGGCCCCTCCTGGACGAAGTTCAGGGTCCAGTCCAGGGCCGAGTCGCCGCCGCCGACGATGACCAGGTTCTTCCCGGCAAACTGCGCCGGATCCTTCACTCGGTAGAACAGCTGCGAGCCGTCGAACTTCTCCAGCCCGTCGATCCGGAGGGTGCGCGGCTGGAACGATCCCACACCCCCGGCGATGAAGATGGTCCTGGACAGCAGGCGCGTGCCCTTGCCGGTCTCGACGAGAAAGCGCTTGTCGGGCTGCTGCTGCACGACGGTGACCTCCTCGCCGAAGTGGAACACCGGTGCGAAGGGCTCGATCTGCTTGAGCAGGTTGTCGGTCAGTTCCTTGCCCGTGCAGACCGGCACGGCCGGAATGTCGTAGATCGGCTTGTCGGGATAGAGCTCGATGCACTGGCCACCCGGGTAGGCCAGCGAGTCGATCACGTGGGCCTTGATCTCGAGCAGGCCGAGCTCGAAGACCTGGAAGAGGCCCACGGGGCCGGCCCCGACGATCACGGCATCGGTGTCGATCGGCAGGCCATCAGACGGTTCGGTGGCAGGCACCTCGGGGGGCGTCGTCGGTTCCATCGTTTCTGGGTCGAGCGCGCGCGGCAACCGGCCGGCCAGCCGGGGCCGGCGCCAGGGCGCATCAGCGCTTGAGCTGGTCGAGTTTGTCCTTGACGTCCTTCCACTCGTCGGCGTCAGGCAGGCCGCCCTTGCTGCGCGTGATGCTGGGCCAGGTGCGCGCCAGTTCGGCGTTCAAGGCGATGAACTTCTGCTGGTCGTTCGGGACGTCTTCCTCGGGCACGATCGCGTTGACCGGACACTCGGGGATGCAAACCGCGCAGTCGATGCACTCGTCCGGATCGATGACGAGGAAGTTCGGGCCCTCGCGGAAGCAGTCCACCGGGCAGACATCGACGCAATCGGTGTACTTGCAGCGGATGCACGATTCGAGGACGACGTGGGTCATGGTGATGGGCTTGCTGGGGGAACGGAGCGCCGCGTCGACACAAGACGGCCCGCCGCAGTGGCGGGCCGTGTGGGCGGCAGCGCGCGAATTCTAAGCGGGCACCACGCGGCAACCCGCATCCCCGTCGCGCCGGTGGCGGCTTTCGGTGCGTCGCGGCCACAGCACCGGCACGGGGCCGTCACCGCCGCAGTGCGCCGCGGACCGCGTCGCGCCGGCTCGTCGGTTGCAGTTGACGCTCGCAGGCCGGGAGCGGTCGGCAAGAAAGAAGCCCGGCGGAGCCGGGCTTCGAAAGACCATGGAGAGGGGATCTTCCGCAGTCTGAGGAGTCAACCTTCCGAGAGGTGTGGGCAAGGCCATCGACCGCGCCCACGCTCGATCAGATGCGCGAAGTCCCGACAAGTTCCCTGCCGGCGCGCGCGGATCGTGCCGCGCGGACCGGACGCGGGCGTCAGGCGGCGCGGCGACCCTTCGCCGGCGCCGGGCTCGCCTTGACGGCGGTGGTCGTCATGGCCTGGAAGTTGGCCTCGGCCAGGTCGGCGGCCTGCTTGGCGGCCTTCTGGACGCTCTCGATCGCATTGTTCGCGGCGGCGACGGCCGACTTCATCAGGCTCGCGGCGCTCTCCGTGCCCGCCGGAGCATTCTTGACGGCGCCGTCCACCATCGACATGAACGTCTTCTGGGCGTCCGTCAGCTGTGCTTCCGCGACCTTGGTCACCTCGGCGTTCGTGGCCGCGGCGATCTCGTAGACGTGTCGGCTGTAGGCAGCGGCCTTCTCGGCGGCCGGTTGCAGCATGGCTTGCTGCAGCGCCAGGAGCTCCTGGGCGTCCTTGACCGACATCGCGGCCTGGGCGTGTTCCGAAGCTTCGGTCAGCGCGGTCTTGGCGACCTGCAGATTCAGTTCGACCAGCTTCTCGATGCCCGCGTAGGCCTTTTCGGTCAGCCCGAAGAGGGTTTCGATGTTGGCCTTCTGGGCGGCGACGAGCTGCTCGGCGGTGAGATAGGACATGATGGACTCCGGTTGAGGGTGCAGTTGCGGTCTTGGGACTCTTTGCTGCAGTGCAGCATGGGAAGCAGTATAGGGTTGCCACCGACGATTGCAAGCACTTTTTGCTGCACCGCAGCAAAGTAGACGGTGATTCCTAGAATCCGGCCCGCCAGCCGGATTCGATGCGCGCTTTCCACTCCGATCACTTCGTGTTGCCTTTGCCGCCGGGCCATCGCTTCCCGATGGGCAAGTACCGCCTGTTGCGGGAGTCATGCGAGGCCGATCCGGGCGGCATCGTGCTGAGCGAGGCGCCGGCGGCCACGGACGGCGAGCTCGCGCTGGCCCACGAGCCGGCCTGGATCGACGCCGTGGTCGGCGGCACGACCAGCCTTCAAGAGCAGCGTGAGATCGGCTTTCCGTGGTCGGAGCGGATGGTCGAGCGGGCCCGGCGCTCGGTCGGTGCGACGATCGAGGCGGCGCGGGTGGCGCTCCTCGCCGGCGACGGTGTGGCGGCCAACCTCGCCGGTGGCACGCATCACGCCTACGCGCACAGGGGCAGCGGCTACTGCGTCTTCAACGACGTGGCCGTCGCCGCGCGGCTGATGCAGGCCGAGTGGCACCGCGCCACCGGCCGGCCCGCCGCCACGGCGCGCCAGTTGCGCGTGATCGTGATCGACCTGGACGTCCACCAGGGCAACGGTACGGCGTCGATCTTCCGGGACGACCCGAGCGTGTTCACGTTCTCGGTGCACGGCGCCCGCAACTTCCCGTTCCGCAAGGAGGCCAGCGACCTGGACATTGAACTGGCAGACGGATGTCGAGACGAGGAGTACCTGCGCGCGCTGGGCGACGGCCTGCAGGCCTGTGCGCAGCGCACGGCATCGACCCCTCCGGGACTGGCCTTCTACCTCGCAGGGGCCGATCCGCACGAGAACGACCGGCTGGGTCGCTTGAGGCTCAGTCAGGACGGCCTGGCCGAGCGTGACCGCGTCGTCTTCGAGTGGCTGCGCAAGCGGCGCATCCCGGTGGCGGTCTCGATGGCCGGGGGTTACGGTCGGGACATCGCCACGACGGTCGCCATCCACCGTCGCACGCTCGCGTTGGCGTGCGCGAGCTGGTCGTCGTGGCAGGCAGAATCGCGTGGATGAACGTCAACGCCGAAACCACTGCCGCCGTCGATGCGGCGATCACGTCGCGCCACTCGGTTCGTGCCTTCCTGCCGACGCCCGTGGCGCGGGAGACCATCGAGGACATCCTGCGCGTCGCCTCGCGAGCCCCGTCGGGCACGAACACCCAGCCCTGGAAGGTGTACGTGCTGACCGGCGCCACGCGCCAGCGGCTGACCGAACGCATCCTGGCCGCCTTCGACGACCCGTCCGAAAGCGCGACCCACAGCGAGGAGTACGACTACTACCCCGAGGAGTGGCGCAGCCCCTACATCGAGCGGCGGCGTGCCGTTGGCTGGGGCATGTACGCCTTGCTCGGCATTGGCAAGGGTGATCGCCAGCGCATGCACGAGCAGCACGGGCGGAATTTCGCGTTCTTCGATGCGCCGGTCGGCCTGATGTTCACGATCGACCGCCACCTCGGCAAGGGCAGCTGGCTCGACTACGGGGCCTTCCTGCAGAACATCATGGTCGCCGCGCGCGCTCGCGGGCTGGACACCTGCCCCCAGCAGGCCTTCGCCCGCTTCCATCGGGTGATCGAGGAGGTGCTTCAGCTGCCGGGGCAGGAGATGGTCGTCTGCGGCATGTCGCTCGGCCATGCCGATCCGTCGGCGCCGGTCAACTCGCTGGTCACGGAGCGCGAGCCGGTCGCCGCCTTCGCTCGTTTCCTCGATTGAATCGAACCTGGACGTGCCCCGCATGAACCTGCCATCGGTCCTTGTCGCCCGCGCGATCTTCCCCGAGACGCTGCGACGCCTGTCGCAGCACCTGCACGTCGAGCACAACCCGGACGACGAGGTCTGGTCGCCCGCACAGCTGCTGCAGCGCCTGCGCGGCAAGGTGGGCTTGCTGGCGACCGGCAGCGAACGCATCGACGCCGCGGTGCTCGACGCCCACCCGCAGCTGCGCGTGGTGGCCAACATGGCGGTGGGTTTCAACAACATCGATGTGGCGGCCTGCACGTCGCGTGGCGTGCTGGTGACCAACACCCCCGACGTCCTCACCGAGACGACCGCCGACTTCGGCTTCGCGCTGATGATGGCCGCGGCCCGGCGCATCAGCGAGTCCGAGCACTTCCTGCGCCGCGGCGAATGGACGAAGTGGTCGTACGACATGTTCACCGGTCCTGACGTGCACGGCGCGACCCTGGGCATCCTGGGCATGGGTCGCATCGGGCAGGCGATCGCCCGGCGAGGCGCGCTCGGCTTCGGCATGAACGTCCTCTACCACAACCGCAGCCGGCTCCCGCCGGAGCGCGAGGCGGCCGTCCGTGCATGCTGGGTGGACAAGGCGACGCTGCTTCGCGAGGCCGACCACCTCGTTCTGGTGCTCCCGTACTCGGCCGAGAGCCACCACGCGATCGGCGAGGCGGAGCTCGCGCTGATGAAGCCGACCGCCACGCTGACGAATGTCGCCCGTGGCGGCATCGTCGACGACGCCGCCCTGGCCCGCGCGCTGCGCGAGCGGCGCATCGCGGCTGCCGGGCTGGACGTGTTCGAGGGCGAGCCGCGGGTGCACCCCGATCTCCTCGCGGTGCCGAACGTCGTGCTGACGCCGCACATCGGCAGCGCCAGCGTCGCGACGCGCCGCGCGATGGCGGAACTGGCCGCCGACAACCTGCTGGCCGCCCTCTGCGGGCAGCGCCCGCCCACGCCGGTGAACCCGGAGGTGCTGCGTCATCACCACTGATGCGAAGCGGATCGTGCCGGGGCGCCACCCCTCGGCGCTGCGGGGACGCAAGGGTGCGATGAGGTCCGCATGAGCGACGCGTGGCCGCTCCTGCTCGTCGCCGGCGCCGGTGTCCTGACGGTGTCCGTCCTGCTCGGTCTGGTGTTCTGGCGCCTCGCGCAGGCGCCGGATCGAGGCGCGTTCGAGCAGCTCGAGCGCGAGCTGCGTGACGAGCTGCGGCGCCACGCGCAGAGCACGCGGGCGGACCTTGCCACCTTCCAGCAGATGCTCTTGACGCACGGCGGCGACGTCGCGCGCACGCAGCACGAACAGATCGACGCCTTCCGCGCGCAGATCGCGCAGATGCAGCGGCAGATGGAGTCGTCGCTGCGTCGCTCCAGCGAGGTGCTCGTGGAACAGCTGCAGCGGCTGGCCGAGAGCAGCGAGCGGCGCCAGGCCGAGATGAGGTCGACCGTCGAGCAGCGCCTCTCGGCGCTTCAGGAAGGCAACGAGCGCAAGCTCGACCAGATGCGGGCCACCGTCGACGAGAAGCTCCATGCAACGCTCGAGCAGCGCCTTGGCGAGAGTTTCCGCCTCGTGGCGGATCGGCTCGATCAGGTGCACCGGGGGTTGGGTGACATGCAGAACCTGGCGCGCGACGTCGGCTCGCTCAGTCGCGTGCTGGGCAACGTGAAGACACGCGGTGTCTTCGGCGAGGTGCAGCTGGCCGCCTTGCTGGAGCAGGTCCTCACGCCCGAGCAGTACGCGGCGAATGTCGAGACGCTGCCGGGAAGCGGCGCCCGGGTCGAGTTCGCCGTGCGACTGCCCGGGCGCGGCGACGGCGCGCAGCCGCTGTGGCTGCCGATCGACGCGAAGTTCCCGCGCGAGGACTACGAGCGCCTGCTGGACGCGCAGGAGCGGGTCGACGCTGTCGCCGCCGAGGCCGCGGCGAAGGCGATCGAGGCGCGCCTGCGCGCGGAAGCGCGTTCGATCCGCGAGAAGTACGTCGCGGCACCGCACACGACCGACTTCGCGATCCTCTTCGTACCCACCGAGAGCCTCTATGCCGAAGTGTTGCGCCGGCCCGGCCTGGCCGAGTCGCTGCAGCGTGAACAGCGCATCGTCCTCGCCGGCCCGACAACCCTGCTGGCCACCCTCAACAGCTTGCAGATGGGTTTCCGCACGCTGGCACTCGAGAAGCGCAGCGCCGAGGTCTGGCAGGTGCTCGGCTCGGTGAAGACCGAGTTCCAGAAGTTCGGCGAGGTGCTCGCGAAGACCCGGCGCAAGCTGGAGGAGGCCAGCCACAGCATCGAGGCGGCCGAGACGCGCACCCGCGCGATGGGGCGGCGACTGCGCGCGGTCGAGGCCGTGCCCGAATCGAAGGTCGGCATGGCCTCCTCCCCGCTCGCGGACGACGAGCTCGACCGCCGCGAGGACGTGACCGGGGAGCGGAGCGTCCAGGGGCCGAGCCTTGGCTGACTCGTCCGGGCCGGGTCAAGTCCCGCAGCCGCCGGCGATGCCAGGCCGGCTGATCCTCGCGCTGGTCATCGGGCAGCTCGGGGTGCACTCGTCGATGGCCGGGTTCCGGATGGCCGCGCCGCTGCAGACGCTCGGCGAGGGCGCGAGCACCGGTGCCGTGGGCCTGCTGCTCGCCTTGTTCGCGCTGGCTCCGGTCGTGCTGGCGCTGCCCGCGGGTCGCATGGTCGACCGGCACGGCTTCCATCGCCCCATGGGCGTGGCCGTCGGCTTCACGGTGGCCGGTGCGGCGTTGGCCGTGTGGTCGACTCGACTGCCCGGCGTCTGGCACATCGTCGCCCTCGGCGCGGGGGCGCTGCTGTCGGGCGCCGGCGCGAACTTCGGCGTCCTGGCCATCCAGCGCACGGCCGGGCTGGCTGCCCGGGACGCGAGGGAAAGGGTGCGGCTGTTCAGCTGGCTCGGTGTCGCCCCGTCCCTGGCGAACGTGCTGGGCCCCGTGACGGCCGGTTTCGTGATCGACCTGGCCGGCTTCCGTGCCGCCTACTCGCTGATGCTGCTGCTGCCGCTGGCAACCGTGTGGGCCGTGCGTCAGGTGCCGCGCCCTGCGCTGCCCGCGAGGGGCGAGGGGCAGGAGGCCCGGCGGTCGGTGGTGACCCTGCTCGGGGTTCCCGGAATGAAGCGGCTGCTCTTCGTCAACTGGCTGCTGGCGATCTGCTGGGATGTCCATGCCTTCGCCGTGCCGGTGCTCGGGCACGGGCTGGGTTTCGCGGCTTCGACCATCGGCCTGGTGCTCGGCACCTTCACCCTCAGCGTGAGCCTGGTCCGGCTGGCCATCCCGCTGATGGTGCACCGGCTCTCGGAGACGGGTGTCATCGTCGGTTGCATGGTCGGCACCGCGCTGATCTACGCGGCGTATCCCTTCGCCAGCTCGCCCTGGATGATGGCCGGCCTGGCGGCGTTGCTGGGCATCACGCTGGGGAGTGCGCAGCCGATGATCATGTCCACGCTGCACCACCTGACACCCGATGGCCGCCACGGCGAGTCGCTCGGGCTGCGCTCGATGGCGATCAATCTCTCGAGCACGCTGATGCCGCTGGCGTTCGGCGCGCTCGGGGTCGTGGTCGGTGCCGGGGCGTTGTTCTGGCTCGTCGGAGTCGCCGTGGGCGGCGGTGCCATGGTCGCCCGCCGGCTGCGCTCGGTGTGATCCGCCGTCAGAAGCGGAATCCGGGCGCCGCGGCCGGCGCGACCGGTGGGGCAGGGGGCGGCGATGGACGGGCTGTGGCCGGCGTTTCCGGACGCGGACTGCTCTCTGCCGCGGCCGCGGCCGGCGGCCGCGGCTCGGCCAGGGGCGAGGCCGGTGCCGGCTTCCAGCCCCTGGGCAGACGCGACTCGCGGGGATAGCCTGCGGCGTCCAGGTATGTCAGCCAGGCCGCCGTGTCCAGCCCGCGCAGCTGCTGTGTCCCGATGCTCAGCCCGGGAAGCAGGCGCCCGGCGCCGAGTTGCTCCAGCGCACGGGCATCGTCCTCCGACGCGATCCGCCGCTCCACAAAGGGGATGCCGCGCTCCAGCAGCAGATGCCGGGCGCTGTCGCAGGGCACGCAATCGTCGGCCGCGTACAGGGTGACGGGGTAGCGCCGCGCGGCCTGGCGCAGGTCGTGGGGCAGGGCAGGCTCGGGTGCCGCCGCGTGGCCCGGGCGGAACGGGGCCACGCGGGCCGTTTCGTCCGCTGACAGCGGGCGATCCGTGTACGTCACCCGACCGTCGGCACCCACGACCTTGAACAGCGCCCACGAAGGACTGGCGGCAAGGAGCAGGCTGGCGGCAATCGACAGGGCGCGCATCGTGCGACGACTCCCGGCTGGCGGGTGGTGGTGGCGGCCGCATCCGGGGGAGGCGATCAGCCTCGGGCCCGCGACGGGCGGCAGGACCGGCCGATTGTCGTCAGGACACCGCGTTGCCGGCTGCGTCAGATGTCACGAAACGCTCCGCTGCTTCGACCGTGTTGACCAGCAGCATCGCCCGCGTCATCGGCCCGACCCCGCCCGGCACCGGCGAGATCCAGCCGGCCACGGGGGACACGGCGGCGAAGTCGACGTCGCCGCACAGCTTGCCGGCCTCGTCCCGGTTGATCCCGACGTCGAGCACGACGGCGCCCGGCTTGACCATGTCAGGGCCCAGCATGCCGCGACGGCCGGTGGCCGCCACGATGATGTCGGCCTGGCGCGTGTGGTGCCCGAGGTCCGGTGTCGCGCTGTGGCAGATCGTCACCGTCGCGCTCGCCTGCAGCAGCAGCAGCGCCATCGGCTTGCCGACGATGTTGCTGCGACCGACCACCACGGCATGCTGGCCACGCGGGTTGCAGCCGATCGATTCGAGCATCTTCATGCAGCCGTAGGGCGTGCAGGGACGGAACCGCGGACGGCCGATCATCAGCGCGCCCGCGCTGGAGACGTGGAATCCGTCGACGTCCTTGTCGGGCGAGATGGCTTCGATCACGCGCTGCGTGTCGATGTGCGGTGGCAGCGGCAGCTGCACCAGGATGCCGTGGATCGCGGGATCCGCATTCCAGTGGCGGATGCGCTGCAGCAACGCGTCCTCGAGCATCGTGGCCGGGTGTCGATCGACGACCGAGTGGATGCCGACCCCCGCGCAGTCGTTGGCCTTGTGCCTGACGTAGACCTCCGACGCGGGATCCTGGCCGACCAGGACCACGACGAGGCCGGGCCGCTGGCCTCGTTCGGCCAGCCGCTGGACGCGCAGTGCGACGTCCGCGCGCACCTGGGCGGCCAGTGCGTTGCCGTCGATCAGTCGTGCGCTCATCGCAGTACTTTCTCTCACCCAGGAGGCCGCTATGAGCAGCGGCCTGGACGGCAGGACGACACGTCCTGGCCCGCGGTGCTCAGGCCTTGCTCGTCGCGCCCAGCGCGATCTTCAGCAAGTCGGCGACCGTGTTCGCGTTGAGCTTCTCCATGATGTTGGCGCGGTGCGCCTCCACGGTCTTGATGCTGATGCCCAGGTCGTCGGCGATCTGCTTGTTCAGCCGCCCGGCGACAATGCGCTCGAGCACCTGGCTCTCGCGCGTGGTCAGCCGTCCGAGCAGCGCGTCGCGGCTCGCGGCTTCCTGGTGCTGGCTGAACGCCGTGCGCGCCTCGTCGAGCATGCGCTCGACAAGGCCCAGCAGCTCCTCTTCCTTGAAGGGCTTCTCGATGAAGTCCATCGCGCCCTTCTTCATCGTGTTGACGGCCATCGGCACGTCCCCGTGGCCCGTGATGAAGACGATCGGCAGGGGGCTCTTGCGCTCGATCAGGCGGTCCTGCAACTCCAGGCCGCTCATCCCGTCCATGCGGATGTCGGCGATCAGGCACGCCACCTCGCGTGGGTCGAACCTCGAGAGGAACGACTCGGCCGAATCGAAGCACTTGACCCGGTAGTCCTTGCCCTCCAGCAGCCACTGCAGCGAATCACGCACGGCTTCGTCATCGTCGACGACGTACACGGTACCTTTCTTCGGGATCAGGCTCATGCTCGTGAGGGGGAGGAGGAGGAGGAAGCGCGGGAGGCAGCCACCGCGCCGGGCGAACTGCGGTCCGACTCGGGGCGGCCGTTGATCTCGACAGGCAGCGTGAACGCGAATCGGCAGCCGATGACGGCGTCCCCATTGTAGAGGTTCTGGGCGCGCATCCGGCCGTGGTGCGACTCGACGATCGAGCGGCACAACGACAGGCCGATGCCCAGGCCCTCGCTCTTCGTGGAGAAGAAGGCCTCGTACAGGCGGCTGATCACCACGTCGGGCAGGCCGGGGCCGGAGTCGGTCACGCTGAACTCGATGACCCCGCCCTCGTCCGGCGTGTGGCGTGGCACGACGCGCAACTCGATCGTGCGCCGGCCCGGTGGCATCTGGGCGGTGTCGATGGCCTCGGCGCTGTTCTTCAGGAGGTTCAGCACCACCTGCTCGATGAGGATCGGATCGCAGTTCAGCAACGGGAGGTGGTGGGCGACGTAGCTGCGGATCGCGACATTGCGTCGCCGCAGGGCGATGCCGGCGAGTTCCACCGCATCGTCGACGATCTCGCTCGCGTGCGTGGGCTGCCGCTGCGGCTCGCTCTTCTTCACGAAGGCCCGGATGCGGTGGATGATCTGCCCGGCACGCTCGGCCTGGTGCGCCGTCTTGCGCAGCGCGGCCACCAGGTCGTCCTTGGCGATCGTGCCGGCATCGATGCGCGACACCATGCCGCTGCAGTAGTTGGCGATCGCCGTCAGCGGCTGGTTCAACTCGTGGGCCACGGTCGAGGCCATCTCGCCCATGGTCATCAGGCGGCTGGTGATCGCGGCACGCTCGGCCTGCTGCGCGACCTGTTCCTCGGCCTTCAGGCGGGCCGTCGCATCGGTCGCGATCAGCATCTGCGCGAGGCTGCCGTCGGTCCACTGCAGGTAACGCGTGCGCACGTCGAACCACTTCTTCAGCGCATCGACATAGACCTCCCGCAACGCACCGCCGCGCTCGGTGAGCTCCTGCGCGGGCAGGCCCGAGAGATCGTCGACGGCATCGGTGCGGGCCTCCTCGACCGCCGCCGCCGACAGCCCGCCGGTCAGCTGGGCGTGGCCGCGCGCATCGGCACCGAACCACAGGCGGTAGGTGCGATTCGCGAACAGCAGCTCGTTGTGCTGGACCGAGAGCACCGAAACCGACGCATCCAGCCCCTCGAGCACGGTCGTGAAGCGCTCGTGAGAGGCCGAGAGCTGGTCGCGGATGCGCTTGGCCTCGGTGATGTTGGTCATCGAGGTCATCCAGCCCGCCTGGTGGCCTTTCGGGTCGATCAGCGGCGACACGTACATGCGGGCGTCGAACATCTGGCCGTCCTTGCGCATCAGCCGGACCTCGACGCCGCCCGCCGGGCTGCGACCCTGGAGTTCCTGGTCCAGCAGTCGCTGGTTCTCCTCGACGCGGTCGGGCGGCCAGTAAGGGTAGGGCGGCTTGCAGCCGACGAGTTCCTCGCTGCTGAAGCCGCTCATCTGGCAGAACGCCGCGTTGACGTAGGTGATGCGGCCTTCCATGTCGAGCGCGCGCATGCCGGTGAGCATCGAGTTCTCCATCGCGCGCCGGAACTGCGTCTCCTGGACCAGCGCGGCCTGGATCTGCGCGCGCCGCTGCACGTGGCGCCACGTTCCCAGGAGCATCCACACCGTCAGCACCGACAGCGCCACGACCATCCAGAACAGCGTGTTGCTGATCAGGCCGATCGAGGCGCGCCAGCCTTCGCCGCGAACGACCAGGCCGTTCAGCGCGGGCGTCAGCGGCGCATCGTGAATGATCGAGGCGCGCGGACGGCTGGGCTGCTGCAGGGAGGCGGACGTGCTGGCGAGGATCGCATGACCATCGCCGACCACGGACATGACGTGCCGGCGCGCGACATCGGCCGGCACGAAGTGACGCAGCAGGGCGGAGACCGAGTACTCCACCAGCAGCACGCCGGCGAAGCGGCCGCGGTCGACGAGCGGCACGTGCAGCTGGAACACGGCCTCGCCACCGCCGTCGAGGAATCCGGAGGTGTAGACCGGCTGGCGCTGTTCGCGCGCGGCCCGGAACGCACGCTCGGTGGGCGTGTCGGCGCCTTCCAGGGGCAAGGCCGCGGGCCGAGGATCGGCGGATGAGTCCAGGTCCGACTGGAAGCCGGGTGATCGGTGGCTGGCTCGAATCGCGCGGTGCGGGTTCAACCAGTGAACGAGGTTGATCTCGGGGCGTTCACGGACGAAGCCGATGACCTGCCCGGAGAAGTCGTTGGCGTCGATCTCCCGCGTCACGAGTTCCCGGGCGATGCGATAGACCTGTTCCTGGTTCTCGATGAGCCGAAGCCCGATCTGCTGCTGCGTGATCTCGGTGTCGCGGCGCACCGACTCGGTTTCGCGCTCCATTTCCTCGTTGCGCAAGTACCAGAACGCCGAGATGATCGCGGCGAGGAACAGCAGCACCGAGGCCAGCGGGCCCAGCGTCGCGAGGCGGTCCTGGCGCGACGGCGACTGCCGTCGCCACCAGCGGCCGACGAGACGCTGCAGCCGGCTGTGCGGCGTCTTCGCGGTCGTCGTGGGCGGCGTGGGATGTTCGGCCATCGGGGCGGAGATTATCCCGGGAGTCGGTCGCGCGGCTCTGGCTGCGTTGGGGGATGGCATTGCACATTGAGAAATGAGCAGCCACAATTTGAAAGGTGCTGCGAGCTGTGCCACACTCCGCCCCCATTCCCGAACAACACGACAGGCCTCGCCTGCAAGGAGACTGACCGATGTCCGGACTGAACGACCCCGCGCACGCCTCGGCCACCCTCGACCCTGACGCGCAGGAGACCCGCGAGTGGCTCGATGCGCTGCACGCGGTCATCGCGGTCGAGGGTCAGGGCCGCGGGCACGCGCTGCTGGAGAAACTGCTCGACCACGGGCGGCAGCTCGGCATCGACATGCCGTTCTCGGCGACCACGGCCTACGTGAACACCATTCCTCCGGAGCAGGAAGAGCGCAGCCCGGGGAATCTCGAGCTCGAAGGCCGCTTGCGGGCTTACATGCGCTGGAACGCGATGGCGATGGTGGTCAAGGCCAACCGCCTGAACCCGGAAGATGGCGGCGACCTCGGCGGTCACATCAGCTCCTTCGCGTCCCTGGCGCACCTGTTCGCCGCCGGCTTCAACCACTTCTGGCACGCCGCGACTCCCGAGCACGGCGGTGACTGCCTGTACATCCAGGGGCACAGCGCGCCGGGCATCTACGCGCGCGCCTACCTGGAGGGCCGGCTGAGCGAGGAGCAGCTCCTGAATTTCCGGCAGGAAGTGGATGGCAAGGGCCTCTCGAGCTATCCGCACCCCAAGCTGATGCCCGAGTTCTGGCAGTTCCCGACGGTGTCGATGGGGCTGGGGCCGCTGATGGCGATCTACCAGGCACGTTTCCTGAAGTACCTGCATGCGCGCGGCATCGCCGACACCTCCAGGCGCAAGGTCTGGGTCTTCTGCGGCGACGGCGAGATGGACGAACCCGAGTCGCTCGGTGCCCTGGGCATGGCGGCACGCGAGCACCTGGACAACCTGATCTTCGTCGTCAACTGCAACCTCCAGCGGCTGGACGGACCGGTGCGCGGCAACGGCAAGATCATCCAGGAGCTCGAGGGCGGCTTTCGAGGAGCGGGCTGGAACGTCATCAAGCTGATCTGGGGGAGCAACTGGGATCCGCTGCTCGCTCGCGACAAGGACGGGGCGCTGCGCCGGATCATGATGGACACGCCGGACGGCGACTACCAGGCGTTCAAGGCCAATGACGGTGCCTATGTCCGCAAGCACTTCTTCGGGCGAGACCCGCGGACGCTCGAACTGGTCGCCAAGATGAGCGACGCCGACATCTGGAACCTGCGCCGCGGCGGCCATGACGCCGGCAAGGTCTACGCGGCGTTCCACCGCGCCGTGAACCACAAGGGGCAGCCGACCGTGCTGCTCATCAAGACCGTCAAGGGCTGGGGCATGGGCAAGGCTGGCGAGGGGCGCAACACCGCCCACCAGGCCAAGAAGCTCACCGACGACGACATCCGCGCCTTCCGGGACCGCTTCAACATCCCGATCCCCGACGCCGAGCTGCCGAACATCCCGTTCTACAAGCCGGCGGACGACACGCCGGAGATGAAATACCTGCACGAGCGACGCAGGTCTCTGGGCGGCTACCTGCCCTGGCGCCGGACGCGCAGCGACGAAAGCTTCGCGATTCCCCCGCTGGAGACCTTCAAGGCGGTCATCGAGCCGACCGCGGAGGGCCGCGAGATCAGCACCACGCAGGCCTTCGTGCGTTTCCTGACTCAGCTGCTGCGCGACAAGGAGCTCGGCCCGCGCGTCGTGCCGATCCTCGTCGACGAGGCCCGGACCTTCGGCATGGAGGGACTGTTCCGCCAGGTCGGCATCTACAACCCTGCGGGTCAACAGTACACGCCGGTCGACAAGGACCAGGTCATGTACTACCGCGAGGACAAGGCCGGCCAGATCCTGCAGGAGGGCATCAACGAGGCCGGCGGGATGAGCAGCTGGATCGCGGCGGCGACGAGCTACAGCACCAGCAACCGGATCATGGTGCCGTTCTACGTCTATTACTCGATGTTCGGCTTCCAGCGCATCGGCGACCTCGCATGGGCCGCCGGCGACATGCAGGCGCGCGGCTTCCTGCTCGGTGGCACGTCGGGGCGCACGACGCTCAACGGCGAAGGCCTGCAGCACGAGGACGGGCACAGTCACATCCTGGCCGGCACGATCCCCAACTGCATCAGCTACGACCCCAGCTTCGCGCACGAGGTCGGGGTCATCCTGCACCACGGCCTGGAGCGCATGGTCGGGCAGCAGGACAACGTCTTCTTCTACCTGACGCTGCTCAACGAGAACTACCCGATGCCGGGTCTCGTGCCGGGCACCGAAGAGCAGATCCTCAAGGGCATGTACCTGTTCGAGGAGGGTGCCCAGCGCTCGCCGCGCGTCAACCTGCTGGGCAGCGGAAGCATCCTGCGCGAGAGCATCGCGGCACGGCAGCTGCTCGAGAGCGACTGGGGGGTCGCGGCCAACGTGTGGAGCTGCCCGAGCTTCAACGAGCTGGCCCGCGACGGCCAGGACTGCGAGCGCTGGAACCTGCTGCACCCGACGGAGGAGGCGCGCGTGCCCTTCGTGGCGCAGCAGTTGCTGCCGCATGCAGGGCCGGTCGTCGCGTCGACCGACTACATGCGCAGCTACGCCGAGCAGATCCGGCCGTTCGTGCCGAAGGGACGTGTGTACAAGGTGCTCGGGACCGACGGCTTCGGGCGCAGCGACTTCCGCAGCAGGCTGCGCGAGCATTTCGAGATCAACCGGTACTTCATCGTGGTGGCCGCGCTGAAGGCGCTGGCCGAGGAGGGCACCGTGCCGCCGACGCGCGTGGCCGAGGCCATCCAGCGATACGGCATCCGGGTCGACCGGCGCAATCCGCTTCTCGCCTGATCCGACAGGACGTACCGGAGACAAGACATGACCATGGTCGAAGTCAGGGTGCCGGACATCGGCGACTTCAGGGACGTGGCCGTCATCGAGCTGCTCGTCAGGCCCGGCGATCGCGTCGTGCGGGACCAGTCGCTCGTGACGGTGGAGAGCGACAAGGCGTCGATGGAGATCCCGTCGTCGCACGAGGGCGTCGTCCGCGAGCTTCGCGTGGCACTCGGCGACAAGGTCAGCGAGGGCACCGCGCTCGCCCTCGTCGAGCTGGCCGATGGCGCGGGGGACCAGCAGGCTGCGGAGCCGCCGGGCGCGGCCGAGGAGGCGCCGGCCGCATCCTCAGCCGCAACGCAGGCCGCGTACTCCGCCGCGCCGCCGCCGGCTCAGCAGGTGCCGGTCGAGGTGCGTGTCCCCGACATCGGCGACTTCCGGGACGTCGCCGTCATCGAGATCCTTGTCAAGCCCGGTGACGCCGTGAGCGCCGAGCAGAGCCTGATCACCGTCGAGAGCGACAAGGCGTCGATGGAGATCCCGTCGTCGAGCGCCGGCATCGTTCGCGAGGTCCGGGTGGCGCTCGGGGACCGGGTGAGCCAGGGCTCCCCGATCGTCCTGCTCGATGCGGCGTCGTCGCCATCGGCCGGGGCCGCGCAGCCGCAGGTGCCCGCCGCGCCGCGGTTGCCGACGCCGGCGTCTTCGTTCGCGCCGACGCCCGATGTGTCGTTGGCGCCTGCCGGCGAGAAGCGTCTGGCGCAGGAGCCCGTACCACTGCACGGCGGGCTGCCCCACGCGTCACCATCGATCCGCAAGCTCGCTCGTGTGCTCGGTGTTCCGCTGGCCGAGGTGCGCGGCACCGGGCCCAAGGGCCGCATCACGCAGCTGGACGTCGAGTCCTTCGTCAAGGGCGTGCTGGCCGGCGAGCTGCGGACGGCTGCACAGCAGGCCCGCGCCAGTACCCCCGCGGCGTCGGCCGCCCCGGCGGCGGCAGGAGGAAGCCTGGCTGGCATGTTGCCCTGGCCGCAGGTGGACTTCGGCCGTTTTGGTCCGGTCGAACGCCAGGATCTGTCGCGGATCAAGAAGATCAGCGGCGCGAACCTGCACCGCAACTGGGTCCTCATTCCCCACGTCACCAACCACGACGACGCCGACGTGACCGATCTCGAGGCCTTCCGTCTCGAACTGAACCGCGAGAACGAGAAGTCGGGGGTCAAGGTCACGCTGCTCGCTTTCCTGGTGAAGGCGTGCGCCGCGGCGCTGAAGAAGTTCCCCGAGTTCAACGCCAGCCTGGACGGCGACCAGCTCGTCCTGAAGCGCTACTTCCACATCGGCTTCGCGGCGGACACGCCCAACGGGCTCGTCGTCCCCGTCATCAAGGAGGCGGACACGAAGGGAATCCTGCAGATCAGCCAGGAGATGAGTGAACTCGCGAAGAAGGCTCGCGAGGGCAAGCTCGCACCCTCGGAGATGAGCGGAGGCTGTTTCAGCATCAGCAGCCTCGGCGGCATCGGTGGGCGCTACTTCACGCCCATCATCAACGCACCTGAGGTGGCCATCCTCGGCGTCTGCCGCAGCAGCACCGAACCGCGGTGGGACGCCGGCCGGCAGGCCTTCGTGCCGCGCCTGATCCTGCCGCTGAGCCTCAGCTGGGACCATCGCGTGATCGACGGGGCCGCCGCGGCGCGCTTCAATGCGTACCTCGGCCAGCTGCTCGGGGACTTCCGCCGCGTGCTGCTGTAGCCGGGAACCGCGCGCATGACGACCGTTGCGGTCGCCCGCAAGGGCTCACAGGTGGCCATCGCCGCCGACTCGCTGGTGACCTTCGGGGACACCCGCTTGGCCCACGGCTACGAGGCCAACGACAAGGTCTTCCGGGTGGGCGACTCATGGATCGGCATGGCCGGCACGACGGCGCACTTCCCGGTCTTGCGCAAGGCCCTGGGCGGGCTCGCCGCGGAGGATCTGCGGCTGGGTTCGCGCGACGAAGTGTTCGAGACCTTCCTGAAGCTCCACCCGAAGCTCAAGGAGACCTTCTTCCTCAACCCGAAGGAAGACGAAGGCGACCCTTACGAGAGCAGCCAGTTCACGGTGCTGATCGCCAACGCGACCGGCATCTACGGGGTCTATTCGTACCGCGAGGTGTTCGAGTTCGACCGCTTCTGGGCCATCGGGTCCGGGCGGACCTACGCGCTCGGAGCCATGTACGCCGCATGGGACGGCAAGCGGGGCGCCCGCGAGATCGCCGAGCTCGGCGTGCGTGCAGGCTGCGAGTTCGACAAGAACTCCGACGGGCCGGTCAAGGCCCACACGATCAAACTCAAGCACAAGGTGTGACGTCCATGGCACGGGTGGAAGTGAAGGTTCCCGACATCGGCGACTTCCGGGATGTCGCGGTCATCGAGCTGCTCGTCGCGCCGGGCGATGCGGTGCGTGCCGACCAGGGCCTGATCACCCTCGAGAGCGACAAGGCATCGATGGAGATCCCGTCGCCGCAGGCGGGTGTCGTGCGGGAGCTGAAGGTTGCGATCGGCGACAAGCTCAGCCAAGGCTCGCTCGTCCTGCTGCTGGACACCGGCGACGACGACACGGCCGGCGCCGGAACGGGTGGGGCGATGCCGGAGGGACAGACCGTGCCGCCGTCCGCGCCGGCGCCCGCCGTGCACGTGCCCGGTCCCGCCGGCGCGGTGGCGGACCTGGAGTGCGACCTGCTGGTGCTCGGCGCTGGCCCGGGGGGCTATTCCGCGGCTTTCCGCGCGGCCGATCTCGGGCTGAAGGTCGTGCTCGTCGAGCGCTACGCGACCTTGGGAGGGGTGTGCCTGAACGTCGGCTGCATTCCGAGCAAGGCACTGCTTCACGTCGCCTCGGTGATGGACGAGGTGTCGCGCATGGCCGAGTGGGGCATCGCGTTCGGCGCCCCCCGGGTGGACCTGGACCGGCTGCGCACCCACAAGGACAAGGTCGTCGGCAAGCTCACGGGCGGCTTGGCCGCGATGGCCCGCATGCGCAAGGTCACGATCGTGCGCGGCTACGGTTCGTTCATCGGCCCGCAGCATGTTCAGGTCGAGGAGACCCAGGGTGACGGCCAGGCGAAGACCGGGCGCACGCAGGTCGTCGGGTTCCGGCGCTGCATCGTCGCGGCCGGAAGCCAGGCCGTGCGCCTGCCCTTCCTGCCGGACGACCCGCGCATCGTCGACAGCACCGCCGCGCTTGCGATGCGCAACGTACCCCGGCGCATGCTGATCGTCGGCGGCGGCATCATCGGCCTGGAGATGGGGACGGTCTACAGTTCCCTCGGGGCGCGGCTGGACGTCGTCGAGATGCTCGACGGGTTGATGCCGGGCGCAGACCGCGATCTCGTCAAGGTCTGGCAGAAGATGAATGCGCCGCGCTTCGACCACGTCATGCTGGGGACGCGCACCGTGTCCGCGCGGGCCACGGCGGAGGGCATCGAGGTGGCCTTCGAGGGGGAGAGTGCGCCACCGCCGCAGACCTACGACCTCGTGCTCCAGGCCGTGGGCCGCAGCCCGAACGGGCGCAAGATCGGCGCCGATCAGGCCGGAGTCGCCGTGACCGAGCGGGGCTACATCGAGGTGGACGTCCAGCGTCGAACGAATGTGCCGCACATCTTCGCGATCGGCGACATCGTCGGGCAACCGATGCTCGCGCACAAGGCGGTCCACGAGGCGCACGTGGCGGCCGAGGTGATCGCGGGTGAACTGCTCGGGGACAAGGCGCTGGCGTCGAGCGCCTTCGACGCCCGTGTGATTCCCAGCGTGGCCTACACCGATCCGGAGATCGCCTGGGTCGGGCTGACCGAGGATCAGGCGAAGGCGCAGGGCCTGAAGATCCGCAAGGGCCTGTTCCCGTGGACCGCGTCGGGCCGCGCGATTGCCAACGGACGCGACGAAGGATTCACCAAGCTGCTCTTCGACGATTCGGCCGAGGCCGCCGGGCACGGACGCATCCTGGGCGGGGGCATCGTCGGCACGCACGCCGGGGACATGATCGGCGAGGTCGCGCTGGCCATCGAGATGGGGGCCGACGCAGTCGACATCGGGCGTACCGTGCACCCTCATCCGACTCTGGGCGAGAGCCTGGGGATGGCCGCCGAAGTCGCCCACGGATCGTGCACCGACCTGCCGCCTGCACGTCGCTGACGGCCGCGCCCGCCGGTTGCCGCGCACGCGGCTTCGCCGGGCACCCCGGCTCGATCCTCGAGATCGAGCCGGGCGACCCCGATTCCCGGGCGTGGCACGACTCTCCCTGCCGGCCTTCGTGGCGCGCCGCCGGGTGGTGCATTCGAGCGCACGCCGTCGTGCCTCGACCTCAAGAATGGCGCCCGGGTTCCGATCTTGGGGCCCATGGTGGGCTGCAGCATCCCGGCGGCTGGCGGCTTCGCGGGCAGGGGCCGGGCTCCCCGCTGGGCGCCGGAGCTGCGGCGCTGGGTCGCGGCCGTGGTGGCAACGGGACTGTGGCTGGCCGCCTGGGCCGTGTGGCCCCAGACGGGCTCGCTCGACCTCGTGCGGCTGCAGCAGGCGGCCGCGCGGATGGGACCGCGTGCCGAAGGCCCGGTGGCGGACCTGCGCGATCTGGTGCCGCGGCTGGCACCGCTGGACGACGCGGCGCGGCTGCAGCTCGTCAACGACTACGTCAACCGTCGCGTGGCCTTCTCGCCAGATCCCGTCGTCTGGAACCAGGAGGACTACTGGGCCACGCCGCTGCAGACGCTCGTCCGTGGCGAGGGCGACTGCGAGGACTACGCGATCGCGAAATACTTCCTGCTGATCGCGTCGGGCACACCCGCGTCCCGGCTGCGGCTCGTCTACGTGCGCGCGACACTGCCGCCAGCCCGCGGCCTGGCGGGTGGCAGCCAGGCGCACATGGTGCTGGCGCACTACGCGGACAATGCAGCCGAACCGGAAATCCTGGATAACCTCGTGTCCGCCATTCGTCCGGCATCGTTGCGTCCCGATCTGATGCCGGTCTTCAGCTTCAACGGCGAGGGCCTGTGGGACGGTGCGGGGCCGAAGCCGGCCGGTGATCCCCTGGCCCGCCTGTCACGCTGGCGCGACTTGCTGCAGCGTGCGCGTGCCGAGGGGTTCCCGTAGCACGGAAGGGGTGACTCGATGTCGATGAGCCGGCAGATCCTGCTGATCCTCGTCGCGGTCGTCGTGCTGGCGATCGGCGGGAGCGTGGCCGTCGGCGCCTGGAACATGCGCCATGCGCTGCAGGAGCAGTTGCGGGTGCGAAACGCCGACGCCGCGACGATGCTCGCGCTGGCGCTGACCCAGCAGAAGGGGGACGTCGGGCTGATCGAACTCGTGCTGACCGCCCAGTTCGACACCGGCCACTACCGGCGCATCCGTCTGGTCGGCCAGGACGGACGGACGCTCTACGAACGCGAGGCCCGTGCGGAGTCCGGCGGTGCGGCCGGCTGGATGTCGCGCTGGTTGCCGATGCCGGCGCCGGACGGGACGGCGATCGTCACCGACGGCTGGAAGACCATCGGCCGGGTGCACGTCGAGAGCCAGTCGGCCTGGGCCTACGACAGCCTGTGGGCGTCGCTGTTGCGCAACTCGGCCTGGCTGCTCGTGGTCGGGTGTGGCGCGATGATGCTCGCCGCGGCGGCAGTGGGCCGCTGGCGGCGAGGGCTGGACCGCGTGCTGGGCCAGGCGCAGGCGTTGGAAGGGGGCCGCTTCGAGGAACTCGCGCCGCCGCGCACGGTCGAGCTGGCCCGGTTGACGGCCGGCATGAACTCGATGGTCCGGCGCATGCACGCGCTCTTCGACGAACACGCGGCGCAGCTCGCCGCGCTTCAGCGCCAGGTGCAGTCCGATGCCCTGACCGGCCTGGCCAACCGGCGCCACTTCCTGCTGCGCTTGGAGCACGCACTGGATGGCGCTGCGTCCGACCAGCCGCAGGCCGAGGCCAGCGCGGGCCCGCGCCGCGGGGGCTTGCTGCTGGTGCGGCTCGGCGACATCGAGGCGCTGAACGCCAAGCTCGGCCACGGTGTCGTGGATCGACTGCTCGCGGCGATCGGGGAGGTGCTGCAGACCTACCCGACGCGGGTCGAGGGCGCGTTCGCCGGGCGGCTCAACGGGCGCGACGTCGCGTTGTACCTGCCGGCGAACAACATCGCCCGGGAGACCGCGCTCGCGTTGCGTGACGCGCTGTCGACCGTGCTGGCGGTGATCGAGCCCACTGCCAGGGTGTCGATCGGGGGCGTCGACGGCCTGCAGTCGGACGGCTCCTCGGACGCGCTCGCGCGTGCCGACGAGGCCCTGGCGCGCGCCGAGCTGCAGTCGGCTTCGCCGGTGCAGGTGCTCGACCTGGCCGAGGGTGAGGGCATCGGCGAGAGCGAATGGCGCGTCCGGCTGGCCCGTGCACTTGCATCGGATCGGGCCCAGCTGGCCGGTTCGCCGGTCGTGCTCAGCGACGGGCGCATCGCGCACGAGGAGTGCACGCTCCAGGTCCAGCTGCGCGAGGAGGGTCCGTTCGTGCATGCCGAGCGCTGGCTGCCGATGGCGTGGCGCAGCCACCTGCTCGACCAGGTCGACCTGGCCGCCGTGCGCCACGCGTTGGCTGCGATTGCCCGCGACGGCCGCCCGCGCGCCGTGCATGTCTCCGCGGCCGCCCTGGCCGACTCCGGCTTCGTGCGCGAGTTCGAACGGCGACTGGCCGCTGCACCGCAGGCCGCCGGCAAGCTGTCCATCGAGGTCGACGAGTCGGCGAGCGCGCTGTGGAGGCGCTGGCGGGACGCGACCGAACGCTGGCGTCCGCTGGGCGTCCGGCTGGCCATCGACGACACCGGGCGCGCGCTGGAGGCGCTGGCGGACGCTCGCAGCTACGGCATCGACTACCTGAAGGTCGATGGGCGTTTCATCCGCGGTCTGGCCAGCGACACGGCGCTGGCCGACTTCGCCCGGCAGCTGGTCGTCACCGCGCGGGCGATGGGTGTGGTGATCTACGCGGACGGCATCGACGACCTGCAGGACCTGCGGCAGCTGTGGGCGCTCGGCTTCGATGGCGCCGCGGGGCCGGCGGTGACGGCGGCACGGCGCTGAACCTTCCGCCGGCTCAGGCGATGTCTTCGCAGCGGACGTCGTAGGCGCCGCTGCGCCGGGCGGCGAAGAAGAACTCGAGCGTGCGGCGGACCGTGCGGAATGCCAGCTCGTCCCAGGGCACCTCGTGCTCGTGGAACAGCCGCACTTCCAGGGACTCGGTGCCCGGGTCGAACGAGGTGTCGAGCAGCCGGGCGCGGTAGAAGAGGTGCACCTGGCCGACGCGCACCACGTTCAGCACGCTGAACAGTCCCTGCAGCTCGATGCGCGCCCCCGCTTCCTCGAGGGTTTCACGCTCGGCGCCGGCAGCAGTGGACTCGCCGAGCTCCATGAACCCGGCGGGCAGCGTCCACAGTCCGTAGCGCGGCTCGATGGCCCGCCGGCACAGCAGCACCTGTTCGCCCCACACCGGTACCGTGCCGACGACGTTCAGCGGGTTCTCGTAGTGGATCTCGCCGCAGGCGGTGCAGACCGCGCGTTCCCGGTTGTCCTGGGCCGGGACCCGGTACTGAACCGGGTTGCCGCAGGCGCGGCAGTGGCGGATGCGCAGGGGAGGCTGCATGCACGCCAGTGTAGCCAGGGCTGCTGCGTGGCATCATGCCGGCTGCCCTCGAGATCGCCTTGTGCGAATCCCATCATGACACTCGTCGTCGCCCCGCATGCCCCTGTCCTCGTGCCCGTCGTCGGCGGCGGCAGCTTCCCGGTGCGCCGCATCTACTGCGTGGGCCGGAACTACGCCGAGCACGCGCAGGAGATGGGCTTCACGGGCCGTGAGCCGCCGTTCTTCTTCATGAAGCCGGCCGACGCCATCGTCTTCGTCCCCGACGGGGTGGTCGGCGCGATGTCCTACCCGCCCCTGACGCACAACCTGCACCACGAGGCGGAACTCGTCGTCGCGATCGGGGTCGGGGGCTCGGGGATCCGGGCTGCCGACGCCGCGGGCCACGTCTACGGCTACGCGATCGGTCTGGACATGACCCGTCGCGACTTGCAGAACGACATGAAGAAGCAGGGCCGGCCATGGTGCATCGGGAAGGCCTTCGACGAGTCGGCACCCATCGGCCCGATCCACCCCAGGGCGCGCACCGGCACGCTGACGCGTGGAGCGATCACGCTGAGCGTGAATGGCCAGTCTCGCCAGAAGGGCGACCTGGCCGAGCTGATCTGGAACGTCGACGAGACGATCGAGCACCTCAGCGCGGCATGGACGCTGCAGCCCGGCGACCTGATCTTCACCGGCACGCCCGCCGGCGTGGGCCCGGTCGTGCGGGGCGACGTCATCGAGGCCACGATCGAGTCGCTCGGGACACTTCGCGTCGCGATCCGCTGAGCCGTCGGGGAGCCAGCCACCATGGACCTGTACAGCTACTTCCGCTCCTCCGCCTCCTATCGGGTGCGCATCGCGCTGGCCCTGAAGGGACTGGACTACGCCTACCATGCCGTGCACCTCGGCCGCAACGAGCACCTCGCGGAGTCGTTCGGCGCCGTCTCGGCCGCGCGCCTGGTGCCGCTGCTTCGCGACGGGGAGCACATCGTCACGCAGTCGCTGGCCATCATCGAGTACCTCGAGGAGACGCGGCCGACCCCGGCGCTGCTGCCACCCGATCCCGCGGGCCGCGCGCGCGTGCGCTCGCTGGCCCTGGACATCGCCTGCGAGATCCACCCGCTGAACAATTTGCGCGTGCTGCGCTACCTGGTCGGCCCGATGAAGGCGTCGGAGGACGACAAGAACCGCTGGTACCGCCATTGGGTCGAGACCGGGCTGGCGACGGTCGAGGCCCGGCTGGCGGCGCAGCCGGCGACCTACTGCCATGGCGAAACGCCGGGACTGGCCGACTGCGTGCTGGTGCCTCAGATCTTCAACGCGAATCGTTTCGACTGCCAGCTCGACCACGTGCCGAACGTGATGAGGGTCTTCGAGAGCTGCATGAAGCTCGAAGCCTTCGAGCGGACGCGACCGGAAGCCTGCCCGGATGCCGAGTGACGTGCGGCGGGCGCCAGCTCCTTGCGCGCCGGCGCCCGGGCGCCCGGCCCGTGGCGTCGAGCCGCCGGGCGCCAACGAGCGGCTGCCCATGCTCGCCGTCGAGTGGCCGGCGCCGGCGTGCGTCGCAGCGTGGATGACCACGCGGCACGGCGGCGTCAGCCAGGGGCCCTACGCGAGCCTGAACCTCGGCGCGCATGTCGGAGACGATCCCGCCGCCGTCGCCGAGAACCGGGAACGGCTCGCCCGTGCGATCGGCACGTGCCCGCTGTGGCTGCAACAGGTGCACGGCAGCGAGATCGTCGATGCGCGAGACGTGCGCGACGGGGTGGCCGGGCCGGCCGACGCGATGGTCGCCCTGCAGCCCGGCCTGGCTTGCGCGATCCAGGTGGCCGACTGCCTGCCGGTCCTGTTCTGCACTCGCGACGGCGGCGCCGTCGCCGCCGCGCATGCCGGCTGGCGCGGCTTGGCGGCACAGGTCCTCGCCCGAACCGTCGAGGCGCTGTCACGCGCCAGCGGAGCACGGCGCGGCGACATCCTGGCCTGGCTCGGCCCTTGCATCGGGCCGCGGCACTTCGAAGTCGGTGACGAGGTCCGCGTCGCCTTCGGGGACGGCGGCGCAACGCACTTCCGGCCACAGGTCCGGCGCGACGGTTCGCCAGGCTGGTTGTGCGACCTGCCATCCCTGGCGCGCGACCAGTTGCGCCAATCCGGCATCCAGGAGATTCAAGGCGGCTCCTGGTGCACGGTGGAGCAGGCCTCAGACTTCTTCTCGTTCCGTCGCGACGGTGCCTGCGGCCGCATGGCCGCCGTGGTCAGTCGCCTGTCCTGAGGCCTCGGCGCGACGTCGCGCTCGCCGGCGCAGCGGTGTTCCCATGATGTACAGCAGGATGCCCAGCGGCAGCACACCGTAGAGCACGAAGGTGAAGAAGGCCCCGAGTGCCGTGCCCTGTGGCGACATGAGCTCGGCGACGACCATCATCAGCACGACGTACAGCCAGCCGATCGCGACGATGTACAGCGCCATCGCTTGCAGCGCGGCCGCTTCCCGGCCGTCAAACAAAGGTAAGGACTCGATCCTACAGTCGCGCCTGAACCGGCGCCGCCCGTGGGGCCGAACGCCGCTGCCGCCCGTCGCGGCACTGATCAGGAGGCTGGCACGTGGAGACGCACGACGATGGCGCATCGCGCTCGAACCCGGCAGGAGCCTTCGGCCATGCGTTGGGTGACTTCGTCAAGGCCGCCAGCGCGATCGCCATCCCCCCGTCCACCGTCGCAAGGCTGCAGGCCGACTACCTGAAGGACGCGGCGGCACTCTGGAACCAGGCGCTCGACGCGGGCGGGGCCTCGGGCAAGGCAGTCCCGGTCGCGGATCGTCGCTTCGCGCACGATGCCTGGTCGGCCAGTCCCGCGTCGGCCTGGGTTGCCCAGATGTACCTGTTGAATGCGCGCACGATGCTGGAGATGGCCGAGGCCGTGCAGGCCGACGCGAAGACCCGGGCGCGGATCCGGTTCGCGGTGCAGCAGTGGATCGACGCCGCCAGCCCGAGCAACTGCCTGGCGACCAATCCGGAAGCCCTGCGGCTTGCGCTGGACACTCGAGGGCAGAGCATCGGCAAGGGCGTGCAGCAGTTGCTGGACGACCTGCGCAAGGGCCACGTGTCGCAGACCGACGAGAGCGTGTTCGAGGTCGGGCGCAACGTCGCGACGACCGAAGGAGCCGTCGTCTACGAGAACGACCTGTTCCAACTGATCGAGTACAAGCCGCTGACGGCCAAGGTGCACGAGCGACCGATGCTCTTCGTGCCACCCTGCATCAACAAGTACTACATCCTCGACCTGCAGCCCGAGAACTCGGTCATCCGCTACACGGTCGGGAACGGTCATCGCCTGTTCGTCGTCAGCTGGCGCAACCCCGACGAGTCGATGAGCTCCTGCACCTGGGACGACTACATCGAGCGCGGGCCGATCAAGGCCATCGAGGTCGTTCGCGCCATCACCGGCAGTCCCGCGCTGAACACGCTGGGCTTCTGCGTGGGCGGGACCATCCTCGCGACGGCGCTGGCCGTCCTCGCGGCGCGGGGCCAGCAGCCTGCGCGTTCGATGACGCTGCTGACGACGCTGCTCGACTTCACCGACACCGGCATCCTGGACATCTTCGTCGACGAGGCCGCGGTGCGGTTGCGCGAGGTGAGCATCGGTGAGCAGGCGCCCAGCGGTCCCGGACTGCTGAAGGGCCAGGAGCTGGCGACGACCTTCAGCTTCCTGCGGCCCAACGACCTGGTGTGGAACTACGTGGTGGGCAACTACCTCAAGGGGCAGACACCGCCGCCGTTCGACCTGCTGTACTGGAACGGCGACTCGACGAACCTGCCCGGGCCGATGTACTGCTGGTACCTTCGCCACACCTACCTGCAGAACGACCTGAAGATCCCGGGGCGCGTGACGGTCTGCGGGCAACCGGTCGACTTCGGCGCGATCCAGGCCGATGCGTACGTCTATGGTTCGCGCGAGGACCACATCGTCCCGTGGACCGGTGCCTACGCGTCGGTCGGGTTGCTCAAGGGGTCCCGGCGATTCGTGCTTGGCGCGTCCGGACACATCGCCGGGGTGATCAATCCGCCGGCGGCGAAGAAGCGCAGCCACTGGACCGGTCCCCACACGCCGGCAACCGCGCAGGAGTGGTTCGATGGGGCCACGGAGCGCCCCGGCAGCTGGTGGACCGACTGGGCCGCCTGGCTCGAGGGACATGGCGGACGCCTCGTCGCTGCGCCCCGCGCCTACGGCAACCGGACGTACAAGGTCATCGAAGCCGCCCCGGGGCGTTACGTCAAGGCCAAGGCATGAGTTGCCGCGGGGCGGGCGCACGGCTATCGTGTGCAGGTGCCCCGGCAGGCACGTCCGGGGGCGCGCCGGCGAGGCCGCAGCGAGCGGGCGCGACGTCCCGCGAAGCTCCAGACATCATCACCCACCAGCAAGGAGAGAGACATGGCTCAGAAAGTGGCATACGTGACCGGCGGCATGGGCGGCATCGGCACGGCGATCTGCCAGCGGCTCGCCAAGGACGGCTTCAAGGTCATCGCCGGCTGCGGACCGAGCCGTGACTTCGACAAGTGGCTCGGCGAACAGAAGGCACTCGGCTACACGTTCTACGCCTCGGTGGGCAACGTCGCCGACTGGGACTCGACGGTCGAGGCCTTCGGCAGGGCGATCGCCGAGCATGGGCAGATCGACGTGCTGGTCAACAACGCCGGCATCACGCGTGACCGCATGTTCCTGAAGATGACGCCCGAGGACTGGAAGGCAGTCATCGACACCAACCTGAACAGCATGTTCAACGTGACCAAGCAGGTCGTGCCCGGCATGATCGAGAAGGGCTGGGGCCGCATCATCCAGATCTCGTCGGTCAACGGCGAGAAAGGCCAGGCCGGCCAGACCAACTACTCGGCCGCCAAGGCGGGGATGCACGGCTTCACGATGGCGCTGGCCCAGGAGCTCGCGGCCAAGGGCGTGACGGTGAACACGGTGAGCCCGGGTTACATCGGCACCGACATGGTCCGGGCGATCAAGCCCGAGGTACTCGAGAAGATCGTCGCGACCATCCCGGTCAAGCGCCTGGGCACGCCCGAGGAGATCGGCTCGATCGTCGCCTGGCTGGCCGGCGAGGACTCCGGGTTCACGACCGGCGCCGACTTCTCCTGCAACGGCGGCCTGCACATGGGCTGATCCCGCGAGGGTGATCGTCCCCTGAGGACGGTCACCCGCCCGGTCGACGATGGTGCGGCCCGCGCGCGGTTCGTTACTCGGTGATACCGGCCATGAAGTACTTGATCAGGCCCTTGGCGACGAATCCCAGCAGGCCCACGCCCAGCGCGAGGAACAGCACGAAGGTACCGAATCGGCCGGCCTTCGACTCGCGCGCGAGCTGCAGGATGATGAACACCATGTAGAGCATGAAGGCCGTGACGCCGAAGGTCAGGCCGAACCATGCAATCTGCTCCTCGGTGAAGCCGCCCATCGCTTGCCTTCAGTCGCGCGGCTCGATGGCGGAAGGGTCGACCAGGTCCTGGTAGGCGTGCCAGCTCGCGTGCGCGAGCCAGGGCACGACGAACACCAGCCCGGCGAGGGCCGTGGCCATCCCCAGGCCGGTCAGAACCAGGATGAGGGTGGCCCACAGCGCCATGGGTGCCGGGTTCTCCAGCAGCGCGCGCCAGCTCGTCAGCACCGCCGTCAGCACGTTGACCTTGCGATCGAGAAGCAGCGGCATCGACACGACGCTGGACGCGAAGACCGGCGCGGCCATCACCGCACCGAGCGCGAGCCAGGCCGGGAACAACAGCGAGTCCTCGTTGAGGACGACGTTCTTCAAGAACTCCTGTGGGTTGCGCACCGGCAACTCGCTGAATCCCGTGATCAGCGCGGCGGAAGTCAGCACCCAACCCGTGCCGGCCAGTGCCAGCAGGAGCCCGAAGATGACCATCTGCCCCTGATCGGGTCGCCAGGCCCGCAACGCGTCGCCGAGCCCGGGCTTCAGGCCGCGCTGCAGGTCGCGGCTGATGCGGTAGAGGCCGGTGGCGACGACGGGCGCGACGAGCAGGAAGCCGGTGAAGGCCCCCGACAGAAGCCAGAACCGTTCGCGCGCCCAGGCGATCAGCAGGGCACCGAAGAGCGTGGCGGCCAGGCCGTGGGTGAGTCCCGGCAGCGGGCAGCGCACCAGGTCCCGCCAGCCCCGACGCAGCCAGAGAAGGGGCTGCGTCAGGGAGACCGTGCGCAGTGCGACACGATCCGACTCCTCAACCGCGCGCAGTCGATCCATGGCGCGACGCTACCCGAGGCCGAGCGGGCCCGGCTTGATCTGGCACAGACGGGAGTCGGGCGTGCCGTGGCGACCCGCTCCGTGCATCGCGGCAGCGGCGCCACGTGCGGGTCGCTTCAGAACGCCGAGTTGTGCCCTTGCGTGTTGCGCAGTCGCTCTTCCCGGGCGACACGCAGGCGCTCCACGGCCTGCTGAAGGGTGCGCATCAACGGGGGCAGGTGACGATCCAGGTCGGCCAGCGCCTCGGCATGGCGGGCGAGATCGGCGGGCGATGCCAGTGCGTCGGCCATGCGGCCGAGCGACGCCGCGCAGGGCGCGGCCGCCACGACGTCGAGGATGCTCTGCATGTCCTGAGCCATCTGGCGCGCCCGTTCGAACTCCCCGCGGTTCAGCGACTCCTGGAAGCGCGTCGGCCAGTTCACCAGCGCGGGAACGAGGTGCTCGATGGCATCGAGGTACAGCGAGGCGTCGCCGCCCAGCGATTCGACGGCGGTGTGCACGTCGATCAGCCCATCGGTGGCCAGCAGCTCCAGCGCATCCTTCTGCTCGGGCCGCAAGCCGTCTGCGCCGCCGCCGGCGATGGACGGGGATGTCCGGGCGGCGCGGCTCGAGCGTTCGATGGACTCCAGCAGTCGCGACTTCTGGACCGGCTTGCACAGGTGGTCGTCGAACCCTGCCTCGAGGCAGCGCTGGCGCTCGAGTTCGAGGGGCGCGGTGCCCAGCGCGATGACCGGCGTGCGCCGCAAGTTGCGTTCGCTCTCCTGCCGGCGCAGGATGCGCAACGCTGCCCAGCCGTCGAGCTCCGGCATGTTGAGGTCCATGAGCACGACGTCGTAGGGCGCAACCTCGAGGGCGCGCAGCGCGTCCCTGCCGTTGCTGCAGCGCAGCACGCTGTAGCGCTGCGGATCGAGCATGGATCCGATCAGTTCACGCGTCGAGACGTTGTCGTCGACGAGCAGCACCGAGGTCACCGCACGCTGGGCCTGTGGCGCTGGCGGGCTCGCGCCGCCGTTCTCGGCCGCGGCAGGGGCGGCGTCCGGTTCCAGCACCGCAGGGAGCAAGGCGCTGAAGACCGTGGTCGTGCCGCGGCCCGGCGAGTGGCGGATCGACAGACGCCCGCCCAGCACGCCGGCCAGGGCGCGGACCAGTGCCAGGCCGATGCCCGAGTGGCGCCGCGAGCGATCCGCACCGGCGCTGGAGAAGGGCTCGAGGATGCCAGCCAGCGTGCCGGTCACCGGGCTCAGGCTCGTGTCGGTGATCACGAAGCGCAGCAGGTCACCCGAGCGCGCGTGGCGTCGGACCTCGATGGCGATGCGGCCCTGGCGCGTGACCTTGACCGAGTGGCTCAGCAGGTGGGACAGAGCCTGCTCCAGCCGCGCGGCATCGCCGCTGACGACACGCGGGAGTTCGTTGGACAGCGTCAGCTGGATCTGCAGGCCCTTGGCATCGGCCTCGTCGCGCACCTGAGCGATCTGCTGGTGCAGCATCGGCGCGAGGGCGATCGCGGTCGGCCGCAGCTCGACCCGCCCGGCTTCGATCCGCGCGAGGTCAGCCAAGTCCTCCAGCAGCGTGGTCAGCGCCTCGGCAGACCGGCGGAAGATCTGCAAGTGTCGCCGCTGCTCGCCGTCGAGCGCGGTCTCGGTCAGCAGGTCGGCGACACCGACGACGCCGTTGACGGGTGTGCGCATCTCGCGTGTCAGCTCCGTCAGGAAGTCGGCCTTCTCCCTCGACACGGCCAGGCGAAACTGACGTTGGCTCTCCGCCTGGCGCCAGCCGGCAACCTGCTCCCAGCGGGTGAAGGCGATGCGTCCGCCGATGCCTCCCAGCAGCACGGCCAGCGGCAGGACGGGATCGATGGCGATGGCGGACGACAGCTGCCAGCCCAGGGCGAGCGCGACGATGGCGATGCTGCCGGCCAGCGTCACCGCAAGCAGCCGGCGCGGTTGGAGCAGGAGCAGCGCGGCGGCGACCAACACGCCCGCGGTGATCGCCCAGGCGGCCAGGCCGTGACCGCCGGCGCTGGCGCCCACGACGACCTGCTTGCCCAGCGCGGAGACCAGCGACGCCAGCGCGGCCTGCCAGGCGCCCTGCAGGACCGGAAGGAGGTGGGCCGAACCGGCGACGGCCATCGCGAGGACCGCACCGCCGGCGACGCCCCACGCAGGATGTGGCTGGGCGAGACGCTGCGCCAGGGCTGCCGGCACGAGCCGGCTAGGCAGGGAAGTGATCGAGATCGGCATGGTGCTGGACGGTGCTGCCGCGTGGAACTCACGAGGCAAAACCAGTCTAGCAACCGGGTTCCCGTGCTCCGCCCACCGATCCGTGCAGTGCCGGCCCCCGGTCCGCGGGGACGCCGTGGTGCAGTTCTCGAACCGCCGCGGCGATCGCCAGCGTGGCGCCGCTGTCGAGCGGCAGGACCGGAGCCGCGGCGAACGCCGCGAAGTTGCGCGACATCGACCGCAGGTAGATCGGGTCGTAGTGCAGGTCGAGCAACTCGCCGACCAGGTCGCGCCAGCGCCCTTCGCGCGCGAAGGTCTTCCAGCGGGCCACGATCTCGCCGCCACGGATGTCCCGCAAGGCGTCCAGCCTGTCGCACAGGCCGTCGACGTCGTCGATCAGATGCGGGTAATCCTCCAGCAGCAGGTCGATGCGCGCCCCGGTCGGCATCCTGAGATGGACGCAAACCGCGGCCCTCATGCGCTGCAGCAGCGCCTCCGGCAGACGCAATCGTCCGATGGTGCGGCTCTCGCTCTCGACGAAGACCTCGCGCGCCGGATCGAACTGCCGCAGCCGGTTCCACAGCAAGGTCTCGAAGCGCTTCTGTCCCGGTTGGGCCTGCGGCAGCGCGCCCAGCACCGAACCGCGGTGCGCGGCCAGCGCCTCGAGGTCGAGGACCTGGGCGCCATCGCGAGCCAGTGCCGCGATGAGGCGGCTCTTGCCGGTGCCGGTCTGGCCGCACAGCACGCGCAGCGACAGCGATGCCGGGAGCGTCTCGAGCTGCTCCACGACGAGCTTGCGAAAGGCGCGGTAGCCGCCGTCGAGCACGCAGACCTCGAAGCCGATCTGGGCCAGCACGAGCGCCAGGGCCCCCGATCGTTGACCGCCTCGCCAGCAGTAGACCAGCGGGCGCCAGGACCGCGGCAGCCCGGGTCCTTCCCGTTCCAGGTGGCCCGCGATGTTGCGCGCCGCCATGGCCGCGCCGCGCAGCCTCGCCTCGAAGGCCGAGACCTGCTTGTACTCGGTGCCCACGGCCTGCCGCTGCTCGTCGCTCAGCGTCGGCCAGTTGCGGGCACCGGGCAGGTGGTCCAGGGCGAACTCCGAAGGGCTGCGGGCGTCGATGATGGCGTCGAAGCGCTCGAGGCCGGCCACGGCCTCGGCGACTGCCAGGCGGCGGGGCGTCATCGGGCCGGCGCGCCGTCGGCCAGCGCGTCGAGGAGCTCGCTCTCGATCTGCAACTGGATCTTCGGCTGCTGGAGGGCCGCACCGTCGACGAGGAAGGTGTCTTCCACCCGCTCGCCGAGCGTCGACACCTTGGCCAGTTGCAGGTTGACGTGGTGGCGTGCGAGCACGCGCGCGATGGCGTACAGCAGGCCCGAGCGGTCGCTGGCGCTGACGCTGAGCAGCCAGCGCTGACCGCGCTCGTCGGGCGCCAGCGCGACACGGGGCACGACCGGGAAGCTGCGCACGCGGCGCGAGGGTCGGCTGCGGGTCGGCTCGGGCAGCGGCCCCTGGCTGGCCAGGGCCTGGGCGGCCTGCGTCTCGACCAGCGAGAGCAGCCCGCGGTAGTCCGACGCGCCGGCCTCCGGTCCGAGCACGGTGCTGACGACCTGGAAGGTGTCGAGCGCGTAGCCGGCCTTCGAGGTATGGATCTTCGCGTCCTGGATGCTGAAGCCCGCCCCGTCGAAGTACCCGCAGATGCGTGCGAAGAGGTCGGCACGGTCCGGCGAGTACACCAGCACCTGGAGCCCCTCGCCGACGGCAGACAGCCTGGCCCGCACCACGGGCACGGTCGTGTCCAGGTGGCGCCACAGCATGCGGGCGTGCCACGCGATGTCGGCGGCGTCGTGCCGGGCGAAGTAGCCGACGTCGAGCGTGCGCCACAGGGGCTCCTCGGTGCCGGGGAGCGCCGAGTGCAGGGCCAGGATGTGACGCGCCTCGGCCTTGCGGCTCTCGATCTCGGCGTCCAGATTCGGCCGCGATCCCCCCAGCGCGCGCAGCGTCAGCCGGTACAGGTCTTCGAGCAACTTGCCCTTCCAGGCGTTCCACACCTTCGGGCTCGTGCCGCGGATGTCGGCCACGGTCAGCAGGTAGAGCGCCGTCAGACGGCTCTCGTTGCCGACGAGTCGCGCGAAGGCGGAGATCACGTCCGCGTCGCTGAGATCCTCCTTCTGGGCGATGCGGCTCATCGTCAGGTGATGGCGCACGAGGAACTCGATGAGTTGCTCGTGCTCGCGCGAGACCCCGTGCTCGCGGCAGAAGCGCCGCGCCTCCAGGGCGCCGAGTTCGCTGTGGTCGCCGCCGCGGCCCTTGGCGACGTCGTGGAACAGCGCGGCGACATAGAGGATCCAGGGCTCGTCCCATTGAGAGGCGAGCTGGGAGCAGAAGGGGTACTCGTGCGCGTGCTCCGGGATGAAGAAGCGCCGCGCGTTGCGCAGCACCATCAGGATGTGCTGGTCCACGGTGTAGACGTGGAAGAGGTCGTGCTGCATCCGGCCGACGATGCGCCGGAAGACCCACAGGTAGCGGCCGAGCACCGAGGTCTGGTTCATGAGCCGGAAGACGTGGGTGGTGCCGCGCGGCTCGCGCAGGATCGCCAGGAACAGGCGACGGTTCACCGGATCCCTCCGGAAGCGGGCGTCCATCTGGGTGCGCGCGTTGTAGAGCGCCCGCAGCGTGCGGGCGGACAGGCCCTTGATGCCGGGGTTGCGCTGGAAGACGAGAAAGGTCTCCAGGATCGCGTGCGGGTCGGCGGCGTACAAGGCGTCGTGCGCGACCTCGAGCATGCCGCCACGATCGAGGAAGCGCTCGTCGATCGGTCGCATCGGCGCGTCGCCCGAACCCAGGATCCGCTCCTCGAGGTTCTGCAGCAGGATCTGGTTCAGCTGCGTGACGGCCTTGGCCGCCCAGTAGTAGCGGTGCATCAGCACCTCGGAAGGCCGCTGCCCGCGCGTGCCGGCAATGCCGAAGCTCGAGGCGACCGAGGTCTGCAGATCGAAGATCAGTCGGTCCTCACGCCGGCGCGCGACCAGGTGCAGGTGCGCGCGCACCAGCTTCAGCGTTCCCTCGTGCTTGCCGAGTTGCGTGGCCTCGAAAGGGGTCAGCAAGCCGCCAGCGGCCATCTCGGACCAGGTCCGGCCGAGCCCGGCCGCCCGGGCGACCCAGACCAGCACCTGGAGGTCGCGCAGGCCGCCCGGGCTCTCCTTGCAGTTGGGTTCCAGTGCATAGGGCGTGCCCTCGTACTTGACGTGGCGCTGCTGCATCTCCAGCGTCTTCGCCCTCAGGAAGGCCGAGGTGTCGAGCACGGCGCCGGTGGCGGCCACGAAGGCCTCGTAGGTGCGCAGCGAGCCGCAGACGCGGCGTGACTCGAGCAGTGCCGTCTGCACGGTGACGTCGCGCTGCGCCTCCTCGACGCACTCGGCCACGGTGCGGACCGACGAACCGATCTCCAGGCCGAGATCCCAGCATGCGGTGATGAAGGCCTCGATCGCCGCGGTCGTGGCCGATGTCTCCGCGCCGGCGCCGGCCGCACCGGTGTCGGGCAGCAGCACCAGCACGTCGACGTCGGAGTACGGGAACAGCTCGCCGCGGCCGTAGCCGCCGACGGCGACGAGGGTGGCACCCGGCGGCAGCGCCTGCAGGTCCCACAGCTTGCACAGGGTCCGGTCGGCGTGCCGAGCGAGCGACTTCAGCAGGCGCGTGGCGGCCGCCGAGACGGGGCGTGCCTCGCGGAAGCGCTCGAGCAGGGCCTCCTTCCCGCTGCGGAAACCCGTGCGGAGGTCGGCCAGCGACGGCGTGGCCGCGGCAGCGGCACGCGAGCCCATGCTCAGACGTCGACCGGGACGGGCAGGGCGCCCGCGGCGGTGACGAAGTCCGGCACGGCCGGACTGCCCGCGGACAGCGTGAGGACTTCGAATCCGGTGTCGGTGACCAGCACCGTGTGTTCCCATTGCGCCGACAGCGAGCGGTCGCGGGTGACGATGGTCCAGCCGTCGTACGGACGGTTGCCCTTGCGGTCTTCCTTGATGTCCCGCCGCCCGGCGTTGATCATCGGCTCGATCGTGAACGTCATGCCCGGGACCAGCGCCTCGAGGGTTCCGGGCCGGCCGTAGTGGAGCACCTGGGGCTCCTCGTGGAACTTCGCGCCGACGCCATGGCCGCAGAACTCGCGCACCACCGAGTAGCCGTTGTGCTCGGCATGGCTCTGGATCGCGTGGCCGATGTCCCCGAGCCGGGCGCCAGGGCGCACCTTCAGGATGCCCTTCCACATCGCCTCGAAGGTCACGGCACACAAGCGTCGCGCGGCGATCGAGGCATTCCCGATCACGAACATCCGGCTGTTGTCGCCGTGCCAGCCGTTCTTGATGACCGTGACGTCGATGTTGACGATGTCGCCGTCCTTCAGGGGGCGGTCGTCGGGGATGCCGTGGCAGACGACGTCGTTGATCGACGTGCACAGCGAGGCCGGGTAGGGCGGGTAGCCCTGGGGCTGGTAGCCGAGCGTTGCGGGCGTCGACTGCTGCACGTCGACCATGTAGTCGTGCGCCAGCTTGTCGATCTGCCGGGTGGTCACGCCGGCCTTCACGAAGGGCGTCAGGTAGTCCAGCACCTCGCTGGCCATGCGGCAAGCCAGCCGCATGCCGTCGATGTCCGCCGGTGACTTGATCGTGATCGTCATGGGCCGCGATTATTCCACCCCCGCATAAAATCAACGCTCGTCGCGATGGCACCGACGAGGGGCCCACGGCGAGTCGGTGCGCACCCTGCCGCACCGCCGCATCACCGTCCATGGGCACCATGTCTTCATCTGCGCTTCACTTGTCGGTCTTCGAGGGCGGCAACGCGCTGTCCCCCTTCCGCGCCCGTGCGCTGCTCGGCCGGCTGCAGGCCGTCGATCCGGGTGTCACCGGCGTCAGCGCTCGACACGTGCACTGGGTGGCGTCCGGTGCCGCCCTCGAGGCGGCCGCGCTCGACAGGCTGGCGGCGCTGCTCGACTACGGCGAGCCGGCGGCGCCGGCAGCGTCCGAAGGTGTGCTCGTCGTCGTGACGCCGCGGCTGGGCACCGTGTCGCCGTGGGCGAGCAAGGCCACGGACATCGCGCACAACTGCGGCTTGCCGATCCGCCGGATCGAGCGGGTGACGGAGTTCCGGCTGCAGCGCAGGGGCGGCCTGCTCGGACGGGCCCGTCCGCCGACCGACGACGAGCGCGCCGCGCTGGCTGCCGTGCTGCACGACCGGATGACCGAGTGCGTGGGCTTCGTGCGCGACGCCGCGCGGGCGCTCTTCGACGAACGCGCCGGCACCCCGATGGTGCACGTGGACGTCCTGGGCGGCGGGCGCGCCGCGCTCGAGCGCGCAGACCGCGAGTTCGGGCTCGCGCTGTCGCCCGACGAGATCGACTACCTGATGGACGCCTTCGCGACCCGGCTGCGGCGCAACCCGACCGACGTCGAGCTGATGATGTTCGCCCAGGCCAACAGCGAGCACTGCCGGCACAAGATCTTCAACGCCCGCTTCACGATCGACGGCGTCGAGCAGCCGCAGTCCATGTTCGCGATGATCCGGCACACCGAGGCCGTCGCGCCGCAGCACACGATCGTCGCCTACAGCGACAACGCGGCGGTGATGGAAGGCGGCGCGGTCCGGCTGTGGCTGCCTCAGGGTTTCACGAACGCGCCGGCCTACGGGCCGCGCGACACGACCGCACACGTGCTGATGAAGGTCGAGACCCACAACCACCCGACGGCCATCTCGCCGTCGCCGGGAGCGGCCACCGGCGCGGGTGGCGAGATCCGCGACGAGGGGGCGACGGGCCGAGGCGCCCGGCCCAAGGCCGGGCTGACCGGCTTCTCGGTCGGCAACCTGCACTTGCCGGACACCGACGAGCCCTGGGAGCGCAGCCCGATCGGCCGCCCGGGTCACATCGCCAGCGCGCTGCAGATCATGATCGACGGGCCGCTGGGCAGCGCGGCGTTCAACAACGAGTTCGGCAGGCCCAACCTCACGGGGTACTTCCGCGTCTTCGAGCAGCCCGTGGCCGGCGTGCAGCGCGGCTACCACAAGCCGATCATGATCGCCGGCGGGCTCGGCGCGATCGAGGCGAGCCAGACGCACAAGCTGGCCTTCCCGGCGGGCACGCTGCTGGTCCAGCTCGGCGGCCCGGGCATGCGCATCGGCATGGGTGGCGGCGCGGCCAGCTCGATGGCCGCCGGCACGAACGCCGCTGCGCTGGACTTCGACTCGGTGCAGCGCGGCAACCCCGAGATTCAGCGGCGAGCCCAGGAGGTCATCAACCACTGCTGGGCGCTGGGCGCGCACAACCCGATCCTGGCCATCCACGATGTCGGCGCCGGTGGCCTCAGCAATGCCTTTCCCGAGCTTGCCGACGGCGCGGGCCGTGGCGCGAGCTTCGACCTGCGCCAGGTGCCGCTGGAGGAGGCCGGGCTCGCGCCGAAGGAGATCTGGTGCAACGAGAGCCAGGAGCGCTATGTCCTGGCCCTGGACCCGGCGCTGCTGCCGCTGTTCGAGCAGATGTGCGCTCGCGAGCGCTGCCCCTTCGCGATCGTCGGCCGGGCGACCGGCGAACCGCAGCTCGTCGTCGAGGATGGCCCGGGTGGCGAACGCTCGATCGACCTGCCGATGGAGCTGCTGCTGGGCAAGCCACCGAAGATGCACCGCGACGTCCGGCGCGTGCCGCGGCGCGAGGCCCCGCTCGACCTGACCGGCGTGCGCCTCGAGAAGGTCGCCTTCGACGTGCTGCGCCACCCGACGGTGGCCAGCAAGCGCTTCCTGGTCACGATCGGCGACCGCACGGTCGGTGGCCTGAGCCACCGGGATCCGATGGTCGGGCCGTGGCAGGTGCCGGTGGCCGATTGCGCGGTCACGCTGGCCGACTTCGACGGGCTGCGCGGCGAGGCCATGGCGATGGGCGAGCGCACGCCCCTGGCCGCCCTCGACGCGCCCGCGTCGGGCCGCATGGCGGTCGGCGAGGCGATCACCAACCTGCTGGCCGCGCCGATCGAGCTGGCGCGCGTGAAGCTCAGCGCGAACTGGATGGCGGCCTGTGGCGAGCCGGGCGAGGACGCGGCGCTGTACGACACGGTGCGGGCGGTCGGCCTGGAGCTGTGTCCCGCCCTCGGCATCGGGATCCCCGTCGGCAAGGATTCGCTGTCGATGCGCACGCGCTGGGCGGAGGGCAGCGAGACCAAGCAGGTCGTCGCGCCGGTCTCGCTGATCGTGAGTGCCTTCGCGACGCTGTCCGACGTGCGGGGCACCCTGACGCCGCAGCTGCAGCGCGGTGACACGACCTTGCTCCTCGTCGATCTCGGCCAGGGGCGGCAGCGCCTGGGCGGGTCGATGCTCGCCCAGGTGCTGGGGCGCTTCGGCGAGACCGTGCCGGACCTGGACGAGCCGCAGCAGCTGAAGGCGCTGGTCGGCGCGATCAACGAGCTCCGGGCACAGGGGCATCTCCTCGCCTATCACGACCGCAGCGACGGCGGGATGTGGTCGACGGTCTGCGAGATGGCGTTCGCCGGGCGCGTCGGGGTGAGCCTGAACGTCGACATCCTGGTCACCGAGGGTGACGGCATCGGCGACAGCCGGGCCGAGGTCGGCGACTCGAAGAACTGGGCCAGCCAGGTCGGGGAACGGCGCAACGAGCTGATGCTGCGGGCGCTTTTCAACGAGGAGCTTGGCGTGGTGCTGCAGGTGCCGAGCGCGCAGCGCGACGCCGCGCTCGCCACGCTGCGTGCGCACGGCCTGGGCCGCCACAGCCACGTGATCGGCAAGGCCAACGATCGCGGCGCGATCGAGGTCTGGCGAGACGCGAAGCTGCAGTTCGCCGCCTCGCTGCAGCAGCTGCAGCAGGCCTGGGACGAGGTCGCCTGGCGCATCGCCCGGCTGCGCGACAACCCCGAGTCCGCGGACGCCGAGCACGCGGCGGCCGGCGCGCCCGACGATCCCGGGCTGCATCTGCGGCTGAGCTTCGATCCAGCCGAGGACGTCGCAGCGCCCTTCGTCGCCCGTGGCGTGCGTCCGCGCATGGCGATCCTGCGTGAGCAGGGTGTCAATTCCCAGGTCGAGATGAGCCGCGCGATGCACGAGGCCGGCTTCGAGACCTTCGACGTCCACATGAGCGACCTCCTGGCAGGACGGGCGCGCCTGGACATGTTCCAGGGCTTCGTCGCCTGCGGTGGCTTCAGCTACGGCGACACGCTCGGGGCCGGCGAGGGCTGGGCGCGCACCATCCTGTTCCACCCCGAGCTCGCCGAGGCCTTCGCGGCCTTCTTCGGCCGACGCGACACGCTCGCGCTGGGGGTGTGCAACGGGTGCCAGATGCTCGCGGCGCTGAGCCCGCTGATCCCCGGCGCCGACGACTGGCCGCGCTTCGTGCGCAACCGCAGCGAGCAGTTCGAGGCCCGGCTGTCGCTCGTCGAGGTGCTCGACAGCCCGAGCGCCTTCTTCACGGGCATGGCCGGCAGCCGCATCCCGATCGCGGTGTCGCACGGGGAAGGCCGTGCGGACTTCTCCCGGCGCGGCGACGCGAGCACGGTGCGCCGCGCGCTGCGCTTCGTCGATCACCAGGGCCGTCCGACCGAGGTCTACCCGTACAACCCCAACGGCAGCGCGGACGGACTCACCGGCGTCACGACCGGCGACGGCCGCGTCACGGCGCTGATGCCGCATCCCGAGCGGGTGTTCCGCAACGCGCAGATGAGTTTCGCCGCCGGCGGGGACGTCGGGGCCCACAGTCCCTGGATGCGGATGTTCCGCAATGCCCGGCGCTGGTATGGTTGACAGCCTCGGCCCTGCCCGGATCCGGTCGCGGTCCGGACCTCGTCCCCGGCCGGCCGGGCGAACGTCGACTCCCGACTCCACCGAGCGATGACCATTCTGCCTGTACGCCGCTTGATGATCGACCTGAAGGCGCCGATCGCGCGCCACTGGTGCGGCGGCGACGCTTACCGCACCGCGCACTTCAACGCGCTGTCGATGAGCTTCCCGGTCGGCGAGCAGTTCTTCATCGACTCCGTGCGCAAGGGGCTCGAGCAGTTGCCGCCCGATCGCCGGGCCGAGTTCGACGACGAGGTGCGCGGTTTCGTCGGGCAGGAGGCGACGCACCGCCACGTGCATGCCCAGTTCAACGCCCATCTCGCGGCGCACGGCCTCGTCAACCACTGGGAGCCGCGCGCGGCCCGGCGGCTGCGTCGGCTCGAGGGCCTCGACGCCCGGGTCTGGCTCGGGCTGACGGCGGCCACCGAGCACTTCACGGCGATCCTGGCCGAGTACGTGCTCGAGCACGAGGCGCCTCTGTCCGGCTGCGAGCCCCGTCTGCGCAGCCTCTGGCAGTGGCATGCCAGCGAGGAGAGCGAGCACCGCAGCACGGCCTTCGACCTGTACCGGGCGCTGGGCGGCAGCGAGCGCTGGCGGCGACGGCTGTTCCTCATCGTCACCTGGCACTTCACGATCGACCTGGCGCGGCAGACCCTGAACAACCTGTGGCACGACGGCACCTGGTGGCGCGTGTCGACCTGGGCCAGCTTCTGGCGCCACACCTTCGGCCGCGACGGCCTCGTGCGCTGCACCTTCGGCGGCTGGCGCGCCTACCTGCGCCCGGACTTCCACCCGAGCCAGGGCCGGGCCGAGCCCGGTCGCCAGTGGCTGGCCGAACACGCCGACGTCGCGGTACCACTCCGGGCGCCGGCGGCGCGCTGAACCTTCGCGAGGCCCGTTGCCCGGGGCGGTCTCGCTCGGGGCGGCGCTGGCCACCGTGAACGGGGCAACCCCGGCGAGGCCGGGTGCGGGTGGCCGGCCTGCCTCCTGTCGCCGCGCTGGACGACGGGGGACACGATCAGAGGTCGATCGCGATCACGCCGCCGGGCTCCGCTGACCGCGAGCAGCACAGCACCACACGCTCGCGGCGCTGCGCAGCCGAGAGCACGACGTCGCGGTGGTCGACGGCCGCGGACTGCCTGGGGTCATACGGTACGGCGCAGACGCCGCACAGGCCATCCGAGCACTTCGTCGGTACCACGAGCCCGCTGGCCGCCAGCACCTCGGTCGCGCTGCGACCCTGCGGCACCTCGATCTCGCGGGCGCTGCGCAGCAGCCGCAGGCGGAACGGGTGACTCGGCCTCGGCGGAGCCTGCGGGACGGCGAAGTACTCGCGATGCAAGGCGTCCTCGGGCCAGCCTTTCGCCAGCGCGGCGGCGAAGACGGCGTCCATCAGGCGCGCCGAGCCGCAGGTGTAGAGGTGGTGGCCGGGCTGCCAGTCGCGGACCAGCTGCTCGAACTGCGCGCGGCCGCCTTCGTCCCTCAGGTGCCAGTGCACGCGATCGGCCCAAGGCGCGGCGAGCAGCACATCGACGAACGCAGCTCGCGAGCGGCTCGCCGCGCTGACATGCAGCTCGAAGGGCCGCCCGAGCGCGTGCAGCCGGTGTGCCATCGCCAGGAGCGGCGTGACGCCGATGCCGCCGGCAAACAGCCAGCTCATGGTGGCGGACTCGTCCAGCGGGAAGTGGTTGGCCGGCTTCGAGACGAACACGCGTCGCCCGGGCCGGAAGGCGCGGAGCATCAGCGCCGAAGCGCCGCGGCCGCCGCGCTCGGGTGCCTCGCGCTGGACGCCGAGCACCCAGCGGCGGCGATCGGCAGGATCCCCAGCCAGGCTGTAGGCGCGCCGGTACTCGGGGGCGATCACCACGTCCACGTGGGCGCCGGCCTCGTAGGCCGGCAACTCGGAGCCGTCGGGAGCGACGAACTCGTAGCGCACGATGTCGGGTGCCATCTCGCGCCGCGCCTGCAGGAGCACCGGGAACACCGGTGGCTCGCCCGGCGGCATGCGGAACGGGGGTGCCAGGCCCTCGGTCAGGCCGGCGGCGAGGCGCTCGCGGTACTGGTCCGGGGTCAGCAGCTGGCGGTAGCGCGCGATGCCGGCTTCACGGTCGACCGGATAGGGCACGGGCCATGGCGGCGGCATCGTGTCAGCGGGGTACACCGCCAGTGTCTGATCCTCGTAACGCAGGTCCAGGCCGAGGTTCAGCTCGCGGCGGTGGGTCTGCGCGGCGCGCACGTAGCGGCCGCTGCGGCGGTCGAGCTCGATGTCCCACCACCAGGTCTTGACCGGGTTGATGCGGCCGCGGCCCAGGCGGTCGTCGAGCGCGGCCAGGCGGCGCGCCTGGCCGGGCAGGTTCGTCGCCGCCCAGCGCCAGACGCGGTCGGCCAGCAGGCCCTCGGCATTCCACGGGCAGGTCTTCATGCAGCGCCCGCACATGCCGCCGCCGGCATTCGTGATCCGGTAGCGGGCGCACTTCTCGGCATCGGACTTCCAGATCTCGTAGCCGTTGTAGACCAGCTTCGGTCCCGCGGTGATCGCACCCGATGGACACTCGCGCGCGCACTTGCGGCACTCCTCGCAGAAGCGTTGCAGCCCGAAGTCGATGGGCCGGTCGTGGATCATCGGCAGGTCGGTCGTCACCGCGCCGCTCTTCAGCCGGGGGCCGAGGAAGGGGTTGAGGATCACCTCGCCGATGCGGCTGACCTCGCCGAGCCCGCTGAGCAGCAGCAGCGGCGGCTGCAGCACGTCCCCGTCGAGCACCGAGTGCACGCGTGCGCCGTAGCCCAGGCGACGGATCTGCTCGGCCACGATCCCGCCGATCATCGAGAAGCGCAGGTAGGCGCGCATGCTCTGCGCCACGCTGATCCAGTCGTCGCCGCTGGCGCCCTCCATCGTCTCGTGACCCTGGTCGACCAGCAGGTTCACCGCGTTCGCGTGGTAGGCCGGCATCGGATTGCCGCCGGCGTCGTGCGAATACCAGGCCCAGCCGGGCACCGCGCACAGGCCGACGGCGTCGCTGCCGAGGTAGTACGACGCCGCCTTCAGGTTGAGCGCATTGCGCGCGGGATCGGCCGTCGTCGGCGAGACCGGCGCCCGCGCCTCGCCGAACTGCAGCAGCAGCAGCGCGCCGAGGGCCCGCCGCGCGCAGGCGCCGATCGGGCTCTTCATCACGTAATGCGCGTTCTTCGCGGCGTCCTGCACGTCCGCGCCCAGGTCGCCGAACAGCGCCCGGGCGAAGAAGTCCGCTCGCTTCGGGAAGCGCGGCACCCGCTCGTGGTCGATGAAAGTCGTCGGCTCGGCGCGGCGGCGAAGGCTCTCGTACGGATGCGGGCCCGCGTGGAAGTCGCGCGACGCGTAGGCATCCCGGTGGAGGGCACCCTTGGCGGTACCCCAGCCGAGCTGCCAGGCCGGGCCGTGGGAGCGCCAGCGGTCCTGCGCTGCCGGCGGCGCGAGCGGGGCGTCGCCGGCCAGCTCGCAGGTCGTCGTCACGGCAGCCAGCCCGTAGCGCCGGCCGAGATACGGGTTGCAGAGATCCTCGTGCACGAGCCCGGCCGCGACGGCGAGGCGGTTCAGGCACACCTCGCTGCAGGTCGCCGTGTGCGAGCGTGCCTCGAAGCCGAGCAGGCGCAGGTAGCTCGCCAGCACCACGGCGGTCTGCGCCGACAGCACCGCGGCGCGATGGGCCTGCGTGCCATGGATCCAGTCGCAGCCGGGTTCGCCGGGTCGCGGGTCCCGCGGGTACTCGACGAGCACGACCAGTGCGGTCCGGTGGTGGGTGACCGGCCCGTGTTCGGCGCGCGCGGACTCGATCACGTCCGCCAGGATCATGTCCATCCCGGCGGCGAAACTGCGGGGCTGGCTGCGTTCGAGTTCGGCGGCGATCTCGCCGACCTGCGGGTTGCGCAACGGCCGCTCGAGCAGCGCCTCGACGGGCAGCGCACACGCGCCGATCATCGAGGCGTCGAAGAAGGTGCCGGCCGCCTTCAGGTGTCGCGTCCGCTCGGCCGGATCGTCGGGGATCTCGGCCCGCTCGGGGGCGACGACGCCATCGCGCACGACGTCGAACATGCCGATCGTGCGTGCCATGGCGTGGGCCATCGACAGGGGATCCGCAAGGTCGAAGCCCAGCGCCGTGGTCGGCGGCACCCGCTCGAGCCGTGCCGCGCTCGCGCGGGCGAGCCGCTCGAGGGGGTAGGGCCCGAGGTGGACCGGCCGGTCCCGATACGAGAACAGTCGCATCGGCCTCCCCCTCTCGCCCGCTAGCGTGCCTGGCGGCGCGCGAGGCCCGGTGGTGGCGGGGGCCTGCGGTAGACGTGGACAGGGGAGAGTGCCGGATCGCGCAGCACCCTCGGGCGGATGCGGCCGACGACGTGCATCTCGCAGGGCTTGCAGTCGAAGCGCAGCGTGAAGCTGTCGGTGCCGTGGCGAAGCGTCAGCGGCTCGGCCCGGATGGTGCCCTGCACGCCGACGACCCCCTTGGCCTGCTTGGGGCACAGGCTGAGCGACCAGCGAACGCAGTGCTTGGTGATCATCAGGCTGGCCGCGCCGGTCTCCTGATGGCTCTCGTAGGCGGCGTCGATCACCCTGACCCCGTGCCGCGCATAGAACGCCGCGGCCTGCCGGTTGAACACGTTGGACAGGTAGGTCAGCGTGTCCTCGGGGTGGGGCACGGGAGGCTCGACCGGCAGCGCGCGCGGCAGCGGCTGCAGTGCCGACGCACGTGCCGACTCGAGCAAGCGCAGCGCCTGGCGACGCAGCGCGTTGGCCAGGCTCGGCGGCACGAAGAGCCCGCGGGCCGACGGCGCGATGTCGATCGCGCGGACGCGGAACAGCGTGCCGCCGAGGCGGCCCAGCGCCTCGCTCAGCGACGCCTGGGCACGCGATGCATCGCGGGCCTCTTCGAGCCGGTGCGGGGCCACGACGCGAGCGTGGTGGCCTTCCTCGTCGCTGACGTCGAGCGCGAATCCGCCGGCCGTCGTCGACCAGACCAGCGTGACGCCGATCAGGCGTTCGGCCGTGTTGCCGGCCATCAGGCGCTCCCAGGCCCTGTCGCGGTTGCGGCTGACCACGGTGTCCCGGCGCAGGTCCACGAGGGTCGGCGGCGGCGCATGGGGCTCGATGCGCCAGCGGCGATCCGCCACCCGCTGCGCGACGTCGACCGGCACGCCCTGCAGTTCGCCTTGACGGTCCCACCAGGTCAGCGCGTCACCGTTGTTCAGCACGGTCCGGGCGTCGTCGAGTTCCAGCTCGACGTGCGTCGCGCCGACGTGCACCACGTGGCCGATCGGCAGGCCGGCGTGCTTGGGCGAGTCGAACGCCCCGATGTCGTCCTGGCGTCCGTTGACGAAGTAATCGGTCGAGCCCCGGTTGAAGCCGCGCTGCGGATCAGGGGCGAAGAAGTGGCGGGTGCGGCCCGACGAGCCCGGCCGGAGGTCAACGCGCCCCTCGAGCAGGCGGTCGAGCAGCTGCCGGTAGTGCGCGGTGACGTTCTTCACCGTCGCCATGTCCTTGTAGCGCCCCTCGATCTTGAAGCTGCGGATGCCCGCGTCGACCAGGGCCTCGAGGTTGGCGCTCTGGTCGTTGTCCTTCAGGCTCAGCACGTGCTTGTCGTGGGCGACGATGCGACCGCTTTCGTCGGTGACGGTGTAGGCCTGGCGGCATTCCTGCGAGCAGCTGCCGCGATTGGCGCTGCGGCCGTTGACCGCGTGGCTGATGTAGCACTGCCCGCTGTAGGCCACGCACAGCGCGCCGTGGACGAAGAACTCGAGTGTCGCGTCGCTGACCTGCGCGGCGATGAGCCGGATCTGGTCCAGGCTCAGCTCGCGCGCGAGCACCATCTGGGAGAAGCCGACATCCTGCAGGAAGCGGGCCTTCTGAGGGCTGCGGATGTCGGTCTGCGTGCTCGCGTGCAGCTGGATCGGCGGCAGGTCCAGCTGCAGCAGGCCCATGTCCTGCACGATCAGGGCATCGACGCCCGCCGCATGCAGCTGCCAGGCCAGCCGGCGCGCGGGCTCGAGTTCGTCGTCGCGCAGGATGGTGTTGAGCGTCACGAAGATGCGCGCGTGGTAGCGGTGCGCCTCGCGGCACAGGCGCTCGATGTCGGCGACGCTGTTGGCGGCCTTGTCGCGCGCGCCGAAGCCGGGCCCGCCGATGTAGACGGCGTCGGCGCCATGGCGCAGCGCCTCGATGCCGATCGCGGCATCGCGTGCAGGGGACAGCAGCTCGAGCTCGGGGCGTGGCACGGTCCGCGGATTGTCTCGCGGTGCAACGGGTGCGGCCACCCGCGGCAGCGCCCCCGTGGAAACCCTGATGTCAATGCATCATTCAGAACTTATATTCGCCGCCGCGCATATGGAGGGCTGCAGGAGGCTTGGGCTGCAGTCGAAGCCGCGTGGCCCGCACCGTGGCCCCCGACGCACGTCATCAACGCAGGAGAGCACTTGAGCGCCACAGATCCCAGGGGCGGCCGACTCATCAAGGCACCCGAGAACTTCCTGACGCCGGACGGCGTCCGCACGGTCTTCCGTGAGGGCAAGGCCGGGCGTCGGGACTTCATCCGTTCGGCCTTCGCTGCCGCCTCCGCTGCCGCGGCCGCGGGCGGAGCCTTCGCACAGGCCAACCCGGTGCCCACCGAAGGCGGCGACCCCAACATCCTGAACCTGCCGGCGCACAGCACCGGCCTGGGCCAGCCGGTGGTCACCGACGGCTACGGCAAGCCGTCCCGTTACGAAGCCAACGTGCAACGCCGGCAGAGCCCGGGCCTGACGCAGACCACCCAGGCCTCGGTGTCCTTCGCGCCGCTGCAGAGCCTGTTCGGGATCGTCACGCCCAGCGGCCTGCACTTCGAGCGCCACCACCAGGGCTGGTGGGACATCGATCCGTCGAAGCATCGCCTGATGATCAACGGTTCCGACGAGAAGCTGGTGCGCAAGCCGATGATCTTCACGATGGACGAGGTCATGCGCCTGCCATCGGTCAGCCGCTTCCACTTCATCGAGTGCGGCGCCAACACCGGCATGGAGTGGG
>ERZ761602.987-NODE-987-length-55464-cov-6.097331_pt1 | contig 55464 bp, 52 predicted proteins | sample MGYA00512165_ERZ761602 | MGnify/ENA primary metagenome ERZ761602 (study PRJEB28899, sample SAMN02445085) | bioreactor sludge metagenome | biome: EBPR sludge; isolation source: Thorneside wastewater treatment plant | place: Australia: Brisbane, Thorneside Wastewater... | reverse complement strand
GCGATCTTTTCGATTTCGCGATTCGAGTCGCTCTGCCCCATCGCCGGGACGATCGTCTTGATCGCCACCCAGTACGCGAGTCCGGAGGCCTCCTTCGAGAATCGTGGAGGCGCTGGGCCGTCGTCGCCCTTCGCCTCCCTGGTGCCGCCGCCGATCACGCCGAAGTAGCTCAGGAGGGAGAGCGCGATCAACCCCGCGAACAGCAACCCGAGAATCACCCACGTCCACGCCTGGCGCCGTTCGACGTCCGGAGGCGAAAAAGGCGGCGGCGCGATCCAGGGCAACGGGTTCATTGCCCGGAGGTCTCGGATCCGGGCGATTTCTCCGGCTCTCCTGAGGTTTCCATTCCGCCTTCCGATCCGCCCGTCGTGGGGCCGCTGGGCAGGCTGGACGGCCGCCCCTTGCTATCGAAGCTCCAGTCCATCCTTCCCTCGACCGTGATGCGAAACCAGTCGCGCCGCTCGCCCATGATGATCCGGGGCGCGTTCGTTCTCGAACGTGGGACATAGACTTCGTGAGCGTTCTTCGACGGCTCCTCGATCTCGAACAGAATCACGGTGGAATAGGGGTCTTTGATGTCGGACAGCTTCTTCTCCGAGAGTTCCTGGTTGAAGGCGATGCCGGTCATCTCCTTATCACTGACCTTGCAGCCCCAGTCCCCGTCGAGTGGAAACTTCTTGATCTCGAAGCCTTTTGGCACATCCTGGCTCTGCTCGGTCCCGAGCTTGACCTTGGCGTAGTACGGCTTGACGTCGTCTTGCCACGTCTCCGCCTTTGGAAGCTTGCCATCGTGGTCCTTGGCGTAGTCCAGGAGCGCCGCCCGAAGTTCCTCGAAGCCGACGGCACACTGGGCGGTCGGGATGAAGGTGTTCTTCACCAGATTCATGCTCCAGAAGTACATGCCGACCCCGGCCGCAATCAGTCCGATACACATGACCGCGATGATCACGAGGATGACGATCAGCACCTTGTTTCCGCTGTTGCGCGGGGGAGCATAGCCGGGAGCGCTCATTGCCGTAGTTTACTGACTGACTGATTCCGGGGTTGCGCTCGAACCCTCGGAGCCTCCAACGCCATTTCGGATCGCCACGATTTCCGCGAGGATGCTGAGGGCGATCTCCTCCGGACTCCGCGCGCCCAGATCGAGCCCCACCGGACCTCGGATGCGGCGCAGTTCGGCGTCGCTGAAGCCCTCGGCACGCAGCGCGTCGCGGCGTGCGGCCTGGGTCGATCGGCTCCCGAGGAGCCCGATGTAGCCGACGTCCGAACGCAGCAATGTTCGCAAAGCCGGCAATTCGAACTTCGGATCGTGGGAGAGGCACACCGCCGCCACATCGTCATCCAACGCGATGGAACGCAGCGCCCGCTCGGGCGGCTCGGCGATCGTTCGATCGGGGGCGACGTCGAACCGGTCCGGTCGCAGAAGAACTGTGCGCGAATCCACGACCGTCGTCCGAAACCCCATCGTGCGCGCCATGGCGACGAGCGGAATCGCGATATGGGAGGCGCCGATGATCAGCAGCTGGGGCGCACGACCGATGAACTGGACAAACCCGCCGTCTGCAAGGAGGGAGCGCCGCTCGCTCAGCGCGATCGCCGCGGCAGCGTCGAGATTCCCGTCACTGCGTGCGATCCGGCGGACGATCGGCTCGCCGGTTTCGATCGCTTCGAGGGCCGCTCCGACGTCCGGATTGGGCTCGACCCACACCTCGATCGCGCCTCCACAGGGAAGCCCGATCTGCCAAGCCACGTCGTCGGAGACCGACTCGAACTGGAGGTAGGCCGGAGTGGACGCTTCCATAGCGCCGAGGGCGGCGGCCACGACCGCGCCTTCGACACACCCGCCGCTTACCGAGCCGACGACATTGGACTCCGTGTCGACCGCCATCGATGCCCCGATCGGTCGCGGCGAGGAACCCCAGGTGCGCACAACCGTTGCCACCGCGAACGGTCGCCCTTCGGAAATCCAGCGACGGAGCGTCGGGGCGAGGTCGCGCATTGGGATGAGAGTCTACCGACCACGGAACCCGATCATTCTTAACATCGTCCTATGCGCAGTGTGATGTTTTTCACGCAAGGAGAACGCCTATGTATTGCACTTTGCGTCTTGTGTTGCTAGGAGCCCTCGCCGTTCCTGCCGCGGGATACAGCCTCGCGATCACGCCACTCACCCAGGTCTTCCCTGCCGCAACGACCCGGAACGCCATGGTGCGAGTGGAGGCGGGCAACGCGGCGGGATTCGGCAGCGGTTCCGGGACGGTCATTGCCGTTCACCCCGACGCGGCCGGCACCGGCGGCACGATCTGTGTCCTGACCGCCGACCATGTCATCGCCCCAGCGACCGGGGCCGGCGCCTACACCAAGATTGCCTTCGGCAACGCCGGGGGCGGCGGCACCGTTTTCGATTCGCGAGCCGACACGTTCACAGTGATGCGCGGTCCAATGTTCGACACCGACCACCGCGTCGATTTGGGTTTGATCGGAATCCGCGTCGATGACATGAGCACGCTGCCGGATATCAACGTCCCGTTCTTGGGTTCGCCGCGGCTGTCGCACGTCTCCAACGTCGGCGGGTACGGGCTGACGGGCACGCTCGACGGGCCGCGCCGACGCTACAACGTGAACGAGGGGACGTACGGCACGTTCCTCGCGAGCTTCAGCGCTTGGGTGGATCAACCGGTCTACACCTTCGGCGACTACCGGTTCGAGGCGGTCCACTACGTCACCCGGATGGGGCCGACCGACCCGACCGTGCCCGCGATCGAGGCCACCGGCCACACGCTTCCCGGCGATTCCGGGGGCTCCAGTTGGAGCGACGAGCCGTTCACCTGGACGGTCAACGGCGTCCACAGCGTCTCGAGCGCGATGCGGCTGCCGGATGGGAGCCGGGTCGTTCCGGACGGGAGCGAGTGGTACGACGTCCGGGTAGCGAGCTACAAGGACTGGATCGACGCGGGATGCGCCTCGATGGTGCCGGAACCGGCATCGTTCGCCGTCATCGGCATCGGCCTCCTCGGTCTGCTGCGCTCACGAAGACGCGCATCGCGATCGGATCACCGGATCGTGTAGAGCCAACTCGCGAGACCGCCACCGAAAATCGAAACGAGCACGATGAGCCACTTGTTGTCGTGCTCGAAGTCGAAGAACGCGTACCAGAGGTAGTAGAGGCCGCACAAGAGGCAGAGCAGTCCCTTCAGGATCGAGTCCTTGAAGGCGTCGATGACGATCACGAGCCAGCAGACGAAGGAGACGATCCCGACGAGCGCAGCCAACAGCGTCAACATGGCCCGATTATGCGGTGGCGGTGTTGCCGCTCGAGGACTTCGTCGGGACTTTGTACTGATCGACGTACTTGAGGCAGCATGCGCGAACCCGGGCTCGAATCCGGTTGATGTAGGTGGCGCGCTCGGTCACGCTCACCGCGCCGCGTGCGTCGAGCAGATTGAAACAGTGGGAGCAGCGTAGGGCAAGGTCGAGGGCGGGGTAGACGAGCGCCAGCGAACCCGCGCTCTCAGACGCTTCCGACGAGCCTTCGCCGGTCGTCATGATCCCGAGGGCTGGATCCCATTGGATCGGCGTCTCGATCACCCGCTTGCTCTCGGCCTCGTACATATCGAAAAGCTGCCGGAGCATCTCGGTCGAGGCAACCTCGAAATTGTACACGTTGTTCTGCATTTCGGACTGCCACTCGCAATCGCGATAGGTGAGCTTCTCGTTCCAGTCGAGGTCGGTCCAGAACGAGTGGGCGTTGTTGAGCATCAGGCAGAGCCGCTCGGGACCGTAGGTGATCTCCGCGCAGACCGGGTTGCACTCGATCCCTCCCATCTGCTGGAAAAAGGTGAACTGGCTGATCTCGGTCCCATCGAGCCAGACTTCCCACCCGACGCCGCTCGCGCCGACCGACGGCGACTCCCAGTCGTCCTCGACGAGCCGAACGTCGTTGCGTCGGACGTTGAAGCCGACGGCTTCGAGCGAGCCCATGTAGAGATCGACGACGTTCTCCGGGCTCGGCTTGAGGAGGACCTGGAACTGGAAGTAACGCTGATTGCGCATCGGGTTGCGTGTGTACCGACCATCGGCCGGCCGCCGGCTCGGCTGGACATACGCGACGTTCCACTCGTCCGGGCCGAGGGATCGAAGAATCGTGGCCGGGTGCATGGTCCCGGCACCCACCTCCATATCGTAGGGCTGTAAAATGGCGCAACCCTGCTTGGCCCAATAGCTCGACAGGGCGAAAAACAGCTCCTGCAACGTCATCGACGGGAGTGTACACGTATCTCTATGTGAGAGGCTGACGGGACATTGGGTCCTCAAGCCATAAAGGAACAATGAAAATCACCACTTGGACGATCGTTGGAGCCGGTCTTTGCGCCATGGCCTGGACCGCCACCAGTTTCGCTCCCGCCCAAGCCCAGGTTGCGGCTCAGGGCGGCGGGTTCCTTCTCCGAACGAAGTACACGAAGGGGCAATCCTTCAAGTACAAGATGACCACGACGGTAACGGGCGGCCCCTCCAAAATGCCACCGATGGAGATCCCGATGACGATCAAGGTCAAGGACGTCAAGAACGGCATCGCGACGCTGACGTACTCCATGAAGACTCCGGGCCAGTCGACGCCCTCCAACATCGAGGTCAAGGTCGACCCGCGGGGCAAAATGGTGGGGGGAAGTGGCATCGAAGCCCTCCAGGGCATGGGGGCTATGGGGGCCACCCTCCCCGAAAAACCGGTTCGGATCGGTCAGACGTGGACTCAGACGATCGACAACCCGGCGATGCAAGGCATGAAACTCACGACGACGTATAAGTTCAACGGCCTCAAGAACGTCCGGGGAGCCCAAGTCGCTGAGATCGGAATGACCATCAAGGGCACCGGACCCCAGAACATGACGATGTCAGGTTCGGGCACGATGATCCTGCTCGCTTCGGACGGCACGATGCGAAGCACGAGCATGTCGATGGACATGAAGATGCAGGGCATGACCCTGAAGTCGACGACAACGTTCGCTCGCACCTGAACCCCTCCGCCGCCGGGAACCGTCACGCTCCCGGCGGCGTTTCCCAACTCACGATGTCACCCCTCCTTTTGCTGACGATGGCCGCCGCCCTCCTCCCCTTGGCGGGTTGCGAGCGTACACCCGAAGTGCGCGTCGAGACGGAGATTCCGGTCGTGCAGGACGTCGATCCCGAAGCCAAGCGCGTCCTCGTCGTGATCAACAAGGCGAGCCAGGACAGCGTCGCGGTCGGAGGGTACTACGTGGCCAAGCGCAAGGTGCCGCGGAGCAACGTCGCGATGATCGACGTCCCGACGGCCGACAACATCCTCCCGGCTCAATACAAGTCCGGCATCGAAGCCCCGATCCAAGAGGCGATCAAGAAGTCGGGTCACTCGATCGACTTCATCGTGCTGACAAAGGGGGTGCCGCTTCGGTTGCAGGACGGAGGAGGACCCTCGGTCGACGGGCAGCTCGCGGCGATGAACCTCAAGCTGACCTACATCGGTAAGCTTGATCCGAAGACCGGCGAGGACCAGATCAAGAAATCGCTCAACCCGTACTATCAGGCCAAGGAGCGGTTTACCAGTAAGAAGTTCGGCGGGATGTACCTCGTGACACGCCTCGACGCCTACACCCTCACCGAAGCCAAGCGCTTGGTCGATCTCTCGCTCGCGGCAAAGCCCGACAAGGGCCCGTTCTTCTTCGATGCGAGCCCGGGGCACACGGGTGGCGGCTACGGGGAAACCCAGAAGACTCTGTTCGCGGCCCAAGCCCTCCTCAAGTCGCGCGGATTCGAGACCACCCTCGACGAGACCGGTCCGTTCGTCGCGCCTCCCGACCCCCTCATGGGTTATGCGAGCTGGGGGAGCAATGACGGGTCGTTCAACCTCGACACCTACCGCAAACTTCGATTCAAGCCCGGCGCCCTTGCCGAGACCTTCGTGTCGACGAGTGGGCGGACGTTCACCCCGACGACCGGTGGACAGAGCCTGATCGCGGATCTCGTCACCCAGGGCGTCACCGGGGTCAAAGGGTATGTGAGCGAGCCGTTCACGTTCGCGTTGGCCCAGCCGGACATCCTCTTTGACCGCTACGTCAGCGGCTTCAACCTCGCGGAGAGCTTCTATGCGGCATCGCTCGTGACCTACTGGAAGGACATCGTGATCGGAGACCCGCTCTGCCGACCGTACGCCAAGTAGATCAAAGCAAAACGATCTTGCGGAGGCGGTCCAGGTTCGGAATGACGATTCCGCGTCCGGCCGGTTTGATAAGGCCCTCCTGGCGGAGCCGGGACAGCTCGCGGCTTACGACTTCGCGGCGCGACCCGATGCGCTCGGCGAGTTGGGCACGCGTGAACGCCGCATCGATCCGGATCGCCCCGTTCGGCAACGTCTCTGGATAATGCTCGGCCAAATCGATGAGAAGCAGCGCGAGGCGCTCTCGCACCGGAGAGCGCCGCGTGGCCCGATCGCCCAACTCGCGTAACCGCCGAGAAAGTGCGGCCATGATCCGGAGGCCGGTGTCGGGAGAGGACTTGAGTGTGCGAAGAAACGCCTCGCGCTCGAGCACGAGCAGCTCGGTGGGCTCCTCGGTCGTGACATCCGCCGAGCGGGGCTCCCCGTCGAGAAGCGACATCTCGCCGAAATGCTCGCCCGGGCCACGATTGGCAAGGTGAACCCGATCGCCGACCTCGTTGATTCGACTGATCGCAACCCGCCCGTCAACGACGATGTACATCGCGTGGCCGGGATCGCCCTCGAAGACGATCGTGTCGCCCCGGGCGTGCCGTCGTCGCCGACAGCTGTTGGCAAGGCTCCCGAGCTGTGGGTCCGACAACCCTTGGAACAGATACACGCCCTTGAGAATCGACTCGATGTCCACGCTCCCATTGTAAACCGAACCGTGCCCCGTCGAAGCAACTGGGACCCGTCGAGGTCGGCGGTAAACTCCGATCCATGCTGGTCCACTTTGGCGTGGATACGCTGCACGCCCAATGGTCGGACGCGGTGGTCTGCATCGGTACGTTCGACGGCGTCCATCTCGGGCACCGCGCGGTCATCGCCGCCGCCGTCAAGCAAGCCTCCGAAGCGGAGATTCCTGGCATCGTCGTGACCTTCGATCGGCACCCGGCCGCCACGCTCGCACCCGAGCGATGTCCCCCATCGATCGCTTCGCTGGAAGATTCGCTGCGCGAGATGGAAGGCCTTGGGGTGGCTCTTGCGGTCGCGCTCCCGTTCGATCGCACCCTTGCGGACACCTCGGCGGAGCACTTCTTGGAGATGCTCCGCGAGACGCTCCATGCGTCGCGCCTGGTCATCGGCCACGACTTCGCGTTCGGGCGAGGCCGGGAAGGTAACGCCGAGTGGTTGTGCGCAAGGATGCCGACGACGGTCGTGCCCCCGTTTTCGCTCGACGGGGTCCGCGTGAGCAGCAGCGCGATCCGTCAGGCCGTGGCCGAGGGGCGGATCGAAGATGCGGCGCGCTTGCTCGGTCGGCCGTTCGCCATCGACGGCATCGTCGTCGGGGGCGCTAAGCTGGGCAGGACGCTGGGCTACCCAACTCTGAACCTCGTCCGGGCGATTCGACAAGTGACGCCCGCCGATGGGATCTATGCAGGATGGGCCGAAACTCCGATCGGCGGGTACTTGGCCGCGATCAGCATCGGCTTCCGTCCCACCGTCGGGGGATCGCAACGAACGATCGAGGCCTACCTTCTGGATTACCCTGGCGATTCGCTTTACGGGAAGCCCGTGCGGCTGGCTTTCGATCGCCGACTGCGGGACGAGGTCCGGTTCGAGTCGCTCGAAGCCTTGAAGGACCAGATGGCCCGCGACGTCGCCGAAGTCGGGGCCATGGCAACCTCGCGACGCGCATAATCGTTTCTGCACTATGGAACTCGTCCGCTACAAGCCGGGGGAAGCGATTCGCTGGATCCAAACCGGCGCCGAGGACATCCGTCGAAGCGCCAAACGACAGGGTACGGGTCTCGTTCGCCGGGAAGGGCATCGGACGCTCGGCAAGGACCTCAGCCAAGCCGCCGGTGCCCTGCTCGAGATGGGAAAGAGCGCCTATGCCCAGCTCCTCCACCGGCAGGCTTCGGCGATCGAGTACGTCCTCGGCGACGATGCCTTCGACGTCGTCGGACCGACCGGAACCCGCACGATTCGCTACCAGGACGTCAAGGACATCCAGATGGACGGCGAGCGCTTGACCGTGATTCTGGCCAAGGGCTCGGTCACGATCAAGCCGTATGCCTACATCGTCGCCGGGAAACTCAAGGTACCGATCGGCTGGAGCCGAAACGGGCTCGAAGTACCGTACGACCTGCTGATCGACGAACTCGCGGCGCGGTGCGGTCATGAGGTCGATTTCGAGTGAGCGAGGGTTGGCGCTATCCCGCTCCGCACGATTGGGTCGACTGCGTGCTCGACGCCCTCGATGAGGATGTCCGCTACGGGGACCTCTCGGCGAGCGCGTTGCCGACGACCCAACAGGCGCGCTGGTACATCGAGGCTCAGGCATCAGGAGTCGTTTGTGGCGCTGGAATCGCGGCCTTTCTCCTGGACCCCCTCGAAGCTGGGGAAGAAGACGGCGAGATCACGGTGCATCGGAGCGACGGAGATCGAGTTCAGCCGGGAGATCGCATCCTGGACGGCCTGGCTCCATCGGCGTTCGTGCTCGAGCGTGAGCGGACCGCACTCAACTACCTGATGCTCCTCAGTGGGGTCGCGACGCTGACTGCGAAGTTCGTGGTCGCGGTCGAGGGGACGTCGGCCAAGATCGTCGATACCCGCAAGACGGCTCCTTTGATGCGGTCGCTCCAGAAGTATGCGGTCCGCTGCGGCGGCGGGTTCAACCACCGAATGGGGTTGTTCGATGGCGTGATGCTCAAGGACAACCACATCCGGCTCGCCGGATCGATCGCGGATGCGGTCGCGCGGGTGCGGGCGACCGCCCCCCATATGGCCAAGATCGAGGTGGAGTGCGAAGCGCTCGACCAAGTCCGGGAAGCCGTTACCGCCGGTGCCGAAATCGTTATGCTGGACAACATGGACCCGTTCGCGATGCGCGAGGCGGTGCGGCTGTTCGGCGATCGATGCGTGCTCGAAGCGAGCGGCGGGATCACCCTCGATACTGTCGCCGGCGTCGCGCAAACCGGCGTCCACCTCATCTCGGTCGGGGTCCTCACGCATTCGGCACCCGCACTGTCGTTTCACCTCGAGATCGAAGGCACAGACTAGTCGGCAAGGGTGCTTTTCGACCGGTTATGCTTCATCCATGGGTAAGCCCCGCCCGCTCCGACCGGGCGACACGATCGGGATCGTGTCGCCGTCCTCCCCAATTGACCCGGACAAGCTCGCGCGGGGTCAGCGCGTGGTGGAGGAGGCTGGGTTTCGGGTCAAGCGATTTCCCCACGTCTTAGCCGCCGACCAGTACCTCGCAGGTGCGGATGCCGATCGCGCAGCCGATCTCCAGTCGGCCTTTCTGGATCCTGAGGTCGATGCGATCTGGTGTTCTCGCGGAGGGTACGGCTGCGCACGGCTCCTCTCCTATCTCGACCTCGACGCGATGGCGGCGTCGAGCAAGCTCTTCCTCGGATTCAGCGACATCACCACGATCCACCTCGCACTGAACCGACGCGGACTGCCGACGATCCACGCCCCCATGGCCCTTAGCCTCTCAGTGCCACGCGAGCCTTATGTGATCGCGTCGTTCCTTGGCGTTCTGCAAGGTCACGATCCGATTCCCGCCGAAGCCCCCCGGGCGACGACGCTCGTCGGCGGCGTGGCCGAGGGGGACGTGACCGGCGGGTGCCTCTGTCTTCTCTGCGACAGCCTCGCCACCCCCGACTCGCTCGATGCGTCGGGCAAGATCCTTCTGATCGAGGACGTCGATGAAAACCCCCACCGTGTCGACGCCATGCTTACCCACTTGCTCAACGCCGACGTGCTCCCCCGGACGGCGGGCATCGTCGTCGGTGAGATGTCGAACACCGATGAGCGACACGACGCCACCATCGGCGGGCGTCCGTGGCGCGAAATCGTCACCGAACGAATCGCGCCTCTCGGGATTCCAGCAGTCATCGACTATCCGTTCGGGCATCGCAAAGAGATGCTCTCCCTCCCGCTGGGAGTCCGGGCACGGCTCGACGCCGATGCCGGTACACTCACTTACTTGGAATCCCCGACGGATTCGGGGCAGGCTGGTTGCGAATGAGACTCATGGTTGGATCGATCGTACGCTCCGTCGTTTGCGGGGCTCTCTGCCTCGGGCCGGTCACCGGCTTCGCCCAGGTTTGGGAAAAGTGGGTGGGGCCGGGCATGATCTACCGGATGGAGTACGACTCCTCGATCCCGCGGGTGATCCATGCGATCCGGTACACGCCCGGGAGCCCGTTCGTGAAGCCGATGGCCGAGCTCGCCGAGCTCAAGGTTTACAGCGAGGGGGACACGAAGGGTCGTGAGGCTCTGTCGGCCCTCGTCCAGCGCTCCGGGGCGATCGGTGGGGTCAACGCCGACTTCTTCCCCTTCACCGGCGATCCGCTGGGTGCCATGGTGCGCGCGGGCGAATTGATAAGCCCGCCGTATCCGAACCGAGCCGTCTTCGGGTGGGGGCCCGCGGTCTCAGCCGTCGGGCGTCTTCGCTGGAAGGCGACCCTGTATCCCGATGGCGGCGAGAAGTTGGAGATCGACTCGATGAACGAGGAGTGGGGGCAGGATGGCCTCGTCCTGAACACCGAGGTTGCCGGCTATTCGATCGCCAAGGAGCCGAACGTCCATGTCGTCGTCAAGCTCGATGAGACGCGAATTGGACCGAGCGGCAAGATCACCGCGGTGGTGGAACGTACCGAACTCGACAAGGAGCAGGTCGTGGTCGAGCAGGGTAAAGCCGTGCTTCTCGCCCGCGGGCCCAAAGCCGAGCGCATCCTTCAGCTTCAGCCGGGCCAAAAAGTCACCTTCGATGTCGCGACGCTCGGCTTTGACTGGGCGAAGGTCGACCAAGTCGTCGGGGGCGGCCCCTTCCTGGTCGTGAACAACAAGCCGTACATCGACTGGAAGCAGGCCGGCTTCAAAGAGAATTTCGCCGAAAAGCGCCACCCGCGCACCGCGGTCGGCAAGACCGCTTCCGGCGATGTTTGGTTCGTGATCGTCGACGGTCGTCAAGACATGAGCGACGGTGCGACGCTCGCCGAACTCGCCGACGTGATGGTCGGGCTGGGTTGCACCGACGCGATCAACCTCGATGGCGGCGGGAGCAGCACCATGAACCTCTTCGGGATGACCCTGAACCGCCCGAGCGACGGGAAAGAGCGCCCGATCAGCAACGCCGTCCTCTTCGCCGGAGCGATCCCCACGATCGAGACCGAACCGATGGCCATCAAGGGTCCGGCCCGGATCGGACCTGGCGCTCGTGCAACTTACGAGGTCATCGGTCCCGACGGCCGACCCGTGCCCCAGTCGAGCGTCATTTGGTCGGCGTCGGGTGGAGCCTGGGTCGATCAGGGTGGCATGCTCCGCGCGATCGGTAACTCAACCGGCGCGGCGACGCTTCAAGCCTGGGCACGCGGCCAGTTGCTGACGATTCCGATCACGATCGCCCCCGCCGCCGGGAACTGAAGCCGATGACGCCTCCGGCCCCGACACCCAAAGTCTGGGCCTGGTATCGCGCGTTCTGTGCGTCGCTCGCGTTGCTCAACGTGGGCTTGGCCGGGATCGGCATCTGGTTCGTCGTCTCGGCCGAGGCCCTCCAGTCGGAGTTCTTCCGAGCCGGCATCGTCGCCCAGGTCGGGTGGCTCGCGATCGGAACGGGCGTGCTCTTCTGCGGCCTCAACACGGCAATGATCTTCCTGCCGCGCAAGCCGTGGGCGTGGCAGGCGCACTACGTCAACATCCTCCTTGCCGGCTGTACGATCTGCCTCGCTCCCGTCTGCATTCCGCTCGGTATCGCGTGGCTCAAGCCGGAGGTGCGGCGCGCGTTCGGCATGCACCCATGAGCGAACTCGAGAGCTACCGCGCCAAACGTGACCTCGAGGCGACGCCCGAACCGGGAGCTGCGGTCCCCGGCGGGCGAGTGGGCCCGCTCATGTTCTGCGTCCAGAAACACGCCGCCACGAACCTCCACTACGATCTTCGGCTCGAACTCAATGGAACCCTCAAGTCCTGGGCGGTGCCGAAGGGTCCGAGTCTCGACCCGGCCGACAAGCGGCTCGCGGTCCTCGTCGAAGATCACCCGTTTCTCTACGTGGCGTTCGAAGATGTCATCCCGGATGGATCCTACGGGGCCGGGGAGCTGATCTTATGGGATACCGGCTTCTACACGCCGGATGAAGGCGGCGTCCTCAGCCTCCATGATCGGGACGAGGCCAACGCAAGACTCATGGCCGAGTTCGAGGCAGGCAAGATGTCGTTCACCTTCCTCGGCCAGAAGATGAAGGGTTCCTGGACGCTCGTCCGCACCCAGCAGAACTGGCTCTTGATCAAACATCACGATCGATTCGTCAGTACCACCCAAGACCTGCTCGCACTCGATCGCTCGGTCCTTTCAGGGCTGACGATCGAGGAACTCGGGCGCGGCGCCCCCGCAACGCGAAGCCCGTGGCCCCCCGAGGTCGCGAGTCCGTCACCGATCCCGCCCCCGTTTCGCCCGATGCTGTGCGAACCCATCCACAAACCGTTCTCGGATCAGCGCTGGATCTTCGAGCCGAAGCTCGACGGCGTCCGCGCGGTGGCGGTGATCGACGGCCCGACCACCAAGCTGTACTCCCGCAACAAGCTCGAGCTCACCGTTCAGTTTCCCGACGTCGTCGCCGCGCTCGGCGACCAGCCGTCCCGCCGAATGGTGCTCGATGGAGAATTGATCGGATTCGGGCCGGATGGACGCCCGGCGATTCACCCCCTGCAGCAACGACTCGGCGTCCAGCGCGAAATGGATGTTCGACTCGCGGTCGCCCAGACCCCGGTCGTGTACTTTGTATTCGACATCCTCCACTTCGAGGGGATCGACTGCCGAGCGATGCCGCTGGCCGAGCGCAAAATGATCCTCGATGCCGTGATCTTTTCGAATCCCGGAGTTCAACTGGTGCATCGAATCCCTGGGGAAGGTGACACTGCGTTCAAGGCTTGCGTCGCCGCTGGATTCGAGGGGGTGGTCGCAAAGCAGCTGACCGGAAGGTACGAGAGCGACCGGCGCAGTACATCGTGGCGAAAGCTCAAGGCCGTCACCACCGCCGACCTCGCCGTTTGCGGGTTCACGCGTTCCGCAACGGGCCGTAAGGGGTTCTCGGCCCTCGTGCTTGGAGCTTCGGATGGCGCGGGCGGACTCCGGTACGTCGGCAACGTTGGCAGCGGCTTCGATGAAGCGACCCTCGCGAGCCTTGCCGCGACCCTCGAGGCGATGTCCACCGACCGGTGCCCGTTTGCGTCGGATCCCGACACCACCGATCCCGCAACCTGGGTGACTCCGACCCTCGTGGCCGAGATCAAGTACGAGAGCTACACCGCGACCGGGATGTTGCGTTCGCCGGTCTTCCTGGGAATCCGACCTGACGTGACCGTCGACGATGTGATCCGGGGTCAAGCCGCCGATCCTGAGGAGCCCGGCCCGTTCGCCGATTCGGGAACCCAAACGAGCCGGAAGCTCATCGACATTCAGCAGATTCTGGAGCAACTCGACACACCGAAATCCAACCTGACGCTCGAAGTCGGGCAACACCGCGTCGATCTTTCGAACCTCGACAAGGTCTACTGGCCGGAAACCGCCAACTCCCCCGCGTTCGCCAAGCGCGATCTGATCCGGTACTACGCCCGCATCGGAGATTGGATGATCCCGCACCTGCGCGACCGACCGCTGACGATGATCCGCTTCCCGGAAGGCATCCACGGTCAACGGTTTTTCCAGAAGCACTGGGACCAGACGCTGCCCCCTTACGTCGAGATCGTCACCCTCTACTCGGAAAGCAACAACCTCAACCAGCCCTACGTGATGGCGAACAACCTCCCGACCCTTCTCTGGCTGGGTCAGCTCGCCACGATCGAGTGCCACGTCGGAGCAGCCCGGATCGATCCCAACCCGGACGGAGCGCACCTCGCAACGACGTTCACCGACTCGGCTGCCAACATCGACGCGTCGGCCCTCAACTTCCCCGATTACGTCAGCTTCGACCTCGACCCGTACACGTACTCAGGTCTGGAAAGGCCCGGGGACGAGCCGGAACTCAATCGCGCGGCGTTCGCCCAGGCGCTCAAAGTCGCGGACGTCCTCAAAGCCCTCCTGGAGAGTCTGGGGCTCAAAACGTTTGTGAAGACCTCTGGGAAGACCGGCCTCCATATCTTCGTTCCGATCGTGCGCAACCTCGACTTCGACGCCGTCCGCGCGATTTGCGGTGCGCTCTGTGGCTTCGTCGTGCGCCAGCTTCCCCACGATGCGACGACCGAGTGGCAGGTCGATCGGCGCACGGGCAAGGTGTTTCTCGATTTCAATATGAACGTTCGGGCCAAAACGCTGGCGGCCGCCTTCTCGCCTCGCGCCCTCTCTGGCGGCGCGGTGAGCACGCCGGTGACGTGGCAGGAGCTCCCCCACATCTATCCGAGCGAATTCACGCTGACGACCGTACCCGTTCGCGTGGCGAAGGGGGGCGACCCGTGGGCCGATCTTCTCGAGCACAAGGGCGACTTGCGCGAGGTTCTCAAGGCGATGCCATAGAGAAAGGCCGAACCGCAGGGCGGTCCGGCCTCGGTGGGTTCTCTTGGAGAGGGACTTACAAATTGTAGGTCGGCTTGCGGAGCCAGTCCTTGGGAATCGGCTTGAGGCCACAAGCGACGGCGGCGAACATCTCGCTCTTGAGGATCGACGCGGCGATCGTGAGTCGAACCTTGCCGTGGGGCGTGTTGAGGGTCACGACCTGGAGATTCGGTTGCTGGCGACGAGGCTTGTGAGGCGCGCGGAACTTCCACGCCGAGTGTCGGTGCCGCACGTGCTGCGCGCTGTTACCCTTCTTGCCGCTGATCTGACAAATCTTAGCCATGGTCCAATCTCCACGCGACGCCGAGTGGCATCGCGAAGGCCAATTATACCTATTTCCCGAGTTCCTGTTCGAGCGCCTGGACGAACTCAGGGGACTCGGGGGTGGTTCGGGGCGAGAAGCGGAGGACCCGCTTGCCGTCCTTCGCGACGACGAACTTCGCGAAGTTCCACTCGATGTCTTCCTTGCGCCCGCTCTGGGCAATGAGCCACGTGAAGAGGGGGTCGATATCGTCGCCCTTCACGGAGATCTTCGAGAACATCGGGAACGTCACGTCGTAGGTGCCGGTGCAGAACTGCTTGATCTCGGCTTCCGTCCCCGGTTCCTGGCCGCCGAAATTGTTGGCGGGAAACCCGAGTACGACGAGCCCCTTGCTCTTGTACTTCCGGTAGAGTGCCTCGATCCCGGCGTACTGCTTCGTCAGGCCGCACTTGCTCGCGACGTTGACGACGAGCACGACCTTTCCCTTGAAGTCGGCGAGTTTGCGCTCCTTCCCGTCGATGTCCTTCTTCGTGAACTCGTAGAGGGTGTTTGCCGGGGACACAGGGGTTGTGAGACAGAAAGCAGCGAGAAGGGTGGCGACCATACTCCGTAGGATACGGTGGGAGACCGACCCACGGCGTCACGATCATCGCCCTCAGGTCAGAATATCGTCATGAACTTCCCCTTGCGTCCGAACGTCCGGCGCATGACCCCATACTCACCCGGCAAACCGATCGCCGAGTTGCAGCGCGAGCGCGACGTCCACCCGATCGTCAAGCTGGCGAGCAATGAGAATCCGCTCGGCCCCTCGCCGAGGGCGCTTGAGGCGATCGCCGCGGCCGCCCAGCACCTTCATCTGTATCCGGACGCGTCGGGATACGCGCTGCGCCAGGCGCTCAGCGCGAAGTACGGACTCCCTCCTGAGCAGCTCGTCCTCGGGAACGGTAGCGACGAGATCATCCACCTCCTCGGCCAAGTGCTCCTCGGTGCCGAGACGGACGAGGTCATCGTCGGCGAGCCGTCGTTCGTCCGCTACGATGCGGCTGCCCATCTCGCGAATTGTAGGCTCGTCGAGGTGCCGCTCGACGCGGACCTCCGCCACGACCTCCCCGCGATGCCCCAGGCCGTGACCGAGCACCCCCGCCTCGTCTTCATCGCCAACCCGAACAACCCGACCGGCACGATCGTCGATCGTGTCGAGTTAGACCGCTTCCTCGACGATCTCCCGCCCCACGTTTTGGTCGTTCTCGACGAGGCTTACTACGAGTTCGCCTCCGCGGATCCGGCCTACCCGGACAGCATCGCCCTCGTGCGCGCTGGCCGACCGGTGTTCGGGCTCCGAACCTTCAGCAAGGCCTACGGGCTCGCCGGTATTCGGGTTGGCTGGGGCTTCGGTCCGGCCGAGGTCACCGACGCGATCGAGCGGGCACGGGAGCCGTTCAACGTCAACAGCCTCGCGCAAGCCGCGGCGATCGCGGCGCTCGAAGACGACGCCCACCTCGCCCGCACACTGGACGTCAATCGCCGAGGGATGGAGCGCCTCACTGCGGCGTTCCGCGCAAGCGGCGTGAAGTGGACCGAGAGCCATGCGAACTTCGTGTGCGTCGATCTCGGCCGGCCGGCCCGCCCGATCTTCGAAGCGCTGCTCGCGCACGGCGTCATCGTACGCCCCGGGGACGTGCTCGGCTTGCCGAACCACCTCCGGATCAGCATCGGCGCCGACCACGAAGTCGATCAGTTCATCGGGGCGTGGGAGACCGTCGTTCCCGGCGGGGTCCCCGCTTGATCCTCATCCTCAAGCCGGGTCGCGAGCCAAGCGCCGTCCTCAAAAGACTCGCCGAACTCGATCATGTGGGAGCTCCGAGTCACGTCGATGGCCGATGGCTGGTGGCGGTCGAATCGCGAACCGAATCGGGAATATCCGATCGACTCCGGGCGCATCGAGACGTGGAGACGGTCCAGGTCTCCGATCCACCCTATCGGCTCGTCGCCCGAGAGCGTTGCCCGGAGGGTTCGCTCGTAGACGTCGGCCCGGTGACGTTCGGCGGTGCCGACATCGTTCTCATCGCCGGCCCGTGCTCGGTTGAAGACGAGGAGCAACTGCTGAAGACCGCCACCCTCGTCGCTGAGGCGGGAGCGACGATGCTGCGGGGCGGAGCGTACAAGCCAAGCACGTCGCCTTACGGTTTCCAGGGCCTTGGCATCCCCGGCCTCACGATGCTCCGGGAGGCGGGGCGCCGCGTCGGCCTCGGGATCGTGACGGAGGTGATGGATCCCGCGAAGGTGGAGCGGGTCGCGGAGTTCGCCGACATGCTCCAGATCGGAGCGCGAAGCATGCAAAACTTCGATCTGCTCAAGGCGGTCGGCCGATGCGGCAAGCCCGTCCTTTTGAAGCGCGGAATGTGCTCCACCCTCGACGAATGGCTCCTCGCCGCGGAGTACGTCGCCGATGCCGGGAACGAGCGAATCGTCCTGTGCGAGCGCGGAATCCGAAGCTTCGATGCATCCACGCGCAATGTCCTCGACCTCGCTGCCGTTCCGGCCATCCGCCAACTGTCGTGCCTGCCGATCGTCGTCGACCCGTCTCACGGCACCGGGCGTCGCGACCTCGTCGGCCCGATGGCGAAAGCATCGCTCGCCGCCGGGGCCGACGGCCTGTTGATCGAGGTCCACCCCGACCCCGACCGAGCGATCAAAGATGGAGGCCAGAGCCTCTCCCTCGAGGAGTTCGGGGCGCTCGTTCCGGAGCTGGAGAGGATCGCGCCGGCAGTCGATCGCCGTCTTCCATCCCGCTCGCCGGTCGTCAGCCCCGCCTGAGAAGATTGCCTCGATCAGCAGCTGGGCGGTTGCGGGTCAGTGACCCACACCGCCCTGAACGTAAAGAAACGGCGGCCGCTAAGCCGACCGGAAGGGTCATTTGATCTTCGTCTTGTCGGGGTAGGCCGGCTTCTTGATCGTCGGCTTCGGCTGCGTCTGGAGGAGCTTCATCGCCTCCGCCACCGCCCGCTCGAGCTGGGCGTCCCGGCCCTGCCGCCACAGGGCGGGATCGAACTCGACATCGATATCCGGGTCGACACCGTAGTTCTCGACATCCCATGTGCCGTCGGGGTTGTAGAACGCGAGATTAGGCGCGGTGACCGCGCCTCCATCGATCAGGGTCGGGAACACGAGGATCCCGACCAGACCGCCCCACGTCCGCTTGCCGACCACGGGACCGACCTTGGCCTTCTTGAAGTGCCAAGGGAAGTAGTCGCCGCCGGACCCTGCGTACTGGTTGATGATCATGACCTTCGGACCGTAGATCTGCCCGAGCGGGGAGGGGAAATCCTTGCCGTAGCGGGAGGTCCACATCGAGCGAAGCGGTCGAGCCATCAGATCGACCATAAAGTCGTCGACCTGCCCGCCCCCGTTGAACCGCTCATCGACGACCAGTCCGTCCTTGCCGACCTGCGCGTAGAAGTACCGATTGAAGTTGATCCAACCGCCGATGTTGGTGTCGGGGATGTGCATGTAGCCGAGCTTGCCGCCACTGAGTTTGTCGACCGTGCGCCGGTTGTCCTCGCGCCAGGCGAGGAGCCGGAGGCCCGCCTCATCGGGGACCGGAACGACGACGACATCGCGCGCCCCCGTACCGTCCGGGCTCGGCCCGACCTTGAGCGTGACTTGCTTATTCGCGGTCATCTCCAGGCGCTGGTGAACGTTGTCGGTCGCCCCGAGGTCCTGGCCGTTGATCGCAAGGAGGTACTCGCCCGACTTGACGTTGATCCCAGGGGCCGTCAGCGGCGCGCGCAGGTTCGGGTTCCAGTTCTCCCCGTTGTAGACCCGTGCGAAGCGGTAACGGCCATTCTCGAGGCGGTAGTCCGCCCCGAGCAAGCCGCCCGGGGTCCCGGCCACCGACGGCATGTCGCCACCTTGAATGAACATATGACCGATGCAGAGCTCGCCGAGCATGTCCTCGAGCAGGTAATTCAGATCGGCGCGCGTGCGGAGGTTCTTGACGAACGGCTCGTAGCGCGCCTTGAGGGCAGCCAGGTCGACCCCGTGGTAGTTCGGGGCATAGAGGAAGTCTCGCTGCACGCGTATCGCCTCATGGAACATCTGTCGCCACTCGGCGAGTGGATCGACGAGCCCCTTCATTCCGCTGAGATCGACCATCCCGGATCCTGGGGCAAACGGCGCCGCCGTCGAGGCGATCTGGTATGCGCCACCCCAACCGACCAAGACCTTGTCGCCTCCGGGGGTGAACGCCGCGCCCGAGAGCCCGGACGTCAACGGCGTCACGGTCCGTCCGGCAAACGAGAACTTCGACAGCGTCGCGCGGGGGGGTGAAACGATGTTCGCGAGTGGGGCGAGATCGACGAGGAGCACCGATTCGGGCGGCCCGGGAGCAAGCCCGATGTAGTTCTTCGCGGGAACCGGCAGGGTGAGAATCCGTTGATCGAGCCCCTCCAGGTCGATCCGGAACGGCTTCTTGTCCTCCGGCTTGGGCGCGACCTTTGGTTTCTCCTCGTCGCTCTCCGGCGCGAGGGGTGACGGGAGATCGTTCCGAAGGACGGCGCAATAGACACCTGCGACGCTGTTGATGGCGCGGAAGCTGCTCAGATCGAGCCACGCCGCACCGGGTCCGCTGTCCGTGCTCGCGGTGAAGTAGAGGTAGTTCCCACCGCCGTCGAAGACGGGATTGCGCGCGTCGCTGAGACCGTCCGTCACTTGGGTCGACTTGCCCGATTCAAGGCTATGGAGGAACACAGCCGAGATGTGGTTGTCGAGGTCGCGATGATAGGTCAGCCATTTGCTGTCCGGCGACCAGGACGCGCTTAGGACGTACAACGGATTTTCGAACGGGTTCTGGTCGACGAGCGTCGATTTACCCGTCTTGAGGTCGAGCCACCAGAGGTTGTGCTGATTGTCGGTGTAGCTGATCTTCTGGCTATCCGGCGACCAGGTCGGCCCGTAATAGAAGCGTCGTTCCTGGAGGTCGTACGTACGGCCCTCGGTTTTGCCCAGCGCGTCACGGACGACGAGTTTGTACTCGCCGGTGGCGTCGGTCAGATAGGCGATCGACTGCCCGTCTGGCGACCATGCCGGATCCCGCTCGCAGGCGTCGCTCGTCTGAGTCAGATTGCGGGCGTCGCCCTTCGCGGCGGGAACCGTCCAGATGTCGCCGCGAGCAGCGAACAGCGCCCTCACACCATTCGGTGAGATTGCGGACGTGACGATGTTGCGCGACGCATCCTTGTACTGGTTCCTTGCCTCGGGGAATTCACCCGAAATCTCGACGTCCACCTCGGTCAGCTTCCCCGTCGTCGTGTCGTAGAGGGCAATGCTGCCGACGCGCTCGAGGGCGATCACCCCAGGCCCGGCCGTCGCGGTCTTGAAGTAGAACCCTCGGTTCGGCACACATTCGGCGACCTTTCCCGAAGTGGTGTCGTAGCTGAACAGCGTTTTGGGCCCGTTGCGGTCGCTCAAGAAGTAGATCTTTCCGCCGACCCAGAGCGGATCCGAGTCGTTGGTGTTGTTGCGCGGAACCTCCTTGACCTTCGAATCGGCGAGGTCCGCGATCCAGACCTTCGTGGTTTGGCCGCCCCGATACCGCTTCCAGGCGCGCTGCCATTGGGCGCCGGGATTGTACGCAAGACGCTTACCGTCGGGCGAGAAGGAAGCCTGGGTTCCCGTGGGTAGCGGCAAACGCTGGGGCGGACCACCCGCGATCGGCACCGTGAACAGGACCGGCAGCGCGATCGTCATCTGATCCTCGGAGACGAAGATCACGCTCTTGCTGTCCGGAGTCCATCCGACGGCGATATCCGTCCGAGGATGGTACGTCAGCCGCTTCGGCTCACCTCCCTCGGCGGGCATGACGTAGACGTTGTTGTCGCCGGAGTACTGGCCGGTGAACGCGATCTGACTTCCATCGGGGCTGAAGATCGGATCGAGTTCGACACCGACCGAGGTCGTCAGCCGGGCGGCACGGCCGCCTTGCCGCGGCACCGTCCAGAGGTCGCCCGCGAACGAGAAGACGACCGAAGTCTTGTTTGCGGTGGGATGGCGCAGGAGAAGAGGGCCATCGAGCGGAGCAAGCAACGAGGAGACCAAGAGGGAAACAACCATTACCCCTGCTGTACCCCGGCGTTGGCGCCAGGCGTTGCGTCGTTACAAAAGTCCTAGGACTGGGTGCCGATGAAGGCACCCGGTCTCAGAATCCGAAGCTGACGCTCATCCCGGGATAACGGGAGCGCGCAAGTACGAAGCTGTACGACACCCCATCCTGGAGACGCGTCACCAGAAAGTGGGTGTGCCGACCGTCGTTCATCCCCTGCAGAGTCCAGTGTTCGGCAAGCCGAAAGTTGGCACCGAAAGGAACCGCAAACGTCCCGTTCGCCGTCGCGTACTTCAAGCTCACAAACGGCGTGACCGCCCCGTCGAAGAACGAGCGACTTACCGTTCCGAACACAGCCTGACCCTCGGGGGTCGCCAAACGGTCCGACGTGAATCCCAAGACGAAGCTAGGGAGTTCGCCCTTGGCGGGGGTGACGAACCAGGTCGCCCTCGGCAGAACCTCCTCTTTTCCCGGATTCCACTCAAGCCCGACCGTGAAGCGCGAGGTCACTCGACGATCGAACGTAAATCGCGTGCGCGCGGCTCGATCGGGAATGGCGAGAAACCGGGCTGCAAACGCCCAGTCGGTTCCGACGGCGCCCCCACGGAGCGCCCGGGCTTCGCCCGCACAGCCGGCTCACGTCGGGGCGACCTGCTCCTCCTGCTTGTCCTGGGGAGTGTCGTCGACCGTTTGGGCCTGGGCGGCTCCAGCCGCCCAGGCCACGAGACTCGCCGCGGCGAGCCGGAGGATCACGAAACTCGGACCTTGCCGCAACAGCCGGACTTTTTGCAGGCGGTGCAGTCGCCGGTCTTGCAACCACAGGTCGTGCCGCAGCAGTCCTTGCACTTCGTTCCGCAGCAACAGGCCGGAGCCGAGGAGGAGGTGGCGCGAGGTCCGGTGGCGAAGGCCGAGCCGAGTCCGAGCGCCAAGACGGTGAGGGCGACGAGTCGCAGAGTGTTCGATTTCATCATGATGTTCTGATCTCCAAAGTCGTTCAAGGCACGACGAGGCGTCCCGAGGGGGGACGCGGGATCAGAAGGCAGGGGGTGCGCGGGGGGCGTCCGGAGGAAGGGGTGCCGGTGGCGGGCTGGAGTCGCTCGAAACGAGGGTGCGATCCGCATCCAAGACCGGAGGCACCGGTGGCACGCGCACCTCATGAGGCAAATCGTACACCCAGTCGGTGCTTGGCGCGGGGACGACGGCCGGCGGAACCGCCAACGGCAATTCATCGCCCGCAACGAAGCAACCGCATGGAGAATCTGGTCCATCGGCCTGAGATTCGGACGGGCAACAGGAGCCCTCGGCGGCCGGTTCGGCCTTGTCGGGACAACAGGTGTGCGATTGTGCCGGGACCGGCTTCGAGCAGCACCCTCCCTCGACCTTGGACCCGGTATCGGGGTTGCAGCACGCGGACGGGCAAGTCGGGCGAGAGCCAACCACGGGAACCGTTGCCAGCAGGACAACCGCCACCGTCGTCAGACCTAATCGTTGAATCCAGTTCATCGCCCAGTACCTTCAAACTCTTTTTACCACAGGAGGGTTCCATGGTCCTTCTTCCCAGCTTTCAGAATTTGTTGAAAGTTCATCGCCCTTTCGAGTCATACTCTGGGGCAACGTGGCGGCGACGATGGAAAAGGCACCTTGGCAAACCCAAGGCGAAGAGAAGCGAGAGGCCGTTCGGGAGATGTTCGCCGAGATCGCTCCCACCTACGACTTCGCCAACTCCGTTATGAGCCTGCGTCGCCATCGCCGCTGGCGGTCCCAGGCGGTATCCCTGCTCGGCCTTCGCGCCGGCGACGACGCCCTCGACATCTGCTGCGGCACCGGCGACTTCCTCGCTCCGCTCCGACGAGCCGTCGGTCCGACGGGCCGGATCATCGGGGTCGATTTCTGCCTTCCGATGCTCGCCGTCGCCGCGACCAAGACTCGCGGCCACTCATCGCTCGGGCTGGGCGACGCGTGCCGGCTCCCCATCCAGAGTGAAGCCGTCGATGCGATCACGGTCGGGTGGGGGATCCGCAACACGCCCAACATCGATCTTGCCCACGCCGAGGCGTATCGTGCGCTTCGCACCGGCGGTCGCTTCGTCTCGATCGATATGGCGTTGCCCCGATCGGCCTTCCTACGGGCCGCCTCACGCTTCGTCGCTCACCGCCTCCTGCCACTACTCGGATCGATCCTCGGCAAGCGACGCGCCTATACCTACCTCCCGAAGAGCACGGAGACGTTCCTCTCGCGCGAGGCGCTCGCGGACTCGATGCGCCGAGCGGGATTCGTCGACGTCACCTGGTCGGATCGGATGGCCGGCAACGTCTGCATCCACTTCGGGAGGAAGCAATGAACCCGATCACCGAGTTCACCCGTCCGTCCCGAGACGTGATGGCCGGAATCGCCGAAGACGTCGCCCGAGTCGAAGTCGCGCTCCGCGAGGCGGTGCGCTCGGACGTGCCGCTCGTCGAGGACGTCGGACGGCATACCCTGGACGCAGGAGGAAAGCGTCTGAGACCGGCGTTCGTCGCTCTCAGCGCCAAGGCGGTCGGCCGCCCCTACGATCCGAACCGAGCCGTGCAGCTCGGGGCCTGCCTCGAAATGGTCCACATGGCGACGCTGATACACGACGACGTGATCGACCATTCCGATACACGTCGCGGGCGGCCAACCGCGGCCGCGCTGTTCGGCAACACCGGCAGCATCCTCTCCGGCGATGCACTCCTCGCCAAGGCGATGGTCATCCTCGCCGATGATGGCGATCTCGCCATCATCCGAGCCGTGAGCCGAGCCGTCGTCGAGATGGCCGAAGGCGAAGCCCTCGAACTCGCGACCCGGGGCAATTTCGAACTCAGCGAAGCCGAGCACCGGAGAATCCTCCGAATGAAGACCGCCTCGTTCGTCGAGTGCTGCTGTCAGGTCGGGGCCCGTCTCGCCGCCGCCGACGATCTGGTGCGCGATGGGCTCACGGAGTACGGTCATCACCTCGGGATGGCCTTCCAGATCGTCGATGATCTCCTCGACTATCGCGGGGACCGCGAGGCGACGGGCAAACCGATCGCCACGGACTTCCGGGAAGGGTGCGCGACCCTCCCCCTCATCGCGTTGCGCGATCGACTGAGCGACGAGGAACTCGCTGTCGTGTGCCGGAAGTTCGGCAACGGGGTCGCCGACGACGAGCTCAGAATGATCGGCGAGTGGATGGAGCTTCGCGGGGCGTACGCAGCCGCCGAAGAAGCCGCACAGGCCCATGTTCGAGCCGCACTCGAAGCCCTTTCCCCAGTCCCGACGAGCGATGCCAAGATATTGCTTCAGGAGATCGCGACCTTCGTTCTCCGGCGCGACGCGTGAGCCAGGCGCCGATTCGGCTCGTCATCTTCGACCTCGACGGCACCCTTTATCGCGGCTCCGAGCCCACGCCTCACGCGGCGTCGGCCTTGGTACGGTTGCGTGAGGCCCGCATCGCGGTCCGGGCGTTCACCAACAATTCCGGGGCGACCGCCCAAGACCTCAGCCATAAGTTGACGTCGATGGGGCTCCCTTTTGGCGAGGACGAGGTGCTTGGAACCGGCATGCTGGCCGCAGACCTGTGCCTCGCGCGCGGTTGGTCCGAAGTGCTCGCGATCGGCGAGCCCGGACTCCACGCTTGCCTCACCGAAGCCGGAGTCGACTCGCAGTCGGCTAGGCCGCAGGCCGTCATCGCGGGCATCTGTCGCTCGTTGACCTACGGGCTCCTGGATCGGGGGCTCCAGGCCCTGGTTGGCGACGCGTCCTTCGTTGCGACGAACCGAGACGCGACCTACCCCCTCGAGCAAGGGCGGATCGAACCCGGCGCGGGGGCCATCGTCGCAGCCCTCGAAGCCTGTTCGGGCATCGAGCCGTACGTGCTCGGCAAACCGAGCCCGGACGGCGTCACCGCCCTCATCCGCGGAGCCGAGGTTTCGCCGACCGAGACGGTGGTGGTCGGCGATCGCCTCGACACCGATCTGGCTGCCGCTGTTCACGCCGGCGCGCGAGGTCTACTCGTGCTCACGGGGGTCACCTCCTCGGCTCCGGCCGGGATCGACGCGATCACGGACCTCGGCGCTCTCCCCGCCTGGATCGAGCGCGCATAATCGGCCATGATCGGGTTACTTGCCGTCACCACTCTCGTCGGTGCGGCCGATCGCACGGCGATCCTCGACCACGCGTTCGCCGTCTGGGCCGGGACCCCGGCGATGCGGATCGAAGACGCTTACAAGTGGCTCTTCCATGCCACGCTGGGGGGCGAACACGCCGTCCGCGACGACGCCGGCCCGCGAGCGTGGATGGAACGTGAGTGGTCGAGCCTCGGTCCTCCGAAGCGTGGAGAGCCGCTGGTCGTCGCTCTCACCCCCGACCGCCGACTCCTTCGCGTCCAATTGCGGCCCTACCGAGCTCTCGGAGGAGATCGCGACATGCTTCTGGCCCTGTTCGTGAGTTCGGCCGAACGATTCCGAGGGGATCGACGCGCCTTCCGAGCGACATGGGACGCGCTCGGCGATCGCCTCGCCCGCCGTCCGTGGCACCACTTGACATCGAGAGCGTGGAAGCACCTCGACCGAAAGGTCCGCTCCGTGGGATTTCCCGCCATCGACCATTCGCCCGCCTATCTTCAGCGTTACGATCCGGCGTACCGCGTCATCGATGGGTCGCTCTGGACGGGGCTTGGGGCGGGCTCACCGTGAGTCGGACGCTCCTCGTGGGCTCACACACGAGCTCCTGGCGGGAGTGGGTGCGAGACCGGGCTCGGGGTCGCGATGTGCTGATTCTCGATCCAGCCGACGGCTCGCACGGGCCGCCCTGCCGGTTCGTCCTTCTCCGAGAGGGTAAAGCTGTCGAGTGGGCCTTTGCGGGGGCGATCGATCCCACCCGAGACCCGATCCGCACCCTGGCCGAAGCAAGCCGCCTCCTCGGTCACTGTCGTGCCGAGGTCGTCGTCCAGTTGTACGGTTACCGCGCGACACCGGTCGGGAGACACTTGAACCTGGCTATCGCGCAGATCGTGAAGCCGGACGAGATTCTCGTCGCGGACGGCACGCCGCTCGACCTCAGGGGCTGGCCGGTCGGCCCCCAAACGATCGCGACCGAGGTCGGATTTCCCGACCTCGTCCAGCAAGCTCAGCGTCGGGCTCGTTGGATCGAGTTGCTCGACAGGAGCGTGGAGCATGCGATCGATCTGCGCCAGATCGCGATTCAGGGAGCCCGGCTCGGGAGTGGGATCTCCGTTCACCTGAGCGAACTCGAACCGGTTCTCCACGCCGAGGTTGCCGGGGGAAGCATCCTCTTGGTCGCACCGCGCGACATTGGCGAAGGCGAAATCTCGCAGGCGATCTCCTTCGGCCATGCGTCGCGAGCCCACATCGTCGAGCCGGAGGCCTACGCGGGCTTGCTCGTCAGCTTCGCCCGTCAAGATGGGGAGGATTTCGCGCTTGGCATCTTGGAGTCGATCGACTTCGTGAGCGGCATCGTCCGCGTGAAGAGCCCGGCGGTTGCGCCCGCTCCGGTACGCATCCTTAAGTTCGGCGGGCTCCGCCTCGATCGCTCGGGCAAGGAGCTGGGGGAGGTGAAACCGTGGGCGGTCTGACCCGAGTCCGGCTCGGCTACACGCCTCCGCCCGAGGCGCTTACGGAACTCCGCCACGCGTTGGCAGACCTGGCCGTCCTCGGCCTCGAGCCGGATCCGGAGGCCGAAATCCTGGTTGGAGGGCGTTTCGATGACGCGGACCTCGACGGGCGTTCCCTCCGCGCCGTCATCGTTCCCTGGGCGGGCATTCCCGAGAGGCTCGCCGAGCAGCTTCGAGTCCGGCCACACGTCGATCTCCATAACCTCCATCACAACGCCTCGACGACCGCAGCCCTCGCGGTGGGCTTGCTTCTGTCGGCCGCACGAGGCATCGCCGAAGCGGACCGGCAGATGCGTCAAGGAGTCTGGCGCGGTCGGATGACCGAAGACCGGGGCGTACTCCTCTCCGGCAAGCGAGCGACGATTCTGGGTTACGGCGCGATCGGGCACTGCGTCGGCGAAGTGCTCACGGCGCTCGGAATGACCGTCGACGGCATCCGGCGATCCAACCGGGATCGACTCGACGACGCCCTCGCCCGCAGCCACGTGCTCGTGATCTGCGCCCCGCTCACACCCGAAACGCGGGGTCTGATCGATCGGCAACGGATCGAGATGCTTCAGACTCCTCGCCTTTTGGTGAACGTCGGACGCGGAGCGATCGTGGAAGAGCGCGCCTTGTACGAGTGTCTTCGGGACGGAACGTTGTTCGGCGCAGGCGTCGACGTGTGGTACCGATACCCCCAGGAGGGCGACGAAGCCCCAGTCTGGCCATCGGAGTACCCGATAGCGGACCTGATGAACGTCACCCTGAGCCCGCATCGCGCAGGGGACGGAGAGGGGATCGAGGGGCTACGGGCGCAAGCCGTCTGCTCCGTGCTGCGTGACCTCTGCCTCGGACGCCCGTGCCGCCCGGTCGACCTGGATCGTGGGTACTGAGGGCTGCGCCAACGCATGCATAATGAGGCGGTGAGCACCGTTTCGCCGCCCCTCTCGCTTTGGAACGTTCGCGAGCGAAACTCCGAGGCGGAGTCGCGCCTCCAGCGCGAACTCGGCATCGGTCCGTTGCTCGCGCCGATGCTGGTCGGCCGGGGCTACGATGAGCCGGCGGCGGCCACGAAGTTTCTCCACCCGAGTCTTGACGACCTCCATCCGGGGAGTCTCCTCCCCGATTTCGACGCGGCGGTCGGCGAAATCCTCGCCGCCAAGGAGCGCGGCGACCGCATCTTCGTGCACGGCGACTACGATGTCGACGGGGTCACGAGCGCGGCCCTGTTCACCCGGTTCCTCCGCACCCTGAAGTGTGACGTGGTCGTTCACGTACCCCACCGGATGCGTGAAGGCTACGGCATCCACCAGGACGCCGTCCAATCGGCCCGCGAGAGCGGTGCCAAGCTCTTTTTGACCTGCGACTGCGGCGCGAACGCCCACGACCAAGTCCTTGCTGCGCATGAGGCTGGGATGCGCGTCGTCGTGACCGACCACCACGAAGTCGGCGAGACCCTGCCGGAAGCAGAGGCGATCGTCAACCCGCATCGCCGTGATTCGGTCTACCCCTTCCCCGAGCTCGCCGGGGTCGGCGTCGTGTTCAAGGTTTGCGAGGGCATCACGAGGGCGCTCGCTCACCCCGTCCATGCGTTCCATCGGGCTTTCCTCGACCTCGTCGCCCTCGGGACGGTCGCGGATGTCATGCCGCTGATCGACGAGAACCGGGTCTTCGTCCGCCACGGACTCCCCCTGATCCTGGGTTCGAAGAAGCCCGGCATTCAGGCCCTGTTGGACGTTTCCGAGTGCCGATTCGCGAGCATGGACGAACTCAAGGCGTGGCACATCGGCTTCCGGCTCGGTCCCCGGCTGAACGCGGCCGGGCGGATCGACGACGCGGCACTCGCGCTCGACCTGCTCATGCAGGCCGATCCGGCCGAAGCGAAGGACGTCGCCGCGAAACTCGACGTGCTCAACGAAGAGCGCCGAGCCGAGCAGAACCGGATCTTGGACGAAGCGATCGAGATAGTCGAGGGCCAGGGCCTTGCCGAATCTCCGATCCTGATCGTCGCCGGAGAGGGTTGGCACTCCGGGATCATAGGGATCGTCGCGGGCAAACTCGCCGAGAGGTACCACCGCCCGACCTTCGTCATGCACCTCGACCGCGAGCGTGGAACCGTCAAGGGCTCCGCACGATCGATCCCGGCCTTCCACTTGGCCGATGCCCTTCAGGCCCACCGATCCATGCTTCTGAGCGGGGGCGGTCACGCCGCCGCCGCGGGGTGTGCGGTCACGGTCGAGCAGTTCGAAGGGTGGAGGGAGTCGATGCTACAGTACGCCGCCGAGGTCTTGGACGCCGACGATCTCGTGCCTCGATGGGACATCGACGCGATCGTCGAGCCGGCCGAAGTCACAGCACGGACGGTTGATGAGCTCGCACGACTTGAGCCCTTCGGATCCGGCAATCGCACGCCAATGTTCGCCGCCCACGGACTCATCCTCACGGAGATCAAGACCACGAAGAGTCCCGACCACGTGATGCCGATCTTCCGCGACGCCCGAGGCCGTGTGATCCGCACCAAGGGATTCGGACTGGGCGAGCGATTCCAAGACGTCGCGATCGGAGCAACCGTCGATGTGGTCTTCACTCCCGAATTGGAGGAGTACCAAGGGGAACGCTACCTGAAGTGGAATCTGAAGGACTTCGTGGTTCGCTAGGTTTCATGCCGAATCGGCAGCCGAGAAGGAGTACCCCCGTGCGGGGAGTCGCAAGACTCCCCCCGCAAGTAAACTCCGGTCATGGCCCTCGCCCCGGTACTCGAGTCCTTGATTGCGCGTCGCGAACTCGTGCCCGAGGAGGCCCGCAGCCTGATCACACGCCTGATGGACCCCGAAACTCAGGATGCCGCGATCGCGGGCGTGCTCGTTGCGCTGCGATGCAAAGGCGTCACCGGGCGCGAACTCGCGGCCTTTGCATCCGTACTCCGCGATCAGTCGCTGGGCCTATCCCACGAGTTCCCTACTCTCGTCGACACCTGTGGTACCGGGGGTGGACGCCCCTCGTTCAATCTCTCGACCGGGGCCGCCATCGTCGCGGCCGCCGCCGGCGCGCGAGTCGCCAAGCACGGCAATCGGGCCGTAACGAGCGCGTGCGGAAGCGCCGACGTCCTTGAGGCGCTCGGGGTCGTGCTGCACGCCGAACCCGAACATCTCGTCCACGTCCTGGAAAGGACCGGTATCGCGTTCCTCTTCGCGCCTCAGCACCATCCCGGGGTCCGGCACGTCGGGGCCGCCCGCAAGGCGCTTGGCGTGCGGACCGTCTTCAACCTCCTTGGCCCGCTCGCCAACCCGGCCGGAGCGAAGCGTCAACTGATCGGCGTTTACGAAGCCGCACTGATCCGGCCGGTCGCCGAAGCCCTCCAACTGCTCGGATGCGAACATGGGCTGGTCGTCCACGGCGAGGACGCGCTCGACGAGATTTCGCCCTGTGGGCCGACCCAAGCCATTGCGGTCCTTCCCGACGAACTCGTCGAGCTCACGTTGACGCCCGAGGACTTCGGCATTGAATCCTTGTCCACCGCCGATACCTTGCCCGGCAACGACCTGGCCGACAATGCGGCGCTGTTGCGGGAGGCGCTCGGCAACCCCGCGTCCCCTCGTGCCCATGCCCTGATTCCCAACGCCGGCGCCGCGCTCGTCCTTGCCGGGCTCTCCGACAGTTGGATGGCAGGCGGAGCCCTCGCGCGCCGGGCCATCGAGTCGGGTGCAGCCCTCCGCTTACTCGACGAGTTCGTGACCCTCACGCGAAGCCTATGAGCAAGCTCGACGAAATCCTCGCCATGAAACGGCGCGAGGTCGAAGCCGCCCAAGCGCGTCGTCCGGAAGCAGACCTGCGCGCACAGCTTCCTGACCTCGATCCGCCGCGTGGGTTCCTTCGGGCCCTCGAAGCGTTCCCCGGCATTGGACTGATCGCCGAGGTAAAGAAGGCGAGCCCGTCCGAGGGCGTGATTCGGGCCGACTTCGATCCCGCGGAGATCGGATCGATCTACCGACAAGCCGGTGCCCAATGCCTGAGCGTGTTGACCGATCGACCTTACTTTCAGGGCGCACCGGAAAACCTGAGGCTTGCCCGTGAAGCGTCCGGGCTCCCGTGCCTGCGCAAAGACTTCATCGTGGACCCCTATCAGATCGCGGAGTCCCGAGCCCTCGGCGCCGATGCGATCCTCTTGATCGTTGCCGCGCTCGGAGATGGGGAGCTCCTGGCGTTTCGCGAAGAGGCCGAGTCCCTCGGGATGGACGCGCTTGTGGAGACGCATACCGAAGGAGAGGCGGACCGTGCCTTGGCGTCCGGCGCAAGGCTCATCGGGGTCAACAACCGGGACCTTGCGACATTCAAGACCGACCTTGCGACGACGGAACACATCGCCTCGCGCCTGCCTGGGGGCATCTTCCTCGTGAGCGAGAGTGCCCTCCACACCCGGGACGACGTCGAGCGCGTCGCGCGATATGGCGCGCGCGCCGTGCTCATCGGCACCGCATTCTGCCGCTCAACCGACATCGCCGCCAAAGTCCTCGAGGTGATGGGCCGGTGACGTGGATCAAGATCTGTGGTTTGACCTCGATCGCCGACGCGGAGTGGGCGCTGGAATGCGGTGCGAATGCGCTTGGAGTCGTGTTCGAGCCGTCCAGCCCACGGTCGCAACACCGTGATGACATGAGGGGGATTCAGCCAGGGATCGCCGTCGCGGTCTACGGTCCCCTCCCCGAGTCCGGACTGCGGCCCGATTTCGGCGGCATCCAGTACGTCGTAGGGCGCGAGGAGGATAGGTTGCCCCGAAACCGCTTTCGGTGTCAGCGGCCCCAGCCTGGCGAGCTGGCCGCCGACGTGATGGCGGAGGCTCATCCGCCGAACGACGCGGCACGGCGCGATTTCGTCGTGCTCGACGCCTATTCACCGGATGGTTATGGTGGTACTGGGAAGCGGCTCGACCTTGAGTTCGCGGCCGATTTCGTCAGACTCTGCCCGTTTCCCGTGGTTCTCGCGGGCGGGCTGACCCCGGACACCGTCGGTGCTGCCATCGAGCGCGTGCGTCCGTTCGGAGTCGATGTGAGCAGCGGCGTCGAGGCCGAGATCGGACGCAAAGACCGCCGCAAGGTGCTCGATTTCTGCGAAGCGGTCCGCGCGGCTAGCTCTTCGCGCGGCGGCTGATCCGGATACTTCTCCGTTCGGTGAACTCCCACTTCAGCCCAGCCGCCCGCGTCAGATTGTCGAGTGCGTACTTGAGCGACGTCTTGATAAGGAATGCATCCAGCCGGTAGTCCGGAACTTCGGGGGCGATCTCGATGTCGATCCCCGCTTGCCGCCCCAAGTCGGCCATCAGTTCGGCCAGGGGTGCGCGCTGGAAGCGAGTGGTGACGACCGTCTTGAGCACCGACGCGGGGAGTCGGCTCGTCGGAGGAGCCGGTTTCGGCTCTGCGGGCTTGGCGATCGGCTGGGGTTCGATCGGCTTGGGGGTCGGCTTCTTGCTGAGGAACCAGATCCCGTTCTGGACTTCGTATCGAAGCGAAGCCGTCTTGCAGACGATCTCAAGCGCCTCTTCGAACGGCATCTCGGTCAGCGAGAGGTAGAGCACGAAGCGGATGTTAGGTTCGAGCACGAAGTCCTTCTTCGCCTGTCCGAAGAGATCGGTGAGAACGGTGCGCACATCCGTACCCTTCGCCGCGATCGTGACTTTCGGCTGATTCCGCGTGTCTTGTGGGAGCTCTTGCGCGGAGGCCCCAAGCGCGAGAGCGGAGACGAAGATCAGAAGGAGTCGCTTCATGGTCGGATCGGATTTCCTTGCGAGTCGTAGACGCGGATACCGCCTCCCTTCGCGGCGGGCTTCTTGACCGTCGCGCGGCGGAGGGTCGAGCGTCGGGGAGCCTGAGACCGCACCCGACGAATCGGTCGCCGATCGGTCGGCTTGGCCTTGACCTCCGGCACCGGCGGGGCTTGGACGGGCTTCGCCGGTGGCGGTGTTTCGACTGCGGGGGCAGCCTCCTCGGCTCCGGCGTTCATTGCCTCGATCACAAAGGCGGCGGCGGCGCGCTCCTCATCGGGAGTCGCCGGCGGCTGATCGATCGTGTCGAGCGGATAGGCACCCTCGTTCGAAGCCGCCTCGAGGGCCAGTTCGGACGCCACGACGTCGGGTTCGTTCTTCGCCGGCGTCGGTGCGGGCGCGGTGGACGTGCTGACCGGGGTGGTTTCGGGAGCCGGACTGGCGGCTCGGGTCGGTGTTTTCGCGGTCGCGAGCCGATCGCCGAACAGGCGAGTCGGGTCGCTGAAGAAGCTCATCGCGACCAGCACAGCGGCGAGGCCGATCGAGTAGACCAGCGGCTTGCCCATTGGCGTGCGCGGACGAGCCTCGACGACGGCTGATTCAGGTTGAGTTTCGGTCGGTTTCTCCCGAAGTGGGTTCCATTTGGACGGAGCCTTCGAGGGCTTCGCTGCTGGGGCAGGAGCTTGCTGGGCGAGGAGTTCGAGGCGCTTCGTCGCCAGCATCCGCCGACAGTCGGCGCACTCGGCGATGTGGTCTTCAAGTTCGCCGAGCACGTCCTCACCGAGGGGATCGCCACTCAGGAAGAGGTTCATCTGGGCCTGCGCCAACCGACACTCGATGTTTGCAACCGCCATAGCTCTCAAATCACTTCAGGTTTCGGATCGGGAAACGGGGTGTCCCATCTCGATTCTCGGCGTGACCCTGCCGGATCCTTAGGACGGCTCCAAGAAAAAGTGCCCTCGTTCGTCGTTGGAAGGAAGTGCCCGATTTCGTGCCGGCTTTTGGGCTCCGAGGCCGCGAACATGTTACGATGGGAGGCATGAGTCGCTCGACGCTCTTCCGTGATGTCATGCGCACGTTCGATCTTGCCCGGGAGTTCGAGGCATCTGGCGTATCCACTTCCGAGGGGCTTGAGCGCCTCGGGGAACGTCGCACGAGCCGTCGTGAACTGCTTGTCGGGGCCGGTGCGGCTGCCCTCGCGCTCTCGCCGGCGGGCGCCATCGCCCGTCGTTGGTCAAGCCCACCGCGGATTGCGATCGTGGGGGGAGGATTGTCTGGCCTCGTCTGCGCCGATCGACTCCAGAGTAAGGGGGTCCGCGCGACGATTTTTGAGGCAAGCTCGCGACTCGGGGGTCGCTGCTTCAGCAATCGCTCGCTCGTCCCAGGCATGGCCGCGGAGAACGGCGGCGAGTTCATCGACACCGGCCACAAGACGATGCTGGCCTATGCCAACGAATTCGGACTCGCGAGGGAAACGGTGACCCATCAGGTCGGGGAAGAACGGTTCTACTTCTTTGGCCGGCAATGGACCGAATCCCAGGTGGTCGACGAGTTCCGTGAGGTTGTCGCACGCATGCAGCCCGACTTGCGGGCGATCAGCGGCTCAGCCGGCTTTCGTTCCAACAACCAGGCCGACATCGACTTCGACCACACCGATCTTGCGTCCTACTTCGCGTCCCGGTGCTCGGGCTTCCCGCTCCTCGAGGCGGTGCTGAACGAGGCGTACTTGGCCGAGTACGGGCTTGAGACGTCTGAGCAGAGCACGCTCAATTTCCTTGGATTCATGCGACTGAACAAGCAGTCGAAGTTCGAGCCGTTTGGAGTCAGCGACGAGCGTTACCACCTCGTCCGGGGCAACGATGGCATCGTCCAGGGGTTGGCGGCCAAACTGACGAGCCCGATCTACACGGGAGCGCGGCTGACCCGCCTCGGACGCAACGCGGTGGGAGAGTACTTGCTCTACTTCAATGGGTCGAGCGTTCCGGAGCGCGCGGATGCCGTCATCCTGACGCTCCCCTTCACGGTGCTGCGAACCATCCAGCTCGACGCCTCGCTTGGATTATCGGCTGACAAGATCCGCGCGATCCAGACGCTCGGTTATGGAACGAACGCCAAGACGATGGTCGCCTTTGGTGGACGCCCCTGGGCATCCCGCTACGGTGCGAACGGCGGCTGCTACTCGGATCTTGCCAACGTCCAGAACACTTGGGAAACGAATCGGATCAATGCCGGGGCGAGAGCGGTTCTCACCGACTACGCGAGCGGCGTCCGGGGCGCACAATTGCGCACGAACCGTGTCCAGAACCAGGTCTCGGGGTTCCTCGCCGATCTCGACCTCGTCTTTCCGGGCGTCCGCGCCGCTGCCACCCGGTCGGGGGCAAGTTGGGTCGCCCACCTCGAGCACTGGCCCAGCAATCCGCTGTCGCTCGGATCGTACACCTGCTACAAGCCCGGTCAGTTCACCGGGATCGAGGGCCTCAACGGTGAAGCGGCGGGGCTCCTCAAGTTCGGAGGCGAGCACGCGGACTCGTTCTACTCCTGGCAGGGGTACATGGAAGGGGCCTGCTTGAGCGGAATCCGGACGGCCGACGAGGTGCTGGCCGACATCCGAGCCGGACGCCTCTGACGAGCAGCGAGGTCCCGGCCACCCGGCATTCGGTCGGCCCGGGGCGATAGACTGGAGGTTCGGTCATGTCCGTCATCCACCAGGAGAAGCAGAACCGACTCGATCTGCGCCAGCTGATGTTTCCGGCGGTGCTCCTGGGCGTGTTTCTGGTCTTCTTCTTCCGGCTTTGGTACCTCCAGGTCATGCATGCGCCGGCCTTGATCGAGAAGGCCGACACGTTTCGGAATTCGACGATCCCGAAGGCGGCCCCACGTGGGCGAGTTCTCGACCGCAACGGCGTGCTTCTTGCCGGGGTTCGACCCGAAATCGTCGTGACCGCGCTCCCTGGAGTCGTCAAGAAGCACCCGGAGTCGATCGACACGCTCGCGACAATGCTCGGCGCACCCAAGGAGGATCTCCTTGACAAGATCAAGGAGGGCGAGTGGCGTCCGTTTGCCCCGACACCGGTCTTCATGAATGCGCCGATCGACGTCGCGACTCGGGTCGCGGAGAAGAGCGAAGAACTGCCCGGCCTCGGAGTCGAAACGATGCCGATGCGCTACTACCCGGATACGGTGAGCTTCTCCCACCTCCTTGGCTACGTCGGAGTACCCTCCGAGAAGAACGTCGAGCGTATCGAGAAGTGGAACGTGGAGCCTGCCGACTACGTGGGCAAGATCGGGCTCGAGTACATCTATGAGCGCGAGCTCATGGGTGCGTTCGGCTCGGAAGAGATGGAGGTCGACGCGCGGCGGCGACCGCTCCGAACGATCGAGCGAAGCAGTCCGTTGCCAGGTAAGCAGCTCATCCTCGGGCTCGATGCCGAGCTCCAGAAGTTCGCGACCGACGAATTGACCCGCCGCGGCTTCCGCGGCGCGGTGGCCGCAGTCGATCCGCGCAGTGGCGAAGTACTGACGCTCTGCAGCAACCCAACCTACGATGCCGGCCAGTTTTTGGGCGGAATCAGCCGGAAGGAGTTCGCCGCGCTCAACAGCGACCCCGGCAAGCCACTGCTGAACCGCGCGATCTACTCGGCCTACGCCCCCGGATCGACGTTCAAGATCGTGACGACGATCGCCGCGATGCAAACCGGCCACTTCAGTCCCACCCAGACTTTCTTCTGCCCGGGCTACTACCGAATGGGTCGTCGCAACTTCAAATGCCTCGGAAACCACGGCGCGGTGGCATTCGAGCGTGCGATGGCAAAGTCGTGCAATACCTACTTCATCTCGCTCGGCATGAAAGCGGGTCCCGAAGCGATCCAGCGTGCGTGCGCCGATCTCGGCCTCGGCAAACCCACCGGAGTCGATCTCCTCGGAGAGGGCAAGGGGTTCGTGCCGAGCATGGACAATATCGACCGCTGGTCGGCCGATGGCAAGTGGTGGCCCGGCGACACGGCGAACTTCTCGGTCGGGCAGGGCGCGATGGCCGTCACCCCGTTGCAGATGGCTTCAGTGATCGCGCTCGTCGCCAATCGCGGCATCTCTTACCGGCCCCATCTGGTGCGGGCGGTCGTCGAGCCCGGCGATCAGGTCATGAAGCCGGTCCAGCCGCAAGTTCTAGGGCGGGTCGAGGCCTCCGATGCGTTCTGGAGCACGCTCCAGCGCGGACTCGTCCAGGTCATCGAAGGAGGTACCGCCACCCGCGTCGCCAAGACTCCGGGCCTCACATGGGGCGGCAAAACGGGCTCGGCCGAGAACCGTCGCGACAGCAAGACCCACAGTTGGTTCGTGGCGTTCGCTCCCGCCGACGATCCGAAGATCGCGATCTGTGTGATGCTGGAAAACGCAGGGCACGGAAGCGATGCGGCCGCTCCGGTGGCGGCGGCCATCGTCCGCCACTACCTGGCGAAGACCGGGCGTTAAATGCAGAAGGGTCCCGGGCCGATGGCCCGGGACCCTTCTCGATTGCGGCGAACTTCCTACTCGGTTCGGGTCATCGTGACGTTGGCGTTCATGGGCGGAATACCCTCTTGGAACACGACGTCCTTCATTTTCGCTTCGAGCTTGATGACCTCGCCGGTCTCCTTGTCGAGCCAGGCGGTGCCTTCGGCGCTCGACGGACGATCGCCGCTGGTCTCCTTGTAGGTCCAAGTCACCTTGTAGGCCGTCCACTTGCCGAGCTTGTCCTCGCCGACCAAGGTGTAGCTGCCCTTGGCCGACGGAGTGCCCTTCTTGTCATCCTTCGCAAGGTCGCGATCCCAACTGCCGCCGATCGCGATCTCCTTGTCCGGATAGAGGAAGCTCGACATCTGCTCCATGCGCGGGTTGTCCATGCCCGCGGCCGACTTCGTGGAGACCAGCGCACCGTTGCGGCTGTACGTGTTCGTCGTCGTCTGATCGCCCTGGCCGCTCGGGTCGGCCATCTCCTGACCGTCGTCGCCCATCTTGATCTTCATGTCGCTCATCGTCGACTCGATCACGATCTCCTTGTCGCTCACGCTCTTGACCTTGTTCGCGACCTTCATCGAGACCTTGATCTTCATCGCGCCCTGGCCGAAGTCGCCTTCAGCGTCGACGTTCATCATGAACTTCGAGGTGGACCCAGCCTTGGGGTTCCAAGCGATCTTGACGCCCTGAAGAAGAGCGCTCGCCGGCAAGACAAGGATCGCGGTCGCCGCCGCGAGAATTCCAAGAGTGCGTTTCACTTTCATGTCGATTTCGATTCCTCCGAGGGGGTCATACGGGCACCGTCGGCACCGGTTGCGGCCCGACCACCCAATTGCTGCTACTGTACCGGAACCGGAAGCGGCGGAACACTCCGAACGACATTCGCGTAGACTCGGATGGCCTGGACCCGAAAGTCCTGGGTCGAAAGTCCCAGAGCGGTAGTCTAGCGAGAGGCATGAAGAACGGATTCTTTGGGTGGGGTCGCGCCGTGTCGACCTGTGTGGTACTCCTGTCGTCGAGCGGGCTTGTCCTGGGCGATCTGACCTTGGCCGATGCGCTCAAGCGCGCCAAGGAGCAGAACGGCCAGGTTCTCAGTGCTCTGATCGCCGTACGCACCGCCCGCAGCCAGGTGGTCAGCAACGAGGGTGCCTTCCTTCCGACGCTTACCGCCAGTGGCGGTTACGACGTGACCCGGCGCAACGACCAGACCGGGGTCGGCGGCGGGAGCCGCCGTGCGGACTCGACTACCGGCTCGGCCGACGTGACCGCCCGCTGGACTCTGTTGGATAGCGGTGAGCGCGGTTTCTCCCTCGGCTCCTCCCGACGAAACCTCAAGGCCCAGGAGAACACCGCCGTCCAAACTCTCCGCGAAGTCCTCACCACGGTTCACGAACGGTTCTATGACGCCCTTCGAGCCCAGGAACTGCTCAAAGTCCAAGAGGCCCAGCTCGAGCGCGTCCAGAAGATCCTCGACCAGACCAAGGCCCGCGTCGAACTCGGCGACACCCGCCCGATCGACATCCTTCAAGCCGAGGCCGACGTCCTCAACGCCCGCGCGACGGTCTTGCAGGCCCGCAATCGAGTCACGAATTCGGCCGCAACCCTCAAGGCGGCGATCGGGTGGCCCGCCGATGAGCCGCTGCCTGCGCTTGCCCAGATCGGCGAACCCGAAACGCCCGCCATTCCTTACACGCTGAACCAAGCGTTCGCCGATGGCATCCAGCGTCGAGCGGATCTGATTGCCGACCGCCTCGGCATCGAGGCCCAAGGGTTTGCCATCCGGCTGAGTCGGATCGACGCCGGAGTCACTTGGTCGCTGAGCGCGAACGCTTCGAAGACCTTCGGGCCCGACGTCTTCGATCGCACGGGGCTCTCGCTCGAAGCGACGATCCCACTGTACGACGGTCGCCGGAGCCAAGAAGCGATTCGACGTGAGCAACTCCGGCTCGAAAGCCTGCGCGCCACGTACACGCAGTCGGAGCGCAACGTCCGGGCCGAGATCGAAGCGGCGTACAAGGAGTACGACCAGAATCGCGAGGTCCTCGCCGCCGCGAAAGCGGCACTCGCGGCGGCCCGCAAGAACTACGAAGCGGCGATCGGGGCTCAGGAAGCGGGCTCGGGAACCCTGATCCAAGTGTTGACGGCCCAAGTCAGTCTCGTGACGGCGGAATCCACGTATGTGCAGGCGGTCTACGACACGCTCATTTCCGAAGTCAATCTGCGATTGGCCACGGGCCAGGCGGTGCCAGGAGAAGAATGAAGAAAGGTTGGGTCATCGGAATCGTTGCCGCCCTCGCCGGGGCTTTGATATGGTTCCTGTTCCTGCGCGGCGGCAACGGCGATGCGGACATCGAGTTTCGCTATGGCAAGATTGAGGCAGGTGAACTCGTGCGGTCGATCAGCGCGACCGGCCAGCTCGTGGCGTTGACGACCGTCGACGTCAAGTCGAAAGCCGGCGGCAAGATCGTGAAGCTCTCGGTCGACGAAGGCGCCGTGATCAAGAAGGGCGATCTGATCGCAGAGATCGATCCTGCCGACACCCGCGCGACCTTCGATCAGGCGTCGGCCGATCTCCGTTCTGCCGAGGCGCGAGCCGAGCAGGCCCGAATCAACGCGGCGCTTCAGGCGAAGAACTCGGGAACGGCGATCCAGGATGCCGAGGTCGCCGTCGAGCTCGCCAAGCTCCGCCTGGCCCGGGCCGAGGAGCAGAACAGAGCCCAGCCCACGCTCTCAAGCGCATCCCTCCGCAGTGCTGAAGCAAACCTCCGCACCCAGGAGATGGCCCTCGATCAGCTTGAAAAGGTCACGATTCCCCAGACCCGCCGCGAAGCCGAAGGGAATCTCGAGCGGGCGAAGACGGACCTCGACGCCGCCGACAGCGACCTCAAACGCCAGGAAGGCCTCCACGCGCAAGGCTATGTCGCCCTTTCGGCGGTCGAACGGGCACGGAGTACCCGAGCGAGCGCCCAGGCTGCACATAACGTCGCAAAACAACGCTTCGACACCCTCGAACAAGAACTCCGGAATCAGCTTGAAACCCAGCGCAAGCGAGTGGATCAGGCCCAAGCACAACTCGACGAAGCCAAGGCGAACCAGAACCAGATCACGATCTCCGGGAAGAACCTCGAGGAGGCACGCAAGGCGCTGCGACAGGCGGAGTTGAGCCTTGCGCGGGCTCGGGACGAAGCCGCCACCGTCCAGGTTCGCAACGCGGAGGCACGGAGCGCCGAAGCCGGGACCGTGCGGAGCCGCGTCTCCGTCGACAACGCCAAAGTCCAGCTCGACAGCACGACCGTCGTCGCCCCCCGCGACGGGGTCGTGACGCTCAAGTACCTCGAAGAAGGCACCATCATCCCGCCCGGAACGAGCACATTCGCCCAAGGAACCAGCATCGTCCAGATCAGCGACACGACGCAGATGTTCGTGGAATGCGCCGTCGACGAAGCCGACATCGCCCAGGTCAAAGAGGGCCAGGCGGTGCGGATCATCGTCGAGGCGTACCCCGGTCAAGAGGTGCGCGGCAAGGTGACCCGCGTGAACCCTGCCGCAACCACGGCCCAGAACATCACCGCGATCAAAGTCCGGGTGCAGGTTCTGCCCGGTGCCAAGGTCAAGTTGCTACCCGGCATGAACGCCACCTGCGAGTTTTTGACCCTGGAGATGAAGGACGTTCTCATCGCTCCGATGCAGGCGATTCAACGCGAGGGGGACAAGGCGTATGTTCGGATCAAGTCCAGCGACCCTCTCAAGCCCGTCCGACGAGAGGTCAAGCTCGGGGAAGCCGGAAACGAAGGGGTCCAGATTCTGGAAGGCCTCAAGCCGGGTGAAGAGGTCGTGATCGCCGAAATCAACCTCGCACAGCTTCGCGAGACCCAGCGTCGGATGCAAGAGGCCCAGCAGGGCGGCGGCCTCGCCGGCGGTCAAATGGGCCGTCCCGGCGGCGGAGGAGGCGGACCCCGCGGAGGAGGCGGTGCCGGCGGAGGAGGGGCTCGCCCCTCTGGGGGAGGCGGACGCTGATCCGACCCTGAATTTGCGTAGGAAGATGAAGGTGATGTTGTCATGACTCTTGCCGACAGTTTTCAGAGTGCGGTCCGTGCGATCGCCGCGAACAAGCTCCGCTCCGTTCTGACCATGCTCGGGGTGGTGATCGGCGTGGGTTCGGTGATCGCAATGATCGGCATCGGCGAAGGCACCAAGCAGAAGTCCCTCGAGAACATCCGGGTGATGGGCACCGACATGATCACGGTGATGCCGGACTGGCGACGGGGAGGCCAGAGCGGTGGCGTCGGCTCGGGCATGGCCCTCAAGCCCGAAGATGTCGAGGACCTGCGCAAGCTCCCCACGGTCAAGCTCATCAGCGGAGCCGTCCGCAGCAACGACCGGGCCAAGTTCGGCAGCCGAAGCCATCAAACTTCGATCCTCGGCGTCGAGCCGATCATGGCCGTGATCCGGAACGCGACCAAACTCCACTCCGGAGCCTGGTTCACCGAAGCGGACGATGCCCTCATGGAGCGTAAGGCCGTCCTTGGTTACCTTGTCTACGACGAACTGTTCAAAGGCGAGAACGCGATCGGAGCGACGATCAAGATCAAGGGCCAGAACTTCGAGGTCATCGGCGTGGTGGACTACAAGGGTGGCTCGGGGTTCATGAATCCGGATGACCAAATCTACATCCCGCTCAAAACCGCCCAGCAGCGTCTCATGGGGAAGACGAATCTCGACATGATCTCGGTCCAGGCGATCAGTACGGACCTCATGCCGATCGCCCAAACCCAGATCGAAGACACTCTCGCGATCAAGCGACGATCGGCCGCCGGGGAGAACCTCTTCCGCGTGTTCAATCAGGGTGAGATGATCCAACAGATCCAGACCCAAACCCAACTCCTTGGTTTTCTCCTCGCCGGGATCGCGTCGGTTTCGCTCCTCGTCGGTGGCATCGGGATCATGAACATCATGCTCGTCTCCGTCACCGAGCGCACCCGCGAGATCGGTTTGCGCAAGGCGATCGGAGCGAAACGCGAAGGAATCCTGACCCAGTTTCTGCTCGAGAGCGTCGTGATGTGCGTTCTTGGCGGAGCGATCGGCATCGTGCTCGGTTGGCTCGCGACCCGAGTCGTCGCCAAGAGCCTCCAAGTTCCACCGGTCGTCAACACGACCGCGATCGTGATGGCCTTCGGCTTCTCGGTCCTCGTCGGTCTCTTCTTCGGGCTGTATCCCGCCCTCCGCGCCAGTCGGCTCCAACCGATCGAGGCGCTTCGGTACGAATAGCATGGCGATTGAAGTTCACAAGCTCAGCAAGGACTATGTTCTCGGCGACGTCGTCGTCCACGCGCTCCGCGGCGTGGACGTCACGATCGAGGTCGGCGAGTTCGTCGCGATCATGGGACCGTCCGGCTCAGGCAAATCCACGTTCATGAACGTGGTAGGGTGCCTTGACCGCCCGACGTCGGGGGAGTACGTTCTGAATGGCGAGGCCGTCGCGCGGATGAACGACAATCAGCTCGCCGACATCCGAAACCGGTACATCGGTTTCGTCTTCCAGAACTTCAACCTCCTGCCCCGCACGTCCGCGCTCAAGAACGTCGAACTCCCATTGATGTACGCGGGAATGAAGAATCGGCGCGAGAAGGCGATTGCGGCGCTCGACAAAGTCGGGCTGGGCCAGCGGATGGACCATCGACCGAACGAGCTCTCCGGCGGCCAGCAACAGCGCGTCGCCATCGCGCGGGCGATCGTCAACGACCCCGTTCTGATCCTCGGCGACGAACCCACCGGTAACCTGGACTCGCGCACGTCTGAGGAGATCATGGCCCTCTTCCAGGACCTCAACCGCAACGGCAAGACGGTGGTGATCGTCACCCATGAAGAGGAGATCGCGCGCCACTGTAAGCGAATCATCCGCTTCAAAGACGGAAGGATCCAACTTGACGAACCGGTGAAGGACCCCATCGACGCGCGCGAAGCGATCCGTCACCTCCCTGATCCGGACGCCGAGATCCCGACCCCGCAACCCGAACCGACCGCGGTCGCGGTCCCCCGATTCGAAGTCTAACGTTCCTTATCGCGACGGAAGCGGCGGCGACGCAGGATCGGCGTAAGGAACATTCCGACGCCGGAGATCGCGAGCCCGAGAAGCACGATCGCAACGAGGGGGAGGCCGTACCGCTTGAGCAAGTCGGAAAAGAAACTGAGGTCGTGGATGTCCTCGGCGAGTTGATCCGTGCGCTTGGCAACCTGGAGCACTTTCCCCGACGATCCATCGACTTGGACCTCGTGGTATCCCTCCTTGCTCAGCACCTTGAAGACGTTGCTGCCGGGGCGGTAGTCGATGCGGGAAATGTCCTTGTGGGACTTGAGCTCTGGGATCCCGACCTGGAATGCCGCCTCTGCGGCTGTGTGCAGGGAAATCACTTCATCGAGGGCCTCCATCGCCGCCCCGTCGGCTTCCGGCGGCCTCACCCAGCCAAAGCTGTCCTTCGTCGCGAGCAGAAAACCGGTGACGGCGATGACGGCCAGGAATAGGGCGGCGAAAATGCCGATCCAGCGATGCAAGGCGCGGGTCGAGCGGAACACGATGAAATCCTACTCTCCGAGGGCTACCGCCGGTTCCTAGCCGAGCGAAACGCGACGACCGTCGCTTCGGCGATCGCACGGAATCGGTCCGAGCCGGCCGATTCGCTGCCGACCACGGCGCGTTCGGTCTCGCCCCGGCGCACGCGACCGACGACCGTCACCTGCGAGCCGTCCGTGGCCAGCACGACATCGTCGATCGTCATCGACGCGCCGAGATCGGCGCGCTCGATGGCTTTTGCCGTGGCCATCGCAACGCGCAGGGCGGGATCCTCTTCGCCAAGGTGGATCCCGGCTCGCCGTTGCCCGTCGACGCTGAGAACGACGATCGTCGGCGCGGCGGCGGCGGCCTCGACCGCGAACACAGCCAACTCTTCTCCCGTTGCCGCCGACGCAAGAGGGTCCTCGGACTCCCCCGCCTTGCGCCGGGCCTTCGCCGCAAGGCACTCCTTGCTCGCGAGGTTGATCAGCGCATCGACGGTGGCCGCGAAGTGGACGTTTTCGCGCTCCTTTGTACGTTTGCCTCCACTCTGGCCGATGCTGACCTCGACCGCCCCGTCGACCCCTTCGAGATGCACATGATCGAGCGCGCCGCGAAGCTCGAACAGGAGATCTTCGACCTCCTCCCGGGCCCGAACCGATCCGATCGCGAACTCATCGCCGCCGAACCGGACGAGCACGTCGGAGTTGGCATCGACCCGATCCCGGAGGAGACCGGCGATCGCAACCAGCACCTGGTCGCCGACAATGTGTCCGTATTGTTTGTTGTAGTTGCCGAAGTCGTCGATGTCGAGGAAGAGAATCGAGATTTCGCGGCCCTGCTTCAGAGATTCCATTCCCCACTCGCGAAGGGTGTCGGACCAGTTGAGGTTCGTGAGCGGATCGTACGATCGACCCATCTCCTGCAAGAGCATGATCGGGGTGAGGACGCCGCAGAACGCTCCCTCCCGCAGGACGGGGATCGCCTCGATACCCGACTCGACAAACGCCGCAGCGGCCCGCTTCACCCGGGTGTGGACATCCAACACGATCGGAGGGTCGATCATGACGTCGCGAACGCGTGCCCCTTGGGCGGCGACGAGGAGCGCATCGAGGGTGACGACGCCAAGCAGTTCGGCACCTTCGACCACGGGAACCTGGGGCAAGCGGTGGCCACGAAGCACAAACAGCGCTGTGCTCGCCAAGAATTCAGGATGCACCCAAACCGGGAGCAGACGTAACTGTTCCAGGCTTTGAATCATAAGCCGCCCAGGTTGCAGTCTAGCGAAAGGGCAACTCCCTCGCAAACGGCAAACTTGCCTGATAACCCCAGTGTGCGATTACAGCTGCTCCAGGGACTGAAGAAGGGCTTCGCACCCTGCCGCCTCGAGTTGGGCGGTCTCGGGGGACTTCGTCTGTTCGGCGAACCGATTCGCGCGGGAATAGGCCTCGCCCGGGGTGAGTTGGAGGTAAGCGGCAACGTCTCTTTCACTTAAACAAATGCGATTCAGCATCAAGTGGGCGCTGAGGTCGAGCGTCTGTTCGGGCGCCCTCCGTTCGGACGCATCCCGGCCTACCAGACGTTCGTTCATCACGTCCACAACATGATCACGGACGTCCCAGCCACTGGGGTGATGCAGAAAGGGGTGCAAAAGGCCCAGAGCCCGGAGCACGTCGTCCCCACGAAGCCAGCGAGACTGGAACAGCTTGAGTTGGTGACACGCTCCCACGATCGAGTGTCCACTCGAACCGGCGAACCGGGCCAATACGCGCACCAAGCCACCGGCCAAGGTCAAGCCTTCCTTGTGGGCGATCGAACGCACGACGAGTGCCCGTTCTTCCAGTTCAGGTTCTTCGATCCCCGCGATCAGCCAACTGCGGCTCGATGGCAGGAACAGCTTGTGACTTCGGGTCACTTTGGCGCCGGTGAAGGCAAGGAGGACCGGGCGACCGAGTTCGACGCGCCGCTCGAGGACGCGCCGCAGGGCCTGGCGCGGGCGTGTGTGCCCGAGTGCGTCCTGGACGTTGTCGAGGATCAGCGGGACCGGCGCTTCGGCGCGAGGCGCGGCACCGAGAAACTCACTCACCGAGACGACGTGGACGGCCTGCCCGGTGCGCGACAGCACCGCGGTCGCGGCGTCGAGCAGGAGCGACTTGCCCCACCCGCTAGGACCGACGAGGGCGACGCTGGGGTGTCCTCCGCGAGCGAAGAGGAGAGCCGCTTCGACCGCTTTGACGTTGGTTGGAAGCGCGACCACTCGCGCGAAACCGGTTCGCCCAGCCTCCGAATTCGCTTCGTCATAGCTGCACTCGGCCGCATCCCTCGTCGGAGGTTCATTCATCCCTAAGCCCGCATCCAGCCGCATCGGTCCTCCCTCAAAACGGGGCTCCCTTCCCCGCAAATCCAATGGGTTCATTGTTCTCCGAGTCGAGGGCGATCGTCAAGGGCATAAAACTCCGCTCGGGAGCCGTTCTGCATGCGGGAAACTCCCGAATTCACGTCCGATCTCCGCCAAGCGCGGCTTTTCCACAGGTTGTCGCCTCTGCCGCCATCACTTGCGCGGTTGCGTAGAACAAGCTCGTGGCGACCCCTTTCGATCCGTATCTGTTGCCGGCTGGCCAGGGTCTCCGGAACCGCCTCGTCCTGGCCCCGATGACCACCTACTCGTCCTACGACGACGGGACGATTCGGGAATCGGAAGTCGAGTATCTTCGCCGGCGCGCGGCTGGCGGCTTCGGCATGGTGATGACCGCGGCATGCTACGTACACCCGTCGGGTAAGGCGTTTCGCGGTCAGTGGTCGTGCGCGGACGATCGGTTCCTGCCAAGCCTGCGGTCCGTCGCCGACGCCATCCGGTCCGAGGGGGCGTTCGCAGTCCTGCAGATCCACCACGGCGGGCGACAATGCCCTTCCGAGTTGTGCGGCGAAGTGCCTTGGTCGGCGTCGGCGGTCGCTTCCGAGCGTCCGAACGCCGAGACCCCTCGCGCCATGACGGAAGAGGACGTCGAGACCGCGATTCGCGCCTATGCCGATGCGGCTCGGCGCGCCTTCGAAGCCGGGTACAACGGCGTCGAAATCCATGGAGCGAACACCTACCTGCTCCAGCAATTCGTGAGCCCCCACAGCAACCGACGCGACGACCGCTGGGGCCAAGAACGGCTCGCCTTCCCTCTCGCGGTCACCGACGCGGTTCTCGAAGCCGTGCCGACGGGCTATCCGATCGGTTACCGGTTCTCGCCGGAGGAGACGGAAACGCCGGGCATCCGCTGGGCCGATACCGCCAGACTCATCGACGCGCTCTGCACCCGTCCGCTCGCCTTCCTCCACGTCTCACTGCGCGATCATCGCGGGTCCAGCCTTAACGAGGAGTTCGACGAAGCGACGCTTGTCCGGGCCGCCCGCCAGATCGGCGGCCGACTCCCCTTGATCGGAGTCGGCGGGGTCAAAGTCCTCGACGATGCCCAGCGGGTGCTCGATTTGGGCGCCGATCTGGTTGCTCTTGGGCGCATCGGAATCAGCGATCCGGAGTGGCCCCGACACGCCCAGTCGGGGCAACCGATCCGAACCAAGGTGCCATCCCACAACGCCGAGGAGATCTTGACGATTCCGGCCGGGCTCGCGGCACGCATCGCCTCCGTTCCCGGCTGGTTCGAGGTCGAAGAGGCCACACCTGCTGAAGCCCGCTAACGGATGTTGAAGTACTTCGCGGCCGGGTGATGGACGACGATTGCGGACGTCGACTGCTCCGGCACGAGCATGAACTCCTCGCTCAATTCGATCCCGATCTCCTCGGGCTTAACTAGCTCGAACAGCTTCGCCTGGTCCTCGAGATTCGGGCAGGCCGGGTAGCCGAACGAGTACCGCGAACCCTGGTATTTGGCGCTGAATAGGAGCTTAAGTTCCTCCGGGTCGTTGCCTCCGATCCCGAGTTCGTTGCGGATGATCTTGTGCCAGTACTCGGCGAGCGCTTCGGCGGTCTCTACCCCCATACCATGCACGTAAAGGTAGTCCTGGAACTCGCCTTGAGCGAACAAGTCACGCTCGTGCTTGGAGACCTCGTCACCGACCGTGACGATGTGGAAACCGACGACATCCGGTCGGTCCGATCCGACCGGAAGGAAGAAGTCGCTGAGGCAGAGCCGTTTGAGATCGGACTGTCGCGGGAATGTGAAGCGCATCCGCTCGGTCTTCGCATCCTCCTCGTAGACGATGAGATCGTTGCCGTCGGAATGGCACCAGAAATAGCCCCACGCGACGCGCGGTCGCATCACGGAGGCCAATTCACGCTGCATCCGGTTGAAGATCGGACGCGCGGTCTCTTCCAGCCATGCGTTGAAGGCAAGGTTGTCCATGCCTTCCTGCCGCCGGAACTGCCACTGCCCGCGCCAGAGCGCAACCGTGTTGATGTACTTGTAGATCTCGAAGATGTCGAACTTGGTCTGCTTCCGGTGTCCGTAGAAGGGCAGCGGAGGAATCGCGTCCGCGGGTGGGGTATCGCTCCTCACTCCGGTGAAGACGTACAACTGCGGATCGGTGTCGGGGAGGCGATGGCTGGTGACGCGGGGCGTTTCGACGGGTGCGTCCTCCTCGCTCGCGGTCTCCCGAGGAGCGCCGGCGTGCCCTTCGCTTGCGGCCGAGAGGTCCTCCATCAGCCGAAGACCCTCGAACGCGTCTTGAGCGTAAAAGACCCGACCTCGGTAAAGGGATCGGAGATCCTGTTCGACGTAGGCCCTCGTCAGTGCCGCCCCGCCCAAAATCACGGGGATGTGGTGGAGGTCGCGCTCGTTCATCTCGAGGAGGTTGTCGCGCATGACGAGCGTGCTCTTGACGAGGAGGCCGCTGAGGCCGATGACCTGACAACCATGCTCATGGTAGGCATCGAGGATCGCGTTGACAGGCTGCTTGATGCCGATGTTCACGACCCGGTAGCCGTTGTTGCTGAGGATGATATCGACGAGGTTCTTGCCGATGTCGTGGACGTCTCCGGCAACGGTCGCGAGTAGGATCGAGCCCTTCTCGGAGCCCTCGACCTTCTCCATTTTCGGCTCCAGGTGGCGAACCGCGGCCTTCATCACTTCGGCGCTCTGCAGGACGAACGGGAGCTGCATCTTCCCCGCACCGAACAGTTCACCGACGGTCTTCATCCCGTCGAGAAGAATCTCATTGATGATCGCCAGGGGCGGATAAGTCTCGAGCGCGAGGTCGAGGTGGCGCTCGAGGTTCTTCTTGATACCGTCGACGATGTGCTTCTTGAGTCGGTCTTCGACCGAAAGCCCCTCGAACGGATCGGTGGACGTATCGGTGGCACGCACGTTCTCGAACTTCGCCATGAAGGCGATGAGCGGGTCATAGGTACACGTCCGGGTTTCGGCTTCCTGACTCACAGGTTCAATTATGAGCTTCTCGAACCTGTGGCGCAGACCTGGGGGTCAGAACGCGTCCCAAACCCGGTAAGAAAGGTCATACGCGGCCCGTTTGAGCGCCCGAACGGCGTCGGCGGCGACGTCTTCTGCCCTTTGCCCTTCCTGGAGATCCTCGGGCAAGACTTCGACCAGGGGACGGCCTCGGCCCTCGACGACCGCCCCGTCCGCTTGGATTTCGAAGATCTTCGGAACGGTGTCCATGAACGCGTCGAAGGCGACCGCAGCCTTGTCGGCCCTCGTCAGCGCGTCCGCTCCCCGAAAGCTGTAGAGCTTGACCCCGTTGAAGAGCAAGTCGACCGAATCCTGCTCACCCGGTTTCACCTGGGTCTTGAGGCTGGTGGTCACCTGGCTGCGCCGGATGAGGATGCCGGCGTCCCCCAGCCGTCGGACCAACGACTGGGCACGCTGACGGCCCGGCGGGTGGGTGCGATAGATGCCCCAATCGAACTGAGGCTTGTTTCGCTCGTCATAGGCGAGGCGCTCCATGAACGTGAGCATGCCGACTGGGTTGTACTTGCTCGATTGCATGTATTGGAACCCGCCCCAGTCGGCGGATTCCTCGGCTTTGACGCTCCAGCCGCTCGTCATCGCCTGCGAGAAGAGAGAGCCGCCGACGAGCAGCCCTTGGGCCGTCGCTCCCCCGGTGAAGATCGCGGCCAGGATCAGCGGAATCTGGACGATATCGAACTTGCTCTGCTCGCGACGTAGCGTCGCGATGTGCCGAAAGGCCGCGTGGCTGATTTCGTGGGCGATGACCCCGGCGAGCTCGTCGTCGCTCTCGGCGTACTTGACGAGACCTTCGTAGATGAAAATGAACCCGCCCGGGATCGAAAACGCGTTGACGTCCTCTCCCTGAAGAACCTGGAACTGATACGGAAAGACGTTCAGCCGAGGGTCTCCCCACGAGACCTGCACCGGCTTCTGGTTGGCGATGATGCTGAGGTCCGAGCCGATACGCTGCACTCGCGCGATCATCTCCGCGTTTTCGCTGACCTTCATCTCCTTCACGACTTGGGCGGCGTACTTCTTGCCCATTTCGATGTCGCTCTGGATGTCCTTGTCGTGCTTGGCCTTCTCAGCCGCGGTCTTCTCGTCCAGCGAGGCCTTCGATTGCGCATCGACGGCGACTTGTTGATCGACTCGGGCAACGATCAAGCGGACCTCTATCGGCAACTCGGCACGCCAGTCGTCGCCATGTGCGCACGTCGCGCACCCGCCGTGAGCAAGATTCGCAGCCAAGATCGTTGCCGAGAGGAGTCCGATCATCCCTGTTCCGACGCCCCAGCGCCGACTTCGTTCTGGAGAAGGACGGGGCGGTCTCGCTCGCGATCAACGACGCAGAGAATCCCGAGCCCTTCGGCTCCGGCCCGAAACTGGTGGGGCGTCTCCATCATGACGGAAATGACGTCACAGGTTGCAATGTCGTGCCAGGTATCGCCCAGCCTCACCTGTCCCGAGCCGTGCAAAACCACGACACAATGCTCATGGACGTGGAACTCGAACGACGTGTAGCCCTCGGGCTCGACTTTGAAGTACCGAACCTGGAAGGCGCTGCCCGGGCTGTCGAAGAGCTCGCGGCGCGATACGTCCCGCCAAGGACCCACGCCGTTCTTATACACCTTGATCTCGGTGTCGGTCCACTCTCCGTCCTGCCAACGTCGAATCATGGGAAAACCACCATCGCTTTGAGAATCTCGCCCCGCTTCATCGCTCCATACGCATCGGGGAGGCGATCCAGTTCGATGAAATCGCTCACCACGTCCTCCGCCCGCAGAATCCCGCGTCGCAGGCTCCCGATCGCGGCCTCGGTGTCGGCGGGCCCGCAAGAGTAGGAGGGAAGGAGCTGGACCTCCCTGAAGTAGAGCGCCTCGAAGTCAAGGGACACCGGGCTCGACGGCGGGAGCGGCGCGAAGAGCACCACTCGCGCCTCGGGCGCGGCGAGTTCGAGCGCGGACCGAAGGGCCGCAGCCGACCCCGGACAGACCACGACGACGTCGAACGCCCCCGTGACCGGCCCCGGCGCGGAGGCCGACAAGCCCAATCGCGTGGCCCAGTCTCGCCGCGTGTCGAGGAGGTCGAACCCGACGGACTGCGCCTCGGGGACGGCCAAGCGCGCACGCAGGCAGAGCAGGTGCATCAAGCCCATAACCCCGAGCCCGATGACCGCGACTCGATCGTGGGGATGGACCGCGGCCTTGCGGAGACTCTTCTCGACGCAGGCAAGCGGCTCGATCAGCGCGGCATCGATCGCTCGGAGATCGCCCGCGACCCACGTGTCGGCAAGGTTCTCGGCCGCAACCGCAAAGCGCTCGGCCATTCCGCCCGGATTCAGTCGAGTGGACTTCCACTGACGACAGTGCACGGTCCGCCCGGCGAGACAATCGGGGCAGGTCCCGCAGGGAGCGTGGTGGTGGGGAAAGACGCGCGCACCGACCGGAAAGCGGTCATCCTCCGACTCGACGACGATACCGGCGACCTCGTGGCCGAGGACATGAGGGACTTTCCGGTCGAGGTACCAATCCATCAGTTCACCCGAACAGAGTCCGCACGCCTCGGTTCGGACGAGGAGGCCTCCGGGAGGGCACAACGGAGCCGGCTCATCCCCGATTTCGACGATGCCGCCGCCGAGATAGCGGGCGAGCCTCATGGCCGGAAGATGTACTTGATGCCGATCCCCTCCTGGAGGTCGCGAAACACCGATTCCGCGTCTTCGAGTGCGCGATCACCGGAGAGGACGTGGTCGAGACGGACGGCGGGGTCGAGCACCCACTCACGAGCCTGGCGCACCGCCCGAGTTCCGAAGTGGAACGGACTCATCAAGGTGATCTGATCATAGTGGACTCGACGGGTATCGAAGCTCACCGTGGACCCGGCCGGACAGCCGCCGAAGAGGACGACCTTGCCACCGCGGCGCACGTAATCGAGGCTCTTGGCCCAGATCTCCTCCCGACCGGTGCACTCGATCACGATGTCGAATTCCGCCGACTTGGGTTCGAGCCCGTAGAGGTACACCGCCTGGACGCCGAGGTCCTCGGCGATCGCCAGGCGTTGGGAGTTCCGTCCCGCCACGGTGACCGCGGGCACGCCGAGGCTGCGCAAGATGCTCGCAAACATCAGGCCGACCGCACCGGGACCGATGATGAGGACCCGATCGTTCGACCCGACACCCATCATCTCGATGCCGTGCGCGACACACGCGAGCGGTTCGAGCAATGCCGCGCGCTCGAATCCGACCTCGGCCGGCTTGGGAAAGAGGTTGAGCCGGGCGATGTGGGCCGGGATCTTCAGATACTGGGCATAGCTGCCCAGCACCTTGGTCGCCATGATCTTCTGGCAGAGGTTCTCTTGGTCGTTCTCGCACCAGAAGCAGGTTTGACAGGGCGCCGAATGCACCCCCATCACCTCTTGACCGCTCGCGAAGGGTGCACCGGGGCCGGCCGCCACGACGACGCCGCTGTACTCATGCCCGAACACGCCGGGCATCGGGATTTGGGGGTGTCCCCGCAGGAAGGCCTTAAGATCGGTGCCGCAGGTGGGGGCCGCCCGCACTTCGACAAGCAATTCGCCAGGACCGGGATCGGGGACTTCGACCCGCTCCAAGGAGAGGCATCCCGGCTCCTTCAAGACAAGGGCTTGCATCGTATCGGGGCGACCTGAGCGTCGCGGATGCACGACCGCGGTGTCGGCGTGGGCTGTCGTCTTCGGTTGGCCGATCGCGTCCTGACTCAAACTCCGTTCTCCGTTGCCGGGCGCGCGCTGCCTGCGCCTGTCTCCGCCAAGGGTGCGGGGACGCCGACAGGTATAACCGTACCCGGAAAGCGCCCTTTCCTGTGAACCTCCCATGCCCAACGTCGAAACCTCCGTTTGGATTCAGGCACCGCTCTCCGTGGTCTACGAGATCGCGAAGGACAACCGCTCCTTTCCCGAGTTCATGAACGACGTCAAGTCCCTCGACATCGTCGAATCGGATGGCGATCGCGTCGTCAGCGACTGGGTCGGCCTGATCCCGACCTTCGGGCTCAAGGTCCGGTGGCGACAGGAGGACGTGTGGGACGACGAGGCCCACACCTGCACCTTCCGCCAAGTGAAGGGCGACTACGACAAGCTCGAAGGCACCTGGACCTTTGCCGACGAGAACGGGGGCACCCGATTCGACAGCACCCTTGAGTACGAATACGTCGTCCCTGGGCTGGGGCCCCTCGTCAAGAAGGTCGTCCACGGCATCGTCGTCAAGAACATGGACGGCGTCCTCGGCGCGATCAAGGCCCGCGCCGAGTCGCGGGTCACGGCCTGAGCCCGCATGCCCCGACCGATCGCGCTCGGCAACGGATCGTTGCTGGTGAACCTCGACGCGTGCGGCACGATCCGCGATCTGTTCCATCCCCAAGTCGGATATCCGAACCATCTCAGTGGACATCGGATCCGCCTCGGCGTCTGGGTCCACGGACGGTTCGCTTGGGATGACGATCCCACCTGGCAGCGCCACCAGGCGTATCGCCCCGATACCCTCGTCGCAGAGTCCACGTGGACCCACGATAGGCTCGGGCTCTTGCTCCATCTCCAAGAGGTCGTCCTCCCCGATCAGCCGGTCTTCCTCCGTCGCGTGAGGATGACCTGGCATGGAGAGAACGCGACCGAGGTGCGCCTTTTCCAATCCCAGGATCTCCGGATCGCGGAATCCGACATCGGTGACACCGCCTTCTACAATCCGTTTCTGGATGGGATCGTCCATTACAAGGGTCGACACACCTTCCTGTTCGGAGGCGCCACGCGGCGCGGAGGGCTCCAAAGCTATGCGACCGGCATCAAAGGCTTCGGCGGTCTCGAGGGCACCTGGCGCGACGCTGAAGACGGGCAGCTCAGCGGGCACCCCATTGCGCAGGGCTCGGTCGACTCGACCTTCGGGCTTCGGCTCGACCTGAAGCCCGGCCGCGCCGGGTTCGCCGATCTCTGGATCGTCGGCGGTGAGACCCTCGACGAAGTCGGCGAGCACTACCATCGCCTCGTCGAAACCGGCGTTCAGGATGCGATCCAAGCGGCAGGCTCGGCCCACAGGGCCTGGCTTGCTACGGGCCTCGAATTCCAGGATGCGACGATCCCGGATGCCCATCGCAACCTGGCTCGCCAAAGCCTCCTCCTGATGCGCACCCAGATCGACCACGCCGGGGGCGTCGTCGCCGCGACCGACTCCGATATTCTTGAAACCAACCGCGCGACCTATTGCTACGTCTGGCCCAGGGACGGAGCCTTCGTCAGCAGCGTCTTCGACCGCAGCGGACATCCCGAAGTCGCGGCCCGATTCTTCGGCTTCTGCCGCCGTATCCTCGATCGCCAACGCCCTGTGTTCTTCCAGAAGTACGGGCCGGACGGAAGCCTCGGCGCGAGTTGGCATCCCTGGATCGCCGACGGCAAGCCCGAAATGCCGTTCCAGCAGGACGAGACCGCGCTCGTGGTCAAGGCCATCACCGAATTCGTGGGCCGGCACGGCGATCCGGACGGCCTTCTCGAGGGGATGGTCTTCCCCGCGTGTGACTTCATGGCCGATCACCGCGATCCCACGACCGGGCTCCCGCATCCGAGCTGGGATCTCTGGGAGGAGCGGCGCGGTATCCATGCGTTCACACTCGCCGCGCTCGTCGCGGCTTTCCGCGGGGCGGCGCGCCACGCGGATACCGATCGCCGGCGACGTTACGAGACGGTCGTCGAGGAACTCACCGATGCGATTCGACGGAGGTTCTTCGACGATCGTGCCGGCGTCTTCCTGCGCTCGCTGATTCCTGGCCCGCGCCGCCGCCTTGAGCCGGATCGCATCCTCGACAGCTCGGTCTTGGCGGTCGGCCTCCTCGGGGCGATCTCGCCGACCGAGCCGGGTTGGGCGCCAACGGTCGAGACGGTCGAGCGTGGGCTGCGGGTCGGAGGCCCTATCGATGGAATCGCTCGGTACCAGGGTGACTACTACTTCCGGCGGACCGAGCGGGTCGCCGGCAACCCTTGGATCATCTGTTCGCTGTGGCTCGGCCAAGCCCGCCTCATGCTCGGTGACATGGATGCGGCCGATTTCTGGCTCGATTGGACGTGCAGCCAAACCTCCACGGGTGTGCTACCCGAGCAATTGGACCCGGACACGGGCGCTCATCTCTCGGTAAGCCCCCTCACGTGGTCGCATGCCGAGTTCGTGAACACGGTCCTGCACCGGTATCGGATGGAGGGAACTGCACGGGAGAGCCTTCGGTTGGCGTGATTCGTCCGGTCTCCCAAGTACTTCTCCTCCACTGGAGGAGAAGTCGGTGAGGGCGTAGCCTGAACCGGTTGAGGAGATTGCGGGTCTTTTTGGTTTCGGGAGGAGACCACCTCACCCGGTTCGCTTCGCTCACCGACCTCTCCCCCCGAAGGCGGAGAGGTATTACCCCTCAACCCACTTCCCCCTCTCCCCAACATCATTCATGGGGCGAGGGGGGGAAAGCCTCCCAAGTACTTCTCCTCCAGTGGAGGAGAAGTCGGTGAGGGCGTAGCCCGAACCGGTTGAGG